>Ga0302046_10000434_pt1 | contig 42877 bp, 29 predicted proteins | sample RVTome_11_FD_200261 | JGI IMG/M metagenome (GOLD analysis project Ga0302046, IMG submission 200261) | Soil microbial communities from uranium-contaminated site in the Upper Colorado River Basin, Wyoming, United States - RVT147D111 (version 2) ...
TGCTCGGGCTCGGGCTCGTCCCCTCGTGGGGCCTGCTCAAACGGCTCAAGGATTCGGAAGACAAGTTCCGGCGCCTCTTCGAACAGTCGCGCGACGCCATCGTACTGACGACCCTCGACGACCAGGTCTCGTACGCCAACCCCGCCGCCCTCGAACTCTTCGGGCATCCGGTGGTGACCTATAAGCCCGGCCGGCCGGTCGACCTTCCGCTGAGCGACTACTTCGTCAGCGAGAAAGAACGCCAGCACGTGTTCGGAGCCGTGCAGCGCGACGGCTTCATCCGCAACGTCGAATTGCAGCTACGCCGGCTCGACGGCACCGTCTTCGACGCGCTCGTGACCTCGATGCTCATCCGGGATCGGCGCGGCTACATCGTCGGGTTCGAGAGCATCCTGCGCGACATCAGCGAGCGCAAGCGGACCGAACGGCGGATGCGCCTGTTGGAACGCGCCGTCGAGGCCAGCGGCAACGTCATCCTCATCAGCGATGCCACGCGGCCCGACTTTCCCGTGGTCTACGTCAACCCCGCCTTTGAACGGATCACCGGCTACACGACCGACGAGGCGATCGGGCAGAACGGGTTCTTCCTCCTCAGCGCCGACGAGGCGGCGTCCGAGCAGCAGCATGAATTGCTCGAACAGGCCCTCCGGGAAGGCGACGAGAGCCGGGTGGTGCTGCGCAACTATCGCAAAGACGGCACCCCGCTCTGGAACGAGGTGCGCTTCGCGCCCGTCTACGACGTCGACGGCACGCTCATCAACTACGTCGGCATTCAGACGGACGTCACCGAGAGCCAGGAAGCCGCGAAACGGCTCCAGGGGGCCCTGAGAAAAGAACAAGAGTTGAGCGAGTTGCAGGCCCGCTTCGTCTCGATGGCGTCCCACGAGTTTCGCACGCCGCTGGCGACGATCCTCTCCTCCGCCGAACTCGTCGAGCGGTTCCGCCATCAGTGGGACGATGAGCGGACCCTGAAGCATCTGCATCGCATCCAGTCCGGCGTCAAATCCCTGACGAACCTGCTCGAAAACGTCTTGCTGGTGGGCAAGGTCGAAGCCGGGCGGCTCCTTTTTCAGACCCAGGAGTTGGAACTGGGCACCTATTGCCGCGAGTTGATCGAAGAGGTATGGGCCGGGTATGGGGCGGATCGCCGGATTGAAGTACACCTCCCGTCACAGCCGCTCCGGATGCAGGGCGACCCCGACTTGCTACGCTACCTATTGAGTAACTTGCTTACCAACGCCGCCAAGTATTCGCCGGTCGACAGCCTCGTCGAGTTCACGCTGGAACGCCACAACGGCCACGCCCTCATTCAGGTCCGCGACGAAGGCATCGGTATACCGGAGGATGACCTGCGGCGCGTCGTCGAGCCGTTTCACCGGGGGCGCAACGCAGAGACGATCCCCGGCACGGGTCTCGGCCTGTCGATTGCGAAACGCGCCGTCGAACTGCACGGCGGCAGCCTGAAGATTGAAAGCGAAGAAGGAAGCGGTACCCTGGTGGCCGTCACCATCCCGCTCCAGGTGAAGAAAGACATCACGGCGGCACCGGTATGAACGCATGAATACGATCCTCGTCATCGAAGATGATCCGGACGTCCGGGATAATATCCAGGATTTATTGACCGCCGAAGATTATTTCGTGATCCCGGCGTCCGGGGGGCGGGAAGGGCTCAAAGAAGCCTACCTGCGCCAGCCCGACCTCATCATCTGCGACATCATGATGCCGGACGTGGACGGCTACGAGGTGCTGCGCGAACTCCGCGAGCGGCCGGACACCATGACGACGCCCTTCGTGTTCGTCACGGCCCGCGCCAGCCGGACCGACCAGCGCGCCGGCATGGATCTCGGCGCCGACGACTATCTCGTCAAGCCGTTTACGGCCGAGGAGCTGTTGCAGGCCGTACGCACCCGCCTCCAACGCCGCGAAGCGCAGAGCCACTGGTACCAGGAGCGGATCGAGAAGCTACGCAACAACCTCTCGCGCACGTTGCCTCACGAGTTGCGGACGCCGCTCTCGTGCATCCTGGGCTACTCCGAGTTTTTGTTGGAGATCTACGACGCGGTAGAGCCCGAGGAATTGCGCACCATGCTGGAAGAGATCCAGGCCTCCGGGCGGCGGCTCGAGCAACTGGTCGAGAACTATTACCTCTACGCGCAGCTGGAGATTTCGGCGACGGACCCGTTCTGGCGTTCTTCCATGCTCAGCCAGGGCCTCAGCCATCCGGATACCGTGGTGCAGCGAGCGGCGACGGTGCTGGCAACGTTGCACGAACGCGAAAAGGATCTGGAGCTGAGTGTGACCGAGGGGGCCTGCCGCATCCAGGATATCTACCTGGAAAAGATCATCGCAGCGCTCGTGGACAATGCCTGTAAGTTCTCTGAGCCGGGCACGCCGGTGCGGATCGTCGGCCTCAAAGAAAAGGATTTTTATGTGCTGGCCATCATGGACGAAGGGCGTGGCATGAGCGAAGAACAGGTCCAGCAGATTGGTGCCTTCATCCAGTTCGACCGAGAGCAGTACGAGCAGCAAGGGCTGGGATTGGGGCTGACGATCGCCCGGCGTCTCGCCGAGTTGCATAAGGGGACGCTCCGCATCGAAAGTACCCTGGGCGATGGGACGACCATCTGGATCTGGCTGCCCCTGGCGGATTGACTTTCTAATGGCCAAAAGTGAATGGCCAATGGTTAATGAATCGGATCCATAGTGAGACCTTAGCAATTGACCATTCGCTATTAACCATTCACCCTTACAGGTACAGCACCAGCCCCAGGTAATGGCACAGGCTGCCGCCCAGGACGAAGAGGTGCCAGACGGCATGGTGGAAGGGTAGCTTTTCCCACACGTAGAACACCACGCCGCCGGTGTACAGCAAGCCGCCGGCCACCATCCAGGCGATGCAGCCGGGCGGGGCCGCCGCCAGCAGCGGCTTCAGGGCGACCACCGCCAGCCAGCCCATGCCCAGGTACACGAGGGTCGAGGCGATCCCGTAGCGCCCCGTGAAGAAGAGCTTGAAGACGACGCCGGCCAGCGCGATGCCCCATTCCAGGCACAGCAGCGTCCAGCCCCAGCCGCCGTCGAAGTACAGCAAGGCGAACGGGGTGTAGGTGCCCGCGATGAGGACGTAGATGGCGATGTGATCGACGATGCGCAGGATCCGCTTGAGGCGCGGCTTCCGAAAACCGTGATAGAGCGTCGAGGCGACGTACATGAACACGAGGGCGCCGCCGAAGAGGCTACAGCCCACGAGCAAGTCGATTTCGCCGCGCGCCACAGCCAGGACGACCAGCACGGGCAGTCCGGCCACGCTCAGCAAGGCGCCGATGCCGTGCGTGATGCTGTTGGCCCATTCCTCCGCGCGCGTCAACGCCGGCTCACCCGCTACGGTCGTCATAATCAGCACCCCTCGATCCAGTGCCTGTTGGCAACGAAAGAGGGTCTGCTGGAGCACGCCAGCAGACCCTCCTTCCCTTTCAATCCGTCAATACGGATCGGTTCCTCGTCGGTGCAACCAGCGGTTGTGGAGTGGTCCGCAACCCCGGCCGATCTTCGGCTACCGCTTGAGGATCCGGACGCCGCCGCCGGAGCTGCGGAGCGTGACGAGCGGCCCGCCTCCGTTGATCTTACCCCGGAGCTGGCTGCGTGACAACTCCCCTTCGACCTGGACCGGCATGTCGGTGCGTACCGTGCCGCCCGAGGCGTGGGCGTCTACGTCGATGCTGGTTTCTTCGGTCAGGCGCAGGGTGACCGAGCCGCCCGAGGTGTCGAGCTTCATCGGTCCGTTCGGGACGACCGCCAGATCGGCGGTGATGCTGCCGCCCGAGGTATGGGCGTCGGCCGTGCCGTGGATCTCGTTGAGCCGGATGCTGCCGCCGGAGGTCCGCGCCTCGACGGGACCATGGGCTACCTCGATCGTGATGCTGCCGCCGCTCGTGTTGACGTCGGCCGGGCCGTTGATCTCGCGGGCGGTGATGCTGCCGCCGGAGGTATGCAAGGAAGCGGGCCCCCCAATCGTTTCGGCTTTGATCGAGCCGCCGCTCGTATTGACCGACAACGGCCCGTCGATGGCGAGGGTCGTCACCGAGCCGCCGGAGGTGCGCAGGTCGACGGCGCCTTGCAGGTCTTCAGCGGTGATGCCGCCGCCGGCCGTCTTCACCTGCACGTGAAACTCGTGCGGGACGGCGATCTCGTATTCGACTTTGAGGGGCATACGTCCTCTCCGTTCACCGTCGTAGTCGCCTTCGATGGTGACGCCGTCCGCGTTCTGATCGAAGTCCAGTTCGAAGCGTTCGAAAAGGGCTTCGGCTTCGCGTTCACTCATGTCGTCGGCGCCTTTGATGACACGCAGGACGACTTCGTTGCCGCCGTTCCCGCGTACGGCTACCTTGCCGAAGTCGGTGGCGAGACGGAGGGTCTGGCCGGACCGGACCTTGAAGGTCTTTTCAATGACTTCGGCGTATTCATAGTCGGCATTGTGGGTGCGGGTGCTACGGGCATCTTCGTGGCGTTCGTGCTCGTGCGCCTCGGCATGCGCTTCTACTTCTTCATAGATGGCTTGCTTGGCTCGGCTGAAGGGGCTGAGCGGGCTGACGAGGGCGAACAGCAACAGGCCGATCAAGACCACGAGTGCCCCCAGGATCATACGTCGGTCGCTAAACATCGTATTCTGGGATCGGGTGGGTGAGACGGGTTCGGGAAAGAGACACGGCACGTGCGCAAAAGGTTTACAGCGACACGCATGGATGGTCTGTTGACGTAAGCCGTCGGCAATAGTTACGCATCGTTTAACATCCTTCGGTATGAAGAATGGGGTGCGGCGCTTATTTTGGTTTGCGTTGTTGCCGGTTCTCCGGTTCCTGTTCATGAAAACATGATTGTGCCGCCATGCGATGCCCTCTTCCGATCTCTGTCCTCGTCCTCTTCATGCTGGGTGCGGGCTGCGGAGCGCCGGCACAGGAGGCGCCGTCGGCACGCTGGTGGAAGGGTAACCTGCACACCCATTCGCTCTGGAGCGACGGCGACGATTATCCGGAGATGATCATGGACTGGTACAAGACGCAGGGCTACCACTTCACGGCGCTCTCGGATCACAACGTCCTGGCGGAAGGCGAGCGATGGGTCAATCCCGCGGAGCGGCGCCACGGGCGGACGGCGCTCGAAAAGTACCAGGCGCGTTTCGGCGCGGACTGGGTGACGGTCCAGGTCGAGGACGAGGACACGCTGGTGCTGCTCCAGACGTTCGACGCCTACCGCCCGTTGTTCGAAGAGCCGGGACGGTTTCTGGTCATCCGGAGCGAGGAGATCACCGACCGATTCGAGGAGAAACCCATCCACCTCAACGCCACCAACGTGCAGGAACTGATTCCGCCGCAAGGAGGCAACAGCGTGCGCGAGGTGTTGCAAAACAACATCGACGCCGTCCTCGATCAGCGAGCGCGGACCGGCCGGCCCATGTTTCCCCACATCAACCACCCCAACTTCGGCTGGGCGCTCGTGGTGGAGGATATCATGTTCTTGCAGGGTGAACAGTTCTTCGAGGTCTACAACGGGCATCCCGCCGTCCACAACGAAGGCGACTCGCTGCGCCCCGGCACCGAGCGGATGTGGGACATCATCCTGGCCGAGCGTCTGACGCGCGGTGAGCCGGTCCTCTACGGCATGGCCGTGGACGACGCCCATGCCTACCACGAGCGCTCGACGAGCGTACCCAACACCGGGCGCGGCTGGGTGATGGTTCGGGCCGACACCCTCTCGCCTGAGGCCCTCATCGACGCCATGGAGACGGGCGACTTCTACGGTTCCTCGGGCGTGACGCTCGCAGACGTCCGGTATGACGGTTCTACGCTGCACCTGGAGATCGAGCCGGAGGAAGGTCTCACCTACGTCACCCAGTTCATCGGCACGCGCCGGGGTTACGAGGCGGCCGGCGAACCCCTGGCATTGAGCGAAGCCGGAGCCGCTACCGTCACGCGTCGCTACAGCGACGACATCGGTGTGGTGCTGGCCGAGGTGGCGGGGCCGTCGCCGTCGTACAGGCTCTCGGGCGACGAAATCTACGTCCGGGCGCGCGTCGTTTCGTCCCGGCTCAAGGAGAATCCCTACCGCGAAGGCGAATACGAGATGGCCTGGACACAGCCGGTCGTTCCGTAGGGTTTGGGTATTTGAGAGGATGTCTCGGGGTTTCGCTTCGCAGCGTTCACGTCATTGGTTTCTTGACCCTCACCAATGACCATTGACCATTGACTACTGACCATTGACCACGGACCTTGTCCATCGTCTGCGCAGAGTACCAACCTCGAAAAGGCCACAAAACGTAGTCAGCCCGCAATGCTCACGAAAACGCCACCGTCTTATTCTCGTGGACGATGATGCGGTCTTCGAGGTGCCAGGTGACGGCGCGGGCCAGGACGGTGCGTTCAATGTCTTGCCCCAGCGCTTTCAGGTCGGCCACGGTATGGCGGTGTGAGACGCGGATCACGTCCTGCTCGATGATCGGCCCCTGGTCGAGGTCGGCCGTGACGTAGTGGGCCGTCGCTCCGATGAGCTTGACGCCCCGGTCGTAGGCTTGCCGGTACGGGCCGGCGCCTACGAAGGACGGCAGGAACGAGTGGTGGATGTTGATGATCCGGTCCGGGTATCGATCCACAAAGTCGGACGTGAGGATCTGCATGTAGCGGGCCAGGACGATCACGTCGATGGTGTCCTGAAACAGGTCGAGCATCTGGGCTTCGGCCTCGGCCTTCGCGTCCCGGGTTACCGGCACGAGGCGATACGGCACGCCGAAGGCTTCGACGGCGTCGCGCAGGTCGGGGTGGTTGCTGACGACCATCGCTACGTCCGCGTGCAGGTCGCCGCGCTGCCAGCGCCAGAGCAGTTCGAGCAGGGCATGGTCGTACTTAGAGACCAGAATCGCCATCTTCTTGGGCTCGGCGGCATAGCTCAGGCGCCATTCCATCGCATACCGCGCCGCGACGGCCTCGCCGAAGGTGCGTTCGAGCAGCGGGCGCGACAGGTCCAGGTGGGGCGTCTGGAATTCGAGCCGCATGAAGAACGTCCCGCCCTCGGGGTCTGTCGAGTACTGGTCCAGCGCCGTGATGTTGGCGCCGTGGTTGTAGAAGAAGTTGCTGACGGCGGCCACGATGCCGGGTTTGTCCGGGCAGCGGATGAGCAGGCGTGCGGTTGTTTCGGCGTGCATGCTGGTTCGAACGAACGGCTACAAGAGGGCGGGTTTTGAGCGGGTAAGGTACGATGCCCCGAGACGGGATGCGTGAGGGCGCATTACCGCAATAGCGCGATCGCACGCTAAGGGGGCGGAGGATAATGCCCTTTTCCGTGTCATCCCGGCTCGGGGGCCGGGATGACACAGTGATGACGTAGGCGATGAGGAGCAACGCTCCCGCTCCGTGCCGCAACGCCACGGTAGACAACTTCCCGTTTTACGTTTCACCGCGTACGCCGTACCTTGTCGCGCATCGCTCTTCTTTTTTACCGTCGCCGAGGTGACTATGAGACGCCGGTATGCTTGCCTGATCCCCTGTTGTCTGCTCCTTTTGTGTTTTGCCGGTGCGCTTGAGGCGCGCGCGCAAGCCGCCAAGAAGCCGCTCGACCATGCGGTCTACGAGATCTGGAACCAGATCAACGGCGAAGCGATCTCGGACGACGGACAATGGACGCTGTTTTCGGTGAGCCCGGAAGACGAGGACGCTGAACTACGCGTCCAGAGCCTGTCGTCGGAGCGGGCCTATCACGTCCCGCGCGGCGTCTCCGCCGCTTTCGATGCCGCCGGGCGTCACGTCGTCTTTACGATCAAACCGCCGAGAGAGGCCGTCCGGCAGGCCCAACGCGAGAAGAAAAAAGGCGACGATCTCCCGAAAGACTCGCTCGGCATCCTCGACCTCGCTACCGGTGACGTCACGCGCACCGCCCGCGTCAAGTCGTTCAAGCTCCCGGAGGACGGCGCCGGCTTCCTGGCGTACCACCTCGACAAGCCGCACGACGCCAAAGAGGATACCACAAAGGCGGCAGTGCAGGCGGAGCCGGAACAGGCCGAACAAAAACCCGAAGAAAAGCCGGACGACAAGGAGGACAAGAAGAAAGAGAAAAAAGAGGAAGGCACGCCGCTGGTGCTGCGCAACCTGGCGACGGGTGCCGAGGCGCGCTTCGAGGACGCGACCGGTTACCTGTTCTCCGAGGACGGCCGGTGGCTCGTCTACACCGCGTCGAACAAGGACGGCAGCGCGGACGGCATCTTCGCCGTGGAGACGGCGACGGGAGCGAAAAGCACGGTGCTTGCGGGGGAGGGCGTCTACAAACAGGCAGCCTTCGACGAAGCCGGTGAGCAGCTTGCTTTCCTGGCGAACCGAGACGACTTCGAGGCGGATCAGCCGGCCTTCACGTTGTATCGCTGGCGTGCGGGGACGGCCGCGCCGCAGGCGCTGGCTACCGTCGGCACGGAGGGTATCCCGCCGGGCTGGTGGATCGGTGAGCACGGCGGGCTGGACTTCTCCAAAGACGGCGCGCGGCTCTTCTTCGGCACGGCGCCGCGCCCTGAACCCGACGACGAGGAAATGCTGGACGACGAAAAAGTCGTCGTGGACGTCTGGCACTGGAAAGACCCGTTGCTCCAGCCCATGCAACTCGTCCAGCTCGACCAGGAGAAAAAGCGCACCTACCGCGCCGTCGTCCACCTCGCCGCCGGCCGGGTGGTCCAACTGGCCGACGAGGGCCTCCCTACCGTCACCGTAGGCCGCGAAGGGACGGCCGGCGTAGCCCTCGCCAACACGAACATCCCGTACCGGCAACACCTCTCGTGGGACTGGCCCGGCTACTACGACGTCTACCTCGTGGACGTCGAGACGGGCGCGCGCCGCCGTGTGCTCGAAGGGGTGCAGGACAATGCCGACCTCTCGCCCGAGGCCACCTATCTCACCTGGTGGGACCGGAGCGAACGGGCCTGGTACGCGATGGCCGTCCGGGGCGGCGAACCCGTCAACCTGACCGCGCAACTCCCGCATCCGGTCTACAACGAACTGCACGACTGGCCCTACGAGCCGAACGCCTACGGTAATGCCGGCTGGACGGCCGGCGACGCGGCGTTTCTCGTTTACGACAAACATGACCTCTGGGCGACGGATCCGACCGGCGCCCGCCCGCCGCACAACCTCACCGAAGGCCAGGGCCGCGCCGCCGACCTGCGCTTCCGCTACGTCCGGCTCGACCCCGAGGAGCAGGCCGTCGACCCGGAAGCCGCGCTCCTGCTTTCGGCCTTCGACTTGAAGACCAGGGCCGGGGGTTTCTACCAGGACCGGGTGCAGGGCACGCGCCCGCCCGAGCGGCTGGTCATGATGGATCACGCTTTCTCCAACCCCCGGAAGGCCAAAGATGCCGACGCCCTCCTGTTCACGCGGGAGCACTTCGAAGAATTTCCCGACCTGTGGGTGAGCGGTCCCGACTTCTCGGACCTGCGCCGCGTCAGCGAGGCCAACCCGCAGCAGGACGACTACCGATGGGGCACGGCGGAACTCGTCACGTGGACCTCGCTCGACGGCCTGCCCCTGACGGGGATGTTGTTCAAACCCGAAGACTTCGACCCGGCCGAGAAGTACCCGATGATGGTGTATTTCTACGAGAAGATGTCGGACGGCCTGCACCAGTATCGCATGCCTTCGACGGCGCGGTCGAGCATCAGCTTCTCGTTCTACGTCAGCCGGGGGTACCTCGTGTTCGTGCCCGATATCCCGTATAAAGTCGGATACCCCGGCGAGAGCGCCCTCCACGCCGTCGTGCCGGGCGTGCAGGCGTTGATAGCCCAGGGGTTCGTGGACGAAGCCCACATCGGTGTGCAGGGCCACAGTTGGGGTGGTTATCAGATCGCCTACATGGTTACGGAGACGGATCTGTTCGCCGCCGCCGAGGCGGGCGCGCCGGTCTCCAACATGATCAGCGCGTACGGCGGCATTCGGTGGGGCTCCGGCATGAGCCGTATGTTTCAGTACGAAAAGTCGCAGAGCCGTCTCGGCGGCACGCTGTGGGAGTACCCGCTCCGCTACATCGACAACTCGCCCATCTTTCAGGCCGACAAGATCGAGACGCCGCTGTTGATGATGCATAACGACGACGACGGCGCGGTGCCGTGGTACCAGGGTATCGAACTGTTCGTCGCGCTGCGGCGGCTGGGCAAACCGGTCTGGATGCTCAACTACAACGGGGAGCCGCACGGGCTGACCAAGTACGCCAACAAGCGGGACTTTGCCATTCGCATGCAGCAGTTCTTCGACCACTACCTCCAGGGTGCGCCCGCACCGGTATGGCTGGAGGAGGGAGTCCCGGCTATCGAGAAAGGCAAGACGCTGGGCCTGGAGCCCGCCGCCTCGGAGCCGGTCGCCTTGCCGGCGGGGACGGACGGTGGGTAAAAGAGGAGGACGTAGCGGGGCAGGGTCCGGATTCCAGGTTCAGCGTTCCCGGGTCCTTGCTTACCCGCCTCGAACGCTGAACCCCGAACCCGAAACATCCACCGCACACGATTTATGCAGTCGCCGCTGCCGGTCCTTCATACTCCGCATCGCCGAATCCGAGGATGGGGAAGAAGATGATCCCCAGCAACAACAAGCCTATGCCGAATCCGGTCGATTTTCCAAAACTCTTTGCCAGGTCGACGTAGACGATGACGGCGATGATGATGTTGACCAGCGGAATAAACAGCAAAAGAATCCACCATACCGGCCTGCCGACGATTTTCAGCAGCACGATGATGTTGTAGATCGGGACGATCGCAGCCCATCCGGGCTGGTCGGCCTTTTCGAATACCTTCCAGACGGCGGCGATGATGAAGATGATGAATGCCAGGTAGACGAGCACGAGAAAAGATCCGAAAAAGTCGTCCATGCGAGGGCCTCTGCATCATGATGTTGAGTGAGGGATAGACCTGCCGTTACGTCCCTGGGCGAACTCGAAAAACGGGCGCGGATCCGGTCCTGTTATGCCGACGCGGCCCCTCCGGTACAGATGCAATAAGGAAGACGGGCAGAAAAACAAACAAAGATCATCATTTTGTTGCTTCTTTTTCAAGCACCGAAAAAAAACGACGAATCAAAATTCCGTATCAATCCCTGATCCAGATCTTGAGGCTCGTAGGCGGCACAGTGAGCGTGTGATCCTGACCGCCCCGAAGCATGGCATCCGGGCCCGGCACGCCTTCGACGGGATCGACGGCTTCGGCGTCGGCGATCAGACGCCACCGGCCTTCCGGCAGGGATACGTCCTCGAAGGAGGCGGTCTGATCGCCGACGTTGACCAGGACCAGCACGCGCCCGGCGACGAGGTAGCCGAGCAGGTGGGCGTCGCCGGGGAGGATCCAGCGATAGTAGTCTTCGGGCGGCGCTTCGCCGAGGCGAAAGACCTCGCCGAAGGTGCTCTTGCGAAAAGCGATCAGGCCCTTCCAGTAGGCGGTCATGTTCGCGTAGTCGTTCGGGCCGTCGGTCTTGCCGACGTTCTCCCAGACGAACTGGTTGGGACGGCGCAGGTTGTACGTGTCGTCGCGGCCTTTGACGTAGATCGGGCCGCTGGCGGTTTCTTTGTCGAACACGGCGTGCGGCGCGGCCCCCTTGCTGCGCATCATCTCGCTGCCGCCGTGGAGCACGAGGGGGCCGAGCGAGGTGAAGAGCAGCCCGGCGGCGACTTTATACGGCCCCGCATCGACACCCTGGCGGCCGTCCCAGGCAGTCGTAGCGAAGCGGTCGGCAAGGGTCCAGTTGTCGTGGATGTCGATGTACTGGATGCCCTGGTTGGGCGAGGCCGCTTCTTCGGGGTAGTTGTTCGTAAGCGCCCGCATCGCCTCGGCGCGTAAGGCCGGGTTGCCGCCGGCATAGCCCCGGTCGGTCGTTTTATTTTCCAGCCTGAACGGCGAACCGATAAAGGCGTCCCGCGCCGCGTCCTGAAAAAAGGTGATCGGCGCGTCTTCCTTGTACCAGTCCCAGTCCGGGTTGGCCTGCACATCCGGGTCGCTGGCGTCGATCCACGGCTCGCCGTAGAGGATCACGTCGTCGCCCAACTCGGCGCGCAGCCGGATCAGCGTCTGTTCGTCGATCTGACCGGCCAGGTCGATGCGAAAGCCGTCGAGGCCGAACTCTTCGAGGAGGTGTTTGCACTGATCGACGATCCAGCGCTGCACCATGGGGCGGTCTTCGGTCTTGACCTCGTTGCCGAACGGACCGATGTGCTCTCCGCTTTCATCGGTGCGGTAGTAGTACAGCTTGTCGAGGACGTTGAAGTTGAACAGATAGTGACGTCCGTCCATGTTTTCCCCCGTGTGGTTGGGTACGAGGTCGACGATGACGGCGATGCCCCGGTCATGAAACGCCTGGACGAGGTCGCGGAACTGGTCGCGCTGGGCGCCGTGCTCGGTGCCGCCCCGCCGGTAGCGCGTCTCGATGGCAAAGGCGTGCGTGGTCCGGTAGCCCCACTGATAGTTTTCCAGGTGGATGCCCTGCTCGATCATGAACGGGTCGTCACGGAAGGCGGCCTGCCATTCGTCGTCCCGGTAGTGCAGAAACTCCTGGACGGGCATCAGGTGGACGACGTTGATGCCCAGGCCGACCAGGTAGTCGAACCCGATGGGTTCGCCCCGGCTGTTGCGGAGGCCGGGCATCACCATAGCGGGGATCGTTCCCTTCAGATCGTCCGAGACGGGCAGTCGGTCGGTGAAGTCCTGGACGTGCACTTCATACGCGATGACGTCTTCCATCTTTGGGCGTCCTGCGGCGAGCGGCGGGGCGGGGCGGGTACGCCGCCATACCCGGCTCTTGCCCTGCGCGTCGACGTTGACGCGGGCGTAGGGGTCGCTGATGTGGACGGGGAACGCCTCGTAGAAAAAGGCGCCGGGGTCGTCGGGGCCGTGGACGGTGAAGTCGTAATACGTCCCGTGCAGGTCGCCTGCGACGACGGTTTCCCAGGCGCCGGAGGCGTTCAGGTTCATCATGACGACTTGCGTGGCGGCATCGGGCGGGGCCTCGGCCTCCTCGTAGAGGTAGAGGCGGACGCTGTCGGCGCGGGGGGCGAAGAGGCGGAAGCGGGTCTGCGTACCGTCCTCGCTGACGTGAGCGCCGAGTTCGTCGGCCGCATAATGCGTGCGGAACCATCCGTCAAAGCGGCAGCGTGCCCGTAGCTGCAAGGCCGGTATTTCGAGATAATAGACGCGCCGGACGTCCAGGGCACTGGTGGGCACGATGAGCGTTTCGGTGGCCGTGTTGGGCAGGATCGCGGCGAGCGGCGCTTCTGTGCCGTGAGCGTCCACCAGCCGATAGGCGGACGGTGTGAGGGGACGAACGGCTTTGCCCGTGAGCGTCGCCCAGACCGCAAGCGGGCCGTGTACCTCGGCGCGCAGCCGCGGCGGTTCGACCCCGTAGAGGAACACGAGGTTGCCGGCCTGCCGGTTGGGCGCCTCGGCCGGTGGTTCCAGCCAGGTGCCGTCGTTGATGCGAAACTTGAACGGGGTCGCCGGCGGGATGATGCGGTACTCGGGGTTAGGAACGGGGAGTACCCAGAGCCGGCGGTCCAGCGAAACGGGCCCCAGGCGCCAGGCGTAGCCGTCCATGTCGAAGTCCCAGTTGCGGAAGGCGCCGGTTACGACGACCCGTTCCAGCGCCTCCACGCCGTAGCGGGCGGCATCGAAGACGAAGTACGTCGTGTCGTTGCGGTGGTAATAGCCTTGCAACGAGGCTTCTTCGGGGATTTGGGCTTGAATACCGGATGCCATCAGGAAGGCCAGGGCAAGGATCCAGGGTGTACGCGCAAGCATGCTTGCTTTGGGGTTGAGGGATACGCTCATGGTCTTTGACAAAATACTTCGGTAATCCAGCGGTGCCCAACCCCTCCCTGGAGGGAGGTGGCCCCGGCACAAGCCGGGGACGGAGGGTGTCCACCGGCCGGGTAACACCCCCAGTCGCCTGCGGCGCCAGCCCCCTGCGAGGGGGCGGTGGGTTTTCCCGTACCGAAACAATGGCTCAAAGACCATCAGGAAGGTGGCCCCGCGCAAGTGGGGTCGGAGGGTGTTCGAGTACGCAGCAGACACCCCCAGCCCCTTCGGGGCAGCCCCCTGGAAGGGGGCGGTCGGTGCCTCGCCGTACCGGTTTATTGGTATCAAAGACCATCGGGGATCGGCAGGCTTTCCCTTACCCAACCAGCCGGGGCGGGATAAGCCAGATGAGTTGACCCTTTCCATGGGCTGCCTCGCGCCATTGCAGGACGTCGAGGTCGACGCGGGCGGCGGCCGCCGTCGGAAAGCGAATCTCGCCGCCGCCGATGAGCCGGCTGAGCAGGTCGGACCACGTCGGCTCGTGCCCGACGAGCATCAGCGTCGTGGTTGTGTCCGCCTCCCGCTGGATTTCGGCCAGCAGGCCGTCGGCGCCGGCTTCGTAGAGCACCTCGGACGTCCGCACCGGGGCCTCCCAGGCACCGCCCCGGCGGGCGTGCTCCAGTGTTTGCACGGCCCGGACCGCCGTTGAACAAAGGATGCGGTCCGGCACCTGGCCCACGTCCGCCAGGAAGCGGCCCATCTTGTTGGCGGCTTTGCGACCTCGCTTGGCGAGGGGACGGTCGTGGTCGTGGTCGAAGTCGGCATCCCAGTCGGACTTGCCGTGGCGGAGCAGGAGCAGGGTTTTCATGGCGATCGGGCAGACAGGTTGAACAGGCGGGTTGCCGCGCAAGAAGATACGTGTGCCGTGGATTAAGCGCTTACCCCAAAACGTCTGAAGGGTGCGAACGGCTACATCGTCGCTCCGCGGGGCGCATCACGGGTGGCGTGTAACGCCTGCTCAGAGCAGGATCACCCCTTCGACGGTGGCGGCGGCTTTGTAGACGGCAATGATCTCATAGCTCGAATGCATCTCCATCCGAGCGGTTACGCTGACGTAGTTACCCTCTCGGGAAGAGCGCACATTCACCGGATGCTTGCCGAAGATCGCTTTCAGATCGGTCAGCCCGGCCTCGGGGGCGATGAACTTAAAGACGAATTCGCTGGGCCATTCCATCTGGTCGTCGAGCAAGCGCTGAAATCGTTCCCAACTGGTCTTTCCTTTTCCTGACATGGACTGCATGTGTCGCGGTTGCTTACGTCCGAAGGCGTACTTCAGTAGGGCGTACGCCTTCGGTTCCGTTTCGTTCAATAGCGTGGATCGTCTCCTTCCGGATATCGTACAAGTGGTTGATATTTCAAGGATTTACTGCGTTAGTCGCTACGTTTGGGTGGTGGCCCAGCACGCCCTTCGCAAACACGCGAACACACCAATACGCAAACACGAGTCTCTTACCGCATTCTTAACGGCGTCCGGGCGGACCTCTTGCGGCATCGAGGCGTGGAATCCGGATATGGAACCGGACCGTCTTCATACCGAGCCGTCCCCATCCGCCCACCGCGTGTTGTTGCCCGTAGAAGGGATGGAATGTGCCGCATGCGCCGTTCGCATCGAACGACGCCTGTCTAAAGTGCCCGGCGTCCGTGAGGCCAGCGTCAACTACGCAACGGGCGAAGCCGCCGTCGCCTTCGACCCGGTTCGTGCCGGCGTGCATACCCTGGTGGAGACGGTCGAAAAGACCGGCTACGGGGTGAGGACGGAGACGCTCGCGTTGCCGCTGCGTGAGACGGCGCCGGCGCCGACGGAAGCGGAGCTGGAGCACCTTGTCCGGCACACCAACGGCGTCCTCACGGCCCGGCTCGGCGGTACGGCCCGGCGGGTGGTAGAGATCACCTACGTTCCTGCTGTCGCCGACCCGATAGCTGTTGCCCGGACGCTGGCCGAGCAGGGCTACACGGAGGCCCTGGGCGAGGCGGCGGCAGATCCGTCGCGGACGTCGATCCAGGAAGAACGGGAGGCGCAGTACCGCGCCCTCCGGCGTCGCTTCATGATAGCAGCCCTGTTGAGCCTGCCCGTGCTCGTGATCTCAATGGCCCACGGTGCCCTCGACGTTCGCGGGGTTCGATGGATCCTCCTGGCCCTGACGACGCCCGTCGTCGTCTGGGCGGGGCGGGCGTTCTTTGCCGGCGCCTGGCGCGCCCTGCGCCATCGTGCGGCCGACATGAACACACTCGTAGCTCTCGGCGTCGGCTCGGCGTACGGCTACAGCGTCGTGGCGACGCTCTTTCCGGCGTGGTTTGCCGGCCTCGGGCGCATGCCGGACGTGTACTATGAAGCGGCCGCCGTCATCGTTACGCTGATCCTGATGGGACGGATGCTGGAGGCGCATGCTACCGGGCAGACCGGCGCCGCCATCGAGAAGCTCCTCGGCCTCCAGGCCCGGACGGCGCGCATCCAGTGCGGCGAGCAGGTCGTCGAGGTGCCCGTCGGTCAGGTGCGCGTCGGGGACCGCGTCGTCGTCCGGCCGGGCGAGCAGGTTCCGGTCGACGGCGTCGTCGTCGAAGGGGCCTCGGCAGTGGACGAGAGCATGATCACCGGCGAACCGCTGCCCGTCGACAAGCACGAAGGCGATACGGTCGTCGGGGCAACGATCAATCGGACCGGCGCTTTTGTGGTTCGGGTGACGCGCATCGGGCAGGACACCACGCTCCAGCAGATCGTCCGGCTCGTGCGGGAAGCGCAGGGCCGCAAAGCACCGATTCAGCGTCTGGCTGACAAGGTGGCAGGGATCTTCGTGCCTGCGGTGCTGCTCATTGCCGTGGTCTCGTTCATCGTCTGGTTGGCCGTTGGTCCGGCACCCCCCTTCACGCACGCCCTGTTGACGTTCGTTTCGGTCCTGATTATCGCCTGCCCGTGTGCCCTCGGCCTCGCCACACCGACGGCCATCATGGTAGCCACAGGCAAGGCGGCGAGCCATGGGCTTTTGTTCAAAGGAGGAGACGCCGTCGAGCGTCTCCGCGCCGTCGACCTCGTCGTGCTGGACAAGACGGGTACGCTCACCGAGGGCATGCCGCGCCTGACGGACGTCGTTTCGATGAACGGCTGGGCCGAAGATCCGTTGCTGGGGCTGGTTGCCTCGGCCGAGGCGCGTTCCGAACATCCCATCGGCAAAGCCGTCGTCGCGGCGGCTGCCGCGCGCGGCCTGGCGCTGTCGGCAGTCGAGTCGTTCCAGTCGCGCACGGGGCTGGGCATCGCGTCGCGGCTGGACGGGCACGCCGTGCTGATCGGCAACGAGGCGTTCCTGCAGGCGCATGCGATGACGCCGCTCGCCTGGCGCTCCGTCACCGAGACCCTGGCCGCGCAGGGAAAGACGACGGTGCTGGTGGCGGTAGACGGCAAGCCGGCCGGCGTGCTGGCCGTCGCTGATGCCGTTCGTCCGTCGTCGAAAGCGGCCGTCACGGCTTTACATGCGCTGGGCATCCGGGTTGCGATGGTAACGGGCGATGGGGAAGTCGCAGCCCGTGCCGTCGCCGAGGAGGTCGGCATCGACGAGGTGGCGGCGGGCGTATTGCCGCGCGGCAAGGCGGATGCCGTTCGTGCTTTTCAGGAGCAGGGGCACGTCGTTGCTATGGTCGGCGACGGCATCAACGACGCGCCCGCCCTGGCGCAGGCCGACGTCGGTATCGCCATCGGGACCGGCACGGATGTGGCGATCGAGGCCAGCGACGTGACGCTCCTGCGCGCCGACCTCGGCGCCGTCGCCGGGGCTTTTCTCCTCTCGCGCCGCGCGCTGCGGACGATCAAGCAGAACCTCTTCTTCGCCTTTATCTACAACATCATCGGCATTCCCATCGCGGCGGGTGTCTTGTATCCGTTCTTCGGCGTACTGCTCAGCCCGGTCATCGCCTCGGCGGCCATGGCCCTCTCCAGCGTCTCCGTCGTCAGCAACAGCCTGCGCCTGCGCGCTTTCCGGATGGGTGCGGAGCGTGAAATCGCAAAGACCTGACAGGCTTGTTGTCCAGACCGGGCAAGGACGCTACGAAAAGCGGTCTGGGTGACGCGCCAACCTGTCAGGTCTTTTGAGTCTTGGACGGCACACAGGAAACTACGGATCACGGCGCCCGGAGGATTGAGAACCGCCGGCTGATTAACAACGCATCCGTGAACGGCTGCGTTACGGGGTTGTCTCCCGCTTTCAGAGCTCAGTTGCGGTATTGCCGTGCGTAGGCTTTGGCCTGGTGCAACCCGATGCGGTATCCCTGTGTGGCGGCCTGGAAGAGCGTTACGTGCACCCGAAGCCAGGGACGCACGTTGTCTTCGCCTACCTGCTCCTCTGCTTTGCGCGCAAGCCGCGCCGTTTCCTCGTGCAGCGTGTACCGGGGTTCGGGATGTCGTCGTTTCATCATGCTCGTGTCTATGTCATGTAGCGCAGCGAAGCCCAGGAATCATATCAGGTTGAGACTCGCCTTTGTGGTCAAAACGTGAAGACCGGTGTGTTTCTGAAACCCCTCCTTCACAAAAAAACGGTTTTTCTATCGCGGATGAGTCTGTTTCGAGACGACGGCCGGTTACACGGTATACATTTCAAACACCATGCCCGGCTATGGTGCCGGGAGAAAAGTCTGCCCGGAGGCGCCCTGTGAATGGCTGTCGAACCCGGCACGTTACGCCGGGTACAATACGCGTCACATGGGCTTCGGCCCGGCATGTACCTCTAAACGGCCTATCAGGATGGCGAATAAAGCAGAGACACTCAAGATCGAAGGCATGAGCTGCGGCCACTGCATCGGGGCGGTACGGAGGGCTTTGGAGGAGATCGAAGGCGTGGCCGTACAGGCCGTCGAGATCGGCACGGCGCAGATCAGCTACGACCCCGAGGAGGTGGACCCCACCCGCCTTGTAGAAGCGGTCGAGGAGGCGGGCTATACCGTGCTGGAGACTGCCTGAAAAAGAGAAGGCAGCCAGATCCAGCCCGTTTGCCAGTCCAGCCGATCAGCGACCTGAGCCAGGGTGACGTGCAGCGCCCGATCCAGATCGACCTCTCGGTTTAACGCCTCGGCGATGGCGTTCAGGATCGAGAGCTCGTGGTTGCGTTCGCGCGCGCATGCCCGGGGCATTCTCGTGTAGGGTTTTAGCGCAGAAACCCAGGCTCATTGCATTCGTAGCAAGCCGTTGTTGTATTCCTCGCTAGGCGCAGGCCATGTCCTTGGTGCATCGCATCCATCGCCCCCTGGCGGCCTGCATGGTCGTCGTGCTGCTCACCGGCATGTGTCTGCCGCTGGTACAGCATGTATGCGCGATGGCAAAGCGCCCGATGACGCACGAAGGGCCGTGTGCCCGTCACGCGCACACCAAGTCCCCGGTGCACCACAGCACACACGGCCACCACACCATGGCTGAGGGCGAGGAGCCGCCGGCCGAAGCGTGTGCGCATGAGGAGGCGCAGAGGGCGTTGCCGGACGATTGCTGCGTCATCAAAGCCGCTCAGGGCATTAGCACGAAAGGACGCACGCCGCCTCTGCCCCCACAGGCAGCAGCCGTGCTGCTCGTGGCGGTGCCGTTTCTCGCGGTCGTTGCAGGGGGTCCTGCACAGGGCGGCTCCGTGCTCGACACGGGTCCCCCACGGGCTCCCGCGTGCCCGCTGCATATCCTCCACACGTCCTTGCTGAATTGATCCTGGTCTCAGGAGGCCGGGCGATGAGCAGGTTGTCGCTCGCTCCCGGCATGGATGCCTTGCTCTTGGATGAGCGAGGTCTGTGATGATCCCACCTCGACCCGGCCGTTGTAGAGCCCTGGTCGTTGGTATCCATCCCTTGACCTGAGACCGCATCTGGGGACGACGCGCGACCTCTTTACTATGAGTCTTGCGCTACGGTACCCGGCCGGTCTCGGTGGAAGTCTTTCTCCGGCTCAGCCCGTGCCTGCTCGGGCGGCAACACGCCTCCTCGACCAGGGATCATGCAGCCTCTTCTTCTTATGAAAACACACCTTGACGGAGCCTATCATGTTGAAATATATCTTGCCCCTCGTGTTGACCGTTGTTGCAGCAGGCTGTACGCGTACGCCTGCACCCGACGATACGACCTCGCCGTATGCAGGTCAGCAGATCCGTACCCTCAAAGCCCTCTCCGAACAGGACGTGGAAGCCTACCTGGCCGGCGAAGGAATGGGGCTGGCCAAGGCCGCCGAACTCAATCATTACCCCGGCCCGAAACATGCCCTGGCCTTGGCGGGCCACCTCGAACTCACCGATAAGCAGCGGGCCGAAACCGAGGTGATCTACGAGCGAATGCAGGCCGAGGCCGTGCAACTGGGGCGGAAGATCGTGGCCAAAGAAGAGGAACTCGACCGGCTTTTTGCCGAGCAGGAAGCCGGCCGTGACCGCATACGGGCGCTGACGTTTGACATCGGGGAACTCCAGGGCACCCTTCGGTTCGTGCACCTGGAGGCCCACCTGGCGATGAAAGCCCTGCTCACAGAAGACCAGGTGCAGCGCTACGACCAGCTACGCGGCTATGATGCGACAACCCCGCCGGGCCAGCATCCCGAGTCGATGGATCAAGATCACGACGGCGGGGCACACGACCACTAGTCCCAGAAATCTTTGCAAGAGGCGTCTGTCCTCCCTGCTGAGTGCATATACCTCCTGAAAAGAACCAATACGGAACGCTTGGCCTTCTCTCAAACGCTCACCGTAATCTGCTTTACCGGTGCGCATACACTTGGTTATGTGACAACGCCAGGAAGTTACTGGAATGAGTACTCCCGGCATCTGAGCCCGGGGTACCTGCTTCCACATACCCCGGACTGCCGGGGTTCGTATTCGTCCAGGCGTGCTGTTTGGTAATCGTAAACTCTTTGGGGTTGAACATTTCCTCGATAGTCGATTGGGTGCGTCTCAGTCTCAGGTTTCGCATAGCCTCAGGTGTTTTTTGTGAGAAGACGTATTGCTTAAGGTAGTGGGGCAAGCAGGGTGTCCTCCGGTTCATGCATCTGAAGATTCCCCTGGCGATGAAAGCGCTGCTCACCGAAGCCCAGGTGCAGCGCTATGACCCGCCACGCGGCGATGATGCGACGACTGGGCTTGCGGGGGTGAAGTGACGGCGTAGAGCCTGTTGAGGTTTTAGATCGGGAGGCGAGCGGGATGACACGAGCAACGCGACTGACGAAGTAGATCGCGGATGGATTCGCCCACGATGGTCGAGGTTTCGTAGCCGCGATACGGACCGAGACAACGGAGGCGTAGACACCCTGACACGAGCGAAGCGACGGACCGAAGGTAAATCGCGCGCGCAGCCCTGGATCACAATCCAAAACAGCTTCTCAGTACTCACTGACGATAGTGATTTCCTCTAGCATAATGTTACTGTGGTATTGACTACCAGGATCAGATCCGGGCATACCCGCCTCCATATACCCCGGGCTGCCAGGATCTGAGCCAGGGGTGCCCGCCTCCATATACCCCGGACTGCCGGGGTCCGGATTATCCAGATCTTTTGTAACAATGATTTCACTCAGGGCGACGTCAGAGGGAGCGGGCCTGCGGGCTGATTGGAGCCCGAAAGTCGATTGGGTGCGACTCAGTCTTTGGTTTCGCATCGCTTTTGGTGTTTTATTGTGAGAGAATATCCCTGTATAATATAGCGCTATGGGTGTCAAAATCGGGACATGACCCTCCTGTTTTCGAGAGGCCTGCTGGTACTACGCCAGGGAGCGAGGGGCGGAAGGCGGGGGCCGAGAAGAAGGATCACGCGCTCCGCACACCGCTCCCCGAACGAAAGATGCAGCCGGCTCGCGCAACAGAACCCACGGCTTCGTAGTATTCTCCTCCTGTCTCACCGCATCCTTTTCAGGCTACTTTCTGCTGACCATGCTACCCGACTGGGCACCGAGCATCCATCCGTTGCTGGTTCACTTTCCCATCGCCTTGCTGGTGACGGCGGTGGTGTTGGACGGCGTTGGGCTGTTGCTCCGCAAGGTGCCCGGCCTGCGCATGGCGGCGGTCCTGATCTACACGCTGGGCGCGCTGGGTGCGCTGGCCAGCTTTTTCACGGGCCGGATGGCGGCCGACCTGGTGGCGCCTTCTGGGGCTGCCAATGCGGTGCTGACCGATCATGCCGACTGGGCCGAATGGACCGTCTGGTTCTTCGGGATTTATGCCCTGCTCCGGCTGGGCCTGCTGTGGGTGGACCGTAAAGGCCGGATGCCCGCCTGGGTCTCGGGGGTGTTCTTCATCGTCGGGGCAGGCGGGCTTTTTCTCGTCTGGGAGACGGCAGAACACGGGGCCCAGATGGTTTTCGAGTACGGAGTAGGTGTACAGGCCGTGGCGTCCTTGGAAGACCAACTCCAGGCCCGGCAGTTGGAGATCGACCGGTCCAACGCCCTGGCGGCCGGTCCGGTCGCCTCGGAAGCCGGTTCGTGGCAGTGGATTCCCAACGAGCATGCGGCGGCTAGTCTGAACGAAGCTTTCCGCTGGCTGGAAGGCGACACGACCCGGCTCGTACCGGCGGCGGTTGCGCGGGAGGATAAAGGCTATACGCTTCGGCTGGAGGCCCGGGGCGGCGCGTCCTTCTTCGTCTTCGACCAGCCGCTTTCGAGCCTCCAGGCCGACGTCACCCTCAACGTGGATGGTTTTGAGGGAACCTTGATGCTGGTGTACCACGTCCGGGACGCGAATACCTACCAGTTCCTGGCCCTGGCAGACGGCATGATGCAGCAGGGTCGGGTAGTGAACGGCGCAAAGGAAGTGATGGACGAAAAGCCGTTCGAGGGGTCGCGCTGGCAGCAGATTCGCGTGGTAGCGGACCAGACCCATTTCCGAGGGTATGCCGGGGGCACCCTCGTCACCCACGGCCACGGCGAGGCATCCGCTCCCGGCCCCGTCGGCCTACGCATCGACGGCACCGGCACCATCCTGCTGGACCGTATGGCGGTACAGGCCTTGCGATCCCCTTGATCTATCCCAGGCGCGCAGCGACCGGGCCGGACGTCGCCCGGCATTACGACGAGTTGGATGTGTTCTACCGGGAGGTATGGGGCGAGCATGTACACCACGGCCTGTGGCACACGGGCGACGAGACGCCGGAGGTAGCCGTAGCGCATCTCGTCGACCACGTAGCGTCGCACGCCCGTATGCAGCCGGGAGACGCCGTGTGCGACGTCGGGGCCGGCTACGGCGCGACGGCCCGGCACCTGGCCGTCCGCTATCAGGCGCACGTCACCGCCCTGACGATTTCGCCCGCCCAGTACGCCTACGCCCTTACCGCCGCGCCCACCGCGCCCAACCCGACCTACCTGCTGCAGGACTGGCTGGCGAATGAACTGCCCGCCGATGCCTTTGATGCGGTCGTGTCCATCGAGTGCATCTCGCACGTGCCGGATAAACCGCGCTTCTTCGACGAGGCTGTGCGCGTGCTGAGGCCCGGCGGGCGCCTCGTCGTGTGTGCCTGGCTGGCTCCGGAGGCGCCTTCGCGCTGGCAGGTGCATTATGTGCTCGAACCGATCTGCCACGAAGGACGGCTGCCGAGCCTGGCCGGTGCTTCGGAGTATCGCGTGATGATCGCTGAAGCGGGCCTGGTCCTGGATGCGTTCGAAGACCTCAGCCGGCAGGTGCGCCGCACCTGGACCGTCTGCGTCCAGCGCATTTTGCATCGGTTGCTCACGGACCGTCGCTACACCCGCTTTCTGCGAGACGCCACCCACCAAAATCGCCGCTTTCTCGTGACCTTGTTCCGCCTCTGGCTGGGGTATCGGATCGGCGCCTTCGGCTATGGCCTCTTCGCAGCCCGCAAACCCTGAACCGGACGCTGCCATCCTGTCACAGCAGGCCGGACTGGTACGCTTTTCGAGTCTGGTAAAAGCAGCACGGTACTGCGAAGCTACACGAAAAATCGACAACGATTATGAACTTACAGAAGTTTACCGTAAAGGCGCAGGAGGCGGTGCAGAACGCCTTGCAGATTGCGGCGTCGCACAACCACCAGGGCCTGGAGCCGCCGCACCTGATGAAGGCATTTTTGGGCGACCCCACCGGCATCGTAGTGACGATCTTGCAGAAGATGGAGGTCGGCCTCGACGCCCTCGCTGCGGGCGTGGACGAGGCGCTCGGCAAGCTGCCCGTGGTCACCGGAGCGAGCGTGTCCGGGCAGTACGTCGGCAAGGATGCCAAGAACGTCTTCGACCGGGCGCTGGCCGAAGCCAACCTCCTGCAAGACGAGTACGTCAGCAGCGAGCACCTGCTGATCGCCCTGGCCGCCTCGAAAGAGGGGGTAGGACAGACGCTGCAGCGTCAAGGCGTGACGAAGGAGGCTATCCTGGAGGTGCTGAAAGAAGTGCGGGGCGGCCAGCGCGTCACCGACAAGCATGCCGAGGATCGCTATCGCGCCCTCGAACGGTTCACGCGCAACCTCATTGAACTGGCTCGCAAAGGCAAGATCGACCCCGTCATCGGGCGCGACGAAGAGATCCGGCGCGTCTTGCAGATTCTCTCGCGCCGTACGAAGAACAACCCCGTGCTCATCGGCGAGCCGGGGGTGGGCAAGACGGCCATCGCCGAAGGGCTCGCCATCCGGATCGTCCAGGGCGACGTGCCCGAGGGCCTGAAGAACAAGCGGATCCATGCGCTCGACATGGGGGCGCTCATCGCCGGGGCCAAGTACCGGGGTGAGTTCGAGGACCGGCTGAAGGCCGTCGTCAAAGAGGTCACCGAGGCCGACGGCGAGATCGTGCTGTTCATCGACGAGATCCACACGCTCGTCGGGGCCGGTGCCGCCGAGGGAGCCATGGACGCAGCCAACATCCTCAAGCCGGCCCTCGCGCGCGGCGAACTCCGCGCCATCGGCGCGACGACGCTCGACGAGTACCGTAAGTACCTGGAGAAAGACAAAGCCCTGGAACGGCGCTTCCAGACGGTCGTGGTCGATGAACCGAACGTCGATGATACGATCTCGATTCTGCGCGGCATCAAGGATCGGTACGAGGTGCACCACGGCGTGCGCATCACCGACAGCGCCATCATCTCGGCGGCCGAACTCAGCCACCGTTACATCTCCGACCGTTTCCTGCCCGACAAAGCCATCGACCTGATCGATGAGGCGGCGGCGCGGCTACGTATCGAGATCGACTCGCTGCCGGAGGACCTCGACATGCTGGAACGGCAGATCCGCCAGCTGGAGATCGAACGCGAGGCCATCAAGCGAGAGAAGGACAAAGAGAAGCTGAGTCTGATCAACGAGCAACTGGCCAACCTGGAGGCGGACCGGGATGAACTGCGGGCGCGCTGGCAGCAGGAGAAAGAACTCATCCAGGAGATCCAGCAGGCCAAAGAGCAGATCGAACAGCTACGCATCGAGGCGGAAAACCTGGAGCGCCAGGTGGCCTACGACAAGGTCGCCGAGATCCGCTACGGCCGCATCCCGGAACTCGAAAACAAGGCCAAGGCCGCCAACAACCGACTCGTAGAGATCCAGCAGAAGGGGGCGCTCCTCAAGGAAGAGATCGACAGCGAAGACATCGCCGAGATCGTCTCGCGGTGGACGGGCATCCCGGTGTCGCGTATGCTAGAGAGCGAGCGGGCCAAGCTGCTCCGCATGGAGGAGGTGCTGGGCGCGTCTGTCATCGGGCAGCCCGAAGCCATCGCCGCCGTGTCGAACGCCGTGCGGCGCGGGCGCGCCGGCCTGCAGGAGGCGTCGCGCCCTATCGGCTCGTTCATCTTCCTCGGCTCGACCGGCGTGGGTAAAACCGAGCTGGCCAAGACGCTGGCGCATTTTCTCTTCAACGACACCGACGCGATGGTGCGGATCGACATGAGCGAGTACCAGGAGCGTCATACCGTCAGCCGCCTGATCGGGGCGCCGCCCGGATACGTGGGCTACGACGAGGGCGGTCAGCTCACCGAAGCCGTCCGCCGCCACCCGTACTCGGTCGTCCTGCTCGACGAGATCGAGAAGGCGCACCCCGAGGTCTTCAACATCCTGTTGCAAGTCCTCGACGACGGGCGCCTGACCGATAACAAAGGCCGCGTGGCCGACTTCAAGAACACCATCATCATCATGACGAGCAACCTGGGCTCGGAGCGCGTCCAGCAGCGCATCGAAGCGCTCGACGGGGAACTCACGGCCGAGGCCGAGCAGCACCTGCAGAGCGAGTTGCTCGACCTGCTCAAGAAGCAGTTACGGCCTGAATTCCTCAACCGCATCGACGAGGTGGTGCTGTTTCATCCTCTCGGCAAGCAGGAGATCCGCCAGATCGTCGAGATCCAGTTCGCCCATATCCGGGCGCTGGCGGCGCGCAGCCACAACATCGCGCTCGATCTCACCGATGAGGCCAAGGACTGGCTCGCCGAGCGCGGCTTTGATCCCACCTTCGGGGCGCGCCCGCTCAAGCGCGTCCTCCAGCGCGAGATCACCAACAAGCTGGCCGAGGAGGTGCTCTCCGGCTGGGTGCAGGACGGCGAGACGCTCCGCATCGACCTGTCTCCCGACGGCTCCGGCCTGACGTTCGAGCATGTGGCAGAGGAGGCGGAGGTAGAGGCGTAGTAATCGTGAATGTGTGGGCCTGAAAAAGCCGCCGTGCCTTGCGGGGTGCGGCGGCTTTCTGCTTTGATGGGGAGATCACGTCAGCAGGCCCATGAGGTAGTCCCAGATGGCCTTCGTGCCCATGGCCGTCAGCGCGGCCCCGGACAGGGCGGTGAGGGTCAGGAGCGTCTTGCCCATCCGGAGCGGGCCGGGGAGGAAGCGCCGGTCGGCCCAGATCATCAGGAAACACCACAATCCGCAGGTGAAGACGCCCCCGAGGAGGGCGGCGGGGGTGACGATGGCAACGGGGTCATCGAGCGTCCACAGCAGGAGGAGGCCGAAGGTGGCGCAATACAGGAGGACGCCGCCCCGAAATTTCTCGTAGGGCATCGTCCGTATTTTCCGGCTGACGGGCAGGCAGCATTCGAAGGCGGTGCGCGCGTAGATCTCGTAGGCGCCGTAGATGGTGCCCCAGAAGGCGAAGAAGATGCCGACCTGGTAGAGCAGCAGCAACGAGGGGTGGACGTTGGTGAGGAACTGCGCCTGGTGGGTGAGGAGGTCGTTGCCGTCCGGGATGACCTGTTGCGGGTGGAGGATGACGGCGCCCAGCACGACGAAGCAGACGGTAAAAAGGAAGACGCAGAAGAACGCCATCCCGGTGTCGATCTGTGCAGGCAAGAGCCAGCGTTTACCCCGCGCCACGTTGCGCTCGGAGAGGTCGATGGACAAAAGGCGCAGGGCAGGGGAAACGCCGCTCGTACGGCGTGCCCGCCCGAGGGCACCCCATGCCTTTTCGCGGAAACAGCCGATGTAGCCCACGTAGTCGTACGTCCCGCCTCCTACGGCCCCGAGGTAGGTGACGATCTCCACCCACGGAGGCCGGCTGGCAATCGAGGCGTAGGTCTCCGCAATCCATGGCTCGTAGTGATCCGGTATGGTGGGGACGGCCAGCCCGTGCAGGGCCGCGAACCAGTCGGGCCGGGCGGCGAAGACGGCGGCGAACATGCAAGACAGGAGCAGGCCGACGATGAACACCTGGCCTTTTTCGAGGATCTTGTAGCTTTGCATCCCGGTGAGCGCGACGATGAGGAGGGTGTTGACCGTGCCCCACACCCGGGCGTAGAAGAGCAACTGGTCGTCGGTGCCGTCGAGGCCGACGATCCAGTTGAGCAGGGTGCCGAGGGCGAGGGGAAGGCCGGAGAGCCAGAAGGGAAAGCACAGCAGGCTAAGCCCCCCGATGGTGAGGGGTACCCAGCCGCGCGGGCCGGGGAACAGGCTCCAGTGGGTCATCGGATGCTCGCCGGTCAGCGTCATGTAGCGCGCGGCGGTGTATACCTGGATCCCTTTCATCAGCGTGCCCGCGACGAAGCACCACAGCAGCGTATAGCCGAACAACGCCCCGCCGCGCGAGGCGAAGAGGGTCTCGCCCGAGCCGATGGTTACGGAAGCGATGATGGCACCGGCGCCGAAGTATTTCAGGGCGCGCCACGTGAGCCCCTGCTGGAGGTCGGGGGGCAGTTCAGGGTATTGCAAAGCGGGTTCAGGCATCCGGTGCGATCGGCTCCCGGGTAAACCGGCCGTTCACGAGCCGCCAGATAGCGAGGGGGTTCTCGTCCTGTAACGCCCCCGGCAGGCGCGCCGCAGGGACGTTCTGGTAGCAGATGGGCCGGGTGAACCGCGTGATGGCAGCCGTGCCTACCGAGGTCGTCCGGGGCGCCGTCGTGGCCGGGAACGGGCCGCCGTGGTGCATCGCCGGGGATACCTCAACCCCCGTCGGGAAGCCGTCGACGATCAGCCGGCCTACTTTTCTTTCCAGGATGTCAAGGAGGTCGGCGTAGGCTTCCAGGTCCTCCGCCGTGCCGTGCACCGTGGCTGTCAGGTGGCCTTCCAGGTGGCGGGCGACCTGGAGGAGTTCCGCTTTGTCGTCGCCGAAGACTACCAGGGTAGCGGGGCCGAAGACCTCTTCCGAGAGGTCGGGATGGGCCAGGAAGGTCGATGCCTTCGTGCGGAGCATACAGGCATTTCCTTTGAAGGGATCATTCTCCGAAGAAGGCGCGGTGACGAGGGCGACGTCAGGGACGGAGGTCATCCGGGCGAGGCCGGCGTCATAGGCTTGCTTGATGGACCCGGTGAGCATGGTCCCGGCCGGGACGGCGGCGAGCAGGGCGCCGGTGTTTTCGACGAATCGCTCCGAGGCGTCGGCGGCCAGGGTCACCACCACGCCGGGGTTGGTGCAGAACTGTCCCACACCCAGCGTGACGGAGTGCGCCAGGCCCCGCGCGATGGCTTCCCCCTGCGAGGCCGCCGCGCCGGGCAGCACAAAGACCGGGTTGATGCTACCCATCTCGGCATAGACGGGGATGGGCTCGGGGCGCCGGACGGCGGCATCGAAGAGGGCTTTGCCGCCTCGGTAAGAGCCCGTAAACCCGACGGCCTTGAGCAACGGATGGGTGACGAGGGCCATCCCGACGTCTACGGAGGCGCCCTGGATGAGGCCGAAGACGCCCTCGGGCATGCCGGTAGCGTGGGCGGCTCTGGTAATCGCGCTTCCCACCCGCTCGGACGTACCCGGGTGGGCCGGGTGGGCCTTCACGACGATGCTGCACCCGGCGGCCAGGGCCGAAGCGGTGTCGCCGCCGGCTACCGAAAACGCCAGGGGGAAGTTGCTCGCGCCGAAGATCCCCACCGGTCCTATCGGGATGTGCATCTGCCGGAGGTCCGGCCGGGGCACCGGCTGGCGGTCCGGCAGGGCCGTATCGATGCGGGCGTTCACCCACGACCCTTCTCGGAGGAGTTCGGCAAAGAGCCGCAACTGGTTCACGGTGCGGTCTCGCTCACCGTGCAACCGGCCTTCGGGTAAGCCCGTCTCCGCTATACAACGCTGGATGAGCGTATTCCCCAGCGCCAGGATCTCGTCGGCGATACGGTCCAGGAAATCCGCTTTCTCCGCGCCGGGCGTTTTGCGATAGGTGACGAACGCGTCTTCGGCCTTTTGCACAGCCCGGTCGATCTCGTCGGCGGTCGTCTCTACGTACGCGGGTTCCAGGGTTTCGCCGGTGGCGGGGTTGACGGCGGAAAACGTGCGGGGGCGGGTGGTCATGGGCAATCGAGGTGGCTTCGTCGTTAGCGAACGCGGTTGGTCAGGGTGCCGATAGGGTCGATGGTGATCCGGATCTCATCCCCCGAGGCGAGGGTGAACGCGTCGGGCGGCACGATGCCGGTGCCGGTCATGAGGAAGCATCCGTGTTCGAAAGAGCAGGCCCGGAACAGGTAGCCCACCAGTTCTTCGGGCGTGCGCTTCATCCGGCGGAGGCGGGTGCTGTCTTCAAAGACAGTCTCGCCGCTGCGGAGGATCTCCAGCGTGATCGGCGTATCCGGCGAGAGCGGCGACTCGGGAACGTAGAGGCAGGGTCCCAGGCTGGTGCTCCCGTCGTAGATCTTGGCCTGGGGCAGATAAAGGGGGTTCTCGCCCTCGATGCTGCGTGAACTCATGTCGTTGCCCACCGTGTAGCCGACGACGGCGGCCGACGAGGTGACGAAAAGCGTCAACTCCGGCTCCGGGACGTTCCAGGACGAGTCCGCACGGATCGCGACGGGTTCGCCGGAGCCGACGGTGCGGGCGGCGGTAGCCTTGAAAAACAGTTCGGGCCGTTCCGCCTCGTAGACGCGTTCGTAAAAACCGCCGGCCCCCGCGCCTTTAGCCTCTTCCATGCGGGCATCACGGCTGCGATAGTAGGTGACGCCGGCGGCCCAGACTTCCTGCCGGCCTATCGGGGCCGTCAGACCCTCGGCGAGGCGTTGTGCGCCGTCATCAATCGCGGATGCCGTCGCCAGGGTTTCTACCAGGCGGTCGTGCAGTTTCTCTGTGTTGATGAACGCGTCCCAGTCGGCCGTAGGCAGGCGGTAGAAGCGTCCGGCTTGTTCCAGCAGCATCCCGCTTCGCGTTTTATAGAGGCGCATACCCATGAGTTCAGTCATTGTCAACCGTTTTGTGGATTGGATCGTCAACCGCCATGAGGGCTTTCATCCCGGCGTCGATCACCGCCACGATCCGGTCCACGTCATAGATGCAGCCTGCCCAGGTGCCGCCGCTGGCCTGTTGCAGTGCCGCCCACAGCCGGGTGTCGTCGGGGAGGCGGGGATGGGTGCGGACGTCCGGATGCGGCGGGCGTTCTTGGAGGAGGGTCGCGGCTTCCCCGGCGGATAGCGCCCGCTCCGGGGTTCCGACGAGGTCGACATGGCCTGTCAGGCGTTGCCGGTCGATCACAATCTCGATGAGATCTCCGTCGCGCAGCTTGCCGATGGGGCCTCCGGCCAGGGCTTCCGGCCCGATGTGCCCGATGCAGGCCCCGGTGGAGACGCCGGAAAAGCGAGCGTCGGTGAGGACAGGTACGGTGTTGCCCCAGGGGATGTATTTGAGCGCCGCCGTGACCTGATACGTTTCTTCCATTCCGGTCCCCATCGGCCCTCCGCCGATCACGACGAGGACGTCGCCGGGTTGAACGGGTTGCGCTGACAGCCCTTTGATGGCCTGGACGGCATCGTGCTCCGAGGCGAAGACGCGCGCCGGGCCGCGATGCCGGTACACGTGGTCCGCATCCACCACGGACGGGTCTATCGCCGTCGCCTTGATGATGGCCCCTTCCGGCGCGATAATGCCGGTTGGAAAGACGACGGTGCTGGTCAGCCCGGCGCGCCGGGCGCCGTCGGCATCCATGATCACAACGTTGGGATCTATCTGTGCCGAGGCTGTCAGGCGGGCGCGTACGGCGTGCCGCCGTTCACTCTCGGCCCACCAGTCCAGCACGGTATCGAGCGTCTCACCCGTCACGGTCAGCACCTTCGTGTTGAGCATACCCTGACGGCGCAGGTGCAGCATCACTTCGGGTACGCCGCCGGCCATGAAAACCTGGACCGTGGGGTGGTTGCGCGGGCCGTTGGGGAGGGCATCAACCAGGCGCGGCGTAGCCCGGTTGACGCGCTTCCAGTCCGCTATCGTAGGCGGGGCCAGGCCGGCGGCATGGGCGATGGCGGGGATGTGCAGCAGCAGGTTGGTGGAGCCGCCGAAGGCTGCGTGGAGCAGCAGGGCGTTTTCCAGGGCTTCGCCGGTCAACACCTGGGACAGGGGTATCCGGTGTGCCGCCAGACGCAGCAGGGCCAGGGCGGATCGGCGGGCGCCGTCCAGCCAGATGGCTTCTCCGGAGGGGCTCAGCGCGCTGTGCGGCAGGCAGAGGCCGAGCGCTTCGGCGACGACCTGGGCGGTTGCGGCGGTGCCCAGGAACTGACATCCGCCGCCCGGCGACCCGCAGGCGCGGCATCCCATCGTCGCGGCATGGTCGAGGCTGATCAAGTCATGGGCAAAGCGCGCGCCGATGGTCTGCACCTTGCCGGCATCCTCCGCGTCGATCGCCGGCAGGGTCACGCCGCCGGGTACGAGGAGACCGGGCAGGGTGCCCATGCCTGCCAGGGCCATCATCATGGCCGGCAGGCCTTTGTCGCACGTAGCGATGCCCATGACGCCCTTCCGTACAGGCAGCGAGCGGATCAGGCGGCGCATCGTGATGGCGGCATCGTTGCGGTAGGGCAGGCTGTCGAACATGCCGGGAGTGCCCTGGGTGCGGCCGTCGCAGGGGTCGCTGCAGTAGGCGGCGAACGGAATGACACCCTGCGCGCGCAGCGTCTCGGCCGCCTCGCGGACCAGCAGGCCGATCTCCCAGTGCCCCGTATGATAGCCCAGGGCCACCGGCGTGCCGTCTTCGGCGCGAAGCCCTCCCTGGGTGCTGACGATGAGGTACTGGGGCTTCCCGGCGTCCTCCGGCTTCCACCCCATGCCGACGTTCTGGGTCAGGCCGAACAGGGTGCCGCTCGGCTCGTTGCGGAGCATCTCGGCGGTGAGGGGGAGGCGGCCCGCCGGGCCTTCCGCCTGCGTGCGCGTCTCAGCGGCATGGCGCGCCGTGCCCAGGATGGCTTCGAGGGAGGGCGTCGAGGGAGCGGGTGGCATCGGAGGGCAGATAAGGGATTACTGTAAGGGGAACAGGCCAAGATACGTAAGGAGCGGATCCCTTGCCGCCGCAACAAGGAGGTCGAACGCATGCCGTTTTCGATGCAGTCACGGCAGCGTTTCTGACGTATCTTCCGTCGTTCGAGTCATGGATAAATGCCGTGTCTGAGTATCTTCGATGTGTATTCCTCGCGCACACAACGAGCCGGGAAAGTGTCATGCATACCGCCGCTCATGCAGGTTCTGACGGGCAGCCGACGGATGCCGCCCGGCCGGACGTTGTCATTTATCCCAGCAAAGGCAAGCTGGTTTTGTCGCTGCTGGGTGCGCTGGCTTTTGTGGCAGTTGGGGTCTGGATGATTATCCACGGGTGGGCGAACCAGGGTGAGTCGTTCTTGATCCTCGCCGGGCTTCTGGTCCTTGCTTTCTTCGGTTTTTGTGCGGGCTATGCCCTGCTTCGCCTCCTGGTTCCGAAGCCGAGCCTGGTGATCGGGCCGCACGGTCTGCTGGATAATGCTTCGGCGATGGGCGCCGGGTTCATCACATGGGACCAGGTTGCATGGATCAAGCCTTATCAGTTCCAGGGGCAGACCTTCCTCGGCATTGTGCCTCGCGACCTCCAGGCCGTTCTGAAGCGCCAGTCTGCGATGACGCGGAAAGCGATGGAGATGAACGTCTCGATGAATGCAGCGCCCATCAACATCCCGCAGAGCATCCTGCCTATGCGGGTTGAGGCCCTGGCACAGTTGATCGCTGAGCGATATCGTGTTCATGTAGCCCGGGAGGCGTGAGACGCAGCTTCATGGCGAAAGCCGTGCGCGGTATGTTGCGGCCTGCGTGGGGTTGCCTCGTGCTTCGTAGAGGGTGACGAGGTCGTAGAGCGCCTGTTGCACGGAGCGCCCGGCCTCGTGCCGGTGTTCATGGAGGATCCGGTAGCTCGGCAGCAGGAGTGCTTCCGCTTCATCGAGGCGTCCGAGGGCGGTGTAGCAGGCCCCGAGGGCGGCCTGAGCCTCGGCCCGGCGCCAGTCTGCAGCGGCGTAGGCGGCTTCTCGGATCGTGAGGGCTTCTTGGAGCAGGGCTTCGGCCTCGTGGGCTCGCTCCTCGTCCAGCCGCAGGCGTCCGTAGCCCAGCAACGTCGTCGCAAGGCGCGGGTGATCAGCCGGGAGCGTCCGGCGTGCGATGCCCAGCGCCTGTGCAAAGAGCGAATCCGCTTCGTCCCGGTTGCCTCGTGCGTGAAGCACCGAGGCCAGCCGCGTCAGGTCCGTCGCGATCTCCGGGTTCTCGTTGCCGTAGACCTTGCGCTCGATGGTGAGGGTCTGCCGGTAGAGCGACTCGGCCGCGGCCACGTTGCCGGTATGGTACATCAGGTCGGCGAGCGCGAAATAGGAAGCGGCCAGGCTGAGATGCTCCGGCCCGAGCCTGTGCTCCTTGAGGATCATTGCCTGGCGCAACAGCCGTTCTGCGGCTGCATAATCCCCCTGCACGCTACGGAGGCGGCCGAGGTTGTTCATGATGCGGGCTACCGTGGGGTGATCCTCGCCCAGCAGCCGCATGTGGATCGCCAGGGACTCCTGGTAGAGCGAGTCGGCCTCCGGGTATCGACCCTGTGCCTCGCGCAGGAAAGCCAGGTTGTTGAGCGTCGCGGCGAGGTGGGAATGGTGATCTCCCAGGAGTTTGCGCTGCATGGCGAGCGCGGTGCGGTAGAGCGAGTCGGCTGCCGCGTAGCGGCCCTGGTCGCTCTGAGAGGCGGCCAGGTTGTTGAGCGTCGCGGCGATGTCGGGGTGTTCGTCGCCCAGGACGCGGTGCTGGATCGCCAGGGCTTCGTGGTAGAGCGAGTCGGCCGCCGCGTAGCGGCTCCGTACTTTATGCAGCAGGGCGAGGAAGACGAGGCTCTCGGCCAACTGTTCCTCGTTGTCCGGCAGGCGCCGCCACATCGCGATGGCTTCTCTCAGGTGCGTCTCGGCCTGGTCGTAGTCGCCCAGGCTGGCATGGCCTTCCGCCAGGGCGTAGAGTCCGCCCGCAATGTCGGCATGGGGTGGGCTAAACAGGCGACGGCGCAAGGCGAGCGACGTATCGAGCAAGATCAGGGCGTCGTCGTACAACCCCAGCTTTTCATAGACCTGCCCGATGGTATTCATCATGAGGGCCTGCACCTCGGGCTGTTCGTCGAGTTCCTGTTGGATGCGCCGGGCGCCGTTGTCCAGCATCTCGCGGGCGGTGACGGTCTCTCCCTGGGCCTCGTCGGGGTCGGATATCTCGAAGAGATCCATCAGGAAGCTCGTCATCTCCTCCGCCTTGTCCGCTTCGCGTTGCGCCCGGTCTCGTTCCTCGGCGACCTGCCGCCGTTGCACGGTGACGGTAGCGGCATAGCCGAGGAGGAGCAGCACGATGACGGCGGCGGCACCGACCCGCCACGCGTTGCGCTGGACGTACTTGCGTGCGTGGTATCCCCAGGTGCCCCGCCGCGCGCGCACCGGCCGGCCCTCCAGGTACCGCTGGATGTCTTCGGCGAACGCTTCGGCGGTGACGTACCGCTGTTCCGGCTCTTTGCGGAGCGCTTTGAGCAGGATGGCGTCGAGGTCGCCCGAGAGGGTACGCCGCAGCGTGTTCAGCGCGGTGGCCCGTGTCTGGGAGACGGCTTCCGGGGTGATGCGGACCATAGCTTCGCCCTGCCGCCGCTCCTCGACCTTCGCTACGATGGTGCTCGGGCGCGTGGGCTCTTCTTCGCAGACGGCGCGCTCGATTTCATAGGTCGAGGTGGTGCTGACGCGATACGGTCGGTGTCCCGTCAGCAGCCGGTAGAGCATGACGCCGAGTTGATAGACGTCGGTGGCCGTCGTGATGCGCTCACCCCGGATCTGCTCGGGCGCTGCATACTCCGGCGTCAGCCAGCGCGCCCCCGTCTGCGTCGACGACGGGGGCGTCGCGTCTCCGTCGGCCTCAAGCAGTTTGGCGATGCCGAAGTCGAGCAGCCTGACGTGGCCCTGCCGCGGTTGCCCGGAGGCCGGTTCGACCACGAGCACGTTCGAGGGCTTCAGGTCCCGATGGACGATCAGGTTGCGGTGGGCATACTGCACGGCTTCGATGACGACCTGAAACAGCCGGAGGCGGTCCGCGAGCGAGAGGCAGCGGGCGTCGCAGTAGCGGTCGATGGATTCACCCTCCACGTATTCCATCACGAGGTAGGGCCGCCCGTCGGGCGTGACGCCGCCGTCGTAGAGCCGGGCGATGTTTGGATGGTTGAGCGAGGCGAGGATCTGGCGTTCGATGACGAGGTGTTGCAGCCGCGCGGCCTGGTCGAGGCCGGCGCGGACCAGCTTGAGGGCGACTTGCTGTTCGAACTGGCCGTCGGCGCGTTCGGCGAGGTAGACGGTGCTCATGCCGCCGCGTCCCACCTCTCGGACGATGCGGTAGGCGCCTACGTGATCGGGCGCCGGGGGTTCGCCGTCGAAGTGCGAGATAATGGGCGAGACGAACGTGTCGGACAGCCGATCAAAAAAGCCGGGGTCGTCTTCGAGGGCTTCGAGCAACGAGGCGAGTTCCTGATACAAGGCAGGGTCCCGCGCCCGGATAGCGTTCAGAAAGGCAGTCCGTTCCGCCGGGGCGAGGTCGAGGGCTTTTTCGAAGAGGGCCTCTACCTCCTTCTGGAGATCCATCGTCCCAAAGCGCCTAGGCGTTATGCTTGATTTCGCGTAAAAGCCAGGCCCGTGCCCAGTTCCAGTCTCGCTTGACCGTTGCCGTAGACAGGTTGAGCACCTCGGCAGTCTGGTCAATCGTCAGCCCGGCAAAGAAACGACACTCGACGACATCGCCTTGCCGTTCATTGAGCTGTTTCAGCCGCGTCAGGGCTTCGTCGAGGGCGAGCAACTCGTCCGCTTCGTCTTCGCTCACGTCCAGGAATTCCTCCTCCAGCGCCACGCGTTGCTGGTCACCGCCCCGTTTTTTACGCGTCTTGGCCTTGGCATGGTCGAGCAGGATGTAGCGCATGGCCTGGGCTGCGATGCGCAGGAAATGCTTCCGGCTTTCGACGTCGAGCTGGGTGCCGTCGGCCAGGCGGAGGTAGGCTTCGTGGACGAGGGCCGTCGTGTTGAGCGTCTCTTCGCCTTGCCAGCGGAGGCGTTGCTGGTGCGCCATGGCGCGCAGTTGTCCGTAGATCAGGGGTAACAGCCGATCCATCGCCTCGCGCCGGCCATCGTTCAAGGCCTGGAGCAGGCGGGTTATCTCATGCGTGGCATCTTCCATCGTCGAATCGTCCGGCTGTTTTGCTCTATGCGCCTAACTAAACGGTTTTTGAGGCCAGATCCAAACATAAAACGTCCATTCATGGCAAAAAACAGCGGGCGTCTTCGCGGAGCCCGCCGCGAAGGCAGAAACGGGTTTTTTACGTGATCCCTTTTCATGCCGCCCGTCGAAGTAACAAAGGTACAGGCACTTCATTCAGGGTTGTCGAAAGCAGGTGAATACGATGACGTTTAGTATGCTTCACGATGTGGCCGGCTTGCTTCCATTCCATATGGATGATACCCGGCAGGTCAATGATCTCTTCGCGCGTTGGCGCCAGAGCAAGGCCGACAAAGACAAACGTCTTATCGACATCTGGACCTACTGTTACATCTATCGCTATTTCTTGATCAAAATGGGCGGCGGCGCGGCTTCCGCGCTTCTCGCGTTCGACAGGCTCGTCGCCGCAGCCTTTGCCGACGTGCAAAGCAACCTCCACACGATACGGCATCCCGGGTGTTATGCCGGATGGATCAGCACGATCTGCCGGCATACGTTCGTCAACCATCTCCGTACGCAGCGCAGCATGGTCTCGCTCGAAGACGGGCTGTTTCAACTGACCGTTCCCGGCACCGGCGGCACCGAAGGGCGTGACGCCGCCGTCCTGTATCGATCCATCGCCGGCGCTATTGATGCCCTGCCCGACTTTCTGCGCGACGTAGCGCGGATGCGGCTGCTGGAGAATCGGTCCTATCAGGCCATCCAGGGGTCCACGGGCAAGCCGCTGGCGACGCTCCGAACGTACGTCAACAAGGCGCTTGAACACCTGCGGCAAAATCCAACGCTCCAGGCGTTGCTCGAAGAAATGCGGGATGACTGACTCGATCAGCGCGGCACAAGGGAGCCAGGGGTGTTGATTCTTTTCCGGGTCGCGTACCCCGATGCTTGCCTCGGAAAGCAACCGCTTCCTTAGACGGATACCTCGGAGCTTGCTCCCAGGAGGGTCATCGTAAAACGTGAGGGGACTTTGGGAAACGTCTCGGCGAAGCGCCCGCACATTTTACGTTTCACGATTCACGTGCTGCAAACCTCGAAAGACTTCCGACGCGTTGATCGGGTTATCGGGCGTACTGCTCAAAAGTCGTCAGGACGCGATCCACGATGAAGCGAAACCAGTACGTGTACTGGTCGGGCCGTTCGAGGATTTCCCGGCGAAGCGCATCGGCTTCGGCCCATCGCCACGCCACTACTTCGGTCGGATCAGGCGACGGGGTACCCCGGTAGTAGCCCACAAAGACGTGGTCGTATTCGTGTTCGTAGAGGCCGTGGTCCAACGCGGAACGATAGACAAAGCCGAAGGCGCGGTGCAGGCCGCACGTAATGCCCATCTCTTCGCGAAGCCGTCGATGTGCCGCCGCTGCCACGGGCTCGCCCGGACGCGGATGGCTACAGCACGTGTTGGACCAGAGGCCGCCCGAGTGATACTTGTCGGGGTGGCGCTGCTGTAGCAGCAAGGCGCCCTCTTCGTCGAAAAGGAAGACCGAGAAGGCGCGGTGCAAGACGCCTTCAACGTGCGCCTGTCGCTTCTCGCGGACGCCCATCTCCTCGTCTTGCTCGTTCACCAACACAACGTATTCATCCATACCGGCGCGGCATCATATCGGGGAAGGAGGGAAAGGAGGAAGGCTGCACATCGGGTACGCCCGCCCCCAACCATCGGGCATATATTCAGGACGCCGCTATACGTTTCGTCGCCGGAAAATCGCGGGGCGGAGTATTGCGAGATCATATCATCCACAATGCGGGTGGTGGCGCTCTTTTGATGGGCATCATCAATAACGGTCATATTCGCATTGAAAACGCCGTTGGCTTTCGTGTAAAACGTTGGGAATACTAATCCTGAGAACATATGAACATCTTATCCACAGTTGTGGAAACACCGCTTGCAAAACGGCATTCCGGTGTTTTAATTGGAAAGCGCCGGCCGGAGCAGGTAGGCGATGAGCGGAGCTTCCATTTTTTTGCGGGTCCCATGTATCTGAGTAAGCTTGAACTGCACGGATTTAAAAGCTTTGCCACGCCCACCGTGCTCAGCTTCGATCCCGGCATCACGGCCATCGTGGGGCCGAACGGGTGCGGAAAGTCCAACATCGTCGATGCCGTCCGCTGGGTCATCGGCGAGCAGCGGGCCCGGGTCCTGCGTTCGGAGAAGATGGACAACGTCATCTTCAACGGGACGTCGAAGCGCCGTCCGTTCGGGTTGGCCGAGGTGCTGTTGACCGTCGAGAACACCCGGGGCATTTTGCCGACCGAATATGCCGAGGTAACCCTCGGTCGCCGGCTGTATCGGTCGGGCGACTCGGAGTATTTGCTCAACGGGACGCCCTGCCGCTTGCGCGACATCGTCGATCTTTTCATGGACACCGGGATGGGCGCCGGGGCGTACTCGGTCATCGAGTTGAAAATGATCGAGGAGATCCTCTCGGATAACACATATGAGCGCCGCCACCTCTTCGAAGAAGCCGCCGGCATCACCAAGTACAAGCAGCGGCGCACCCAGGCCCTGCGCAAGCTCGACAACACGCAGGCCGATCTGACGCGGCTGCGCGACCTCACCGAGGAGATCGAGAAGCGGGTGCGTAGTCTGGAACGGCAGGCCGCCAAGGCAACCCGGTACAAAGCGTACGAGGCCCGTCTGCATCAGTTGGAACTGGCGCTGGCGCGGGTCGAGTACGACCGGCTGACGGAACAGGAGCACCTGCTCCAGATGGAACGCCAGGGATTGCAGGACGCCCTGGAAGAGCATACGGCCCGTCTGGCGAAGGACGAAGCTGCGATGGAAGCGTTGCGGAAGACGCTGATTGAGCAGGAGCAACGCCTGTCCGAAAACCAGCAGCAGCTCAACGAGCATCTGGGAGCCGTTCGGGATCTGGAAGCGGATGCCCGCCTGGAGCGGGAGCGTCTGGACGGCGCTACCCGAGATCATGACCGCACGGAACGGGAGCAGGCCGACGCGCAGCAACAACGCGCGGAACGAGCCGAAGCCATCGACACCCTGACGGCCCGGCTGGGCGAGGCGGAGCCCGTGCAGCAGAGCGCCGAGCGTGTGTTCGAGGAGGCTCAGGCTGCCCGGGGCCGGGCGCGTGCGGCAGCGGAGGCACGCCGAGAGGCCCTGCGCGACCTGCGTCGCCGTGAGCAACAAGGCGCCGAGGAGCGCGCCGACTATCACCGTCGCCTCGACCGGCTGACGAACCGGGATGAGCTGCTGGGCCGGGAGGGCGGTCGCGTTCGCGCCGAGATAGAAACCCTGAGGACAATGCAGGGAGAACTGCAGGCTTTGACGCGTGAGGCGGCGCATCGCAAGGCGGAGTCTGCTACCGCCCTCGCGCAGGCCCGTACCGCGCTCGCCGAAACCCAGCGGGAGCACGAAGCCGGCCGGCAGCGGCTGGAAGCCGCCACCGATGCGCTCCGACAGACAGAGCGTCAGCACGATGCCGTGGCGGCTGAGGTGCAATTGCTGGACGGCCTGGTATCCTCGTTCGATGAATTCCCGGACGCCGTGCGTTTTCTCGCCGCCAACCCGTCGTGGACCCTCAGGCCGCTCAAAACGGTCGCCGACGTCTTAACCTGCGAGGCCGTGCATCGGATGGCGCTTGACGCCGCCCTTGGCAGCCTTGCCGATTGCCTCATCGTAGAGACGGCGCACGAGGCGCGTCAGGCCGCAGCGCTCTTGCGCAGCGAACAGAAAGGCCGGGCCACTTTTCTGGTGCTGGATCGACTGCCGTACCCTCCTCCAAGCCGCGCTGCCTCGGATACGTTCCGTGCATCGGGGATTCCTATGGGCAATCTCGTTCGGGTGAGCGAGCCGGCCTGCGAACCCCTGGCCGCCGTACTCCTCGAAGATACCTATTTCGTCGAGGCGCTCGACGAAGCCGAAGCCGTGGCAGAGCAGGCCGGCAGCCGGGCCCGGTACGTGACCGGGCGAGGCGAGTGGATGGACACGCGCGGCCTTGTGTATACCGGAGACAACACGACCGAAGCGTCGCCTATGACGGGCCGTATGGAGCGCAGGGAGCAGCTTGATGCCGTTCGGGAGCGCCTGGAGCACCTGAAGGAAGCCGTAGAGCAACAGGGTGAGGCCGTCGATGCGCTTCGGACCACGCTCTCGGCGGTCCCGCTGGAGGCACGGCATCAGGCCCTGACAAAGGCCGAGCAGGCTTTCGGAGAGGCGGAGCGGGACCACGAGCGGCGGCTTTTTGAGCAGGAAGCCCTCCAACGCCGTCAGGCCGACCTGGCCGGGCGTCTGGCGGCGTTCGACGCCGAGCGGCAGACCGTGCGGGGGGAATTCGACGCCTCGCGGGCGGCTGTCGCCGATGCGGAGACCCGGCTGGACACCCTGCGGCTGGAACGGGAGGCGGCGGACGCGGCCTTTCAGGATGCCGAAGCCGAGAGCCGCGCCGCGCAAGATCACCTGGAAGAGACCCACATCGAAGCTGTTGAGGCACGCAACCGATGCGACAACCTGCGGCGTGATCTTGCGCGCACGCGTCATGAAGTCGAGACGCTGGAACGCCGGGTGACGGAACGCCGGGAGCACCTCGAAGCGCTCCGCCATACCATCGACTCGGCCCGTGAACGACAGGCACAACTCGCTCAGGATCTCGACGCAGTGCGTACACAGCGAACCGGGTTGGAGGCCGCCGTCGCCGAGGCCAAAACGGCCCTTTTCCAGACGAAGGTCGATATTGATCGGGTCGAGGTGCGCTTGCGCAAGCTGCGGCAGGCGCGCGAAGAGACCATGCGCGAGGACAACGTGCGGGCCGTTCGCCAGGCCGAGATCCAGACGCGTAAAGACGACCTGATCGAAAATATCCGGGAAGGCTTCGGCGTGGCCCTCGGCGTGGACTCCGTCGAGGTCGAGGAGGGTTTTGAGGAGGCGGCGGCCCGCGACGAGGTGCAGGCGCTGCGCGAAAAGATCAAAGGAATGGGTAGTGTCAATGCCCTGGCGCTCGAAGAATATGAGGCGGAAAAAGAACGCTACGACTTCATGGCGGCCCAGAAAGAAGACCTGGAGCATGCCGAGGCCACCCTGTTGGAGACCATCGAGGAGATCAACACGACGGCGGCGCTGCGTTTCATGGAGACCTACACCGCCATTCGGGCCAGCTTCGTTGATCTGTTTACCGAACTCTTCGGCCAGGATGCCGGCGCCGACCTCCAACTGACGGACCCGGAAGATCCCCTGGAGTCGCCTATCGATATCATGGCGAAACCCCGCGGCAAGCGGCCGATCCATATCGCCCAGCTGTCAAGCGGGGAAAAGACGCTGACGGCTATTGCGTTGCTCTTTGCCATCTACCTCGTCAAGCCCAGCCCGTTCTGCATCCTCGATGAAGTCGATGCCCCGCTCGACGACGCCAACATCGATCGGTTCATGCGGTTGATTCGTCGTTTTGCCGGCCACACACAATTCATCCTTGTCACACACAACAAGCGCACGATGGAGTTGGCGGACCGGCTCTACGGCATCACCATGCAAGAGCAGGGGGTGTCTCGCCTGGTCGGCGTCAAGTTTGAGGAGGCGTTGGCCCTTGCCAGTTAGCGGCCCCCGGTGGAAAAAAAGCGGGTATTACGTATCTTGAAGAGGCTGTGTGCAGCGCCGGCCAATCCGATTTCTGCCGGTGCAGGCGCGTGCCTACGTGTTCGTAACCGTTGTTGTGTATACATGACGTAGTGAGCCGCTTTCAAAGAGTGTGATCTTAAAGGAAACGGAGCATTGTACGAAACTTGAGGGGAAGGCTCTGGCCGTCTTTCGAAGTTCTCCAGCAGGAAATGATAACCGATTCCATATCCGCCCGAGGCATACTTCGAGCATGGATGATAGTCCTGGTCTACGGGATGCTTTTCGTCGTGTTCGAGACGCAGTCGGCCCTGTTTGAGGGAGAACCCGGTGTGCGCCTGTGGCTGCCTGCCGCCGGCCTTCATCTGGGCTTGTTGGTCGTGTTCGGCGCACGCTATCTACCGGTTGTGCTGGCGGCCATACTCACGGGAGAACTCGTGCTTTCCGGTACCCCCGTGACGGTTCTTCACCTGATCGTTCCCGGCTTGCTCGCCCTGCTCGGTTATGGTGCCGCTTCGGTGTGGCTGCGGCGTGGGCTGCGTGAGGGTCCGTGGTACGCGATGGGTTTCGTGAAGCGTGTCGTCGGGCTCGCGCTTGTGGTCCCTGTAGTGGTAGGCGTGTTGTCGGTACTGAGTTATACCCTTACAGGGCGGCCCGGCTTTACGTCGGCAAC
>Ga0302046_10000435_pt1 | contig 42820 bp, 39 predicted proteins | sample RVTome_11_FD_200261 | JGI IMG/M metagenome (GOLD analysis project Ga0302046, IMG submission 200261) | Soil microbial communities from uranium-contaminated site in the Upper Colorado River Basin, Wyoming, United States - RVT147D111 (version 2) ...
TTCGCAGATTGGAGCGCCAAGCCGCTCGCCTTTCGCTGTACATGCAGGAGCCGGATACCCGGAGGAACACGGAAGGAAGCCATCTGGGGTTGCAACGCACCACCAAGAGACTCGCCTGCGTTGCGCGAAAATTTTCCCCGGACAGCCGTGCCCCGAAGGGGGGAGGGAAAAAGTGGGCGGTCGCATGACGACTTCTGAAACCGGCTCAGGCCGTTCCCCAGACCGCCTGGGCGGTCTCGACGGTGAGGGCGAGCTTCTTCCACTGGTCGTCCTCGCTCAGCAGATTGCCCTCGGCGACGCTGGCGAAGCCGCATTGCGGGCTGACCGCGAGGCGCTCGAGCGGGACGTATGGGGTGGCGTCCCGGATGCGGGCCTTCAGCGCCGCGCCGTCCTCCATCGCGCCGGACTTGGTCGTGATCAGGCCCAGCACCACGGTGACGTCGGGCTTGATGCGGGCGAGCGGGGCGAAGTCGCCCGAGCGCTCGTCGTCGTATTCGAGCAGCAGCGAATCGACGTCGATCTTCGCCAGCACGCTGTCGGCGATCGCCCCGTAGCCGCCGGAGGCGAACCAGGTGCTGCGCGCGTTGCCACGACAGATGTGTAGGGCGACGTTGGTCTTAGGGGAGCGCTCGCGGACGCATTCGTTCAGCACCTCGACATAGCGCGCGATGAGCGGGTCGGTGGGCCCGTGGATCTCCTCCAGATGCGCGCGCTGCTTGTCGTCGATGAAGCTGGAGAAGTAGGGCTCGTCGATCTGGATGTAGCGGCAGCCGAGCGCCTCCAGGCCGGCGATCTCGGCGCGGTAGACCCCGGCGAGGTCGTCCCAGTAGTCGTCGATATCGGGATAGACGTCGGGGTCGGCGGCCTTGTCGCCGCTCAGCACGTGCGCCCGGGTCGGCGAGGGCACGGTGACCTTGACCGCCCGGTCGGTCAGTCCGGCCAGGTATTCGTAGTCGTCCTTCATCTGCACCCGCGTGGGCCGGATCTTGCCCGTCGCGCGCGCCCATTTCGGGGCGTAGCGCGTGGCGCCCGCGGGCGAGTTGCTGAACGAGGCGACGTCGTCGGCGCCGGCGATGGTCAGCCCCTCGATGCCGCGGATGAAGTCGATCCAGAAGTTCTCGCGCCGGAACTCGCCGTCCATGACGACCGGCAGCCCGGCCTTCTCCTGCTTGGCCACCGCGTCGGCGATGGCGGCGTCCTCGGCGGCATGGAGGGCGGCATCGTCGATCCCGCCCTCGGCGCGGCGCGCGCGGGCAGCGAGCAGCTCGGGCGGACGCAGCAGGCTGCCGACCTGATCGGCGCGAAAGAACGGTTTCGACGGCATCGATAATTTCCTTTTTGAGAGAATGGTTTAGTCGGCGCGAGCGGGTCGCGTCAGGCGGCCCGGCCGAGCCTGGCGGCGGGCACGAAGACCGTGCCGTCGAAGAGCTTGCGCGTGGTGCGCACGATGCCGGCGCGCTCGACCTGGCTGGCGTCGTCGCTCAGCTTGACGGTGGTGACGAAGGTGCCGGTCGGGTGCTCGATGCCGCAGATCTTGCGCTCGCCCGCGGGGATCGCCGCGAGCCCGTCGGTGACCGCGCCGGGCGTGAAGCAAGCCGTGGCGACGGTGACCGCGGCGAAGACGCCGACCGCGGCGTGGCAGTCGTGCGGGATGAAGCTGCGCGTCGAGATCAGCCCGCCCTCGCGCGGCGGGGCGACCAGGAACATCTTGGGAAAGGTGCGCTCGGCGACGTCGCCCAGCTTCATGAGGGGGCCGCAGGCGAGCCGGATCTTCTCGATGCGGGCCTTGAGCTCGGCGTCCTCGTCGAGCGCGGGCTTGCTCTCGTAGCCGGTGCGGCCGAGATCGGCGGCGCGCATGATCACGCAGGGCATGCCGTTGTCGATCATGGTGACCTCGATCCCCTCGACGGTGTCGCGCGCGTTGCCCGTCGGCAGCAGGGCGCCGCAGGACGAGCCGGCGGTGTCGAGGAAGTCGAGGAGGACCGGCGCCGCCGAGCCCGGCACGCCGTCGATCACCGCGTCGCCCTCGTACTCGACGATGCCGCCGGGGGTCCGGACCACCGCCTCGACGCGCGCGTCGGTGTTGACCATGCGGATGCGCACCGTGGTGGCGCCGTCCTGGGCCTCGACCAGCCCGTGCTCGATGGCGAAGGGGCCGACGCCGACCAGGATGTTGCCGCAGTTCTGTCCGTCGTCGACCCGCGCCTCGTCGACGACGACCTGGAGGAAAAGGTAGTCGACGTCGATCCCGGGGTCGTTCGAGGGCGAGATCACCGCGACCTTGCTGGTCAGCGAGGTGGCGCCGCCGATGCCGTCGATCTGGCGCGCGTCGGGCGAGCCCATCACGGCCAGCAGCACCCGGTCGCGCGCGGCCGGGTCGGCCGGCAGGTCGCCGGCCAGGAAGTAGGCGCCCTTGGAGGTGCCGCCGCGCATCATGGTGCATGGAATGGCGGTCTGCATCCCAATCGTTCCCTTCTCGTCGTCCCCTCAGTCTTCGTCCGCGCCCTCTACGTACTTGAGGCCCTTGGCGGCCAGCTTGTCGCGCATGCCGTAAATATCGAGCCCGAGCTCGCCCGCGACAAGGCGCTTGCGGGTCTCCGCCTCCTTGGCCTCGCGGGCCGCCGAGGCCTCGGCGACTTCGTGGGCGCGCTCGCGCGGGACCACCACCACGCCGTCGTCGTCGGCGACGATCACGTCGCCCGGCTCGACCAGCATGCCGGCGCAGACCAGCGGCACGTTCACCGAGCCCAGCGTCTCCTTCACCGTGCCCTGGGCGGAGATCGCCCGCGACCAGACCGGGAACTCCATCCTGGTGAGGTCGGCGACGTCGCGGCAGCCGGCCTCGATGATCAGGCCCTGCACGCCGCGGGCGCGCAGCGAGGAGGCGAGGAGCTCGCCGAAATAGCCGGCGTCCGAGGGCGAGGTGGGGGCGACCACCAGCACGTCGCCGGCGGCGCAGACCTCGACCGCGACATGGATCATCCAGTTGTCGGCGGGCGGAATGCTGACGGTGACCGCCGTGCCCGCCATGCGCGCGCCGGCGTAGATCGGCCGCATGTAGGAGGCCATGAGGCCGGTGCGGCCCTGGGCCTCGTGGATGGTGGCGACGCCGTAGCCCTCGAGGGTCACGATGTCGTGGGTCTCGGCGCGCTTGACGGTCTTGTTGACGACGCTCATGGGCTGGTCCGCTGGCTGTCTTCGGCGTCGCCTATCGGAAATCGCGAGGCCCGCGAGTGCAACAAAATTATTGGGGTCGGCGGCGACGGGCGGTTCGCCTAACCGTCGCTCTCCACCACGCCGGCGAACTCGGCCATGGCGTCGACGATGCAGTCCCAGAAGTAGAGCGCGCTGGCGCTGTCCATGAGGACGTGGAAATGGGGGTCGTTCTTGAGGTTCTGGCGGATCACGATGACCGGCAGGCGCGCCGCCATGGTCTGGGCGACGCTCAGGTTGGGGAACTTCTCGGGCCGCAGGTCGACCGCGCAGAGCTTGGCGAAGAGGCGCGGCGCGTCGGGGCCGCCGAGGCGGAACCAGGCGTGCGTGTCCATGCGCGGCACCGGATAGGCGCCGCCGTCGCCCTGCGGCGGCAGCGAGGCGGCGAGGCGCTCCATCACCTTGCCGCCGCGGTTGTCGAGCAGCAGCGCCTCGCCCGGCGACAGGCGCGCCACCAGCATGGCGGCGCCGTGCGCGACGGCGGTGTTGTCCTGGGTCGGCACGGTGACGGCCTGGCGCTTCATCCAGCCGATGGCGCCCGATCCCTTGACGCCGAGGCGTGGGCGCAGGCTGAGGTCGGCGAGCGCCACGCCGGCGGCGGCGCCCGGCCGCTCCATGCCGCCCAGGCGGTCCTCGACGAAGCTGCGGCGCTCGGCGGTCCAGTCGACCATGCGGCTCAGGCCTCCTGCCGGGCGTTGTCGGGGTCGTAGAAGGGCAGCGGGACGACGGTGGCCTCGACCATGCGGCCCGCCTCGGCGCGGATCTCGAAGCGCCAGCCCTCGCCGGCGAGGTCGGGGGGCACGTAGGCGAGCCCGATGGCATGGCCGAGGGTGGGCGAAAGGGCGCTCGAAGTGACCCGGCCGGCGATCTCGCCGTCACGGATCACCAGGTGGCATTCCTTGGGCAGGGGCGCCGCGCGGTCCTCGATCTTGTAGCCGACGAGGCGCCGCGCCACGCCGCGCGCGCGCATGATCGCGATGGCGCGGCCGCCGACGAAGAAGGGCTTCCTGGTCGCCACCGCCCAGTCCATCGAGGCCTCGTCGGGATGGGTCAGGCCGTCGGTGTCCTGGCCGACGATGATGTGGCCCTTCTCCAGGCGCAGCAGGCGCTGGGCCTCGACGCCGAAGGGGCGGATGCCGGCACTCTCCCCGGCCTCCATGAGCGCCCGCCAGAGATCGAAGCCGTAGCCGGCGGGCGCGTGGATCTCGTAGCCGAGCTCGCCGACGAAGCCGGTGCGCAGGAGCCGCGCCGGCACCCCCGCGACATGGCCGGTCCGCACCCCGAGATACGGGAAGTCCTGCGCCCCCAGCGCCACGTCGTCGCAGAGCCGGGCGAGGGTGTCGCGGCTGGCGGGGCCGGCCAGGTTGACCGCGACGTAGCCCGCGGTGACGTTCGAAATGTCGACGTCGAGCCGCCACTGGGCGTTCCACCACAGCATGGTGCGGTAGACCTCGTCGACCCCGCCGGTGGTCGCGGTGACGTAGAAATGCTCCTCGCCGAGCCGGCAGACCACGCCGTCGTCGACGATGGCGCCGGTCTCGTCGGTCATCAGCGCGTAGCGCGACTTGCCGACCGCCAGGGTCTTGAAGACGAAGGTGTAGAGGCGCTCGAGGAACTCGCCGGCGTCGCGGCCGCGCAGCTCGAGCTTGCCGAGGGTGGAGACATCGATCAGGCCGAGGCCGCGGCGCACCGCGACCGCCTCCTCGCGGACGCGGATCCCGGCGTCGTCGGGATAGCCGTAATACGCCGGGCGCAGCCAGGCGCCGGCCACCATCATCTGCGCCCCGTCCTCGACATGGGCGCGGTGCATCGCCGAGCGGCGGACCGGCGCGAACTGTCGGCCGGCCAGGGTGCCGAAGGCGACCGGGGCCAGCGGCGGGCGCGCCGTGGTGAGCCCGACCGCGCCGATCTCCTCGCCGCGCGCCGCGGCGGCCAGCGCGATCCCCGGCGGGTTGGCGTGGCGCCCTTGCGAGGTGCCCATGCCGAGCGTCGAGAAGCGCTTCAAGAGCTGGACGTCCTGGTAGCCGAGCGCGACGGCATCGCGGATGTCGCCGACGGTGAGGTCCTCGTCGAGGTCGACGAAGGCCTTGCCCCCGGGATGCTCGACGATCGGCTGCTGCGCCGCCAGCGCGGCCGAGGTCTTGGTCGGCTTGCGGCTGTTCTTGGCGGAGCTGCGCTGCTTCCGCCCGGCCGCCGCGCCGCCGCCGCGCGTGCCGTCGGCGATCACGCGGTCGAGCGGCGCCAGGCCGTTGACGCCGCCGGCGGCGTGGACGGTCGGCGGCAGCTCGTCGGGCAGGTGGCCGCCGCGCATGGCGTCGAAGCGCAGCCTGGCGCCGGTATGGGCGAGCAGCGCCGCGGCGGGCGCCGGCCGCGCCGAGACGCAGAGGAGATCGCAGTCGAAGGCGCGCGGCTCCTCCGAGGCGCGCCGCGCCGGGTCGACGGGCGTCGCGGTGAGGCGCTCGAGCCCCGCCTCGCCCTCGGCCGCGTAAGGCATCCAGCCGGCGAGCAGCTCGATGCCGCGGTCCTTCGCGAGATCGGCCAGGGCGCGGTTGCCGGGCTTGGCCCGGGTGTCGAGGATGGCCAGGACCTCCGCGCCGGCCTCGGCGAGGTCGAGGGCGGCGGTGTAGCCCCAGTCGTCCTGGGTGGCGACGACGGCGGCCTCGCCCGGCAGCACGCCGTGATGCCAGAGCAGGCGCTGCACCGTGGTGGCCGAGAGGATGCCCGGCAGGTCGTTGTTGGCGAAGACCATCAGCCCGTCCTGCAGGCCGGTGGCGACGACGACGTTGCCGGCGCGCAGCTTGGTGAGGCGGCGGCCGCCGTCGATGGCGAGCCAGTTGTCCTCGTAGAGCCCGGTGCAGACGGCATCGGTCATCACGGTGATCGCGGGCTGCTCGCGCACCGCCTTGGCGAGGCGCTTGAGGGCGTCGTCGGCCGCCCGCCCGTCGGCGTCGAAGCGGCCATAGGTGAGCGCGCCGCCGATCTCGGGGTTCTCGTCGATCAGCGTCACCTCGGCGCCGGCCTTGGCGGCGGCGACGGCGGCGGCCATGCCGGCGGGCCCGGCGCCGACCACCGCCACCTCGGCGAAGGCGTAGGCCTTGTCGTGGTAGCCGTGCGGGGTCGCCGGATCGACCCGGCCGAGCCCGGCACGCCTTCGGATCAGCCGCTCCCAGACGTGCCAGATGCCGCGCGGCCGGTAGAAGGCGCGGTAGTAGAAGCCGACCGGCAGGATCTTGTCGAACCTGGCGATCCAGGCGCCGCGGTCGTGCGCCAGCGAGCCCGTATAGTTCTGGCCCATGATGGTCATGCCGTCGGCGAGCGCCCGCCGGTCGGCGGGGACGTTGGGCTCGTCGGGCAGCTGCACCATCGCGCAGGCCTCGTGGCTGCCGGCGGCGTAGAGCCCGCGGGGGCGGCGGTACTTGAAGGAGCGCGAGAGCACGCGGATGCCGTTGGCCGTCAGGGCGCTGGCGATGGTGTCGCCGGTGAAGCCCCGGTAGCTCTCGCCCTCGAAGGTGAAGCGGAGCGGCCGCGTGCGGTCGAGCCGCGAACCGGCGGGGGCGGGGAGGCGCGCGCCGGCCATCAGGGCTGCACGCCGGGGGCAGGGCGCTTGAAGAGCGCGTCCGGCGGGTAGGTCGCGAGGATCTCGCCGGTCCGGGTGTCGCGCTCGGCGATGAACCAGGTGCTCGAGGGCAGGTGGATCCACCACTCGCGGACCACCCCGGCGGCGTTCGACTGCATGAAGAGGTAGTCGGCCCAGTCGTGGTCGCTGGCGGCCGCCGGGTCGGGCATGGTCTTGACCTCGCCGCGGCAGGCGAACTCGGCGATATTGCGCGGGCCGTTGAGCGGGCAGGTCATGATCTTCATGCGCGCGCCGCCCCCGTCAGTGCCCGACCGAGGCGGCGCCGCGCTCGCCGACCTGCGCCATCTCGTGGAAGCGCGAGAGCCGGAAAGGCTGGAGGATCGCCGGCGTGTCGCCGGTGGCGACGGTCTCGGCCATGCGCTTGCCGCAGACGGGCGTGGCCTTGAAGCCCCAGGTGCCCCAGCCGGCGTCGATGTAGAAGTTCTCCACCGGGGTCTTGCCCATCACCGGGCTGAAGTCGGGGGTCATGTCGGTCATGCCGGCCCACTGGCGCATCACCTTGACCGTGGAGAGGCAGGGGAAGAGCTCGAGGAGATCGCCGGTCAGCGACTCGGTGAAGTCGAGGGTCGAGCGCGTCGAGTAGAGCGCGTAGGGGTCGGCGGCCCCGCCCATCACCAGCTCGCCGCGCCCGCTCTGGGATAAGTAGACGTGCAGGCTGCCCGAGACGACGATCGGGTCGAGGAACGGCTTGAGCGGCTGGGAGACGCAGGCCTGCAGCGGCACCGTGCGGATCGGCAGGCGGAAGCCCGCCATGTCGGCGATCAGCGTGCTCGAGCCGGCGACCGCCTGGAGCACGCTGCCGCAGGCGATCTCGCCGCGGTCGGTCTCGACGGCGACGATCTTGCCGCCCTTCGCCTTGAGCCCGGTGACCGTGGTTTTCTGGTGGATCTCGACGCCGCGCCGCGCCGCCTCGATGGCATAGCCCCAGGCGACGGCGTCGTGCCTCGCGATGGCGCCGGGCGGGTGGTAGAGCGCGCCCAGGATGGGGAAGCGGACGTCGTGCGACAGGTTGAGCTGCGGGCAGAGGCGGCGCAGCTCGTCGGGTCCGACCACGTCGGAGTTCACGCCCATGTGCTTGTTGACCTCGGCCCGCCAGCGCGCCGTGCGCAGCGCCGCGTCGGTATGGGCGAGCGTCAGGTGGCCGCGCTCGGAATACATGACGTTGAAGCCGAGCTCGCCGCTCAAGCCCCGGAAGAGCTCGACCGATTCGGCGTAGAACCGCACCCCCTCGGGCGTCAGGTAGTTGGCGCGGATGATCGCGGTGTTGCGCGCCGTGTTGCCGCCGCCGAGATAGCCCTTGTCGAGCACCGCCACGTTGGTGATGCCGTGGTCGCGCGCCAGGTAATAGGCGGCGGCGAGACCGTGCCCGCCGGCGCCGATGATCACCACCTCGTAGGACGGTTTGAGCTCGGGCGTCGGCGGCAATTCGCGCTGCGGTTCGCGGGATCTGCCGAGACTGTATCTCAGAAGCGCGAAGGGCATGACCGACAGTCTATTTTTTATACAGATCGTATATTAGAATCGGGCGCTCGACCGCGTCCCGCGCGGAAGCGACGGCCATGCCGTTCACGGTCAACTACTTTACGCCCGACGATGAACGAGACCAAACGAAAGCCGATCGGAAGACCAAAAGGAACCGGAACGCAGCGCGTCTACGACCGCGTGCGCGACATGATCCTGCACCTGGAGATCGCGCCGGGCGCGAATCTGGACGAGGCGTCGCTGGAACGCGAGTTCGGCGTGTCGCGCACGCCGGTGCGCGAGGCGCTGATCCGGCTGGCCTCCGAAGGGCTGATCACGCTGCTGCCGAACCGCGGCGCGCGGGTCACGCCGATCGACGTGAGCGATCTTTCCGAGCTCTTCGAATCGCTGGAACTGGCGCAGCGCGCAACCTTGCGCTGGTGCGCCAGGCGGCGGCCGGCGGCGGCGGTCGGCGAGCTGCGGGCGCTGGCGGACGCATTCGAGGCGGCCGCCGAGGCGCGCGACTACGAGCGCATGGGCGAGGCGAACCAGGCCTTCCACCGCAAGATCGGCGAAGCGAGCGGCAACAAGTACGTGGCCCAGCTCTACAACTCGCTGCTCATGGTGAGTCTGCGCGTGGCCCGCATGATGTTCGCGCACAGCCAGCAGGACCCCGAGGACCAGGCGCGCTACTACGCCGGCGTCATCCGCGAGCACGATGCGATGATCGCGGCGATCGAGGCGGGCGACGGCGAGGCGGCCGAGCGCCTCGGCCGCGATCACGTGGCGCTGTTCCGCTCGCGCGTGGTTGCCTATGTCGAGCACAGCCTGGCCGACGAGGTGTCGATCGGCGGGTGAGCGAAGGTCGAAGGGTTTTCGATTCAAAGCGCGGGCAATCCCCCTCACCCCGAAGGTGCGAGGGGAAACAACCGTGCGGCATGGTCTGGCGACAACCAATCAGATTTACTCCGCCGCATCGCGCCGGTAGTTCGCCTTAAGGTAGGCTTGCGAGAACTTGCCGCTGGCCCGGTCGCGCGCGAGGTCGTCCTGCGTGCGCTCCTCGGCGGGCCCATAGCCGCCGGCGCCGGGGGTCTCGACGATGATCGCCTCGCCCTCGGCGACGGCGATGTCGTTGGGCTTGGTGGCGAGCTTGGTGAGGGTGCCGTCGGCCGCCTGGTGATGGAACTGGCCCGTGCCGCCCTCGCCGCCGCCGAAGAGGCCCCAGGGCTTGTGGCTGAAGCGTTCGCCGGCGCCGCTGAAGATGCAGTCGTGGCCGATCGGCCGGATGACGCGCCTGAGACCCAGCCCGCCGCGGTGCCGGCCCGGCCCGCCCGAATCCTCGACGAAGGAATAGGCGTCGACGCGGAGGGGATATTCGGTCTCGATCGACTCGACGGGCAGGTTCGAGGTGTTGGTGATGTGGACCTGGACGCCGTCCCTGCCGTCACGGGTGGCGCGGCCGCCGAAGCCGCCGCCGAGCGTCTCCAGATAGACGTAGTTGCGCCCGGTGCGGGGATCGGTGCCGGAGAAGACGGCCGTGGTGTTGGCGCCGTTGGCGGCGGCGACCGCGGCTTGCGGACAGGCCTGCGCGAGCGCGCCGATCACCACGTCGATGATGCGCTGGCTCGTATTGGCGCGCGCGGCGACCGGGGCGGGGAAGTTGGCGTCGAGCAGGGTGCCCTTGGGGATCACGATCTCGGGCACGTCGAGGACGCCCTGGTTGTTGGGCACGTCGGGGTCGAGGAGGGCCTTCAGCGAATAGGCGACCGCCGCTTCGGTGGCGTTCCGTGTCAGGTTGATGTTGCCGCGCACCTGCTTCGCCGAGCCGGTGAAGTCGAAGCGGATCGCATCGCCCTTCACCGCGATCTCGACCTTGATCGGGATGTCGACGGCGCCGAGCCCGTCGTCGTCCATCACGTCCTCGAAGCCGTAGACCCCGTCGGGCAGAGCGGCGACGGCGGAGCGCAGGCGCTCGGCGGTGCGCGCGATGATCTCGCCGAAGGCCGCGCCGAGGGTGGCGCTGCCATTGGCGTCGATCAGCTCGCGCAGCCGCCGCTCGCCGAGCCGGCAGGCGGCGATCTGGGCGAAATAGTCGCCGCGCCGCTCCTCGGGCACGCGCACGTTGAGCAGCATGAGCTCGAAGAGGTCGTCCTGCAGCACGCCCTCGCGGAACAGCTTCACGACGGGGATGCGCAGGCCCTCCTGGTAGATCTCCGACATGCCGCCCGCCATGCTGCCCGGCGCCATGCCGCCGATATCGGCGTGGTGGGCGATGTTGCACATGAAGGCGACGATGGCGCCGCCGTCGAAGATCGGCATCGCCATGTTGACGTCGGGCAGATGCGTGCCGCCGGCCACGTGCGGGTCGTTGGCGACGAAGATGTCGCCCTCGGCGATGTCGCCGCCGTACTTCTTGAGGAGCACCGCCATCAGCCCGGTCATCGAGGCGAGATGGATCGGCAGGCTCATCTCGGCCTGCACGACGAGGCGGCCGGCCGGATCCATGATCGCGGTCGAATGGTCGCGCCGCTCCTTGATGTTGGTCGAGTAGGCGCTCTTCATCAGGGCGACGAAGGCCTCGTCGGCCACCGAGCGCAGGCCGTTGGAGAGGATCTCCAGCGTGATCGGGTCGAGCCGGGTCATGCCGCCACCGTGATCAGGATGTTGAGCGCGTCGTCGACGCGCGCGGTGTCGCCCGGGTGGACGAGCGTGGTCGCGTCGAGCTGTTCGATGATCGCCGGGCCGTCGATCTCATTGCCTGTATCGAGCGTGTTGCGGTCGTAGACCGGCGTTTCGAGCGGCGCGTCGGGATCGAACCAGACCGGCCGGCGCGCCGTGGGCTCGGGCGCGCCGGCGCCGGCGGGCCGCGGCGCCGCCGCCGCGTGGCGCAACCGACCGGTCGCGGTGAGGCGCAGGTTCACCACTTCGACCGGGTCGTCGGGATTGTGGAAGCCGTAGTGCTGGGTGTGCGTGGCGAAGAAATGCTCGCGCAGCTCGCCCGCCTCCGGAAGCGTGGGCCGGCCCGAGCCGTTGCTGCGGCCGAGCACCACGGGCAGCTCGAAGTTCTGGCCGATGTAGCGCATGTCGAGCGCGACGGTCACCGCGCGCTCGCCCGCCTCGATGCCCTGGGCCGCGAACCAGTCGTCGGCGCGCGCGGTGAGGTCGGCGAAGGCGGGCGCGATCGCGGCGGCGAAACGGTCGTCGAGGGCGACGCGCCCGGACTGAACGAAGTCCTCCTTCAGGTCGGAGACGATGAGCCCCTGGGCGCACAATATGCCGGGGGCGTAGGGGACGATGATCTCCGTGATGCCGAGGCTGCGCGCGACCTCGCCGGCGTGGAGCGCCCCCGCGCCGCCGAAGGCCATCAGCGCGTAGCCGCGCGGGTCGTGGCCCTTCTCGACCGAGACGGTGCGGATCGCCCGGACCACGTTGGCGACGAGGATGCCGAGGGCGCCGTGCGCCGTGCGCTCGACCGAGAAGCCGAGCCGCCCGGCGATGGGCGCGAAGGCGGCGCGGGCCAGCGCGGCGTCGAGCGGCATGTCGCCGCCGACGAGGCCGCCCGGCGAGAGCCGGCCGAGGATCAGGTTGGCGTCGGTCACCGTGGGCTGGTCGCCGCCGTGGCCGTAGCAGGCGGGGCCCGGATCGGCGCCGGCGCTGATCGGGCCAACCTTCAGGAGCCCGTCGCGGTCGAACCAGGCGATCGAGCCGCCGCCGGCGCCGACCGTGTGGATGTCGACCATGGGCAGGCGCACCGGGAAGCCCGCCACCTCGCGGTCGAAGCTGACGCCGGCGTCGTGGTTGCGGATGAGGGCGACATCGGCGCTGGTGCCGCCGAGGTCGAAGGTGATGATGTTCGGGCGCTCGGCCTGGCGCGCGGAATGGATCGCGCCGACGACGCCCGCCGCCGGCCCCGACAGCGCCGAGCGCACCGGGAAGGCGCGGGCGGTCTCCAGCGACATCAGCCCGCCGCTCGACTGGTAGATGCCGACGCTGAGGCCGGGCAATAGCTCGGCCATCTCGCTTTCGAGATAGCCGAGGTAGCGGTCCATCACCGGCTGGAGATAGGCGTTGAGCACCGTGGTCGAGGTGCGCTCGAACTCGCGGAACTCCGGCTGCACTTCGGACGAAAGGGAGACCGGGACGGCGTTGGTGGCGCGCCGCAGCGCGGCGCCGACCGCGGCCTCGTGCTCGGGGTTGGCGTAGGCGAAAAGGAAGGAGACGGCGACCGCCTCCGCCCCGGTATCGAGCGCTTCGCCGACCGCGGCCTCGACGGCGGCGTCCTCGAGCGGCGTCTCAATGGAGCCGTCGGCCAGCACCCGCTCGGCGATCTCGATGCGGTGCTCGCGCTCGACCAGGGGGGCGGGGTGGTCGATCTGCAGCGAGAACATGTGCGGGCGGGTCTGGCGGCCGATCTCGATCAGGTCGCGGAAGCCCTGGGTGGTGATCAGCGCCACCTTGCCGCCGCGGCGCTGGATGAGGGCGTTGGTCGCCACCGTGGTGCCGTGGCTGAGGCGCGCGACCTGATCGGCCGCGATCCCGGTGGCCGCCATCATGTCGCGCAGGCCGAGCACGATCGCCTCGGCCGGATTGGCCGGCGTCGACGGCCGCTTGAACAGGCGCACGTCGCCGTCCGCCGCGTTCAGCGCATAGAAGTCGGTGAAGGTGCCGCCGACGTCGATACCGATGAGCCAGGCCACGCGAGCGTTTCCCCGAATCCGTAAAAAGATTTATACAACACGTATAATAATGTCCGGATCGCCGGTGCATCGTCAAGGAGGAACTCGCGTTCCGGTAGGAAATCCGCCAAAATTGCCGTGACGATAGGCCTTGACCGGACGGGTCGCCGCCGTATTAATATACTTTGTGTATACGAAATGCCGGCTGGTCGCGCGGAAACCTGACGCGGGTCGAGGGCCGGTGGATCGCGGGGAGCGATGGCGGAGAGCGGGGTCAAGATCGGCGGCAAGCCGGGCGGGAAATATGTCGGCCAGCGGGTGCTGCGGCGCGAGAACCTGCCCCTGCTGAAGGGCCAGGGGCGCTTCGTCGACGACCTTCCGGTGAGCCCGCGGACGCTGCACGCCGCCTTCCTGCGCTCGCCCCATCCGCATGCGCACATCCGGGGCATCGACGTTTCGGAAGCGCTCAGGCAGTCGGGCGTTGTCGCGGTGGTCACCGGCGAGGACGTGGCGGCGCTCTGCGATCCGCTGATCGTCGGCTTCGCCAACCCGATCGACTATTACGGCATCGCCACCGACCGGGTGCGCTATGTCGGCGAGCCGGTCGCCGTGGTCTGCGCCAGCGACCGATACAAGGCGGAGGACGCGCTCGACTTCATCAAGGTCGACTACGAGCCGCTGCCGGCGGCCGTCGATCCGGTCGAGGCGGCGGGGCCTGACGCACCGGTGATCCATCCGAAGGCCGACGGCAACACGGTCTCGCGCCGGACCTTCATCCATGGCGCGCCGGACGAGGCGATGCAGGCGGCCGAGCGCCGCGCGGAGCTGACGATCCGCTATCCGCGCAACTCGATCACGCCAATGGAAACGTATGCAATTATTGCGGAGTACGTGTCGGACACCGGCGGCTACGACGTGACCTCGAACTTCCAGGGGCCGTTCTCGATCCATCCGGTGATGGCGAAGTCGCTGCGCATCCCGGGCAGCAAGCTGCGCCACCGGAGCCCGGCCCATTCGGGCGGCTCGTTCGGCTCCAAGCTCGTGATCTTTCCCTACATCGTCGTGCTCTGCATCGCGGCGCGGAAGGCGGGGCGGCCGGTCAAGTGGATCGAGGACCGGCTGGAGCATCTCTCGGCCTCGAGCGTGGCGCCCAACCGGGTGACGCGCATCGAGGCGGGCTACGACGACGACGGCGTGGTCTCGGTCTTCCGCATGGAGCATTGGGACGACCACGGCGCCTATCTCCGCGCGCCGATGCCCGCGCCCATCTACCGCATGCACGGGCTCTCGACCAACGGCTACCGGATCGGCCATTGCCGGGTGATCAACAACATCATGATCACCAACAAGTGCCCGACCGGGGCGGTGCGCGGCTTCGGCGGCCCGCAGCTCTACTTCGCGATCGAGCGGATGATGCACAAGATCGCGGTCGAGCTCGGCCTCGATCCGCTCGAAGTCATCAAGCGCAACCTCATTCCCGCCGGCAGCTTTCCCTACCGGACGCCGGCGGGGGCGCTGCTCGATTCGGGGAACTACCAGCAGGTGATCGCCGAGACCCTGGCCGACGGGGCGCTCGACGCGTTGAAGCGCCGCCGCGACGAAGCCCGCGCGCAAGGCCGCCTCTACGGCATCGGCTACGCGGCCGTGGTCGAGCCGAGCCAGTCGAACATGGGCTACATCTCCACGCTCAAGACCGGCGAGGAGCGCGAGCGCGCGGGGCCCAAGGACGGCGCCGTCGCCTCGGCCACGGTGAGCGTCGATCCGGTCGGCGGGATCAGCGTCGTCGGCGATTCGGTGCCGCAGGGCCAGGGCCACCAGACCGCGCTCGCCCAGATCGTCGCCGACGAGCTCGGCGTCGATATCGACGACGTGGTGGTGAACCTCGAGACCGACACCCAGAAGGACAACTGGTCGATCGCCTCGGGCAACTATTCCTGCCGCTTCGCGCCGGCGGCGACGAGCGCGGCGCACCTCGCCGCGCAGCGCGTGAAGGAGAAGCTCGCGCGGATCGCCAGCCAGGGCCTGAACGTGCCGCCCGAGGAGCTCGAATTCGAGGGCGGCTTCATCCGCGCCAAGGCCAACCCCGACAACAAGGTGCCCTTCTACCGGGTGGCGGGCCTCGCGCACTGGTCGCCGTCCAGCCTGCCCGACGGCATGGAGGCGGCGGTCCGCGAGACCGCGCATTGGAACGCGCCGGAGCTAACGCCGACCACGGCGAACGACGAGATCAACACCTCGCTCGCCTACGGCTTCGGCTTCGACTATTGCGGGGTCGAGATCGACCGCGACACCGGCGAGGTGCGCATCGACAAATACGTCAGCGCGCACGATTGCGGCACCATCCTCAATCCGGGGCTGGCCGAGGGGCAGATCCACGGCTCCTTCGCCGCGGCGGTGGGCGCGGCGCTGTTCGAGGAGTTCGCCTATGCGGAAGACGGGAGCTTCCTCTCCGGCACCTTCGCCGACTATCTGGTGATCACCGCGCCCGAGCTGCCGAAGCTCGACCTCGTCCACCCGACCGCGACCCCCTCGCCCTATACCCGCCTCGGCGCCAAGGGCATCGCGGAAGGCAACCAGTACAGCACGCCCGTCTGCGTCGCCAACGCGGTCGCCGACGCGCTGGGCCGCGAGGACGTCTCGGTGCCGCTGACGCCCGCCAAGGTCTTCGAGTGGATCCACGGCGAGGAGACGCCGCCGCCCGGCGCTGCCGCGGGGCCGCCGGCCAAGAAGAAACGCGAGCGGGCGATCGAAGGGCAGGGCGAAGCCTTCGTGCCCGCCTCGCCCGAGGAGGTCTGGGCGACGCTGCTCGATCCCGACAGCCTGGCCAAAGTGATCCCCGGCTGCCGCGCGCTGGAGAAGGTCGGGGAGAACGCCTACCGGGCCACGGTCGATATGGGCGTGGGGCCGGTGCGCGGGCGCTTCGAGGCGAACGTGGCGCTCTCCGATCTGAAGCCGCCGCAATCGGCCAGGGTCTCGGGCGATCTTTCCGGCGCGCTCGGCGCATCGCACGGCTTCGGCACGGTGACGCTCGCACCGGCCGAGGGCGGGACGGAGGTCCGCTACGACTACACGGTGCATCTGACCGGCAAGGTCGCGGCGGTGGGCGGGCGCATGCTCGACGGCGCGGCGCGGCTGCTGGTCGGCCAGTTCTTCAAGTCGCTGGTGAAGCAGGCCGCGGGAGATCGCCCGTGAAGCCGGCCGCCTTCGACTATTTGCGGCCTGCCGATCTGGAGGAGGCGTTGGACGCGCTGCACGAGCATGGGTCCGACGCCAAGGTGATGGCGGGCGGCCAGTCGCTGATGCCGATGCTGAACATGCGCCTGCTGACGCCCGCCGTGATCGTCGACATCTCCGATCTCGGCGCGCTCGACCGCATCGAGGCGGCGAACGGGCATGTCGAGATCGGCGCGGCGACGACGCAGGCGGCCCTCGGCGAGTGGCCGGACCTCGCCTCCAAGTCGCCGCTGCTGGCCAAGGCGCTTCCGAATATCGGCCATTTCCAGACGCGGAACCGCGGCACGGTCTGCGGCTCGCTGGCGCATAGCGACCCGAGCTCGGAGCTGCCGCTCTGCCTCGCCACGCTGGGCGGCGAGGTGGTGCTGCGGAGCCGCGAGGGCGGCCGGACGGTCGCGGCGGTCGATTTCCAGACCGACATGCTGACGACGGATTGCGGGCCGCAGGAGATGGTGGTCGCGGCGCGCTTTCCGGTGGCGGCGCCGGGCGCGGGTTACGCCTTCGCCGAGATCGCCCGCCGGCACGGCGACTTCGCCATCGTGGCGCTGGCGGCGATGGTCAAGGGCGACACGATCCGCCTCGGCGTCGGCGGCGTCGCCGACACGCCGCAGGTCCGCGAATGGCAGGGGATCGCCGATGATCCACAGGGCGACGCCATTGCCGACGCGCTCAACGCCTTCGCCTGGGAGATGGGCGGCGGCGACGACGTCCATGCGAGCGCGCGCTACCGGCGGGAGATCGTGCGGCGCATCGGGCCCAGGGTGATCGGGGAGGCGCGCGATGCCGCTGATCGCTAGGGACGCCCGCCACCGCATCGCCTTCACGCTCAACGGTGAGAGCGTCGAGGGCTATGCCGAGCCGCGCCTGCTGCTGGTCGATTTCCTGCGCCACGAGCTCGGCGCGACGGGCACCCATGTCGGCTGCGAGCACGGCGTCTGCGGAGCCTGCACGATCCGGGTGAACGGCCGCTCCGCGCGCGCCTGCCTCATGCTCGCCGTGCAGGCCGACGGCAAGTCGCTGGAGACCGTGGAGGGGCTGGCGGGGCCGGACGGGGCGCTGTCGCCGCTGCAGCAGGCCTTCCACGAGAACTTCGCGCTGCAATGCGGCTTCTGCACGCCGGGGCTGCTGATGAGCCTGGGCGAGGTGCTGGAGCGCAACCCCGATCCGAGCGAGCGGGAGATCCGCATCGCCATCGGCGGCAACATCTGCCGCTGCACCGGATATCAGGAGATCGTCGATGCCGCGCTGGCGGCCGCCGCCGTGCTGCGCGGGCAATCGCCGCCGAGCCGAAACACCGACAACCGTTAAAGACCAATACAACGGGAGCTGAGCCATGCGGGCAATCGTCATCCATGAATTCGGGCCGATCGAGAAGCACACCGTCGAGGACTGGCCGGACCCGGAGATCGGCCCCGACGAGGTCTTGATCGAGACCCATGCGATCGGGGTGAACTATCCCGACGCGCTGATGTTGCGCGGGCTCTACCAGAAGCGCGCGCCGACGCCCTTCGTGCCGGGCCGCGACTTGGCCGGCGTGGTGCGCGAGGTGGGCGCGGAGGTGACGCGCTGCAAGCCGGGCGACCGCGTGGTCGCGCAGGTCTTCACCGGGGCCTTCGGCGAGCTGACCGCGGCGCCGCAGAAGCGCTGCTTCGTGCTGCCCGACGACATGCCCTTCGAGGCGGCGGCGGCGATGATCACGCCCTTCAACACGGCCTGGATCGCGGTCGACGTGCGCGGGCAGGTCAAGGAAGGCGAGACGGTGATGGTGACCGGGGCGGCCGGCGGCGTCGGCCTCGCCGCGATCCAGTTCTGCAAGGCGCGCGGCGCGCGGGTGCTGGCGGCCGTCTCGACGCCCGAGAAGGGCAAGCTCGCCATGGCGAATGGCGCCGACGCGCTCATCGACACCAACGCGCCCGACCTTGCGGCCCTCAAGGAGCACCTGAGGGCCCAGGTCGGCGAGAGCACCGGGGCCAAGGAAGGCCGCGGCTGCGACGTCGTGATCGAGGCGGTGGGCGGCGACCTCTTCGAGGCCTCGCTGCGCGTGCTGGGCTTCGCCGGGCGGCTGGTAATCGTCGGCTTCGCCGGCGGCAGCATCCCCTCTGCAAAGGCCAACTACCTGCTCTACAACAATATTTCGGTGATAGGCGCGCCGCTCGACATCCGCTTCGAGGAGGCTTACGACCAGATCGAGGCGGCGGTAGCCGAGACCGCGCGGCTCTACGTCGCGGGCAAGGCCAAGCCCAACATCACCGCGACCATGCCGCTGGAGGACTTCCAGGAGGCCTTCGACCGGATGATCGGCCGCCAGATGATGGGCAAGATCGTGCTGAGCGTCAGTCGGTAATGGGCGGTCGGGCGTTAATGGGCGGTCGGGCGTTGGTGGGCCGTCGGGCGATGAGGGGACGGCCGCCGATGTAGGGCGGTCGTGCGCCGAGCGCATTTGTCCGGCCGGCCATCTCCGCTAAGCTGGGCCCCGGACGTTAGGGTCGCCGCTCGGCGGCGGCGCGGCCGGGGGACGCATCTGTTGGCACCTGTTCGGATCGAAGGCGGCGCGCCGGTCGTCGAGGTCGTTCTCGACCGGCCGGAGCGCAGGAACGCGGTGACGCTTGAGATGTGGCGCGAGATCCCGCGCGTCTTCGAAAAGCTCGGCAAGCAGGCCGATCTCCGCGCCATCGTCCTGCGCGGGGCGGGCGGGAATTTCTGCGCCGGCGCCGACATCACCGAGTTCGGCGATGTCCGCGACACGCCCGGGCAGGTGCGCGACTACGACGAGGCGGTCGACCGCGCCTGCGATGCGATCACGGGGGCGGCCAAGCCGGTGATCGCCGCCATCGACGGGTTCTGCGTCGGCGGCGGCTGCGGCCTCGCGCTCGCCTGCGATTTCCGCTTCGCGGCGCCCTCCGCCACCATCTTCATCCCCGCCTCGCGGCTCGGCATCGTCTACGGCCTGCGCGAGACGCAGAACCTGCTGGCGCTGGTGGGCCTCGCCAACGCCAAGCGCATGCTCTTCGCCGCCGAGCGCCTCGACGGCATGACGGCGAAGACGTTCGGCTTCCTCGACGAGGTGGCGGCCGAGCCGCTCAAGGCCGCCCGCGACTTCGCCGGCCTGCTGGCCGCGCGCGCGCCGCTCTCGATCGCCGGCACCAAGACGCTGCTGACCGGGCTCGTGCGCGGCGAGTGGCTCGGCGACGAGGCGGGCGCCCTGGCGCTCATCGAAAAGGCGAGCCAGAGCCAGGACTACAAGGAAGCCCGCGCCGCCTTCGCCGAGAAGCGCGAGCCGGTCTTCAAGGGACGCTAGGGGATGCGCCGGTGAAGCCGCCCGCTTTCGAGTATGTCGCCGCCGGCAGCGTGGAGGAGGCCGTCTCCCTCCTCGCCGAGCACCAGGGCGACGCCAAGGTGATCGCCGGCGGGCAGAGCCTGGTGCCGATGCTCAATTTCCGCCTGCTGGCGCCGGCGGTGCTGGTGGACCTCAACCGCATCCCGGGCCTCGACGGCGTGGCGGAGCACGAGGGCGGCTTGCGCATCGGCGCGCTGACGCGGCACCGCGTGCTGGAGACATCGGAAGCCGTGAAAGCGCGGTTCCCGGTGCTGCACGACGCCATGCGGTTCGTCGCCCATCTCGCGATCCGCAACCGCGGCACCATCGGGGGCAGCCTCTGCCATGCCGATCCGGCGGCCGAGCTGCCGACGATCGCGGTGCTGCTCGACGCCGAGATCGAGGCGGCGGGCTCGGGCGGGCGCCGCACGATCGCCGCGCGGGCGTTCTTCGAGAGCGCCCTCGCGACGACCCTGGAAGAGGACGAGATCGTCACCGAGATCAGGCTGCCCGGGCTTCCCGCGCGGACCGGCTGGGCTTTCGAGGAGTTCGCGCGGCGCTCGGGGGATTTCGGCATCGCCGGCGTCGGCGCGACGCTGTCGCTGGAGGGCGGCGCGGTGGCGGAGGCGCGGATCGCGCTGCTGGGCGTCGGCCAGACGCCGCTCCGCGCGAGCGCGGCCGAGGCCTTGTTGCGCGGCAAGGCGCGGGACGACGACCTGACCGCGGCGGCGGCTGAGGCGGCGCGCGAGGCGGCGGAGCCCGAGGGCGACCTGCACGGCTCGGCCGACTACCGGCGCCACCTGGTCGGCGTGCTGGCGCGGCGCGCGATCGCGGCGGCCTGGGATCGCGCGGAGGCGGCATGACGGAGATCGGCCGCCTTGAAGGCGTTCCGCCGCGCGAAGCCTGGCCGCGTGAGGCCGGCGACTTCACGCCGTGGCTCGCGAAAAATCTCGATCGCTTGTCGGAAGCCATCGGCGTGCCTCTGGAGCTGGAAGGCACCGAGGTCGCCGTTGAAAGCTTCTCCGCTGACATCCTCGCCCGCAATCTGGCCGATGGAAGTCTGATCCTGATCGAAAACCAACTTGAAATGACCGACCATGGCCACCTCGGCCAAATCATGACCTATCTTGCCGGGCTGGACGTCAAGACCGTTATCTGGATCGCGAAGGACTTTCGCGAGCCGCATCTCTCAGCCATCCGCTGGCTTAATCAACACACGGTCGATCCGTTCGCCTTTTTCGCCATCCGCCTTCGCGTTGTCCGTATCGGGGAAAGCCTTCCAGCGCCGATCTTCGACGTGCTCGAACGTCCCAACGAATGGGAACGCCGACTGCAGATGGTGGCCAAGGAGCAGAGCGAGGTTGGAGAGACCGGACAGTTCCGGCGCGATTTCTGGGCGGCCTATCGGGAACAGTTCCCGGAAGATGTGCCGAATGGCGTGCCACGCGGCGGCTCCAACTGGTGGTGGCCAATCGGTCATTCGGGACTGCTCCTTTCAATTTATGTCAGCGTGAAAGAGGTCGGCTTGTTCGCGCGCCTCGATTTGACCGCGGACGAACGGAAGGTTTCCGAACTGATCGAACGTCATAGGGCCGCTCTGGAAAAGCGCTTCGACATAAATCTTGGGGACCTTGAAAGCTTGGCGCCCTTGTCGGACCGGAAAATCTGCGACATGCGCGACAGGCAGAACTGGCCGGTCGCGATGGCTTGGATGCACGAGACGGCGCATCGGTATCATCGGGGCATTATGGAAGAGCTCGGGATCGAAGGCTGATGCCGCGAAATCCGAAGATGCCCGACGAGATCGATGACGACGCCATGGTGGTCGCGGAGGCGGCATGAGCACGACCCAGCGGATATCGCTCACCGTCAACGGCGTGGCCCACGAGAAGGACGTCGAGCCGCGCATGCTGCTCGCCGATTTCCTGCGCGAGACCTTGGGGCTCACCGGCACCCATGTCGGCTGCGAGCACGGCGTCTGCGGCGCCTGCACGGTGCTGTTGGACGGCGACAGCGTGCGCTCGTGCCTCACCTTCGCGGTGCAGCTCGACGGGGCCGCGATCGAGACGGTGGAGAGCCTCGGCACGGTCGAGGACCTGAGCCCGCTGCAGCGGGCCTACCGCGAGCACGGCGCGCTGCAATGCGGCTTCTGCACGCCGGGCATGCTGATCACGACGATCGACATGCTGAAGAAATATCCGCTGGCGAGCGACGCGGAGATCCGCGAGGGCCTCTCGGGCAACCTCTGCCGCTGCACCGGCTACGAGCACATCGTCGATGCGGTGCGGGCGGTGGCCAAGGCGCGCACGGGGACAGACCCATGAGCGAGGTCCGCCCCAAGATCATCGGCGCCCGCGTGCAGCGGGTCGAGGACCCGCGCTTCCTCGCCGGCGTCGGGCGCTTCACCGACGACCTGAAGCGCGCCGGCATGCTGCACGTCGCCTTCCGGCGCAGCGACGAGGCGCATGCGCGGATCGTCGAGATCGACGCTTCGATGGCGGAAACCATGCCGGGCGTCGTGGCGGTGGTGACGGCGAAGGACCTGGCGGCGATGGTCACGCCGATGCGCGCCGAATCGCGCATGAAGAACTACCACGCCACCACCAACCTGCCGCTGGCCGCCGAGAAGGTCCGCTATGTCGGCGAGGCGGTGGTCGCGGTGGTGGCGCAGTCGCGCTATCTCGCCGAGGACGCCGCCGAGCAGGTCGCCATCGAGTTCGAGCCGCTGGGCGAGCTCAGCGATCCCGAGGCCGCGGCGGCGGCGGACGCGCCGCTGCTGCACGAGGAGGCGGGCACGAACGTCATCGCGCTGCGCGAGTTCGAGCGCGGCGTGGTCGACGAGGCCTTCGCCTCGGCCGCGCTGACCGTGGGCGGGCGCTTCCGCTTTCGCCGCAAGTCGCCCTGCGCCATCGAGAACCGCAGCTATCTCGCCGAGTACGACCAGGGCAAGCGCAGCCTCACCCTGCACGCGACGACCCAGGTCCCCGGGATCATCCGCGACGCCGTCGCCGAAGCCCTCGACATGCCCGGCCACCGCGTCCGCGTGATCGCCCCCGACGTCGGCGGCGGCTTCGGCGGCAAGTCCTCGCTCTACGGCGAGGACCTCGTGGTCTGCGCGCTGGCGCGGCGCCTCGGCCGCCCGGTCAAGTGGACCAGCGACCGCCTCGAGGACCTGGTCACCACGACGCAGGGCTTCGACGAGATCGTCGAGGCCGAGCTGGCGCTCGACGCCGAGGGCAGGTTCCTGGCGCTCCGCTCCGACATCGTCGGCGATATCGGGGCCTATTCGATCTATCCCTGGACCTGCACCGTCGAGCCGGTCCAGGTGGTGAGCTTCCTGCCGGGGCCCTACCGGCTGCCGCACTATCGCGGCCGGGTGCGCGCGGTGGCGACGGCGAAGACGCCGCTCGGTCCCTACCGCGGCGTCGGCCGGCCGATCTCGACTTTCGTCATGGAGCGGCTGGTCGACATGGCCGCGCGGCGGCTGGAGATCGATCCCGCGGAGCTCCGCGTACGCAACCTCGTGGTCGAGGAGGAGTTTCCCTACAAGACCGGCTCCGGCCTGGTCTGGGACCGCTCGGGCTTCCAGGAATGCCTGGCGGCGGCGCGCGAGAAGATCGGCTACGCGGCGCTGCGGGCGGAGCAGGAAAAGGCGCGGGCGGACGGGCGCTGGTTCGGCATCGGCATCGCCTCCTACGCCGAGCTGACGGGCATCGGCTCGCGCATCGCCGCCGCACCCGGCATGGCGCTCAACACCGGCACCGAGACCTCGACGGTGCGCATCGATTCGACGGGTTCGGTGACCGCTACCTTCGGCATAGCCTCGCACGGCCAGGGCATGGAGACCTCGCTCGCCCAGGTGATCGCCGAGGAGCTCGGCGTGCGCGTGGAGGATGTCGAGATCGTCCACGGCGACAGCGACGGCCAGGCCCACGGCACCGGGACCTACGCCAGCCGGAGCGCCGTGCTGGCCGGCGGGGCGGCGACCTTGAGCGCCCGCATCGTGCGCGAGGCCGTGGTCGAAATCGCCTCGCACCTGCTCGAGGCGGCGCCCGCGGACATCGACGTCGCCGGCGGCGAGATCTCGGTTGTCGGCACCGACCGGCGGCTCACATTCAAGGAGCTCGCCCGCGCCTTCTACTCCGAGGTCGGCCGGCTGCCGCACGAGCTGCGCGACACCGTCGCGCTCGAGGCCACAAAGACCTACGACCCCTTCTTCGGCACGACCTCGTCGGCGACGCATATCGTGGCGCTGGAGATCGACCCCGAGACCTATGGCGTTACTTTGCGCCGCTACGTGGTCGCCGAGGATTGCGGGCGCATCATCAATCCGCTGATCGTCGACGGCCAAGTCCATGGCGGGGTGGCGCAAGGGATCGGCGCAGCGCTCTTCGAGGAGGTGGTGCACGACGAGGCGGGCCAGGTGCTGACGGCGAGCTTCGTCGACTATCTGGTGCCCGCGGCGCCCGAGATCCCGGCGATGGAGCTGGTCCATGTCGAGACCGCGCGGCCCAACAACGTCGGCGGCTTCCGCGGCATGGGCGAGGGCGGCACCATCGGCGCGCCGGCGGCGATCGCCAACGCGGTGACCGACGCGCTGGCGCCGCTCGGCATCGAGATCGACGAGCTGCCGATCACGCCGGAACGCCTGTTCCGCCTGATCGAGCGCGCCAGGCAAAATCGGTAATCGACGGGACACGAGGGACATCGGCAATGGATTTGGGTCTGAAGGGCAAGGTGGCGCTGGTCACCGGCGGCGGCCGCGACGTCGGCCGCGAGATCGCGCTGACGATGGCGGGCGAGGGCGCCAAGGTCGCCGTCAACTACAACCGCTCCGCCGACGAGGCCGAGGCGGTGGTCGCCGCGATCGAGAAGGCCGGCGGCGAGGCGCGCGCCTATCAGTGCGACGTCACCGACTATGCGAGCGTGCAGGCGATGGTCGCCGGCGTCGTCGAGGATCTGGGCAGCGTCGATATCCTGGTGAACAACGCCGGCTTCGTGATCCCGCGCCTCTTCACCGAGACCACGCCCGAGGACTGGAAGGCCCAGGTCGATATCGGGCTCTACGGCGTGATCCATTGCTGTCATGCGGTCGCCCCGCACATGATCGCGCAGAAGGGCGGGCGCATCGTCAACGTCACCGGCGACAGCGCGCGGGTCGGCGAGAAGTTCCTCTCGGTGACGGCGGCCTCGCGCGGCGGGGTGCTGTCGCTCACCAAGTCGCTGGCGCGCGAGCTCGGGCCCTCGGGGGTCACGGTGAACTGCGTCGCCTTCGGCCTCGTCCAGACCGACCACACCGACAAGGCCTGGCTGGAAAAGAACTACGACAAGATCGTGCGCCAGTACCCGCTCGGCCGCATCGGCCGGGCCGGCGACATCGCGCCCATGATCACCTTCATCGCCTCGGAGGGCGCCAGCTGGATCACCGGCCAGATCCTCTCGATCAATGGCGGCTACGCGATGGTGGGGTAATCGTTGTCGCGTCAGCAAGTTCACGTAATCTGTCAAGACGTCTGAACGGAATCGACCCATGGCCATACTCCAGGCGCATGGTTGCGACATCGAGTATGAGTGGGTCGGCGAGCGCGTTGCCGGCCGGCCGACGCTGGTTTTCGTGCATCAGGGGCTCGGCAGCGTCGGCTTGTGGCGCGACTTTCCGGCCAGGCTCGCCGCGGCCACGGGATGTCCCGCCTTCCTCTACAGCCGCGAGGGATATGGCGGATCAAGCACTTGCGCCTGGCCGCGCCCACGCGACTTCATGCAGATCGAGGGCCGCGACCGGCTGCCCGAGGTTCTGGCCGCCGCCGGCATCGACGACTTCATTCTGCTCGGCCATTCCGACGGAGGCACGATCGCGCTGGTCTACGCGGCCGAGGTGCGGACCGGGCTGCGCGGCCTCATCGTCGAGGCGTTCCACGTCTTCGTCGAGGCGGTGACGCTCGACGGCATCCGCCGCGCGCGCGAATCCTACGAGCAGGGCGACCTGCGCGAGAAGCTGGAACGCCACCATGGGACCAACGTCGACAGCGCCTTCTACGGCTGGGCGGCGAGCTGGCTGCAGCCGGGCATGGACGCCTTCTCGATCGCCGACATGCTGCCCAGGATCGAAGCGCCGGTGCTGGGCATCCTGGGCACTAGGGACGATTACGGCACGACGGCGCAGCTCGACAGCCTGGCCGAGGGGGTGCGCGCGCCGCTCGAGTTGGCCTCTCCCGACTGCGGCCACTCGCCGCACGAGGAGTTGGAGGCGGAGATGCTGGCCTTGATGGCGGGCTTCGTCGCGCGGTTGCAAGAGCCGGCGCAATCGCCATGATGCGTGGCCCCGCCGGCCGCGCGGACGATCCGCGCGACCGGCCGCCAATCGCCGGGGCGGCGCCGGCCGAGCGAGCATGCACGATTTCTGGATCACTTCGGGCTATCACCTGCTGAGCCGCGACGCCGACGGCAACCTCGAAGTCGGCGAGGAGCTGCTGCGGGCCTACCTCATGCGCCCGGAGCTTGAGCCCGTCGGGGAGTCCTGCGACGCCGAGCGCGCGCTGCACGCGGCGCTGATGGACGACCCGCAGCTCGCCGTCGACGAGGCGCGGCTGCGCGACCTCGCCGACTCCGACGCCGCCGGCAACTACCGCATCATGCTGCGCTTCCGCGACGAGCTCCTCGCGGCGGGCACGATCGAGCGCTGCTATCTCGCGATCTTCGAGCGCGGCGCGGTCGACACGCCGCCGCTCTTCCTGGAGCAGCTCACGCACATGATGCTGCGCGGCATCCTCGAGGGCGCCGACGACCCGATCCGGGTGCGCGCGGCCGAGCTCCTGTTCCGCGAGCAGCGCGTCACCATCCAGGGCGGCGCGGTGATGGTGGCCGACGCCGAGGTCGTCGACCGCCACCAGCGGCCCGACGACGAGCCGATCCGCCTGACCCGCTTCCTGGCCGAAGGCGAGGCGGCGGCGACGCCGGTCGAGCTCGACGTGCTCTCGGCGGAGAACGCCGAGAGCTACTGGGAGCGTTCCGATCACTTCGACATGGTGCTCGACCTCCGCTTCGCCGGGGCCGGGCTCGACGCGCTGTGCCGCGTGATGGAGGCCTGGGTCGCGCATATGCTGGGGCTCGACGTCGCCATCCAGCCGGTGCAGTCGGTCACCGAGGAGCGCTGGGTCTGGCACATCGGGCTCGATACCGAAGCGACGGCCATCCTGAACGAGCTCTACGAAGGCCGCGAGGTCGGCGAGGACCGGCTGGCGCGGCTGGTCTCGCTGTTCCGGCTCGAGGCGAAGGATCCCTCGCTGATGCGGGCTGACATCGCCGGGCGGCCGATCTATCTGGGACTGGCGATGAATGCCGACGGGCTGCTGCGGATGAAGCCGCAGAACCTGCTGCTCAACATGCCGCTCGCGGGCGCGAGCTGAACGCAACGATTTCGGGGAGTGCGACGATGGACGACGACGCCTTCAACATGAACATCAGGAAGTTCCTGAAACAGGTCGGCGTGACCTCGCAGCGCGAGATCGAAGCCGCCGTGCAGGCCGCGATCGCCAGCGGCAAGCTCACGGGCGACGAGACCCTGAGCGCCAAGGTGACGCTGGAGATCGCCGAGATCGGGTTGAGCCACGACATCGACGGCAAGATCGACTTGAGCTGAGCCTGAAGTCCCTGCGTCAGCGCCGCGCAAGAACGCCCTCCCCTGCAATGCGTGGGAGGGCAGCAATACCGCTATCGGCCTGGCCTCAGTCCTTGCCGTTGCCACGGCGGGGGCCGGGCGGTCCTTCGGCCTCGGCCTGCTCGCGCAGATAGTCTTCCGTGGTGCGCGGCTTGGGCCGGGCGCGGCCGCCGAAGTCCGGTCCGCCCTTGTCCTCGGCCATGGCCAGGATGCGGCAGTCGGGGCACATGCGGATGCGGTCGAGCGCCGCCTCGCCCTGGAACATCGAATGGCCGGTGAGCTTCTCGACCATGCGCTCGATCGACGACTTGACGCCGAAGGCCGTGCCGCAGCGCACGCATTCGAAGGGCTCTTCCTGGTTCTTCACCACCGAATCGCGGACCGCTTCGGTGAAGTTGTAGCGCGGCTTGAGCGCGATCACCTTCTCCGGGCAGGTCGCGCGGCAGAGCCCGCATTGCACGCAGGCGCGCTCCACGAAGCGCAGCGTCGGGCTGTCCGGGTCGTCGCGGAAGGCCCCGGTCGGACAGGCGCTGACGCAGGAGAGGCACATGGTGCAGCCCTCGGTCGCGACCTCGATGTCGCCGAAGGGCGCGCCCGCGGGCAGGTCGAGCAGATCCACCGGCTTCGGCGCGTGCCGGTGCAGGTGGTCGAGCGCGAGGTCGGCCGTCGAGCGCTTGCCGCCGAGCACCAGGAAGCTGGCCGCCTTGGGCGGCTTCGCCGGCTTCTCCGCGTAGAGGCGATCGGCCACGGCGTCGGGATCGGTCGCGTCGATCAGCGCGATCCGGCCGGCGCCGTAGCCGAGCCCGTCGAGGAAGGTTTCGGCCAGCTCGATCTGGAAGGCGAGGCCGCCGCGGTCGTCGCGCGACTTGGGGCCGACCAGGAGCGAGACCCCGCTGGCCCCGTAGGCGAAGGCGGCGGTGAGGAAGTCGAGGCCGACCTGCGTCACCTCGTTGACCGCGAAGGGGATGACATGCGCCGGCAGTCCACGCCCGGCGCGCGCCATCACCGCGATCATCTCCTCGCCGTGCCCGGCGTCGTGGACCAGCAGCACCGGCGTCTTGCCGCCGTGCCTGGCGTAGGCGGCCAGCAGCGTGCGCAGGCGCGTCGCCAGGAACTCGACCGGCGGCAGGGCGTAGCTCGCCGCCCCGGTCGGGCAGACGCTGGCGCAGACGCCGCAGCCGCCGCAGATCTGCGGGTCGATGGCGACGCGGTCGCCGTCGGAGGTGATGGCGCCGGCCGGGCAGCCGTCGAGGCAGCGCGAGCAGCCGGTGATGCGGTTGCGCGAATGGACGCAGATGCTCTCGTCGTAGGTGACGTAGCGCGGCTTCTCGAACTCGCCGATCAGGTTGGTGATCTCGAAGAGCGCCGTCTGCACCGCCGCCGGGTTGCCCGGATCGGGCTTGAAGTAGCCGTCGCGGTGCGTGTGGCCGGTGACCAGCGCCGCCTCCCGCGTGAGGTCGAGGACGATGTCGAAACGGAGCAGCGCGTCCGCCGCGCGCTCGGCGAAGGCGAGCGCGCCGCGCGCCGAGGGGACGGAGGCCGCCATCGCCTTCACCGTCACCTCGAAGGCGCCGAGATGCCCGCCGGCGCCGGCGATCTCGCCCTTGTAGATGGCGAACTGGGTCGTGCGCGGCGGCAGGATCGCCTCGGCCCGCTTCAGGAGACAGGTCACGTCCATGCGGCCGGCGAGCTGGCGCGCCGCCTCGACCGCCTGCGCGTCGTCGCCGTAGACCAGCACCGCGCCTTCCGAGCGCAGCGTCACCGTGGCGTTCAGCGGCGCCTCGAGCTGCGCCTCTTCGAGCAGGGCCAGGATCTTCGGCGTCGCGTTCCTCGCCGCCTCCGACCAGCCGGCGCGCTCGCGGATGTTGGCGTAGCGGATGCGCGCCGGCGCCTCGCGCCCGGCGGCGGTCTCCGCGAAGAGCGGCGCCTCCTGGGTGCAGGCGACCAGCACCTCGCGCTCGCCGGCGATGGCGCTCGTAAAGCGCTCGATCTCGCTGCGGCAGAGGTTGGTGCACTGCACGACCTCGCCCCCATCACCCGAAATAGCGGGGCCCGCCTTGGCGATCGCCTTGGCGTCGAGGGGCATGGTGCCCTCGCAGTCGCACACGAAGATCGTTCGCGCCCCGGTCGGTGCCTGACCGGGCGTCGATTTTCCCTGCTTTTCCGCCATCGCACCCGTCCAAGGTTCCCGTAACGAGGCGTACTCGTAAGACCGAAGTGGCACTCATTCCCACCATAGGTCAAGGCCCCCGGTCGGCGACGCGCGGCGACGCCGGCGACGCCGGCGCGACTCGCCATTGGCCGAGGCGGGCCTATTTGATAGCGTGGTCCCGATCGGGACGGGGTGTGGGAGCCTCGGTATTGGTGGACGGACGCCCTTGGCGATGATCAAGAGCACGATGCAGGTCGGCGTGGTGATCGAGCGCCGGCCCGCGGATTCCGAATGGATCGACCATACCTGGCATGCCGTGACGGTGCTGCCGGGCGCGCCGCAGATCGACGAATGGGTCGAGCTCGAGCGCGGCGGCGGGCGCCTGCGCTACCACGCCGCGACGCTGCCGCTGGAGATCTTCCGCGGCGAGACCGAGGGCTACAAGTACAACCTCTCCCTCGAACAGCCGATTGTCTACGTCGTGCTCGATCCCGAGCCCGACAGCGACGCGCCGCTGGAGGTGAGCCACACCACCGTGTGCCCTTACGAGGCGCAGGACTATCTCGACACCAGCGAGGTGCTGGTCGAGGCGGTGCCGATGCCGGCTGTCATCGCCGCCTGGCTGGCCGAGTTCGTCGAGGCGCATCACGTCGACGTGCCCTTCAAGAAACGCAAGCGCGTGCCCCATCCCGACAAGGCGCCGCGCGCCGACACGGCCGAGCCCGATGCCGCGCCCAACGAGCTGATCCTGCCGTCGGCGCGGTCGGTCCGAGGCCGGCGTGTCTGAGCGCGACAAGCCTCCGGTGAAGCCGGCCGACGCCGCGGCACCCGCCAAGACGCCCGCCACGGCCGTGGCGGAGGCGCCGGGCGAGCCCTTCCTGAAGCGCTGGTCGCGGCTCAAGCGCGAGGACGAAGCCGGCGACGCGGCGGCGGCCGGAACCGAGCGTGCGGCAACGGCGGACGGCGAAGCCCTGGCGGCCGAGGAGGCGGCGATCGATCCGGCCGATCTGCCGGATGTCGAAAGCCTCGACAAGGACTCCGACTACACGGTCTTCATGCAGGCGGGCGTGCCCGACGAGCTGCGCACCTTGGCGCTTCGCAAGCTCTTCATGAGCAATCCGGCCTTCGCCGTGCTCGACGGCTTGAACGACTACGACGACGACTACAGCACCTGGGGCATCGTCGCCCGGAAGATCACCACCGCCTACAAGGCCGGCCGCGGGTACCTGGAAGACGAGGACCTGGTCCAGATCGACGAAGCCGAAACCGAATCCGAAGTCGATGCCGACGGCGCCGACGTCGAGGACATCGAGGATGACGACGAGGACGCCGATGCCGTGGCGGCAGGCGCGGACGGCGAAGGCGATGCGGCGACCGTCGAAACGACGACGGCTGCGGGCGACGTATCGGACGAGGCGAAGCCGACCAAGGGCGGCAAGGCGCGGACCTGAGACAACCGCCTTCGGCCGAGGGACCGGCGCTCAATCGTCGCTGGCGTCCTCGACCCGCCAAGCGCCGGCGGGCAGCTCGCCGTCCGTATCGACCGTCCGAAACGTCTCCACGATCCCTTCGTCGGTCAACGCCCGCTCGATGGTCAGCACCGTGTTGACCGGATGCTCGCACAGGCTGGCGGCGAATTTCGCCTCCTCGCGCGCCGCCGCCAGCGCGGCCGCGGCGTCGGGCGCGCCGTATTCGGCCGCCAGGTGGCCGGCGAGGCGGGCGACCACGGCTTCGTAGTCGGCCTCGCCGATCGTCGCCACCACCGCGAGGGTGGACCAGCCGAAGCTCGCGGTGCCGAGGAAGCCGTTGCGAAAGGCCTGCCGGCGCTTGCCGGTCAATTGTTCGGGATCGTCGGCGGCGAAGGCGAAGGTCCCGGATATCGCCCATTCGCCCGGCTCGGCCGCCTGCTCGAAGGCATTGAGGTCGCTGGCGTCGATGCGGATGGTGCGCGGAAACAGCATGGCTGCATGGCTTGGCTGGGGTCCGGCGGCCGGCCGATTACCCGGCGGCGCCGTCGAACGCTTCGGTCAGCTCGGCGGCGGCGACCGCTTGCTCGCCGTCCGGCGTCTCCAGCAGGAGATCGCCGCCGTCGGACAGGCCGGCGGCGCGGCCGACGACCGTGCGCCCGCCGAGCCGCAGCGCCCCCGCCTCGCGGTCCAGCGACGCGTAGGTCAGCCAGCTCGTGCGCACCGGCGCGAAGCCGTCGCGTTGCCAGCGGTCGATCCAGCTCAACAGGTAGCGCGCGAAGGCGCCGCTGACCTCGCCGGCCGAGACGCCCATGCAGCCCTCGTCCTCGAAGGTGGTGCGGGTGAGGTCGGCGGCCTCGGCGCTGCCCTCGGGGTAGCGGGTCACGCCGATATCGATGGCGGCGACCAGCCAACCGGGAACCGCGTCCGCCGCGCAGTCGGCGGGGCGCAGGACGCGGACGCGGCCGAGCTCGGCTTCGTTGAGCAGCACCTTGTCGGGCATGTCGAAGCCGACGACCAGGAACGGCGGCAGCGCGGCGGCGAGCCCGTCGCCCAGCGCGGCCATGGCGACGTAGACCAGCTGCGCGCTGCGCCGCAACGGCTCGTCGGGGCTCAGCGTGACGGCGCATTGGGCGCGGTCGCTTCGGTCGACCCAGAACAGCGTGGCCGGGTCGGCGCCCGCCGCCGCGGCGCGCACGGCTTCGACCGCCGCGTCGGCCCCCGCGGGCAGCGGCATGGTCCGGTAGATCGGCGGTGCTTCGGGCGCGTTGCTCATGATGTGGCGCGTTGCTCACGATGTGGTGCGCATGGATGCCGTGTGCATAGCAGAAAGTCATGGCTTTCAGAATTGCCAAGCGACAAGCGACGATAGTGACGGCGGGGAAGTATGCGGTCGACCCGCGTGGCGATCGGACAAAACGGTTCGCGAAGATTAGCTCTCTAATCTTTTGGCCTACTCATTGGGCTTGAGAATTTGTTCAGCCAGACAACTTAGAACGATTCTGATTGTTTCAGGACAAAAAGGCGAATACTCTGAAATTGGACGGACGTGATGTTTGAGACTACGCGTGGTGGCGCTTGATTCTCGCTGCCGCGCGGCCCGGTTTGCAAGCGGATGCTTTGGAAGCAATTGCCTTGCAGGCCAACGCGTTGGGAGAATGACAAGGCCTGCCGAAAAGCAGCGGGCCGGTCACAAGGGGGAAAGCCTTGGGCGCGATCGACGGCTGCCCATTCGAGGTTCTCGAGGAAGACCTTTTGCGCGCGCAGGTCTACGCGCTGCTCGGGCAGCTGCTCGTGCGGCCGCCCGACCAGGCGTTGATCGACCTGGCGCGCGGTCTCGACGGCGACGACACCCCGCTCGGCGAGGCGTTGAACGCGCTTGCCGCGGTGGCGCGCGAGACCGACGTCGAGGCGGCCGAGACCGAATACAACGAGCTCTTCATCGGCATCACGCGCGGCGAGCTCGTTCCCTTCGCCTCCTATTACCTGACTGGTTTCCTGCACGAGCGCCCGCTGGCCGACCTGCGCGCCTCGATGTCGCAGCTCGGCATCTCGCGGGCCGAGGGCGTCTCCGACCCCGAGGACCACATTGCGGCGCTATGCGAGATGATGCGCGGCATGATGACCGGGGTCTTCGGCAAGCCGGTTCCGCTGCCCGAGCAGCGCGCCTTCTTCGACGCGCATGTCGCCAAATGGGCGCCCAAATTCTTCGAGGACCTGGAAGCCGCCGAGTGCGCGAAGCTCTACGCGCCGGTGGGCCGCATCGGCCGTCACTTCATGGCGATCGAGGCGCAGGCATTCGAACTGGCGGCGTGACCGCCCGTGCCCGCAACGCCGGGCACAGCGAACGAGACCCGGCCAAGCTGCCAAGGCCGGCGGAGGAATGGACGAGACGAACGATCGAGACGAACGATCGAGACGAACGATCGAGACATAGACAAGCCTTTGGACGAGACAGGGCAAAGTGGGAGAGATGCGATGACTGACAGAGATCTCGAAAAGCCCGCCCGCCGCGACCTCTTGAAGGGGTTGTTCCTCGGCGCGGCCGCCGCGACCACCGCGGGGCTGGCGTCGGGCACGGCGCAGGCGGCGGCTCCCGAGGCGGACGACGCCGCGGGCGGCTACCGGGAATCCGATCACGTCCGGCGCTACTACGCGCTGGCGGACGACTGACCGTTCCGGACCGGATTCACATCAACGAAGCTGAGATAGGGAGTTAGAAATGCTCACCAAGAAAGCAAATGGGGTTGCGAGAGGCCCCCGTTTGTCGAACGTGCTTGGTGGCTTGACGGACGGCGCCATCGACAGGCGCGCCTTCCTGAAGCGCTCAGGCCTGACAGCGGGCGGTATCGCAGCCGTGGCATCGTTTTCGCCGGGATTCGTGACCAAGGCGAAAGCGGCCGCAGCGCCGGCGACCGGCAAGATCTCCACCGTGAAGTCCGTGTGCACGCACTGCGCGGTCGGCTGCACGGTGATCGCCGAAGTTCAAAACGGCGTCTGGATCGGCCAGGAGCCCGGCTATGACAGCCCGATCAACCAGGGCGCGCACTGCTCGAAGGGCGCCTCGGTGCGCGAGCACGCCCATGGCGAGCGCCGCCTGCGCTATCCGATGAAGCTGCAGGGCGGCAAGTGGGTGCGCCTCAAGTGGGATCAGGCGATCAACGAGATCGGCGACAAGATGATGGAGATCCGCAAGGCGTCGGGTCCCGATTCCGTCTATTGGCTCGGATCGGCCAAGTACAGCAACGAGCAGGCGTATCTCTTCAGGAAGCTCTATGCGTTCTGGGGCTCCAACAACGGCGACCACCAGGCGCGCATCTGCCACTCCACCACGGTCGCGGGCGTCGCGAACACGTGGGGCTACGGCGCGATGACGAACTCGATGAACGACATCCGCAACTCCAAGATGGTGTTCCTGATCGGCTCGAACCCGGCCGAGGCGCATCCGGTGTCGATGCTCCACATCCTGAACGCCAAGGAGAAGAACAACGCACCGATCGTCGTGGCCGACCCGCGCTTCACGCGCATGGCCGCGCATGCCGACGAATTCATGCGCATCCGCCCGGGCACCGACGTGGCGGTGATCTGGGGCATCCTCTGGCACATCTTCGAGAACGGCTGGGAGGACAAGAAGTTCATCGCCCAGCGCGTCTGGGGCATGGACAAGATCCGCGAAGAGGTCAAGAAGTGGACGCCCGAGGAGACCCAGCGCGTCACCGGCGTGCCGGGCGCCCAGATGCGGCGCATCGCCGAGCTGATGGCCAAGAACCGGCCCGGCACGGTGATCTGGTGCATGGGCGGCACCCAGCACACCACCGGCAACAACAACACCCGCGCCTACTGCGTCCTGCAGCTGGCGCTGGGGAATATGGGCGTGGCCGGCGGCGGCACCAACATCTTCCGCGGCCACGACAACGTCCAGGGCGCCACCGACATGTGCGTGCTCTCGCACTCGCTGCCCGGCTACTACGGGCTAAAGGCGGGGGCGTGGAAGCACTGGTCGCGCGTCTGGCAGGTCGATTACGAATGGCTCAAGGGCCGCTTCAAGTCGAAGAAGCTCATGGAGTCGAGCGGCATCCCGGTGTCGCGCTGGATCGACGGCGTGCTGGAGAAGAAGGAGAACATCGATCAGCCGGACAATCTCCGGGCCATGGTCTTCTGGGGCCACGCGCCGAATTCGCAGACCCGCGGCGTGGAGATGAAGAAGGCGTTCGAGAAGCTCGACCTTCTCGTCGTCATCGATCCCTATCCGACGGTCAGCGCGGTCATGCACGACCGCAAGGACGGTGTCTACCTGCTGCCGGCGGCGACGCAGTTCGAGACCCACGGGTCGGTCACCGCCTCCAACCGCTCGCTGCAGTGGCGCGACCAAGTGGTCAAGCCGCTCTTCGAATCGAAGCCCGACCAGGACATCATGTACCTGTTCGCCAAGAAGTTCGGCTTCGATAAGCAGATGTTCAAGCGCGTCAAGGTGACCGGCGAGTCGCCGTCGATCGAGGACCTCACGCGCGAGTTCAACAGCGGCATGTGGACGATCGGCTACACCGGCCAGTCGCCGGAGCGGATCAAGGCCCACATGGCCAATCAGGGCACCTTCGACGTGGTGACGCTGCAGGCCAAGGGCGGCCCGGTCGACGGCGAGTACTACGGCATGCCGTGGCCGTGCTGGGGCACCGCCAAGATGAAGCACCCGGGGACGCCGATCCTCTACGACACGTCGAAACCGGTGGCGAAGGGCGGTCTCTGCTTCCGCAACCGCTTCGGCCTCAAGGGACCGGAGAAGTTCGGCGGCGGCAATATGCTCGCCGAGGGCTCCTACCCGGTCGGCTCGGAGATCAAGGACGGCTATCCCGAGTTCTCGATGGCGCTCTTGAAGAAGCTGGGCTGGGACAAGGACCTGACCGCCGAGGAGCGGGCTGCCATCGACAAGGTCGCCGGCGACAAGACCAACTGGAAGACCGACCTCTCGGGCGGCATCCAGCGGGTGGCGATCAAGCACGGCGCCGCGCCCTTCGGCAACGCCAAGGCGCGGGCCGTGGTCTGGACCTTCCCGGATCCGATCCCGATCCACCGGGAGCCGCTCTACGCGCCGGACCGCGCGCTGGTGGCCAAGTATCCGACCTACAAGGATACCAGGGCTTACCGTCTGCCGACGCTCTACGCGAGCATCCAGAAGAAGGATTTCACGGGCCAGTTCCCGATCATCCTTACCTCCGGGCGCCTCGTGGAATACGAGGGCGGCGGCGACGAGTCGCGGTCCAATCCGTGGCTGGCCGAGCTCCAGCAGGAGATGTTCGTCGAGGTCAATCCGGCCGACGGCAACAATTCCGGCATCAGGGACGGACAGCTCGTCTGGGTCAGCACGCCCGAGGGCGCCAAGATCAAGGTCAAGGCCATGTTCACCGAGCGCGTCGCGCGCGGTGTCGCGTTCCTGCCGTTCCACTTCGGCGGCTGGTTCCAGGGCGAAGACCGACGGTCGAAGTACCCGAAGGGGGCCGACCCCATTGTCCTGGGCGAGGCGGCCAACACCGCCATGACCTACGGCTATGACTCGGTGACCCAGATGCAGGAGTCGAAGGTCAGCCTCTGCAACATCAAGTCGGCGTAAGGAGCAACGTCATGGCACGCATGAAATTCCTGCTGGACTCCGAGCGCTGCAACGAGTGCAACGCCTGCGTCACAGCGTGCAAGAACGAGCACGAAGTTCCCTGGGGCGTGAACCGCCGGCGGGTCGTCACGATCAACGACGGCAAGCCCGGCGAGCGCTCGATCTCGGTGGCCTGCATGCACTGCTCGGATGCGCCGTGCATGGCGGTCTGCCCGGTCGACTGCTTCTACCAGACCAAGGACGGCGTCGTGCTCCACTCGAAGGACCTGTGCATCGGGTGCGGCTATTGCCTGTACGCTTGCCCCTTCGGTGCGCCGCAGTACCCGCAGGCCGGGAACTTCGGCAGCCGCGGCAAGATGGACAAGTGCACCTTCTGCAACGGCGGTCCGGAGACCGACCACTCCAAGGCGGAGTTCGAAAAGTACGGGCGCAACCGGATCGCGGAGGGCAAGCTGCCGCTCTGCGCCGAGATGTGCTCGACCAAGGCGCTGCTGGCCGGCGATGGCGACAAGGTTTCCGACATCTATCGGAAGCGCGTCACCACCCGCGGCTTCGGTTCGCGTCCTTGGGGCTGGGGCAACGCCTACGGGCCCGGCGGGCGCACCTAAAGGGCGCCTTGGGCTCACGGGCCCGATCAGGGTTCGGGACGGCCCGCCCGGCGATGTGAGGTCGCCGGGCCGGGCCGCCCGCCCCGCGGGCTCGGGTCACGACAGGTTCATTCGGCGGCTTTCGCGACAAACCGGTGCGCGGGCCGCCGGGCGGGGCCGGAGGGCTCCGCCGAACGGACGGAATTGGGAGGTCGGGATGAGGCTCACGGGAGTTTGCGCGCATCTCTTCGGTTCGGCTTTGGTCGGGCTCGCCTTCCTGCTCGTGGGCGGGATCGCAGACCTCGGAGCCGGCTGGACGAACGAGGCGGCGGCACAGAGCGGCGGCAGCGTCCGTCCGCCGGCCAGCGCCAACAAGTGGGCGCCCGCTCAGCCCGGGAAGATCGTCCCGCAAGGCGGCGGCGACGCGCAGACATGGGGCGGCGCCGGCAACGTGCCGAACACCGCCGGTCCCCAGGGGAGCGACGCGCGCATGTGGCGCGACATCCGCCGTGGCGCCGCAGGCACGATCTCGGGGCAGAACCGCAGGGACGCCCAGCTCATTCAGGCCGAGGGCTGGTCCTGGCAGGCGATGCGCAACACCAGGATCTTCAATTTCGGCGCCTGGGTGCTGGCGGGCACGATCGCGGTGCTGCTGCTCTTCTTCATCTACCGGCGGCGCATCCCGATCGACGGCGGCGAGTCCGGCCGCACCATCGAGCGCTTCAACAACCTCGAGCGCTTCGCGCACTGGCTGACCGCGGTATCCTTCGTCATCCTCGGGCTCACCGGCCTCGCCATGCTCTACGGCAGGGAGGTGCTCATCCCGGTGCTCGGCAAGTCCGGCTTCGCCGGGCTGATGGAGGTGGGCAAGTACGCGCACAACTACCTCGGCTTCGCCTTCATCGTCGGCATCGTGCTGATGGTGGTGATCTGGCTGCGCCAGAACCTGCCCGACAAGTACGACATCCCCTGGCTGCTCAAGGGCGGCGGGCTGATCACCAAGGGCCACCCCGCGGCGCGCAAGTTCAACGCGGGCCAGAAGATGATCTTCTGGTCGGTCGTGGTGATCGGCGGCATCATCTCTTATACCGGCGTGATGCTGCTCTTCCCGGAGACCGAGACGCTCGCCCAGAAGCAGGGCCATCAATACTGGCACGCCGTGCTGGCGCTGATCATGATCGCGGTGATCATCGCGCATATCTATATCGGCAGCCTCGGCATGAAGGGCGCCTTCCAGGCGATGGGCTCGGGCAAGGTCGACGAGAACTGGGCCAAGCAGCATCACAGCGCCTGGGTCGAGGAGGCCGCCGCCAAGGACGGCAAGGCGCCGGCCGGCGGAGCGGCGGAATGACCGGCCGGCGGAGCAATGAAATGACAGGTGCGGCACGGGAGGCACGGATATGAAGGCGTTTCTTGCGGGATGTGTCGCGGCGGCGGTCATTGCCGTGGTTGCCGCTTTCGTGCTGGGCGGCCTCGGCATGAGCAGCGCCGATGTGTTCAAGGTAGCGCAGAGCGTCCGGCTCTAGTCCCCCTCCAGGCAAGCCAGGCGGAGCGTCGGCCCGGACGTGCTATCCCCCATTGCCCCCATTGCCCCCATTGCGTCCCCTGCGGGGTATCGGTTGGGCCCAGAGGCTCGGCCGCGCGGACGTTCCTGGATGGCGGCGCTCGCCCTCGGCGCGATCGCCGTGTCCGCGACGGTGTCCTTGGCGGTCCCGGCCGGGCGCGCGCGGGCGGCGGAAGCCAAGGCGCCCGATCTCGCCCGCGGCGAGCGGCTGTTCAAGAAGTGCGTGCACTGCCACACCGTCAACCGCGAGGGCCGGCATCGCATCGGCCCGAACCTGCACGGCCTGTTCGGCCGGCGCGCCGGCACCGTCCCTGGTTTCGATTTCTCGAAGGCCTGGCGGGGCGCCAATTTCGTCTGGACGGCGAAGACGCTCGACACCTATCTGCGCAACCCGCGGCAGACGATCCCGAACAACCTGATGCAGTTCGACGGGCTCAACCGGGCCGAGGACCGCGCGGCGCTGATCGCCTACATGAAGGAGATCACGCGCTGAGTCGCCGCGCCGCCCGACGCTACCTCCCGGTCTTGATCTCCTTGCCCGAGGCGACGTCCCACTGACGCACCAGCTCGTCGGCGCCGGCCGACAGGATGCGCGTGCCGTCGGGGGAGAACTTGGCGTCCCAGACCGGCTTATCGTGGCCCTTGAGGACGCTGACGATGCGGCCGGTCTCGGCGTTCCACAGGCGGATGATGCCGTCGCGCCCGGCGGAGACCAGGAGCTTGCCCGAGGGCGAGAGGTCGACCGCGGCGACGAAGCCGTCATGGCCCCGCAACACCCTGAGCTCGGCGCCGCTGCGGACGTCCCAGATGCGCACCGTCTTGTCGACGCCGCCGGAGACCATGATGCGCCCGTCGCGCGACAAGGCGACGGCGTTGACGCTGAGGGTGTGGCCGTGAAAGGCCTTCAGTTGCTGGCCGCTCTTAAGCTCCCAGAGGCGGAGGCTGCCGTCGATGCTCGCGGTGACCGCGGTGCGCCCGTCGGGCGCCACCACGAGATCGGTGATCGGCCGCTTGTGCCCGTTCACGCGGCGCACCAGCTTGCCCGTCTTCACGTCCCAGACGCGCAGCGTCCGGTCGATGCCGCCGGAGAGCAGCCACTTGCCGTCGGTCGAGAAGGCGACGGAGGTGATCATGCCCTTGTTCTCGGTCCGGAAGACGCGGAGCACCTTGCCCGAGGCGAGCTCCCAGAGCTTCAGCGTGCCGTCGGCGCTCGCGGTCACCGCTGTCTTGCCGTCGCGGCCGAAGGCGACCGCGTTGACGCTCAGGTGGTGGCCCTTGTACATGCGCACTTCCGCGCCGGTGCGCAGGTCCCAAAGCCGCATCGTCCAGTCCCAGCTACCCGAGACGGCCTGGCTGCCGTCGGGCGAGAAGGCGACCGAGTTGACGATGCTGACATGGCCCTTCATCGCCGGCACGGCGGCGGGAGCCGCCAGCATCACGAGCAGCAGAACGGCCGCGGCGCCTCTCAGTCGCCCCATGATCATCTCCCAATCGACGGCCGCCATCCCGAAGCGAGCCAGCATCGAGTGTGGGCAAAGTCGATTTCGAAAGCAAGGCGCGAGGCGCGCCCCAGGACGCACAGTATTGGGTCCGTACAAGGGGGGCGCCTGGTATGCGGGCTCAGTAGAAGGCGAAGGTCCGCATCTCGATGCTCTCGCGCTCGGGCGCGGTGGGCGGCGTGTTCGGGTCGTCGAAGGCGCTGTGCGCGGTGAAGCGCGCGCGGCCGTCGGTCAGCGAGTCGTAGCACTTGAAGACCAGCGCCTCGTCGCGCGTCATCTCCGGGAAATAGTACCAGCGGTGCTCGGGGTTGAAGGCGAGCTGCAGCACCTCGCCGACGCGGTCCTTGTAGCGCAGCTCGGTCTCCTTGAGGTCGCCGCGGGCAATGCTCCGGGCGTCGCAGATCGCCAGCGGCAGCCGCCGCACCGGCGCGCCGATCGGCCGCCACGTCTGGACCACCGCGAAACGCCCCGAAAGGCGCGCCTCGGCCTCCTCGGCGGGCAGGAAGTCGCGGATCCGCTGCGGGGCGGAGCGGTCGGTGTAGTCGTTGTGCGCCATCCGCACCGGCTCGCGCACCGATTTCGCCACCCGCGTCGCCTCGGTGTCGGCGCGGATCGTGTGGTCGAAGACGACGACATGCGCCGCCCCGGTTGCCTGCTTCACGATCGCCGCGGTCTCAGGGTAGTAGACCGATTTGACCTCCGCGTCGTCGTAGAAGTCGCGCATGGCCGAGCGGTGATCGACGAAGACGAAGCCCTCGCGCTCGATCGCGAAGCCGCCGGCATGGGGCCGGCCGTTGCGGATCGAGACCCGGCGCTGCTCGAAGCGGCCGTCGCGCCGCGCCGTCTCGGCGCCGTGGCGCGGAATGTAGGTGACCAGCCGCTCGCCGCCGTCGACCACGTAGTTGATCTGCGCCTCGACGGCGTCGTCCTCGATCGTCGGTGCCGCTTCGTTCATGGCCCTCGTCCGTCCCAACAGTGCCGCTCGAATGCTAACATTGATCCCCGCGCCGGTCATGGCAATCCCGTTCGGCCGGCGGCATGGCGCGCCTGTTGCAAATCCCTGGAAATAAACGTAAATCGGCATGAACGCGAGAAAGGGAGGCACGCGCGATGACGGAGCCGGTGGTCAAGGCGGCCGACGTACTGGAGGCCAGCAGGGGGATGCTGCAAAAGCAGCTCTACGTGGTGTTCACGCGGCCCACGAACGGGCTCGGGCCGGTGATGGAGAACCTCGAGGAGCATCTCGCCTACCAGGTGACGCTCGAGAGCGACGGCATCATGGTGGGCGCCGGGCCGTTCTGGCTCGACGACGAGGAAACCTGGGGCGGCGAGGGCATGGTGATCGTCCGCGCGGGCTCGCTCGCCGAGGCGCGCAAGATCGCCGAGGCCGACCCGATGCACGCCAGCGGCGCGCGCTCGTTCGAGGTGCGGCCCTGGCTGCTCAACGAAGGCACGATCACGGTCAAGATCAGCTTCTCCAAGCAGGAGCGCGCGCTGATCTAGATCGGATCGCATCGCCCGGCGGCAGCGGCCGCATGCGACCATCGGCGGTGTTGCAAATCCCGATTGCGCGGGCACAATCGGGCGTGAACGAGAGCCGGCAACGGTATCGGCGGGTTACCAGAAAATCGGGAGGACTGTCATGCAAGTCGCGGCGATCGACGGCGTCCACATCCACTACAGCGATAGCGGGCCGAGGACGGCGCCGGCGCTGGCTTTTTCCAATTCGCTCGGCACCGATTTCCGCATCTGGGACCGGGTGGCGGCGCGGCTGGGCGAGCGCTACCGCATCGTCAAGTACGACAAGCGCGGGCATGGGCTCTCCGACGGGGCGCCGGCGCCCTACAAGCTTTCCGATCATGTCGGCGACCTGGCGGGGCTGCTTGAGGTCCTCGGCGTCTCGAACGCGATCGTTTGCGGGCTCTCGGTCGGCGGGCTGATCGCCCAGGGCCTCGCGGCCGAGCATCCGGCGCTGGTGCGCCAGCTCATCCTCTGCGACACCGCGCACAAGATCGGCACGGCGGAGATGTGGAACGAGCGCATCGCCGCGGTCGAGAAGGGCGGCATCGAGAGCCTCGCCGACGGCGTGCTCGAGCGCTGGTTCTCGGCCGATTTCCGGGCCAACAAGACCGCCGAGCTGGCCGCCTGGCGGAACCTCCTGGTACGCACCACGGCCGACGGCTATGCCGGCACCTGCGCGGCCATCCGCGATGCCGATTTGACCGATAGCTCGGCCAGGCTCGCCGTGCCGACGCTCTGCATCTGCGGCTCGGAGGACGGCGCGACCACGCCCGATCTGGTGCGCTCGACCGCGGCGCTCATCCCGGGCGCGCGCTTCGAGCTGATCAAGGGCGCGGGACACCTGCCCTGCATCGAGGCGCCCGACGCGGTGGCCGATCTCATCCTGGAGTTCACCGGGGCGATGGCCGATGCCTGACGGGCGCCGCGCCGAGCACGAGGGCCGATCATGATCATCGACTGCCACGGCCACTACACGACGGCGCCCGGCCAGCACGACGGGTTCCGCCAGGCCCAGATCGCGCGGCTCGCCGATCCGCGCCTGCCTGCCCAAGCCTACGGCGCGATCAGCGACGACGAGATCCGCGAGAGCGTCGAGGCCAACCAGCTGAAGCTGCAGAAGGAGCGCGGCGGCGACCTGACGGTTTTCTCGCCCCGCGCCTCGGCGATGGCGCACCACATCGGCGACGCGGTGACGAGCCTGCACTGGAGCCAGCACTGCAACGACCTGA
>Ga0302046_10000436_pt1 | contig 42686 bp, 38 predicted proteins | sample RVTome_11_FD_200261 | JGI IMG/M metagenome (GOLD analysis project Ga0302046, IMG submission 200261) | Soil microbial communities from uranium-contaminated site in the Upper Colorado River Basin, Wyoming, United States - RVT147D111 (version 2) ...
CAGCGGCGCACCCTGAGGCCCTGCTGTCAGTGACCACGAATGCACCGGATCGGCGGAGGCCGCGTCGGGATCGATCTGCGGTCTAAAGTCAATTGTTCGATCGAAAAATGGCGCTGGTGCGGGAGCGACTGCGTGGTATGCGGCTTCCAGGCTTCCCTCGATGCTGATCTCTGAAAGGGCCGCGTCGTGCAAGCGTGCGGTCGCCTTTTGCCAAAGCGTAATCACGTCGGCCCGGCTCATGCGACGTTCGCGCAGTCGTCCCGCCGAGATGTATTGGATGAGGAGCGGTGTACGCTTGCCGGGTGCGGGAGGGGTCATGGCCAAGCGGATCCGGCGAGGAGCCGAACGCCAGCCGCGGACGCGATCGGCAGGATCGCTTCGGGATTGCCGGCGAGCCACCTCTTGGGCTCCTCGAGGACATTCCGCGGGAACTCCGCGCCATCCGCGAGGCGCTCGGCGAGGGCGGTGCGGGTATATCGGACGGTGTTGACCTGGCGGTTCAGGGCTTGGCCGACTTCGAACAGATTCGCATACAACGCCCGAGTGTCCACGCGGTCCCCTATAATGAAGACATCGAGGTCGCTGTCGGGTGCGGCCGTGCCCGCGGACGCCGATCCGAAGAGGAATGCTGCGTCCAGTCCCGACACATCGCGCAGGGCCTCCCGCAAGAGGTCCGCGGTGTCGTAACTGGTCGCCACGAGCGCCCGGGCCACCTCCCAGAACGGGTGTGGGACGACCGCGTATCGTACGAATCGTTGTGACCGGTTGCGGATTTGGCGTAGGGCAGAGGCTGCAGTCATGCGAGCCAGGTCCCGCTGGATCGAAGCACTGCCGATCCCGAGTTCGCGTTGGAGCAGGCGCAGGTGCGGGCGGGCGCCCGGGCGGATTACGAAGTAGAGCAGCAGGCGCTGCATCGATGGCGCCGTGCCGAGGAGGACGAGAGGGGTAGTGACTTCCAGCGTGGTTTGTCGCTCGGCGCGGTGCGGCGCCCGCCCGGCGCTGGTGGTCTGTGGGTGGCGTGACATGCGCCATAATTTAGCTACAATCTGACGTGCCGTGGAGTAGCACGCCGGCGCGGTGAGGGGTTTGTCGCGGACGCCCGTCCGACGACCAGGGATTCGACATCACTCCCGGTTGCAACAGCAAGCGACACGAACGACGCACGGGCGGGCGGTGCGATTCCCTGATGCCGCTAGAATCGACCACTGAAAACGAGTGATCGAAGGGAACCTCTCTATGGGAGACGCCGCGTGGGGTCGGGGAAAAACGACCACGCTCGCAACCATTCGACGCGAGCTGCAGAGAATTGCGATCCGGGATCTCGGCGTGGTCAGAATCTCATGGCGAATGGGTCCGGAAAACCGGTTGCTGAATCCTTGTCCTCCCCTCCGGTGGCAATCCAGAGATCGACCTCCGGCACATACTGAATGGGTTGGACCAGGCCCAGGGTGGACAGATGGGGCAGGAGCCTGACGGCCGCGGGGGTGGCGTGGATCCCGGCCCGCTCGATTGCGCTCAGGAATTCGGCCGTGTGCAGGACGCCGCCCACCGATACCAGGGTTTCGACAATACGTCCGGCGATGGGCAGACGAAGGCCGGCGCGATAGAGGATGCAGTGGTGATGATGCGCGATCTGACGCGCACGTTCGGCTGAGACTCCCTGCTCCGCCGCCGCCTTCCTGAATGAGATCGGAGGATCGTGAAGGAGTTCCCAACGCCCAAGCACGATGGCGGCATTCCGCCTGGAGAGACTCGACACCAATGCGCGTAACTCTTCGTCGAGTCCCCTGGCACGCCTGACGGCGTTGAGAACGGTCAGGGGAAGTGCCGGAAGTCGAAGCTCACCGTCCGGGTCGGTCCACGGCGGCAGGACCTGAGCGGGCGGTTTCACAGTCCGCAGTCTCAAAACGGCCCGCGCTACCGCGGCCGCATTCCGTTGGCCGAATCCTGCCAGCCAGTGCAGATCCGGGACCGTAAGGGCGTCGAGTTGTCCGAGGCTTCTCAATCCGGACCACCGAAGCTGAAGGAGTACGGCATCGTTCAGTTCGAGCGCCGTCATGGGAAGATTCCAGAATTCTCGTGGGATGTGGAACAGTTCCCTGCCGGCGGGGTGTCGCCGAACCGCCCGATGAAACCATTCCACCCGGCCGTTCGCCGGAACGTCGTCCTGCACGATTGCACGGAGCACACCCGCGAGCCTGGGAGCGTCGAGAAACAGGACGTCGGGAGCGTTTCTGATTGCACCAAGCGTCAACAGCCCTTTCGCCGTCGCGGCCGACACGGCCGGCTCCCCGAAGCCCAGCTCCCTGATGCGGATGGTTGACCATGTCTCCGGCGGGTAAAGCGGACGGGTCCTCAACCGAGCCTCCTGCGTTGCGAGCGCCCGGAGTATGCGAGTTACGGAGCGGCGACCGATTCCGTGCACACTCAGCAGGGATTCAGGCGTCCGTCCATCGAGATCCTCGAACCAGAGCAGTCCTGCCCCAAGCAGGGCATCGACGGCATTTCTGCCGATCGCCAGATCCAGCACAGACATGGAGCGCAACTGGGGTGGGATGCGTATCACGCCCGGATTCGTATCGGTCCGATGCACGTTAAACTCGCCGGTTCGATCTACCGTCAGGCTACGCGGATCGCGGCCGGCTTGCAACCCTTGCGTGGTTCCCGGAGGTGGAGGGGTCGAACGCGCGCCGGGGCGGTCATCGGGGAGCTGGTGCGTCGCGCTCTCCGCCCCGCACGACACCGCGTGGAGCAGGGGCTGCCGTATTTTAACGTGCCGCCTGATATCTCACCGTTGACGGGGGAGATGGTTCGCTGCGCGCTCGACGACTGATCGTGCTGCGCGGCGGCGCGGACCCATTTCTAGCTTGAAAATTGTAAGCGACCCTTTCAGATTTCCAGCTATGAAAACGGTCCCGCGTACGATACACCAGCGCCGAGTGGAACGGCTCCTGCGCGAACACCCGGTCGTCTTGCTGCTGGGAGCGCGGCAGGTCGGAAAGACGACCCTGGCACGCGAGATCATGCGCGGGTGGAGGGGGCCCGCTGCCCGTTTCGACCTCGAGGATCCGCGTGACGTCGCCCAGCTCGACGAGCCGACGCTGGCGTTGGAAGGGCTGCGCGGGCTGGTCGTTCTCGATGAAGTACAATTGCGGCCCGGCCTCTTCGGCGTGCTCCGCGTTCTCGCCGACCGGCCGCGGCGACCCGCCCGCTTCCTCGTCCTGGGGAGTGCAACGCCCGAGCTGCTGCGACAGGGTTCACAAACGCTGGCCGGGCGCGTAGCGTTTCACGAGTTGGGCGGGTTCGACGTCGGGGAGGTGGGCATCGGGAATCTCGATCGGTTGTGGTTTCGGAGAATCTCGGCAAGCGCGTCGTGAAATCCCCCAAGGTATACATCAGCGATAGCGGGATACTCCATGCATTGCTGGGCCTGGGGGCGCCTGGCGACGCTCTCCGGCATCCGAAGCTGGGAGCCAGTTGGGAGGGGTTCATGCTCGACCAGGTGATCCGTGTGCTGCGTGCGCCGGCCGAGAGTTGTTTCTTCTGGGCCACGCACGCTGGTGCGGAGCTGGACTTGCTCATCGTGCGCGGGCGGCGGCGTCTGGGCTTCGAGTTCAAGCGCACGGATGCACCGCGGCTCACGGCGTCGATGCGGAGCGCCCTGGAGTCGCTCAAGCTCGACCGGCTCGACGTGGTACACGCGGGGACGCGTACGTTTCGGCTGACATCGCGGGTGCGGGCGGTCGCGGCGTCTCACATCACGCGGGAATTGAAGCCGATGCGTTAAAACTCGCCGGTCGACCTTGGCGCCGCATGTGCGCATTGGACTACATCATGGCGGGCGGATGGTATCTCACTGCTCCGAGGATACGCGGCGGTACCAGACGCAACCTGTATAGCGTTTCGTACCGCCTTCGCCGATTCGCCATTGTGTTGGAATCGTGCGTCGGGTCGCAGTTCGGCGCAGTTCCACGAGCGGGTGTCACTCGTCACCCCACTTTGTGCTCCCTGTAAACGCCACGCATCCAGCTAGTTCAGCAGATCAGATCCGCACGTGCGATACGTCCGGCCCGACGTGCCAGCCGACTCACACTGCCGCTCCGAGAACCCGATTGACAAGCGGAGCATGTGCGTGATCTCACCTGGAGGAACCGGGCGGACCTGGTTGGCCTCCAACGTACGAAATAGTTCGGTAAGCGGCGCGTCATTTCGGCTATGTCCACCTGTCCCAATCCCTCAGATTGTCTCCGCGGTTCGGGATCACGTGCAAAAGTCCCCGTCAGGAAACCCAGGGGTTGCCAACCCCGAGTAGAGGTCGCCGGCGTGGCGGAGCTGGCAGACGCGGTCCACTCGCACTGGACTGGGCTACGGCCCGTGTGGGTTCGATTCCCACCGCCGGCACCCACCGCTTGACTCGGCGGGACCGGTCCGATAAACTCGGCTCACAGTGCGAGTGGACCCCATGCCGAGTCATGCTGGGCAGTAGGACCAACGGAGGTGCCAGCCTGGTGCCTCCGTTTGTGCTTCGCTCATAACAGGGCGCTTCCGAACGTCCGGCAGTCGTCGTCGGCCGCTCCAGCCGTTGCAATGCCGCAGGACCTCCCTCCCTCTTCTCTTACTCAGCTGGCCGTTGGACTCCGTGACACGATCAAGATTCGTCGCCGCTTGTCGGCACGAACAACCCCATCCCGAAGTGACGTGGCCACCCCAACGCCCAGGGGCACCTGCCTCAGCACGAGCAGAAACCTCACGCCTGGACGCAGGCTGAACATACGCGCTGATGGCGCCGGGTGCAGCTCGTGCGCGTCATCGAGCAGTGCCCTGTCCCGGGTCACGCAATCGCGCGACCGGGACTGAAGTTCAATTTGAAATTTGCTCCGCTCCCAACCTTAACGCGACGCGCGCGAAAGACTGCAGATATCCCACGGGCGCGGAGCGTAGCGCGGTCCGGTCCACGGCGTCGCCCGCCCCGGCCGGGAACCGACGAGTCGTCGGCCTTCAGGTCGGGAAGTGTCAGGAGCGAGCGGACGACATCGGGCGGCACGGCGAACTCCCAGAGCGGCCATGTAAACGTTGTTTCTCCCTGGACGCCCGACCATCCTACCACCGCCGGGCCGCGACGCCTCGGCGCCGTGGTAAACAGTTCCAGCGCGCGATATCCGAGCAGGTTAGCCATCCACATCGTGCGCGGTTTGTTGTCCGACGCCGTTGGATCACGGTCCATGAGCGCGTATCGGCGATCCTCCGCGGGGTCCCACCGCATCGACAAGCCCTCGTCAGGGTAGCTCCATGGCTTGAACAGCGTGTCGTTCACGCGGTCGGGACGTACTTCACCCATCAGGTCACGGACAGTCTTGAGGAAGAACTGGTGGCCCGAGCCCGTAATGAATTGAAACCAGGTCGGCGCAATCGTTTCGCCTTTTGGGCTCACGCATGCATCCGTGCCGAACGCGGCGAGCAGATTGATTGAACTCCTGTCCGGCAGTCCGGCGTCCCCCAGTATAGTCGCCGCATGGTGCCGGTATTCATCGCTCGTGCAGTCAATGCGCTTGCCCAGTGCCAGCTCGGCTCGTGGAACAGCCGAGGCCAGAGCCTCGAGCCACACCTTGCGCAGGCGGTTGTACTCAGTACGGAGGGGGTCGACTTCTGTCGCGATCGCTTCCTTGCGGGCGTTCCCCTTGAGTCCACGACCTCTGATCTCCTTCTCTTTCCGGCCTAACGCCTTCTTAGCGGAGTTGACTCTCTCCATCGCGGCTGCACGCTGTTCCTCGGCGTCCTGTGGGACATCGCGTCCGCGTAATCCGTGAGCCACGATCTCTGACAGCGTATCCGCATCGGCCACGGACGTGCCTTCGATTACCGGAGTCCACGTGACGCCGCGGCGCCAGCCCAGGCGCGCGCTCCCCTCGCCCGCGTCGTGGAGGGTGACGAGCGTTCCAACCGCCGCCAGAAAGCCTAACGGGTTCGTTCCATCGAGGCCGGTAAGGGCAAACTGATCCGTGCGTGACTGTAGCGTGGTCATGCAACTGCCTCCTCCTTTTCTGATTCGTCATTTTCAGCGTCGCCTCGGATGTATTCGCTGGCGTACCAGTCGCTCAGTCTCAAGACCGCTTCGAGGTACGCGAGCCCCCACCACCCGTGGCGCCGGACGAGGCGCCAGAACCGATCCGGAATGCCGGAGTCGATCCTGTGGGGGGGAGTCAGGTCGGCCCGCTCCCGGGCGTTGAGGACGATGCGTGTTGCGGCCCGTGTTCCGTCCACGGCGGGCGGGGTTGCATCCGGACATACGGGCGCAAACGGGCGGCCATGACCGTGGTGACTCGCCACAAGGTGGAGAAAGAGCGCGGCGGCATCATCGTTGTCAGGAATCGAAGCGAGGCGCTCGGCGAGCTGCACGGACAGCATTTCGTGGCGAAAGTTCCCGGGCAGTCCGCTGGCCTCGCGAATCGCTCGGCGCCGTTCAGGGGATGCGGGAATCGACCGCGATTTCGCAAGCGGCGCGTCCGCGCTGTAGAGGGCCAGCTCGTCGCCCTGGTGAAGCAACAGCTGGAACCGTTCGTCGAGCTTCCCCACGTCGTGCCAATGCGCGGCGAGCCTGACGATGGGCATCGCCGCGTGCATACGAGCCGAACAAGGCAAGGCGCGTAATGCCGAAGTCGCGTTTCAGGTCAGGTACGGCCTGGCGGAGGAGGTTTTCGATTTCTCGACGTGTTTTCATTAGGCCTTTCGTCTCCCGTTCGCGAACTTGACGCCAAGTGCCTTCACCACCGCCAACGGCCGCGAGGTTGTTGCCGAGGCTGTCGGGAGACAGGCCGGGGAGTGGCAGCACAGCAAGGCGAAGCTCATTCACCACGATGTTTTCTCGGCCGCGGCTTTTGTGGCTTGGCGGTCGGCCGTGTCGAATCCTTGCTGGCGCTCGAGGCTGGAAGCCCCTTACGCTCGCCGCTTGCGATCCGCCGGCTCTCATCGACGATGCGGTCGAAGTCTGAGATGAACTCCGTGTCCTGCTGCAGGCGATAGCTGTCGTACTCAGCTTCGGCTTTCAGCTTCGCTTCGATTGCGCTGACTTTCCCTTTGTCGGCGAGGATGGGGTAATTCGAAAGATTGAGGAAGTCGTCCAGGAAGGTCGCCCAATCGGCCATTCTCATAAGGATGCCGCGCTGGGCGCGGTTCTCGGCCAGATCGAGGTAGGCCGAAACGATGCCGTTCAATTCCTGAATGTGCGCCTCGCCCAGGTAGTTCTTCGCCACTGTGACCTCCGACTTCAAGACCTTTCCATGAGGCGCGCCCTTCCAGGTGGCCAGGCCCATGAACGCCCTGGTAGCGTCGGCCGAGGTGTAGATCAGCTCGGCGGCGGTCTGCCCGGTGATCGCCCAATGCAGCTTGTTCTGCACCGTGGCGAAGAACTCGTGAGTAAGCGGAGCATGCGGGTCGTAGTCAGCCGAGAGCGCGTAAATGTCGGTGATCTTCTGGTAGAAACGCCTCTCGCTTGCGCGGATCTCGCGGATGCGTTCGAGAAGCTCGTCGAAGTAGTCCTTCCCGAAGGCAGCCTTGCCCTGCTTCAAGCGCTCGTCGTCGAGGACGAAGCCCTTGATCATGAACTCGCGCAGCGTCTTGGTAGCCCAGATACGGAACTGCGTGGCCTGGTAGCTGTTCACGCGGTACCCGACGGCGATGATCGCATCGAGGTTGTAGTGGCGGGTGTGATACGACTTCCTGTCGGCGGCAGTTGTTTCCAAAATGGAAACAACTGACTTCTCGGCCAGTTCACCCACTTCGAAGATATTCTTGAGGTGCTTGGCGATGGCCGGCACGCCCACGCCGAACAGCTCGGCGAGCGCCTTCTGCGTGAGCCATGCGGTTTCGTCCTGAAAGAGAACGCCGACCTTCACGGCGCCGTCGGGCGCCGCGTAGAGGAGCAGCTCGGACTCACGACGGGGCGCACTCATAGGTGTTTGACCAGCCGATCGAACACGAAGACGCCGTTGGTCTCGTAGTGCCCGAACAATCGCCCGGTGGCGCCGTCGCTCCACGCGTACAGCTCGTGGGTGCTGCCAGGCACGGGATCGCCCTGGAGCTTCTTGAAGGTACGCGACTTCGGCAGTGCGCGACCGTTGTCGATGTGCGCGCTGAACTCGTCGACGGCCTCGTTGACCTGGACCTTGTGCGCCGCCTCCAAATCGGCGAAGACCCTCTGGACCGCGTCCTGCACGATTGCACGGAGCACGCCCGCGAGCCTGGGAGCATCGAGAAAAAGGACGTCGGGAGCGTTTCTGATTGCACCAAGCGTCAACAGCCCTTTCGTCGTCGCGGCCGACACGGCCAGCTCCCCGAAGCCCAGCTCCCTGATGCGGATGGTTGACCACGTCTCCGGCGGGTACGGCGGACGGGTCCTCAGCCGAGCCTCGTACGTTGCGAGCGCCCGCAGTATGCGGGTTACGGAGCGGCGACAGATTCCGTGTACACTCAGCAACGATTCAGGCGTCCGTCCATCGAGATCCTCGAACCACAGCAGTCCCGCGCCCAGCAGGGCATCGACGGCCTTTCTGCCGATCGGCAGATCCAGCACAGGCATCGAGCGCAACTGGCGCAGGATGCGTATCACGCCCGGATTCGTATCAGTCCGTTGCACGTCAACTCGGCGGTTCGATCTCCCGTCAGGGTACGCGGATCGCGGCCGGCTTGCAACCTTTGTGTGGTTCCTTGAGGAGGAGGGGTCGAACGCGCGCCGGGGCGGTCATCGGGGAGCTGGTGCGTCGCGCTCTCCGCCCACACCACACCGCGTGGAGCACGGGCTGCCGCATTTTGACGTGCCGCCTGATATCTCACCGTTGACGGGGGAGATGGTTCGCGTCGCGCTCGACGACTGATTGTGGTCCCGTTGCTCGATGTGAACGTCCTGATCGCGATCGCCTGGCCGAATCACGTTCATCATTGTCGAGCGCGCAGGTGGTTCGCTGACGCACTAGACCTCGTACACGAGTTATTGCATCTCGACGGGGTCTCCGCCGTTGACGTGGCGACTCCTATCGTTTCTCCGTGATTGCGTAGATATAAGTATACTGAGTATACTGTATTATGCTTGAATCGCTCAAACAGATGGCCACGGCCGTCGGCGCCTCCACCCGCTGGGTGCTCAACGCAATCCGTGTCCTCGGCGTCGAGGGCGGCTACTCGGTCGAGAATGCCAGGCGGCTCGCCTTTGCGCGTGTGCTGAAGGAGGCGTCCGGCCTCCCTCTCGGCCGCGGCTACGCCCTCGCCGACGAAGCGCTCGGCGGGTGGCCGGAGCACGGGACGTGGACGCTGACGGGCCCAACCGGGACCGTGCTGGTCACCGTGGACCTGGAGCGGTTCCTCTCGGACTTCAACGTGCGGCTGTCGCTGGCCCGCTGTTGGGTGGCCGAGAAGGCGCGCGGCCGGCCGCCTGGGCGACGGAAGCACGGCGTGGCCTGGGCACGGGAGTATGGGGTGGATATCTCACTGCTCGAGGAGTCGCTCAAGAGCACTCCCGAACAGCGGCTTCGAGCGGCAGATGAGGCGTTCGAGCTGGTCCGAAGCCTGCGACGGGTTGAGCAGTGACCCTGGTCGGCATGGTCACGGGTCTCGTCGACGCCAAGATCGACTTCGTTCTGGTCGGCGGATTCGCGGCCAGTGCCCACGGCTCCACGCGCGTCACGCAGGACGTCGACATCTGCTACAACCCAGTACCAGAAAACACCCGACGGCTCGCATCGCTCCTCCGGGAGTGGCACGCCTACCTGCGCGGGGTCGAACCGGGACTGCCGTTCGTGATTGACGAGCGTACGTTCCGCGACGTGCCAGTGATGACCCTCGCTACGGACCATGGGTGGATCGACGTCATGGACCGGATCGCCGGCCTTGGTGATTTCATCGATGTGTGCAACGCTTCGGAAGAGGTTGCGATCGGCGACCGGACCCTGAAGGTCCTGGGCCTCGCGGGTCTCTTTGCCGCCAAGCGTGCCGCTGGCCGACCCAAGGACCGCGACCAGCTCCCCGAACTGGAGGCGCTCCTGGAGTTGAAGCGGAAACAATGACGGACTTCATCGTCGCGAGGTGGACTGACACACTCAATCGCTTCCTTGAATCCAGTCGCCCGCGGTCTGCACGGACCTGTTATGCGGCGAGGTCCCCGACCCACGGACGCCGAACTCCCGCAACGGAGCCGCTCCACGGGAAACCATGCTTGGCCGGCTCGCGCTAACGTTGGCGCCCGCTCGCCCGAGGACCGAAGACACCAAACCGAACTCTCACATGCAATCGCAGGCCCGCTACGCGAACGCTGCCATCCCAACTACTGCCCTCGATGCTCTCCACGTGAAGTACCACTCATCAAATCTGTGGTGGTGCGATCGTAGGCTCCGCCAACCCCTTGCCGCTACCTTGAAGCCAACTCGGCAAACCGCCCCATCCATTCTGAGTCCGTCGGATATCAGATGTTCTAGAAGTTGTCTCCAACGCGCAGGACATGTCGAGCCCTCTAGGACCCGCTGAAGCGCTGGGGGAAAGCGGGCCCGCCCACATACACGCCATAGTCGGTCCGCCCGGCCCACACCAACGCGGAATAGCAAACTTCCGCGAAACGGCGTGAACTATCGAGGATCATAATGGATCGTGTGACGCACAACGTATTCCTCGTCAAGGTTGCCGCGTCGCACGCCCCACACATAGTCCGTCCCGAATAGATGCGGCTCGAATCGATCCGGAAATCGAACCTGCCCAAGAAATGATCCGTCCACTCTGAAAACGTCGTAGAGGAAGGGCTGCTGCCATCCAACGGACGGAGGCAGATCTGGTCTGTCATTGACGGAGATCTGGATTGGATGTGTGTTGCGTTGGACCCAGATGCGACCATCTTTACCGGTCTCGATGCCGCGGAACGGCGGCATATTCGAGGGAAGCCACTCACCGACGGGCGCCCGGTAGCTCGGATGCTGCTCCATCCACTCGAATTGACGGCGCCACGCATTCGCCTCCTCCGGGTGCACCGGCAACCGCTCGACACTTCGACGGATTCTCAGCACCCCATCCGCGCGTCGCGCTTCCAAGGAGTAATCGCTACTCACTCCCACGACGAAGTACCCGTCCGGATGCCAGCTCCAATACCTTTCGATTTGATATGGTCCGCCGCGCTCCCGCGGCATTCCGGGAAGTTGAGGCACCGCCATCGTATCGGCTACGTCCCCATCCTCAAGCACGAGAAGCGCCAGGTTGTCCAGGTTGTCGCCTACGCGCGTAGTGACCAACAATCGACCCGGATCATCGTTGTAAACCCACGTCCCGCGCCTAGTTGTAAGGAAAGAAGAATTCAGCGTCCACCCGTCCAGTGACCGTCCGTCCTCTGCGAACCTGACGATTCGCCGGTTGGCCCAATCATGCAGGTAAAGGACACCGGCGGAATCGACGACCATGCCCAAGCTCCGCCGCCCGTACTCCCCGGGCCCTCCGCCCGAGCGTCCGACAGTGCCCAGGAATTGGCCGTTACGGTCAAAATGGCGGAGCTCCGGTACCTGGCCATCCAGGACGTAAATCCCACCGTGACGATCTTCAGTCATCCTCGAGACTTCGCCAAAAATCAGTTGCTCGGGCCCATCGAGAGCGCCGATCGCCAGATCTTCGTTTAGCCACACCTCGGGCCAGAGCTGACCCGCCAAGGTGTGAACCGTCGTGGTGTCTCCGGATACTTGCCGTTGCGCCTCCCAACTCGTGGAACTCGGCTCAGCGTCACATGCCAGCGTGAAAGCGACCGAGAGCCTCAGGATATTTCGTCCTACTGGTACAGTGCGGCCGCGGAACCGCGGTAAGGGTGAGCGCGTCTCAGAGCCATCCGAAGTCGCCAACCTTTGCGTACTCTCTACCACCTCGGGCCTCTCAATGAATAGAAAGAAACAGCACTCGACGAAGTATGTTGCCGCAAGCGGTGTACACGACCCCGTCAGCCGCTCACGGTGCCCGGCGGCGCGCAGCAACCTCCGCTCGCCCCAGGACATGGGCCTCATGGTCTTCGCAGTAGCGCTTCCACGATCGTTCGCGGGCCTGTCCCGTCCTCTGCGACGGTTGCGAACCGGATACCGTTGGTCTCCTCGGTTGCGTTCAATCGGCGATAGTGGCGGTCTGGCCGCAAGTGGTCGCTGTGATGAATGGCGATCAGACGGACACGGAAGTCGTACTCAAGAATGCAGAACCAAGGTAGGTCGAGCAGTACAAAAAACGAGGATTCATCTCCCTGCCGCCACAGCGCGTGCATCACACCCAGCGTTGCGGCCGGCGTCATGCGGCGAAGTAGCTCTGTTTCGATGTCTTCAACGGTTGAGATGCTACTGAATCCGGATGCCCTTCGACTGGCTAGCAAGCGTGAGAACTGCTCGACACCCGGCGTGACGACATCGGGCTCCATGGCTTGAACAGCGTGTCGTTCACGCGGTCGGGACGTACATCACGCATCACGACACGGATAGTGTCGGGAAACCGTTGTCGAAAGGCACGAACCTGCCCAGACGTCAGGGATCCTACCCTGCGCCCGAGACGCTGAACCCCTCGCGTTGCGCTGCGTCGCCGAGGCGATCGTCAAGGGTGACAAAGCCGCCGGCCGGCGGGGGTGGCCTGAAGGTGACAGTTTGAACGGATGTTGAAATGAAGGCAGAGGCAACATTGTGGCTCCCGGATATCCGGCAACTGGCCCGCGGCCTCGGAAGGGCATATTCGGCGCTCGCGTGGGAGACGATTGAGCCGTGCGAAATCCCATGGAAAAGAATTGCGTCCACGCACCGATTTTGGTCAACGATGGTGGCGTCGGGCCGCACCGTCCCGCCGTCTGTAGGGCCCGCCTTGCCGCGTTTTGAGATGCCCGAAGAACATGCGGGATCAAGTTCAGGGTGAGACCGTACACCTCAAGGGTTGGGGGCCTTTCCGGCGGCCGGTGCGATTTACACCGGACGAGCGCTCGCCTTGTCGGCGGGGCTGACCACAGAGGAAGGCGGAGCGGGATTGGCCGCTCGGCTCGCCGTCGCGACGCGCGAATTCGTGTCGCTCGAGCGTTATGCCGACGCGGAGGAACACACCGACGGGAGTGCCACGCTCAGCTACCGGGTGGCGAGCATAGACTGGCTCGTACGCCGAGTTCTCCAGTACGAGGCCGAGGCGGATGTTCTGGAGCCCTCGGTTTATCGCGCAGCGATGCGGTGGGTCGCAACCCGGGAACCTTCAGATGGGATGAGGGTGGTCAACAGGCGAACCGACAATGTGAACGAGCTGCTCGTCGGATTCGGAACAGCCAACGGGAGCTTCACCTTCCCGGCCGGGGTCCAGACGCATCAGGCAACCCCAGGCGGTGGATGGGGCACGTACGACCACGTGTTCGCGGGCGACGTGAACAACGATGGCAAGGCGGATCTCATCTGGACAACGCCGGCAGGCGACGCGCAGGTGTACGTCGCGCTGGCCAAGTGAACTGCATGGATTCGTCGACCCCAACGCCTCCAGTGGGAACGCACTCGGCGGCTCCTCGCAGGTCGGTAGAGCGAGATCGGAATCTGGTGGCTCGCTGTCGAAGTGCCGGCCGCGGCTCCCAGGTGTACGATTGCGATTTCAAGTACGCCGCGTACCCGGCGCCGGGCGTCCGGGACGTGTGGAGGGTGGATCTGCGGGATCGCCGTGTGGTCGTCAAGACCGGTCCCGGCGCCGAGAACATGTATGAGGAGCGGTTCGACGGGCACCCTGCGGAAATCGAGTACGCGCTCACCGTCGACGTGCTGTCGATCATTGACGACGTTCAGGGGGGACAGCTGATTATTCGATGACAGTGAGCATTCTCCCATCCCAGCCGTTGACCACACCGCCCTTGTGAGGTACACCTTCCTCTCACAACAAAAAACCCCCGAACGCAAAGGAGATGAGCCACAGTCAAAGACGCACCTAACGTCCAAGCTGTACGATAATAGCGTCGATGTTCCCCGTCGCAGCTGCAATCACCAAACCAACAACAAGCAGCACGACGATAACCACCACGAGCCGAAAGAGTCGACCGATGTTCTTGCCAACAAACCCTGGGTTGATGGCCGTGATCTGGTAGTCGCGTTGAGCCCGTAGCGCTTCCTCGGCTTTGGCACGGTCACGCTCGATCCGCCTAGGATCGAGGTCTGGTTCCCAGCTATTCATGCTTACCTCCAGACAGATATTGAGCTGCAGGCCGAGAACATCGAGCAGACTTCGTTCAAAAAGACAGCAATCCGGTCAAAGGATTGGGGCGCATTGGCTTGATAGCCTCGCGCAACGATGGTATCGGTTGCGCCTAAAACTTCAGACCGCGCGTGCAACGGCTCTACGGACAGATTCCATTGATACCGGACTCGCCGCAGCTTCGCTTTCCTGCTATTGGATACCGAGATCCATGAGAATCCGCTCTAACGCGGCCAATCGCCGATTGAGTTCCTCGATTTCTGCCCGCAGTTGCATCCTGCGATCTTCGTGATCCATCGATTCTTGTTCAGTTTGGGAGTAAAGACCCTGCAGCCCAATCGCAATCGCGGTAGTCAATGCGTAGAGATCAACGCCCTTGCCCTCATTTGACCGCAACTCACCTGGCAATTCCTCGGCGATGAACCCAAGGCGTTCAGCCATTGCACCGTCACCCTTCAGTCGATACGTTGCTGGGCGCATCTCAAGAACGTGTTGCAGCCATTGCGCCGAGCTGAGACTGTCAAGGTACGTGATGCGCTCCTTGTAATCACGAGAGCTGGCCGCTACGAAACTTGCCGCTCTGATGTCCCGATAATCCTGACTGCCGCCATCTCGGACGTCGACGCCGGAATTTGATCTCAAATCAAGGAATGAGCTGCCACCAATCCTCGCGGTGCCGTCGTCTCTAATGGCTAGGACCGCGTTCTCCCCTCCATTGAACGATCGAACGCGGATTTGCGCATCGCCGTCTCTACCTGCCTGGACCTCGGCCGTTCCCCCCACGACATGGAGTTTCTCAACGGGAGATGTGGTGCCGACCCCGACACTCCCCTCAAAGTAGTTGCGCCCACCCAAGGCGTATACCGAGTATCCATCACTGCGAAGGACGTTGGACCAAAGCGCAGTTGGAGTACCCGACCCCCCATCGTTAGCATTGATCGCCTGAACTCCGAAACCACGGGAAACGGTATGGCCAAGTACCCCAACACCGAGCGTCGAGGTGGACGTATGAAATGCCGCGACCACGGGATCTGCGTTGCCGGGCCCAGCTTCCTCGGATTGGACGTGAAGACGATAAGACGGCGATGTGATTCCAATGCCTACGCTGCCAGTCCTACCAACCACCCCGGTTGTGTTTGTATTGCCCGTCCATGTCGGGTCGGACTCCAGAGCTGCTCCGGTACCCTGCGGCTCCCATAAGTTTCCGTTCCACGTCAGGACCTCGTCAACGTTGGCACCCATCTGCTGCAGATGATGGCCGTTTATCGCGCCAGTCGCAATCTTGCTCGACGTTACAGAAGCAGTCGCGAGCTGGGTTGCACCAACGGCTCCAGCGGTGATCTTGAGACTGGTCACCGCGTTGTTAGCCAGTTTGGCCGTTGTAATTGACCCATCCGAAACCTCTCCCCCGGTGACGGCTCGGGGCTCCCACGCAACGCCGTTCCAGGAAAGTACCTCGTTCAGGCTTGCTCCCATTTGCTGAATGTGCTCACCAGTAACGGCACCGGTAGCGATTTTCAAACTCGTAACGGCTGCGGTGGCGAGCTTGGCACTTGTGACAGATCCGTCCGCTATGATACCACCCTCACTCCAGCTCACCCCCACATGACTTGTCGAAAGACAATCGGAGGGTAGTCCCGCCACCTTAATGAAGTAGATCGCGCCTACGTTCGGCACGTAGCAAGCATGAAATGTTTCCTGGGCAGCAATTCGATTAGGTACGACGAGCAATAGGCAGATCAGGATTCCTGCCGCTCGATGCGTCAATCGGCGAATCGTCTGGCTGGTCGTTATGATACACATAGCCTGTACTTTCTTGGGGTATACTGACGTTGTCAAAGATTGAGAGACTGTTCGATTTGTGTCACGTAAAACTCATAGACACCGAGCAATACGCGATCAGTGGCATCGGTCGCGGAATGGACTTCTGTCCGAACAACCGTCAGACACGCGATGAGCACGACAATGTTGCCGGTGTCTATAGCGTTTGCGCATTCGGCGAGCGCATCCTCGACGACTGAACGCGTATTGAAAGTGAGATTGTTGACCAGACTGTTCCCGAATGGGTCGGCTAAGATCTCATTGATCAATATTAGATTTGCCGGGACCACGCGCAGCATGAGGCTGCCACTCACACCGGCTGTTTCGTCGGTGGTGGCGAGAATCGTGATCGCACCCTCCTGAAGGGCGGTAACGAGTCCATCGGCATCAACAGAGGCGATGAAGGCAGGTGAAGAAGACCACGTGAAGTTGATGCCCGTGATTTCGGCCCCAGCCGCATCCTGCGCGCTTGCCGTGAGTTGCACGGTTGTGCCGACGGCGACTATCGTGTCGATCGGCGAAGTGATGATAACTGAAGCGATTTGCGTGGTTGATTCGGTTGGGCGATTGCTACATCCGAACGTTGTCAAGACCATAAGGCCGGCAACAGCCGCGGATTCCCAAGTGACCTGCCCGGGATAAGAGTTATTCCCAGGATCTAACGTGCGTCGCTGCATGAGCAATCCCCCAGTTTCGTACAGAGGTCACCAGTGCTGCGTTGGCGACTCTCGTAAACGACCATGGTCCGACTCAAAATGTCAGTTCCAAAGCGTCGTCGACCATTCCACCATCTCCAACAGACTTCCTATGCGAGTCAGTCCACATTCTCGGTTCAACAACCACTTGGCCGATCGAGCCTCAACACCGGCCGCTTGTGTGGTCCGTTCCGGCATGCACCTGCTGGTATACCGAACCGAGAGGTCTGCCGACGGGCGTAGCCGGGGCTCGTCAACGAGCGCAGGTTTAGGCTTGCAACGTCAGCGACCCGTCAAACGCAGATTTCACCGGAAGTTACGACCAAGCGAGATCCCGTCAGCCTTGGGACTTTGGGAGGGCCGGGCATGCGTTGCGAACGCTGTTCTGCTCGGCCCGTACAAATCGTTCGCCCCGCTCGCGTTCCTGGACGCACTCAAGCGGCCTGCAGGGGCGTGACAGGCATTGTGGACATCGGTTGGGGGACCCGGACACGACAACGTGCCCTCATCTCGGGATGGGCAGTATCATCACACGAGGTTCCGGAAGCTCTGCGTTTCTCTTCCGCACGGCCGTATTTCGCTCCATGACCCATTGGCGGTCGGGTTCCTTGGCGGCGATCTCTTGACGTACTCGCTCGTTCATCCAATGTACGCGCTCAACCTCCGCCTGCGCTTGCCAAAGCCTCAACCGAAGCTGGTAGTCCTCATAGCGGCGGACTGAACGGCTCTTCCACGGCAGATCCATCAATACTCCGAGACCGCCACCGACCAACACGCCGCTGAACAAGATTCCTCCGGCTGCCCATCCACGGGCGTTTGGGTCGTCGATGTTGTCGGTCACCTTGAACGCCACAACTGCGCTGGCAGCGAGTCCGAGGAAGATCCCCGCAAGGACCAACGGCCTGTTTACAGAGTCTGGCGGGTGCACCCGAGGGGGGGGCAGAGTCGAGGGATGCCATTGGGTTTTGCTCGCGAGGCGAAAGCGATCGAGGAGCTCTCCTTCACTTGGTAACACCGGCCAGGAGAGGGTATCTTGCGGCATAGCTACGTCAACGATTGCGATTCTATTCTCCGGTATGGTCACTGTGACCGAGCGCGAGCCGCCTGAACCTCGCACTTCGACAACTAGTGGACGCGTCGATGGAACAGGTGAGTCAAGTGGAGTGAGTCCAATCGAACGCCCACTAACCAAAACTACCGCACCGGGTGGCTCGCTTGTCGCGCGCAGTCGCGCTGTCCATCGGCCGCGCACTCCACTGAACAACGTCTCTAGGTTGGCGCTCAGGTGGTAGAGGCTGTCTATCCGTAGGGCCGGGTCAACCCACAACGCCTCGTGAAAGGCACCTTGTGCTTGGCCTAGGTCCCCCCGCATGGCGTACCCGATCCCCATTAGTGTATATGCTCGTGTCAAATGACCACGATCTTGGCCTTGATGCTCGCCGACGATCCCGCTGAGTCTAGCGACCGCTGAGTCAGCCTCTAATCGTTCGATCTCCCCGCGCGCCGCTTCGATGGTCTGTCGTGACTGTCCCCAGCAAATCCTAGGAACCATCACAAACAAGCCGAGTGACAGCGTCACCATTCGGCCAATCATCATAATAGCCCTCCTTCTCAGCGTCGCTCCAGGTAGAGACGTCCGAGGTTACGACGGTTCCCCGCAGTTAGTGTCACTTCGAGCTCGTCGTACCAAGTGAGGCCTTCATTGGACACCTCGAACCGTAGTTGCACGCTTCCCGCCGGAACCTCGTAGTTCACCAATGGGTTCCCCTGCGCACGCTCACCATTGACGTAGATGACAGAAAGCGGTCGTGTTCCAACGGTGAGAAATGCTGTTTCTGTGACAGCCGCCGGAGCCGGTCGCGTTAACGCGATTCGCCCGAGATTGCGATGCTCGCCAGGCGTGATCTCCAAAACCATCTCGTCCTGCCACCGTCCGGCGCTGTTGTCATTGACCTCGAACTGCAAGCGAACTGGCCCCGGACGAACGACATGGTTGATCACCGGATTCGATTCCATTCTCTCACCGTTAACGAGGATCGTGGCGAGCGGGTGAGTGGCCACCGATAGCGTTGCAGGGCCCCTCGCGGTTGGCCGAGGGCTGGTATCGGGAGGACGTACGTTGGTGGGGGTACTCCGAGCCAGCCGAGTGGGTGCAGCTTCGTACAGCGGCATCACCTCTTGGGCATAATGCGAAAGTTCGCGGATGCGGGTGGTGTGGGATGGATGTGTTGATAGAAACTCAGGCCAAGAGCCACCCGCCTTCCGCGTCATCTTCCGCCACAAGCTCACGCCCCCTGTTGGGTTGAAGCCAGCCCGCGCGGCTAGTTCCAGTCCAAGCGCATCGGCCTCCAGTTCGTGCTGCCGGGAGTGTGGCAAGGTGAATACGACATCTGTTAGAAGGTCAGCGATCAAAGCATATCGCTCGTCAATACCAAGAACGCTAACGGCGACGTCGAGGATGAGCCCGGTAGTCAGCTGTTCAGAGATTCGTTCGGCACCATGCTCCCGTAGCGCATGCGCAATTTCGTGCCCTATCAACGACGCTATTTCGTTATCTATTGGCTTGATTCTGTCAAGAAGACCCGTGTACACTACAATCTTACCGCCAGGCATAGCCCAGGCGTTCACGGCGGCGCGATCAATGATATGTATCTCCCACTCCCACGATGGCGCCCCTGGTCGCAGATCACCGGTTTGGTCAATCAGGCGGTGTCCGATCCTGTCAATTCGAGCTACCTGCTCAGGATTACTATCCAAGTTTCCCTGGCGGCGCGCCTGATCGATGATCCTGCGGTATTCCCGGGATGCTGTCGAATGCACGTCCGAAAGGACCCATGTCAAGAACCGTTGTTCACGTGTGATGCCGACTTCGCCGGGATGCGTTGTCCGGACGGTTGCGCAACCTCCCGCCGTAAACAGAGACGCAATCAGTACGGCATGGCGCGTTGTGAAGGCCCGGGGCGGTGCGCGTCCGCAGACCAAAACAGCTTCGCGGCGCCTCCGCGTCAACGGTGCGGTAGCCCGTGCGCGGAATAGCCTCATGTTGATATCCACAATTTCATTTTGGGCATGACGGTGAGCTTGAGGAGCAGGCGGAGAATGACAAGGACGACGTTAGTGGGGACAAGGAGAATGTTGAGTATCACCTTGAGCAACATGTCCACCTCCGCGTAGGTTGGCTCGGTTGTTAACGTTTGAGTCCCCAAAAAGCGATGACCGCAACCGTGATTATCGCGATAGCTAGGAACCAAATGATTGCCCTCGCCCAACTCGGCGTGGAAGTCTTTTCGATTTCGGCCCGCGCACGCCCCGCCAACCGGCTGCCTGCCCAACCCCCGAGGAGTACCGACGCTCCCGTAGCCAGTGTGGCCGCGCCACCCGATAGGCTAGTTGCGGCAAACCCGCGGAGAACGAAGCCAATGGCTGAGCCGAAAACAAAGAAGATCAAGCGCTTCATTGCTCTTCAGATACGAGATACGGGCCACAGAACAACCGCGGGTTCCCAAGCGACCTGCCTGAGAAACAGGTTCTTCCCAGCGTCTAGCGCGCGTCGCTGCATGATCTGTCCCTCAACCCGTGGCGGATACCACTTGGCGTGCGTGATTAGCTATCGTGGGTGGCGGCCCGTGTAACCCAACTGACGCCCACAAGCGATCCACCTCCACACTGGATATCCAAGCTCTTCGGGCTCGTGCGCGAGGCCGCCCCGAGCGCCCGTTTTTTACAGGATGCCAGAGCGACGAACCCCGACCACAGCCGCTTGTGCGGTCCCCTCCGGCATGTACCTTCGGATCTACCGAAACCGCAAAGTTTCTGCCGACGGGAGGTGACCGGGGCTCGTCAGACCCATGCACGATTAAACGAGCAATGTCAGCGACCCGTCAAATGCAGAAACCGCAAGAAGTTACGACCACGACACCCGCCCCCGTCCTCACGACTATGGGGAGGACCGGGGTGTACCGTGCGGACGGCGACCTTGTGCTCGGCCCGGGCAAACCGTTCGCCCTGCTAGCGTATCTGGCCACGCTCCCGGACCGGCGCGCCGGACGCGAACATCTCCTCTCCCTCCTGTGGGCCGATCAGGAGCCGGTCGCCGCCCGCCACTCGCTCCGACAGACGATCTGGTACCTCCGTCAGCGGCTCGGCACCGAAATGATTTCCGCCGTGCAAGACGACGTCGCGCTGACCCTGCCACTTCAGAGCGATCGAACAACGTTCCTGGCGGCCATCGACGCGGGGCGGCTGGATGAAGCCGTGCAGGTGTATCGCGGTGACTTTCTGACCGACCTGGCGGTGGCCGGCGGCATCGCGTTCGAACACTGGGCCGATGCGGAGCGCCAGCACCTGCGACTTCTTTTCCAGCGGGCGGCTGAATCGCTGGCCCGAGACGAGTTGAAGCGGGGGCAGTTCCGCCGAGCCCGCGACTTGGCACGACGCGTCCGCGACGCCGATCCCCTCGACGAGCGCGGCTGGCGACTCCTGATCGACATCTGCCTGACGCACGGCGATCAGGTGACCGCATTGACCGAGGTCGCCCGCCTCGTTCAAACGCTGGAAGCGGAGAATCGGATTCTCGAGCCGGCCACCGTCGCGCTGCTACGCCGAGTACAACAAGAACCCGAAACCTCGCATGACGCCGATGCCGAAAGGCTGGTCGCGGAGCTGGTGGGACGTGAGCGAGAGTTCGCTTCGCTCCTGTCCACCTTCGAGCGTGCACGCCAAAACTCGCCGCAAGTGAGAGCCCTTGTCTCACCTGCCGGAATCGGCAAGACGCGGCTTCTTCGAGATCTCGGCCGCAGACTGGCGGCGGCGGGTGCGACCGTGGTGTACATCCGTGCACACCCCGGTGACCGTGACATCCCGTGGCTATACGTTTGCGACCTGGTGCATCGACTCGCAGATCAACCCGGTGGTGCGGGGGTTTCTCCGGCGAGCGCGGCGATACTGGTTGACATGGAGCCGTCACTTTCTTCCCGGTTTCAGGTCACACCTGAATCGTCAATTGGTGAAGAACAGAGCCGGCGACGCGTCGCGGCCATGGTGGACCTGATCCAGTCAGTCAGTCACGAGCATCCAGTCGCCTTGCTGCTCGACGACCTTCACTGGGCGGATGCGACGTCTCGCGAAGCGATCGAACAAGCGGGACGCCGCCTCACTCGCGAGCGTCTGTTGCTCGTTCAGGCGAGTCGTCCCGGCCAACCTGTTCGCACGGTCGACCACGAAACAACAATTCATCTCTCGCCTCTCACGGTCGAACAGGTGGAAGCCTTGCTTGCGAGCATTGGACAGCTCCCGGCAGAGCCGTGGGTCGCCCGATTCGGTATCCGGTTACACGCTGCGACGGAAGGGTCCCCGCTCCTGGTGCTGGAGACATTACAACTAGCGATTGAAACAGGATGCCTCGAACTGGTCAGCGGGCAGTGGTCCTGTCTCAAAGCCTCGGAGCTTACGGACCTGCTGGAAGCAGGTAGCGCGACCCTCCGGCGCATTCGGCAACTGGATCGAGACAAGTTCTGGCACCTCCTGCTCCTATCACTCGCCGGCACGCCCCTCCGTACCAGAACGATGGTCGGCGCAACCAATTGCGGCGAAGAGCATGTAACAGCGATTCTGCATCACCTCGAACGACGCGGTTTCGTCGCGCGCGCGGGAGATCAGTGGGCCATAGCACACGATGAGATTGGTGCTCGGGTAGAGAATGACGCCGAGGATCGACAGCGCGTAGCGGCGCACGCCATCTCGCCGCTGCGGGGCTGGACCGAGAACTCGCCGTTACTGCTACTCGCTGGATTGACCACCTGCGTTCCACGGGCGACTCACGCCCAGCGCGTGCGCTGGTGGTTGACTTGTTGGGCGCTCAGATCGGGAGGGCAGGGGTCGACAATGTCACAAGCGCACTCGCCTGGAATGTCCGATTCCGACACTATCGGACGGTTGCAGCAACGGCGATTGTCGCGTTGCTGCTCGCAGCGATGGCCGCCGCTTTGTCACGCCCTTCAGACGGGCCGGGGGTGCTTGTGGGGATCTGGAATGCTGAGCCGGACGGGCGTTGGCGTTTGTACGCTCGCCAAATCACACAGAGGGATATTGAAGCGGGCTATCTGGATGTCGCTTCGCTTGAGCGCACTGGTCATGTGAGTCCGGATCGAGCCGATGGCTTGATCCGCCCGGGTACCCCTGATTTCATGGCCACGACCAGGACATTCGCGGACTCCGGAGGAGAAGAACTGGTTCTCGTGTCGGACGGCGGCCAAGAGATCGACCGCCTAACGTTCCAGCCGGGAGATGAGTACGTCGGTTCCTGGTCACCCGATGGGCAGTATCTCGCCCACATGACCGACCGATGGACCGACCGCAGCCGAAGTGATCTGATGATTCTCGATCCAACCTCACCGGATTCGGTCATCGCCCGTTTGACAAACGATCGGCAGGCGCGCGACGGGAGACCCATGTGGTCACCGGACGGGACCCGTATCGCATTCGGGCGCGGAGACCTCGAATCAGGGGACACAAGGTGTATCGTTTCAGCGGACGGGCAGGACCTGCGCTGCTCCATCAGCGAACTCCCAGGAAAGGGCGTGGCGGGTTGGGCCAGCGCCTTGGAACTCATCGTGGCGGCGCCCGACACCGCTGGCGCGCCCAAGATCATGGTGGTCAATGTCCGGACGGGAGACCACCGCGTGGTCGCTGACGGTCAGGTTCTTGGTCTGTCGAGAGCTACCGCCTGGATTGCTTGTTTCTGCCGACGCACACCGACGGAACCATATCAGACGCTCCTCCTCCCCGTCAATGATCCTGACCACGCTATTCGTCTGCAAGGCACCGATCCGCCGCCGGACCTTTGGCTATACGAGGTTGGCAAACGACGCAGCTACCTGGACCGAGTGCGCATTATCGCGCCCAGCCAACCGATCGCACTGGATGCGATCTTCCGACTCGGACTCGAGGGATCGGATGCAAACGGCACACCGGTCGAGCCATTCGCTGTGCGGTGGTGGTCTGGCGACACGCTGGTTGCCACCGTCGATAGTCTCGGTGAGGTACGGCCTAAGGGAGAAGGAACTGTGGTCATCCACGCAACCGCGGGTGGGTGGCGCGGGGATTCTATTGAATTACAGGTCGGACCGCCTGAATCAAGACTGGTGTTTACAGAGGATTGGCGGAACGCCATCGACAGGCGATGGGTGCCTTTCGGTCAGCCACGACCAACGGTTCAATCATCCGACCGGGGACCAACGCTGGTGCCAAACGGAGACAGCACCTTCCCAAGTGGGCTCTACCTGCGCGAGTCGATACCGGTCGAGCAAGGGCTGGGGTTCGAAGTCGAGGTCTCTACGCCGATCACCCAGGTTGTCTGGCAAAATATTCGTTTTTTCGTCACTTCGCCTCGGGCGACCGACCGCGACGGGTGGGACCATGCGTTGGGATCCCTGCCAATCTCACAATTCACATGGCGGGCGTGTGAACTGAAGTACCCATCGCAGGAGAATGTTCAAGCACTAGAGTCCCTCGTCTTTAGTGGAGGCCAAACGCGCATCGTGAAAGTCCCTCCGGACATGCGTACCGGAGCCTGGGTCCGCTTGCGAGTTCAAGTGTTCCCCGACGGACGCTGCGGGCTTGCGATCAACGGTACCCCACGTGTTCTTCACGACGCACGACTTTCTCTCGGTGATTCAGCGACCATCATGGTCCTGAGTTATGAGCACAATACAACTTTCCTAGTAGGCCCGATCGAGGTCTGGCGGGGTGTCCGGCGCGACATGGATTGGCAGAACGTTGAACGCCGATGATTCTCGCCCGCTTGTTACCAACGAGTCGGCTGAGTGATCGCTTCCGTTTATCCCACACAGCTCACCGCTCGAGGCCGAGTCGCTCGCGCAGTCTCTCGATAACGGCCTTGCTCACCTGCGGCCTGCCCTCGGGTGCCTCTTCCAGCTCATTCACCAGGACCTCGACCATCTCATGTCCGCCCTCGGTCTCCGCTTTTCATTCGATTTGTGGGTATGCTTCGCGCCTCTGCGTGTTTCAAGGTAAAGCGGCCATTAGGCCGAACCCGCAATGCCGACCTGCACCGATGGCAATGGGGCCAGGAACCTTCAGATCATGCGTGAATCGCAAAGTCAGATGGATGGCGGTTTGCGTGAGAAGATGATCGGGACGGATGAAACCTTGATGGCGTTTTTCTTTATCGTATTTGTGCGCCGAAAACGATTTTCGAAATCGAGAGAATGCCGACCAATCAAATTCACACGGCTGATCAATGCCTGATTCCGCCAGTGCCTTTTCGATCAGTTTGCGTGTCTTGGCGGGTTTACGATCGTCATGCCCCGGCAGAATAATCGGTGTGACACTGGCCCATCGATTCGCTTCTGCAGTGTAGCGCCTCGCTACTTTGTCAGGGCGCACCCGTACCAGTGCCGGCGGCCCCTGATCGCCGAACTGGTTGCCTTTCTCCGGCTTGAGTTGTTTTCCCATCAGGCGGCGGGCCAGATATTCCAGCCACGCGTCGTCTCCCACCGGGGCCGCGATCATGACCCGTCGTACCGCAGGATCCGTATGCTCATGCCCAATCGACGGCAGTGGCAGGTAGGAGAACTGGCGATGGTCCTGGGCGTCCTTATTCCGATGCCCAGCGACGTACCGCTCGACCCAATCTTTAGCTACATCCGGAGGCGATGACTGCAACATCGCTTCTTTTGCCAGATGCCGCACCATCCCTGCGATGTGCATCAGTTTGCGTTGGGAGTATCGGCAGAACGAGCCATCATCGTGACGCAATTCGAAGATGACGTTGGGGCGAGGGATGGGGTCGGAATCACGTCGGTAGCGGACATGATCCATCGCGGTCAGCGGCGGAACGGGCGTCCAGTCGCCACTCACCAGACGAGAGAGGAACTGGCCGTGGCGCGCGGTGAGCGCGTCGAGCGAGCCATTTCGATGAACACGCAGGCGCTTGCCGCCGCGTGGGGTGGGTGCCCAGCGTTCATCGGTAACCCCGTGGGACGTCGATTCGACGAGTGTTGCGTCGGCGATGACCTGATCGATGCCCCAGCCGAGACAATGAATCGAACGAACGGCGGGACGGATCGCCTGAAGCAGTTCGGCCGGATCAACGTTGGTGGCGTCGAGCGGGTAAACGTAATGGATTGTGGGTAGCTCATCGCCGATAGTTTCGATGTGGTGCGGGCGATGGTCTTTTTCGACGCGGTGGGAGGCAATACTGGCATCGGGGCTCCCGCGGTCCCACGCGGCCGTGACAAGATCGGCTTGGTTGTGCGGCACGTATGCGCGATGGCCGATGGTGCTGAGCGTGGCGCGAGGCGCGATCACGGTTGGACGCAATACCTCCATCACCTGAAGAACCGATCGCACTTCCGCCGGGAGCGGTTTGCCACGCGTGCGCAGACACGCAGCGTTGAGAAGTGCCTGGAACGCGCGCAAGGGCGAGGGTGGCCATTCCGGCTTGTTGCCGTCGCCACGGCCGTGGAAGAGCGGATAAGGCTGGATGAATCGAAAGCTGATGCAGAGCGACGGTTTCATGGGCTACTCCGGCTTGGATTTAGCCGCCGCCTTGGCGGTCTTCTTGCGCGTGACCTTCACGTTGCCTTCACCGGCGATGTCTATCTTGGCCAGTTCGGAGTCGAACTTCACGGATTGTGATTCGCCGACGCCGAATTCCATTGCGGCCATGTTTGCGAAGGCTTTCGCCTGGTCGTGCGGGAACCTGAACTCCTCGCGTGAGCCGTCGGCATTGACGAGCGTCGTCTTGCGCGGGTTGTCGATGTCGGGCACGAGGTTGCAGCCTTGGCGGAGATACGTCTGCGGCGGTGCGGTCAGCGCGACGAGCGACAGGCCAAGCACATAACGCCGGAGCGCCAGCGTCTGCTTCGCATCATCCCCGGCTGCCAGAAGGCGAAGGGCAGCGACGCTAAAGGTGACGTCGCGCCGGATACCACCCTTCGCGACAACACCACCGTGTGAGCCGGACGCGAGCGCATTGACAAATCCTCTCTTCGAAAGCGGATTCTTCGAATCACCGGCCGCCTTTTCTTGCTCTTCTTCGCTGAAGACTTCCATCTTTACATAGTTGTAAGGAGGTACATAAACGGCCGAGCGTGTCAGCTTCTGCACGTCGAATGCACGGATTGTCGACGCGACAAGACGCGGAAGTTTGGCCTGCGTGTCGCGTGAATCCCAGACGCCGAAGACGAGCGACGTTGGCGCGACTTTCGCCATCTTGAGCGCATTGCCTTGCAGCACAGCCTTGAAGGCATCCTGCAGCTTCTTCTGCAACGGCGTACATCGGACAACGGCATCTCCCGCGCGGTGACCGGCTTCAAGCAGGTTTATTGACTTCTCGCCGGCGCTGATGACGACCTGCGGCACGAGATCGACGTAACCAGGCTTTGCAAAGATCGGCTCGACGCGATTGGCCTGCGAACCGACGCTGTCGACCAGGCAGACATTCTTTTCACCCTCGGGCGGATCGATGTTGTACCCGCCGGGGAAGACCTTCTTGTCTTCGGCGGCGGCGAACGTGGCAGGGAAGAAGATACCGTCCGCGCCTTCGACAGGCACGAGCGGTTCACGAATGACGATCGCGGCAACGGTGTCGCTCGTCAACCAGTTGTCGTACTTGTTCAGATCACTCATCACGGTCTCCTTGGAACGGGAATGCGGGCAAGAAACTCTTGAGATACTTGGTGCGATAGAGCAGTTTGAACTCGTACAGCGATTCATCGCGAGCGTTCACCGAACCACATACAACAGCCGACGCAACGGATGGCAACAGTGGTGTGTTCCATGCGGTGTAAACGAAGCGGTTCTGTCGCGGAATCTCGCGCGGACGAAATCGCTGAAGTCCGACGAAACAGAGAAGTTCAAGTGCAGGTTTACACGTCCCTTCGATACGCGTCGCGGCACTGCCAGCGAGCGGGTCGAAGCTGAAACCGATGTCGAGCGCTGAGCCTTGTCCGCCGAGATCGGAATCGAAGTTGAACGGCACTCCAATGCCGCGGGCGTTGTGCCAAAGCGATGACTCAGGTGCTTTCATCGCACTAACCATTCCGCTGTGCATGGCTCTGGCAATGTCCAGCACGGACTGTTGGCCTGCCCATGTCTTGAAGCGCGATCCGCTGGCAAATTCATCGCGAAACCAATCAATGCGAAACGCGATGGTGCCGGCGAGCATGATTGGAAGTTCACGACGGAGTGAATCAAGCGACTTCTTCTCGTTAGCCAGGCCGGGTATCGTTTCACGCTGTTTCTTCGTCATTGCCGAAAGTTCTTCGAGACGGGCATTTTGTACAGGCGTCATCGTGTTGGACACAATGGATGCGGCGAGATTTCCGAGCAGCGTCCGAAGTGAGCATTCAGGATGACCAGCAAGGAAAAACTGATCTTCATCAAACCACCCCTCCGCCCCCGGCCACAGGCGATCGGCGAGTTCCAGCAGACCGCAGCAGGCGAAGAACTGGCCGGGGTTGGTCACGTCAACCTCGACCGTGATGGCGGGTTCGGGACGGGTCATACGTCACCTTCGCTTTGACGGCTCGGCGCTGGCAGCCCAGTCGGCGGCACGGAGCAGGGATTCGAGGTACGCCAAGCCCCACCGCCCGTAACGGCGCTGCAGGCGGGCGAAACGACGCATCGCCTCTACCGTCACGTCGTCAGCCGTGGACTGGGCATGGTTGGGATCGATCGTCGCTTTAGGCGGAAAGTGCGGACGGGCGTAGCCGTGGTGCGCAGCGATCAGGTGCAGCACGACGTCTTGCATGTCGGGCGGCGACACCTCAAGCCGCCGCAAATGGAACTCGTCGGGATCGAGCACATCCAGCAGCGAGCCGAACTCGTGTCGGTAGTCGCTCATCTGTCGCGGGCGCCAGCGTGGTCCGTTCTCAGGCTTACCGGGTTTGGCGTACCACGGCGGCCCATTGGGATTCGGATTGCCGATGGATCGCTGCCACGATTCTCGTTGCTTACCCAGATCATGCAGTTCGGCGGCAAGGACGACGGCCTCTTTGAGATCATCGGGCAAATCGAGGTCGTTGACGATCTGTTTCACCTTGTCAACGACATCCCGTGTGTGGTGATTCCATGTGATGGGTCTCGCCGAGGCGCGGGTCGCGTCTTCGGCATCGCGCGGCCGGGCGTACCAGTGCCAGAAGCGCCCGCTTTTCTTCACCGATTTCGAGGCTTCCTCGTCGACGGACAACTCCGTTGGTTCAGCATCGACTTCGTCTTGTTCGTCGGGGGAACCATATTCGTCCGCGTCGGGATCCGTGTCGATGGTACGGATCAATGCCATGCCCTTGAGGCCGTCGGCTGGTATCCGATCATCGCTAGAGATGCGCATCCGGCGTGGCATACCGGCTTCATCAAACCACTGGTCGGCCACATCATCGGCATGCTCGGATTGCGCTTCGAGCAGACCGCCGGACAGTCCTCCGACGGACGGCGGCAGCAGAACGATGCCATCGGCGAGACGGCCGAGCACCCGTTTCTTGTCGCCTTTCATCAGTTTTCCGAGCGTCGTCACGGTGATCGCATTGCTGTCGTCGATGATCCAAATGGCGGCGGTGGTGTTGCGGCGAGCTCGGTGCAGAGCGGCCTTCCGTTTCTCACCCTTCACGCTCTTGTTTGGTTCAGCAATCAACGCCTCCAACCTCGCGTAGATTCGATCCGTACGGTCGCTGAGCAGTTCCTGTGGTTTGAGCGGGTAGTCGTCGATCAGTTCCTGCAGAAAATCCTGCCCCTCGCGTTCGATGAGTTCCTCGGTGATGCACTCGACTTCCTCACGCCACGCGAGGCTGGTGCGTGGCGGTTCCCACTCGGCCACGCCGTGCAGGTATGGGGCCACCGGTGGCCGGCCGGGCATCTTGCCGCGGATTGTCGTCAGCGCCCAGGCATCGAAGAGGATGTCGGTCACCGGAAGGATGACCGGATTGGGGGTGAAGGCGGCGAGGCGTTGATCGGCGGGCAAGTCGCCCAGTGCCTTGGGGCTGGCGTCGCCATTGAGCTTATCCAGCAATTTGAGGGTGGCCTTCCGGGCAGGTGTTAGCGGATTTTTGTCATCGAACTTTCCTGGGGCGGGATGCACCACATCGACCCGCGTGTCATCACGATCACCGAAGCGGTTCACGCGACCGAGGCGCTGCGCCATGCTGTCGAAGGTGGACAGGTCGCAGACCATGTGGTCAGCCGAGAGATTGACGCCCACCTCACCGGCGCTTGTGCAAACCAGATACACCGCGCCTTCGGCAGGCGGCATGTCGTCCGGTCGATCAGATTTCGGGAGAAATCGAATGAATGCCGGGTCACACACGAGCTCGTCCCGTTCTAGGCCGCGCATCGTGCCGGTGAGCGTAACCACGTGCTCAGACTGGTTCTCCGCCTTCAGCTTTTTCCGCAGCGCTTCAGCGACCTTTTCCACGTCATCCACAAGGCGCAGAAAAATCACGATCGCGCGATTCGATGCCAGATGCTCGCGTGTGGTCGCGCGCTCCGTCACGTCGGCAACAAGGTTGTTCTTTTCCTCCTCACACGGATGCAGATATAGCGTTTTGGTCGCTTTGACACGTTGTGCGACGATCGAATGCTCGTAATCGGGGTCCTTCAGACCGATTGCATCATCGGTATCTTCTTCGCCGCTCCGCGCTGTCGCCGACATCGCCATAACATGGAGTTTGGGCCATAGCGGATCGCGATGTGGTTCCCGCTCACGTTCTCGCCTCTGCTCCGCTTCGATACTCGTGACCAGTTCCTGAAACGCCGGCTCCAAGTGCGCCTCGTCATGCACGAGTAGAGCGTCTTGCCCGAGGAATCCGGCGTGCAGCGGTCGCGATTTGAAGCCGATGCGGTAGCCCCCAAACAACAGGCGAGAGCCGATCATGTCGACTGTACCGCAAATAACTGCGGGGCGCGACGGGTCGGCGGACCATTCCTGGTTGTCTGCGAACTGGCCACGCAGTGTGCTAATCGCCAGTCGATCGATGCCAGACAACTTTCCATTTTCCACCGCGGTCTTCAGATTCTCAGCCTCGCGTGTGGTCTGGTCGACCACCGTCCGCCGGTTCACGACGTACACCAAGCGACGCGGCATCCTTTTGGGGCGTTTAGCCAACGCCAACAGCCACACGGCAATGACGCTGGTCTTGCCCAAACCGGTCGGCAGGTTCGCCATGCAAGGGATGCTCTCTTCTCGATCAGCGATGAATCGCATGAAAAGCTCGATTTGCCACGGAAATGGTTTATTGCCCGTCAGCACTTCAAAATGCTTTTTGAATTCGCGTTCGCTCATTTGGATGTCCACTTCTGACGTTTTCGACGAACCTGTTCTCAACCGCCGGCCCCCTCCAACCATCCTACCTCGAATTCTCCGGATCCATATCCGGGCCTCCAGGGATCAGCATCCATCCACGTATGTCGCTCCAATGTGTTTGTGTTTGTCGTTTGGATTCGCCCGTTTGGCAAGAAGCATCGCAGCTTGAGATGATAGCACAGCACGTCGATGTAGAAATCGTCTCGGCCGACAGCGAGATGTACCTGCCGGCCGACGAACGCGAAGCCGGCGCCGAGCTCGATCAGGAACCGCTGGATGTGATCGACGAGCCCCATTTCAAGGTCTCGCTCGACGGCGGCGGCGTGCAGGGTCACGAAGTCGAACAGGTAAGGGTCCTTGAGCGATTGCTGGGCGAGGTCGCAGTGGGGCGGGGGCAGGGTTTGCGAAAAGTTGTTGACGGCTTTGCCTTGGCCCTCGTAGAGGTCGGATTCAATCTGAACAGCCAGGACGGCGCGGCTCCAGCCGTGTTCCAGCGTCTTGGCCGCGTACCAGAGCCGCTGGGCGGGATCCTTGACTTCTTCGAGAAGACCTACGTTGTGATACCACGGTATTTCTGCCATAGGTTGCGTCAGAATTGCAACTCCAGTTTCTGAATGAGGTTGTGTCAATTCCACGGGCGGATCACGATAGGCCACGAAAAGGCCCGCATACGCCAAATGTTCCGTGGCGAGAACCCCTTGATCGCCGGAGACGCCTTCTGGACATCCGCCGCCAGCCGATCGATGTCCCAGTACAGGGCGATCAGCTCCCGATTGACCGACAACATGGACTTCGTCTGCGCCTGGCGCACCCGCTGTCTTCAGCGCGTCGAGGAACCGCGAATAGTCGCTCGGTGGACTCAACTGCGTCACCGAATTTGACTTCTTTTTCCTGCCATCGATTCACCGCCCGCCACCGCCGCCGCTCCAGCCGCCTTCGTAGCGCCTTGGCCCCGAATCGGCCGCCCCCGCGCCGCCGTCAGTCGTCCGTCCCGAATCATCCGCAGCAGCACCATCGCCACAGCCTCCGTTCATCCAGTCCCTCCGGCACCCGACCGGCACCACCCGGACCAGGGCCAATCCGCGACGCAGTCCATCGCTAGCCTCATTCCCACTCGCCGCCTCCGTGCGACGCCTACGATCATGCGAGACTCTCGAAATGACCCCTGACAGCAGGTTGGCCGACGGGCGGCATCGTCACTGCGACCCTCCCGATCGAACTCACGCGGCAATCTCATACCGATAGCGCGGGATCCCCGATGCACGATTTGACCGTTACACCGTTTCCCCGGCGCGAGCGTGCCGCTCAGCCACGCCAGAATCGCGCTACGCGTGGATACGTCAACCCGACGCCTCCACTCCTTCCACCGTGGGTCCCCTCCCTATTTCATTCACGCGCATTTGATTCCGAACTCGTCCGTCCCATCTCCCGCTCCTTTCCGTCCTTCCGCCGCCTAGCTGACAAGACTGAACAGCCGTGACACGTGCGTCAGCATCGCCTCCGGTAGGACCATGAGGGACAAGTGGCCGGCGGAAGGCTTCAGGACTCGATCTGAATGAAACACCAAATCAAGTCTTCAATGGGGCCGCCGGCTTTCGTCTGTTGTGTGACGACGACTGACCGGACGGGGCGCCCACCGGTTTTGGAGGCCGGTTCGACTGCCCGTTCACGCCGCCGACCAGAGCAGGCTAGCACCTCAGAGATCAAAAAGCAAGTTCCTTGATTTGGTATTTTAGATGAATTGACATTCCATACCATCGCCCGACACACCCCATACCCCCGATACCTCCCCGCACCGATCAACACCGGCCCACACACCGGCTCCCCGAACACCAGAATCGCATGCGTGTGCCGGCCGTCGCCCTCGTCTTTCCGCTGCGAACGCGGGACTCAATTCCCCCCTGCTCCGTCCGGCCGTGTCCGCGCTGGACCATCTGGGTCCAACTCTCACCACGGGACTCACCCCTTGACCACTCAGCCTGAACGGCCACACCGTTTCCCCAGCGTGAGCGTGTCGCGCTCAACCACTCTGGAATCGTGCGGGTGGGGATAGGTCAACCCGGAGCCTCCGCTCTTTCCCTTTGATCTGGCTCGCTCGACCGGTTGGCGCGGATTCGCAGCCGGCCTCCACCACGCTTGGTGATGTGCACGGCCAAGGCGTTGCAATCCCGCCCCTCCCCATTGCAATCACCACCGGACGACCACCACTTGACCTCGATGGCTGCGTAGAATCGCGCGCGTTCCGCATGATTCCGGCTATGTCCATTCGCTCCCTCTCCGACAAATTGTCGCCGCGGTTCCGGACCCCTTGCGATACCCGCGTCATGACACGCCAGTGGCTGCCAACCACGAGTACGGGTCGACACCGTAGCGCAACTGGCAGACCCGGCACCTTCGGACCGTGCTGGGCGCAAGCCCGTGTGGGTCCGAATCCCACCGCCGGCACCGACCGCACCACCCTCGTGACTCGGCCTATCCGCCGTGCCTTTCCTCGGCTTACCGTGCGAGGGTACCGCGTTTCCGGTCACGCTGGATTCGCCCATGAGTGGAAACGTCAACAAGACGCCTCCACTTTTTGTTGGTGACTCGTACCGGACGCGGGCGCGACATCCCGCCCGCTGCGGGCGCACGCCGCCCAAGACAACCGCACCGGGTTTTCGCCCGCCACAAATCCGCTTCACGCCGACATTTCCGAGAGAACCCGACACGCCCCGTACCCCCGATACCTCCCCGCCCCGATCAACACCGGCCCACACACCGGCTCCCCGAACACCAGAATCGCATGCGTATGCCGGCGCTCGCTCCCGTCCTTCCGCTGCAAACGCGGAAACTCGAACGCCGGCGGCGCACCGAGATGCGCGGAGACGTCGGTGACAATCACCTCCCGAGGCTCCGGCAACCCGATCCGTGTACACGCCGTCGCAATCATTGCCCTGACCTGCTCCTGATATCCCGCATCCGTGTCCGCCTTGGGATGACGGTCGAATACCACCGGCGTCACCGTGGCCCAGTGCGTTGCCCCGTCCGGATGGGCCGTCCACGCTTCCGGACGCAGCCCCCGCGGAGGGTCCGGACGCGTCTCGGTCTCAACCTTCCACCTGCCAAGGCGACCCATTGCGATGTGGCGGACGCTATCGACCGCCCGCATGGCCAGTCCGTGATCCTCGCTCGACATATCACCCGGAAACGCCAGCCCCATGCCGAGCAACCGGCCGTCCGCGTGCGGATGACCGACAACCGCGAGCGGAACAAACGCCAAATGCGGCCCCTCGATGGGACTGCCATCCTGGTTGTGCCCCGACAACAGTCCCCGAACCTGTTCGGGCAGCTCGTTGCTGTGACTGAGCACGGCATCGCGCCACCGCCGAACCACAGCCAACACGCCGGACAGATCGAGCCCGCGGGGAGGACCTCCCTCACTCACCAGTCTCGACACGACCAGAGAGGGGTTGAACACGGTTCCCTGAGTCAATACCGTACCCGGTTCAGACTCGACCGCCTCGGCCGGTTCTGCGGAGACGGGACGCCGGGTTTTGCCCGGATCTACAGTGCGAATTTCCTGTTTCAGTTCCTTCCTCACGGCCTGATCGGCGAATCGAACACTCGGGTCGAACCGATAACCCACTATCGCGCGGGGGTGTGACAGTCCAGTCCCGGCACCTGGCCCATCGTCTAAACCAAGTGCTTCCAATGATTTAGGCAGAATCCCCACCTACCACCGCCACGGCCCACACCGGCCAGCCAACACCCCCTCACACGTACCGATGCAACTCAACCGGAAAACGTTACAGACGTCTTGGCCGGAATGCCGATCCGAATACCAGGATTCAGGCGAGATCCCCGCCCACCACCGCCACGGCCCACCCCGGCCAGCCAACACCCCCTCACACGTAACCGATGCCACTCGGCAGGAAAACGTTACAGACGTTTCGGCCGGGATGCCGATCAGAGTGACCAGAAATGTCACATCCCTCACCCAGAATGCATCCAGGACCAGACCGGAACGCCGGTCGCCGCCGCCCGCAGGTCGAACACCGGATCATCCGTCCACCAGGAAGACCATGCCGCTTACCCTGATCCAAACCCCATCGAGCGCCGCGCTCTGGACCGAGTGCGCCGGCCGCTTCCTGACGGCGAACGCCGGCTGCCACGGACCAGCAGGATATCCCGCCAGGCTCTGGGTCACCCACCGTCTCCATCGAGACCTCTTATATAAGGAAGCGGAAAACGCAAAAATCGCCGGCTGGCTGGATCCGCCTGTTCATTTCCTCTCGGATCTGCCATCGCTGTTCGACCTGCGTCTCAAGCCCTTGGGGGTCCTGCGGCGGCGCCTCGTTGTCGCCCGCCTGGCCGAGGAACACGCCCAGGCTGCCGGGATGGGATGGCCGGCCGGAATGCACCACGGCTCGACCGCCGGGATCGATGGCTTGATCGGGAACCTGCTGGCCGAATCGATCTCCGTCGGGGAACTGGAGCGTGCACTCGCGCAGGTCGCCGACGACGACTACACCCGCCGCCGCAACCAGTGGATCGCCGGCACCTACCGGGCATACATGGAGTATCTCGAAGACGACGCCCGCTACGACCCCCGGAGCATCCACGGCTTCGTGGCCGGGCGGGTGCGCGCCGGGAGTTTGCCTCGCGTGCTGAAGGGCGCAAGCGAACTCCACATCTACGGCCTCGTCAGCACCAGGACGCGACGCCGTCTGCTGGAGGCCTTGCGGGACCAGACGGACGTGGAGGTCTTCGTCTATCTCTGCGCTGAAGGGGAGAACGGCGAGTGGAACGGATTGAACGCCGGCACCAAAGCGATTCAGGCGCCCCGGCCCCCTGCCTCGCTTGTGCAGCCGGCTCCGGACGGACTCCGGGAACTGCAATACGTCGCACTCGAAATCAAGAAGCTGATCATCCGCAACGGCGTGCTGCCGGACGACATCGCCGTCGTCGTCAGGACAGGGACACACGACACCTCCCGGGCACACGAGGTCCTCGAGCGCGCCGGCATCCCGACCACGGCCAGGATACGCCGTCCCCTGGTTGACGTGCCGGCCATCAAGGCGGTGGTGCAACTCCTGCGCGCCGCGGCACAGGACTGGCCGTATCACCCGCTGCGACAGGTGATCGAGAGCGCGTACTTCGACATCGATCTGGATCTCCGCTCCATCGATCGTATTGCACAGGAACGCCGCGTCAGCGGACTGGACAATTGGGCCCGGCAGGTGAACCGACTGCATGAGATGGCCGGGTCGGATGACGAGCGCCGCTCAATGATGCGCCGCGGTCTGTTCGAGGACCGCCTGGGTCGTGACTGTCAGGCACTCGGGGAACTCATCGCGCACGTCGCCCCGCTGAGCCATCCGCGGGATTTGCCGGCGTGGATCGACCTGACCATGCAGATCCTGAAGCCTGGATCGCTCGACTTCCGGGCCAGACTATGCCGGCCGGCAGGCGATCACTGGGATGTCGTCCGCCTGGATCAACAGGCCGTCGAGTTTCTGTACCGCCTGCTGCGCGAATGGAGAACCCTGGCACGTCGAGGGCCGGACCTGGACGTCGGCGCGTGGTACCGGGAGCTGCACGTGTTCCTGCGCTCCAACGAGATGGCCGTGGGGACGCCGCAGCAGACGGGCGTGCACATCCTCGAAGCACATGAGGCGGTGTGTGTTCCGTTCGCGGCCACGTTTGTCATCCACGCCAACGACGGCGAGTTTCCGCGACGTGAATCGTCCGGCAACATCTTCTCGGATGGAGAACAGGAGATCCTGTTCCCGTTAGGCATTCCCGTTCCGCCGTACCACGTGCGGCAGGCGCGGGAACGCGCGCTGTGGCGGGCGGTGACCGGAAACGCCCGGGTGACCGTCAGCTATCGGACCGCGGACGCCAACGGCGTTCCGCTGCTGCCCTCGGTCATGGTACCCGCGCACGATCCGTCAAGCGAGATACCACGAACCGATTTCATCTGGTCAGAGCCGTTCAACCAGCCGCAGGACGACCTGGCGACGGTGGAGCGGTTGCGCCGGAGCGCGGGTTCAGGCACACGGACCGTGATTCCGTCGCCGAATGCGACAACCGTGAAGCGCGCCATCGTCAACGCCGTGGCCGAACTGCAACGCCGTGAGGCGCGCCCGGACTCCTCCGTCACGCCCGGTGCCCCGTCCGCCTGGAACGGACACATCACCGATCCGCTGGTGCTCGACCACCTTGCACAACGGTTCGGGCCTGAGCGCACCTGGTCCGCGAGCCAGCTCGAAACCTATGCGCAATGCCCGTTCGTGTTCCTGCTCGAGCGCGTCCTATACCTCACCGACTCGGCGCCGGCGGAGGAGGCAACGACGGCGCTCACGGTCGGTGGCGCCGCGCACGACATCCTGGAAGGATTCCATCGCCGCTACGACGGGAACCTGCAGGAGGGCCTGACGGACGACGCGCGGGTCCTGCTCTGGGAAGTGGTACTCGACGTCTGTGGCGCGCGGGAGCGCAACCACGACGAGTGGATCGGCATGCCCGTGCTGTGGGAGGTAACCAAACGTGATCTGGTGCTCCGACTCGAGGAATATCTCGACGTCGAATTGACGAAGGGATTCAAACACCAGCGCCCACTCAGGACGGAAATCGAATTCGGGAACGAATCGCCGCTGTCGCTCCGGGGAGTCGACGTGCTGGGCAACGTCGTCACGCTGAAACTCCGCGGACGGATCGATCGGATCGACGAAGACACACGTAACGGGGACCTCTACGTGATCGACTACAAGCTGGGCGGCACGCCGAGTCCGCGGGGATATGAGGACGGCAGCGTGTTGCAGGTACCGCTTTATGTTGCTGCCGCCGAGCAGCTGCTCGGCCGGGACGTCGCACAGGGTTGCTACCGCTCGATCCGCAAGAAGACGATGACGGCCGCGGGTATCAAAGCTGACGACCCGCGGGCGCGGCGTGTGCTGACATACGCGATGAGTATCCCGGGGCGGGTACGGGCCGGGCTGTTCGAGGCCTGCGCCACGGCTTCCCGCGGTTGGCCGGACTATGGTCCCGGTCAGGACGTAATCCGAACATCCGCAACCCTTCCAAACGGTACGAACCGGTTCGATGGCTGAGACCCGCTGGACACCGGAACAGGCGGCCGCAATTTGCGCCGAGGGACATACCGTGCTGAGGGCAAACGCGGGAACGGGTAAGACCACGACGGTGATCGGAAGGATCCTGTGGCACCTGGGGCTCCCGGTGGGCGTCGAGCGATCCACGGACAAACCGCTCGCGCCGTGCCCACCGGAGCGGCGGCTCGACCTGCCACAATTTGCCGCCATCACGTTCACCGAAAAAGCTGCGTACGACCTGAAGCGCAAACTGCGTGAGGCGCTGCACACAACCGCACCCCATCTGGTGTGGGAGCTGGACCGCGCCGCCATCGGAACGATCCACGGTTTCTGTGCCGACCTCCTGAAAGAGCACGCACTCCGTTTTGGCATCGATCCCGGGTTCCGCATTCTGGATGAACGGGACGCGCGGTTGGAACAGGACCGCATCTGCCGCGACGTCGCGATGGACGCGCTGGAGAAACGCGTTCCCGAAGTTGTCGAGATCACCCGCCTCGCGACGCTGGACGGATACCGGCACACGAGCGGTCTGATCGACCTGATCCGAACCGCGTTCCGGGATCTGCGGTGGCATCGCGAGCGTTACGACACATGGTGTACGGACGGCAGGTTGGACGAATCGGTCATGCGGCGGCTGGCGGATACATGGAGCGAGGAGGATCAGCAGTCCCACGAACAGACGGCCGCCCTGGTGGCATTGGCTCATGACGTGGCCGTGGAATGGCAGCGGTTCGAGCAACAGGAGCGTGTTCGTGATTTTGACAGCTTGATCCTCACGGTCCGGGACATCCTGCAGTCCGAACGCGGCTCCTCTGCGCTCGATGGGATACGGCGCCGCTTTCGGCTGTTGATCATCGACGAGTTTCAGGACACCGATGGCGCGCAGCGCGACATCGCGTTTGCGATTGCGGGAATCGCCAGGCCGGGAGACGCATCCACGGCGAGCGGGCCCGAGCTGTTCGTCGTCGGCGATCCGAAACAGAGTATCTACGGGTTTCGCGGGGCGGACATCGGTGTCTGGAATGGGGTGACACAGGTCGTCTGTGATGGAGAACCGTTGCAGCTCACGGAAAACTTCCGCAGCCACTCCGCGGTGATCGGATTCGTTAACGCGGTCTGTGCAGCCGTGATGAATGAGGAGGCGGAACAGGTGCGGAGCCTCAACGCCGGCAGCGAAGTGCCGTACACCTTCCTGACGCCGGCACGCGTTACGCAATCGCACGACACGCCAGCGGAGGATACAGCGCTCCTCGAGTGGCTGCAGACACCCGCGGGCTCGAGGAGCGAGGAGCGGCGAAACGAGGAAGCCGAACGCGTTGCGGCGCGGATCCGGGACATCGTGATCGATGCGGACAAGGGTGATCACGACGGGATCCGGATCCCGGACCCCGACACCGGTGTGCCGCGCGACTGTGCCTACCGCGACGTGGCGATCCTGTTCCGCACACGGACCGGCCTCGACGCATACGAACACGCGCTCGAACAGTACGGGGTTCCCTACTACCTCTCGGGAGATGCCGGGCTGGTGGAACAGCAGGAGGTGCTGGATCTCCTCACCCTGCTGCGCGTGATCGACAACCCGCGGGACGACCTGCGCATGTTCGCCTTTCTTCGCTCGCCGTGGGTCGGCCTGCGCGACGAGACCATCACGCGAATCAGACTCGACGGCAAACCGCACACGCTTCTGCAACAGGCCCGCCGGTACCTGAACGACAACAGGCCATGGTCGCCGTTCCCGTCACACGAAGAGATCGAGACGCTGGAGCGTGACGCCCTGCGCATCGGCATCGAAGTACTCGACGACCTGGTTGCGACCCGCACGCGCGTGGCAATCGATCAGCTCGTTCAGGAAGCGCTCGACCGGACGGGTTACCGTCTCCATCTGTATCTGCTCGATCACCCCGCGGCTCGCATGGCCAACGTTCAACGGGTCATGCAGTTGTTGGAGGGTTACCGTCATCATACCGTGGGATCGTTCCTGGAGATGTGGCAGAAGTGGGAGGGACAGGACCTGGGCCTCCCGCAGGCGCCACTGTACAGCAAACGGGACAACGTCGTGACCCTCAGCACGATTCACGCGGCCAAGGGACTCGAGTGGCCGGTCGTATTTCTCGTTGACTGCGATTCCGCGTTCCGCGACGGATCAACGGGCACGCTCGTCACCGACCGGGAGCTGGGTCCGCTCTTCTGCCCGAAGAAGGACGAGCGCGGGTTGCGCGCGCAGCGGATCGCCAATCGGAAACTCGCCGAGGAACGAGCGGAGGAGGCGCGCCTCCTGTACGTTGCGATGACGCGGGCACGCGACCGGTTGATCGTCAGCGGACCAACCGAGGGGGCCAAGGGTGTGCAGGAGTGGATCGCTCGGCATCGGGGGGACGGCCTAACGATTACGAGCGAGGTGCCGGACGTGGCGCGACCGGCGCTTCCCGCCGAGGCCGGTCTGGGTTGGCTGTCCACTGTGGTGCAAGGGGGTGGCGCCTCACCTCTCACCCGCAACATCCCGCTCCGGCATCCGCGTCGATTCCGCTCGGCCACGGAACTGATGACCCGACGCCGGAACCGGCGCGAGTGGAAGATGAAATACGTGCACGGCGTGATCCCGAAATGGCAGTTCGCCGCACCGGAGGGCGACGCCATCCCCGCCAACGTGCGCGGCGTCATCGTACACGACGTGCTGGAGCGGTTGCGGGAGGAGCACGAGTTGGCTGAACTGATCGACCTGGCCGTCGCCACGCTGGATGAGCCGGATCTCGAGGAGAGGCTCGGTCCGGGCAGCGAGTATCGGGCGGCGCTGGAAGAGGAGATCCGTCGCGTCGTGGCATCAGACGATTGGCATTGGTACGTCGCGGGAGAGCATTATCGGGAGTTGTGGTTCGCGCACGTGCGGCCGTCCGGCCGCTGGCGGGTGGGGGCGTTCGATCTGTTTCGCGCGGACGACCGCGGCGATCGCATCATCGACTTCAAGACTCATGACATCGATGCTTCCGAGGCGGTCGCCAAGGCTGAGGAATATGCGATTCAGGCGGCGATGTATCGGAGTGCGGTGCTGGCACTGCGGGGGGATGCGAGCGTCACGTTTCACTTCACGAAACCGAACGTGGCGGTGGACGCTGACGCTTCGCGAGAGATCACACGCCGCGGGCCGGCAGGATGAGCGTGAATGGCACGCGGTGCCATTTCTCCGTGAAGCTGATACATGAGAAATGCGCCGCCCGCAGAACGCCACCGGTAGCACTGGCTTGCCACGTACTAGTCTCAATCCTGCCGATTGAAACAATACACGCCCTAATCGATAGCGATGTACGCGGCTGATCCGTCGAGCGGGAATGTGGAGTAAATGAGCACGTCTTCCCGGTACCATCCTCTCGCGCTGACACCGATCTGAAGATCGGAAACGTCTCCTCGGTACCAGGAACCGCCCTCCGCCCGGACAAGAATGACTGTATCCTCAAGCCAAAAACGTCCCTTGGGGCTACCAAAGTCCGTCACAGAAGGGTCCTCTTCAATGAGTACAATCAACCGGGTGCCAACCGGGAACTCTGCTCTTACCGTATCTATGCGAGTGATCAATCCGGCCACGGACGCGGGCCTTGAGGGAGGCTCGCTTATCCGTAGCAGGTTGCACGCTGACACGACCAGGCAGCAAGCATACATCGTGGACCACCTGTAACCCCTGGTTTGACTGATGACTGCTCCCATTCGGTGTCCCTCGGAGAAAAGTCGGACTGTCTTCGTCACACATGCATGAAGCGATTCTATCGATTCCTAATGTATTCTTCCCCGCCCCCAATATTGTTGTTCACAACGTGATCATCTGAAGCTGTTGTACCATTGGCCGCAGTTGCGATCACATGCATTTCGAAATGGCCACTCGAGCCATCTATGTACACCTGTTGCGTCTTCGCAGTCGGGCCCGTCACGATGAACGTCAGCGCTCCGGTAATCGTCGGCGGATCGCCCGGCGGCTCCGTGGGGAACAACCCGCAGCCGGCTCCCCATACGGCGGTTCCAGCGGCCGCGACCGCGATGACGGCGGTGGTTCGGTTCCGCATGTTCATGACGCCTCACCTCCTGTCGCGCGCCGGTTGCTCAGGCCCGCCGCCGATACTGTTGTTGAAGATGTGGTTCGGCGGAACGGGTCACAAGCCGTCGAGGTACACGGAAACCGTGCCGGCAGGGCCCTGACTCGGATACGACTCGAGCACCCCATTCCCTTTCTTGTGCCATCCCGACACGATGCGCCCGACCACCAGGTCCGTCACATCACCTTGGCGCCAGCCCCCATCGAGGCGTTCCACCAGGATGTTCGTTTCCGGCCCAATCCAAAAGTAACGCTTTGGGGATAATATCTTGATGCCTTCCCAGAACGAGAGCTCGGGGTCCTCCTCGACCAGTATGGTTGCCAGCGGCCCCCCGAAGCCCTCCATGTAGACCCTTTGATCGGGGCCCGTCACGATCTCCGTCAGCACTCCGGTAATCGTCGGCGGATCGCCCGGCGGCTCCGTGGGGAACAACCCGCAGCCGGCTCCCCATACGGCGGTTCCAGCGGCCGCGACCGCGATG
>Ga0302046_10000437_pt1 | contig 42682 bp, 35 predicted proteins | sample RVTome_11_FD_200261 | JGI IMG/M metagenome (GOLD analysis project Ga0302046, IMG submission 200261) | Soil microbial communities from uranium-contaminated site in the Upper Colorado River Basin, Wyoming, United States - RVT147D111 (version 2) ...
CGGCACGATGCCCGGATGCTTGAACCTGGCCAGCGTGCGCGCTTCCTCGGCGAACCGCCTGAGCCCGTGCTTGTAGTCGTCGCCGGCATCGGCGCGCGGCCGCACGGTCGCGTGGTCGGCTTCGCGCACGGCGAACTGGTCGGGCATGTATTCCTTGACCGCGACTTTCTGGTCGAGCCCGGTGTGGCTGCCGAGATAGGTCACCGCATAGCCGCCGGTGCCCAGGATGCTCTCGATGCGATAGCGGTCCCGCAGCACCCTGCCTTGCGGCAATGCATGTTTGTGTTCCAGAGCCGCCACCCCTGCCTCGCCCAGTCGCGTTAGGTCGCCGCCCGCGCGCATGCGCGGGACCGCCCGGTGCGAAGCCGTGTCCATACCCAAATTGCGCGCCCGGCCCCGCCCGCGGGCGGCGCCATTCGCGAGCCGCCGGTTGTCGGTCCCGGTTTCACGACACCTGGCCGCGCACGGTCGGCACCATACCGCGAATCGCCGGAAAAATCCACGATCGGGGCGCGCCCGCGCCGCGCCGGGCGGCCCCGCAGGCACGCAAAGCCGTTCGACAGCGTAGAGCGATAGGGGCATAAAGGCGCTGATCTTTCGAACCCTACCCCGACGAGGCACGACGATGACGGCGGATGGAACGGTTTCCCGGATTTTGAGAGCGACGGCGGTCGCGCTGCTGCTGGTCGCCGCGGCGCCGCCCCACGCGGCCCAGGCGCAATCGGCGGCCGATGCGCGGGCCATGGTCCAGAACCTCGCCGACCGGGCGCTCAAGATCCTGGCCGACAAGTCGATCTCCAAGGCGGCCCGCGAGGCGTCGTTCGCCAAGCTCTTCACCCAGAACTTCCACTCCCGCTCGATCGGCGTCTTCGTGCTCGGCCGGCATTGGCGGCGGGCGACGCCGGCGCAGCGCAAGGCCTATCTCAAGGTCTTCGAGCGCCTCATCGTGAAGACCTACACCGTGCGCCTCAGCCAGTACGCCGGCGAGAAGTTCCAGGTGCGTGCGGCGAGCGGCCCCAACGGCGGCGCCTACTCGGTCGACAGCGTGGTCATCCAGCCGGGCCGCGCCTCGATCCCGCTGCGCTGGTCGATCCGCCGGGCCAAGGCGGGCTTGCGCATCGTCGACGTGGTGATCGAGAACCTCTCGATGGCGCAGACCCAGCGCGACGAGTTCGCCGCCATCCTGCGCCAGCGCGGCTCGATCGACGGGCTGATCGAGGCGCTGCAGGAGAAGATGCGCGTCCTCGACGGCGGCTGAGCCGCGCCGCGGCGCGGCCGATCGCGCCATCACGATCGCGTTTATTTGCGCCGAGCGGCTTGCCCGGCGCAAAATGCCAATCTATCCTTGCCGTTGCGAAGACGCTGCAACGCAAGGTGCACAGGACATGGGCTGGACGGGCCCAATCGTCTCGTGGAAATCGGCACCGACCCGGCATTCGGCGACATGGCATGGCCCGGCTCGGGCAGGTCGCCGCGGCCGCGGACCGGCGCTCCTGCTTTGCGCGCTGGTGGTCTGCGGCGCGATCGGCCTGTCCAGCCGGCAGGCATGGGCCGACGCCTTCTATGACGGCCTGGTCGCCTACAACAGCCGCGAGTATGCGAGCGCCGCGCGGATCTGGCGCAAGCTGGCGCAAGCCGGACACGCCAAGGCGCAGAGCAGCCTCGGCTTCCTCTACGTGAAGGGTTTGGGCGTGCGGCCGGATTCGGCCAAGGCGGCGCACTGGTTCCTGCGCGCCGCCACCAGGGGCGTGGTCGAGGCGCAGATGTTCCTCGGCGTCATGCATCTGAGCGGCGACGGCGTGCCGAAGAGCCCGGTCCTGGCCTACATGTGGAGCGACGTCGCGGTTTCGGCGGGCTACGCCCAGGCCATCGCCTTCCGCGCCGAGGTCGCGCGCGAGCTCACCGCGAAGCAGATCGACGAGGCGGAGCGCCTGTCGCTCGACTGGCGCCGGCTCCAGGCCGCGCGGCCGGGGCCCCGGTGACCGAAACAGGGGCGATGCGAACGAAAGAGACTTGAGGCGAATACGCGACGACGACGCGAGGGACGGACACGCACACGCATTTTCGCAGAACGTACCGAGAATGAGGGACGGAGGGGCGCCTTGGCGGTCCGAACCGTCCGATCCAAGCAATCTGGATCCATACCTAGGGAGGGCGTCCATGCCTGAATATCTGCCACCCGATGCGCGGTTCTTCGACGCGGACATCGACTTCACCGAGTCGGTGGCGCAAGACATCGCGCCGGCCAACCCGATCCGCGAGCTTGCGCGCAGCAAGGTCTCGCGGCGCAACTTCATCAAGGGCGTGATCGCCTCGGGCGCCGCCGTCTCGGCCGCGGGCTATGTGTTCCGCGGCGCCGGCACGGGCGGCCGCGCGCAGGCGGCCGCCGCGACGCCGGAACGCCTGGTCAGCCTCAAGGTCAACGGCCAGACGCGCCGCGTCGACGTGACCCCCAACGAGACGCTGCTGACCACGCTGCGCTACAAGCTCGGCCTCACCGGCAGCAAGCTCGGCTGCGACCGCGGCGAGTGCGGCGCCTGCACGGTGATGATCGACGGCGTCGCCGTCTACGGCTGCTCGGTGCTGACGGCATCGGTGCGCGGCCGCGAGGTCGTCACCGTCGAGGGCATCAAGGGCAAGGACGGCGGCCTCCATCCGGTCCAGGCCGCCTTCATCGCCGAGCTCGGCCCGCAATGCGGCTTCTGCACCCCGGGCCAGATCGTCTCGGCGGTCGCCCTGCTCAACGAAAACCCCAAACCCACGCGCGACCAGGCGCGGCACGCCATGTCAGGCAACCTTTGCCGCTGCGGCGCCTACGAGAACTATCTCAACGGGGTCATGCGCGCGGCCGGGAGGGCTTGAGAAATGGCATACAGACTAGTCGGAAAAGACTTCACCCCGCCCGACGTCGAGGCCAAGGTCACGGGCCGGGCGAAATACGCCGAAGACTTCCGCGCGGACGGCATGCTGTTCTGCCGCCTGCTCACCAGCCCGATGCCGCATGCGCGGGTGAAGAAGATCGACGCCTCCGAGGCGCTCAAGCTGAAGGGCGTGGTGGCGGTGCTGACGGCCGACGAGGTGCCCTCGTTCCCGCCGCCCAGCAACCAGATCCTCACCAACGAGCCGCGCTACGTGGGCGATCCGATCCTCGCCGTCGCGGCGGTCGACGAGACCATCGCGGCCGAGGCGATCGACAGGATCAAGCTCGACCTGGAGCCGCTGCCCTTCGCGGTCGATCCGCTGGCGAGCCTCTACCCGCGCGGGCCCAACGCCCGCACGGACGGCAACGTCGCCAACGTCAAGCTGAAGCTCCAGACCGTCAAATGGACGGCCAAGGACTTCGCGGCGGCCGGCGAGGACAAGCTGCCCATGGGCAAGCCCGCCGAGGAATGGCATTTCGGCGACCTGGAGAAGGGCTTCAAGGACGCCAAGGTGATCGTCGAGGAGAGCTTCGTGACCGCGGGCTACGCCCATCACAGCATGGAGCCGCGGACCGCGATGGCCTACTGGCAGGGCGGCAAGTGCTTCGTGCACGGCTCCTCGCAGAGCCAGGCCTTCATGACCTTCGGCCTCGCCCGCTACATCGGCATCAAGCCGCAGGATCTCGTCTACATCGCCGAATTTTGCGGCGGCGGGTTCGGCTCCAAGGCGACGCCCTACCCGTCGATGGCGATCCCGGCGCATATGTCGAAGAAGACCGGCCGGCCGGTGCAGATGCGCATCAGCCGCGACGAGGAATACGCCGTCGGCTCCGGCCGCGCCGGCTTCCAGGGCTGGGTCAAGATCGGCTTCCGCGCCGACGGCCGCATCACCGCGGCCGACCTCTACGTGGTCGCCGAGAACGGGCCGAACACCGGCTTCTGGGACTTCCGCAACGCCGGCCATGCCTTCTCGATCAACTACCAGCCCGAGGCGATGCGCTGGCGGGGCATTCCGGTGCTCACCAACACGCCGGCGCGGGGCCCCCAACGCGGTCCCGGCGAGAACCAGACGGCGACCGCCATCGAGCCGCTGATCGACAAGGCGGCGCGCAAGCTCGGCATCGACCGGCTCGCCATCCGGCGCATCAACGCGCCGGACGAGAACGGCAAGGGCGGCCACGACCGGCACGGCCTCACCAGCGCCTACCAGCGCGAAGCCCTCGACAAGGGCGCCGGGATCTTCGGCTGGGAGGCGATGAAGAAGCAGAGCGGCCGGAAGAAGGGCTCCAAGGTGATCGGCATCGGCATCGGCCAGGCCTTCCACCAGGGCGGCTTCCGCGGCATGGACGGCATGGTCCGGATCACGCCCGACGGCAAGGTCCACCTGCATTGCGGCGTCGGCAATCTCGGCACCTACTCATACGCCGATACCAGCCGGATCACCGCCGAGGCGCTCGGCGCCAAGTGGGAGGACTGCATCATCGAGCGCGGCGACACCCGCAAGGGCACGCCCTTCGTGCTCGGCCAGTTCGGCTCGAACACGATCTTCACCGTGTCGCGCGCGAACTGGGCCGCGGCGATGGACGCCAAGGCCAAGCTGCAGGAGATCGCCGCCAAGGACCTGGGAGGCGCGCCCGGCGACTACGACCTCAAGGACGGGCGCGTCGTCCACAAGTCCGATGCGTCCAAGGCCCTGACCTTCGCGCAGGCGGCCAAGCGGGCGATCGAGCTCGGCGCCAAGTTTTCCGGCAAGGAGGTGCCGAAGAACCTCAACCCGCTCACCAAGGGCGCGGTCGCGATGTATGCGGGGACCGGCCTGATCGGGGTGGCCAAGGACAACCTGCCGCACAAGGCGAAGTCCATTCCGCCCGCGCTCACCGCGTCGTTTGCCCGCGTCGAGGTCGACACCGAGACCGGCAAAGTGAAGATCCTCGATCTGGTCACGGTGGCTGATTGCGGCACGGTCGTTCATCCCCAGAGCCTCCACACGCAAATCCGTGGCGGCAGTATCATGGGCATCGGCATGGCGACGTCGGAGCGCTACGTCTACGACCCGTCGCTCGGCCTGCCCATGAGCGTCGGACTGCTGGCGGCCAAGCCGCCCTCCTATCTCGACGTTCCCGACACGATCAAGGTCGATGCCGTGGGCAAGCCCGACGGCAGCAACCCGGTCGGCGCCAAGGGCGTGGGCGAGCCGCCGCAAGGCTCGGCCGCGGCCGCGGTGCTCAGCGCGGTTTCCGATGCGCTGGGCGGGCATACGTTCAATCGAACGCCCGTCGTCGCCGACATGATCATCAACGTCGCGGCGAAGCGGCCGCAGTCGCACAAGCCGCTTCAAGTCAACACGCAGTAGGGAGGGGCTAGGCCATGATGAAGGACGGAATGGCGGGCTTTGAGCTGCATCAGCCTTCCCGCATCGAGGAGGTCTTCGAGCTTGCCGGCAAGTTCGGCAAGGACGGCTGGGTGATGGCTGGCGGCAACGACAGCCTGTCCTGGTTCAAGGACCGGGCGAAGAAGCCCAAGGCGGTGATCGACATCTCGGGTGTCGCCGCGCTCAAGGGCATCAAGGAGACGCCCGAGGGGCTGGAGATCGGAGCGCTCACCACGCTCACCGAGATCGAGCGCCATCCGGTGGTGAAGGCGAAGTACGGTCTGCTGGCCGACGCGGCGCGCAAGGTCGCAAGCCCGCAGATCCGCAACACCGGCACCATCGGCGGCAACGTCTCGCAGGACACCCGCTGCTGGTACTACCGCGGCGGGCTGCCGTGCTACCGGGCCGGCGGGAACACCTGCTACGCCGACACGCCGACCGGCATGAACCGCGAGCACACGCTGTTCAACGCCCGGCGCTGCGTGGCGGTGACGCCGTCGGACACGGCGCCGGCGCTGGTCGCGCTCGACGCCAAGATGGTGATCCGCAACAAGGGCGGCGAGAAGGTCGTCCCGGCCGAGAAGTTCTTCATCGGCCCGGCGACCGACATCACCCGGATGACGGTCCTCCAGCCCGGCGACGTGCTGACCGCGATCCGGATCCCCCAGGCATGGGCGGGGGCGACCTTCTATTTCGAGAAGGTGGCCGACCGCGAGGTCTGGGACTTCGCGCTGGTCAACGTCGCCGCCGCCATGGTGGTGAAGGACGGCAAGATCGAGCGCTCGCGGATCGCCTGCGGCGGGGTCGAATGCGTGCCGCGGCGTCTCGCGGCCGTGGAGGACCTCATCAAGGGCGAGGCCAAGGGCGAGGCGATCGCCGCGATGGCCGGCAAGGCGTCCACGCGCGGGGCCAAGCCGCTCAACTACAACCACTTCAAGGTTCAGCTGATGCAGAACCTCGTGACGCGGGCGATCCGGGACGCCTGACGCCCGGCGATCCCAATTGGGCCACAATGGAAATGGAACTCGTCCGCATCAACAAGAATGTCTGGGGCCAGGAGGTCCTCGTCGGGGTCTCCTGGGACCTTGCCTGGGTGTTCCTGGGCGCGGCGGCCCTGTTCGTCGTCCTCCACGCTCTATATAAAGTGACGCTCGCGCCCGAACGGCGGGCGCGGCGCGATTGAGCGGCGGCGCGACGAACGGAACGGGCGGACGTGGTTGAGCAAGGAAGCGATGCCGGCGCGTCGGCGCCCGCCGGAACGGTGCGCGCCGGAGACGGCTCGCCCGCCCCAGCGCGGGGCACGCGCCTCATACGCCATAGGGGGCCGGACCGCCTCTTCCATTGGCTGAACGCGGTGACGGTGCTGACGCTGCTCGCCACCGGCTTCCTGCCCATCGCCGGCGTCAAGTTCGACTGGATCATGATCCACTGGATCGCCGGCCTCGTGCTGACGGCGCTCGTCCTCTTCCACATCGTGCGCGCGCTCGGCTGGCAGGACCGCCGCGCCATGGGGCTCGGCCGCGCCGATCTGAAGGGCGCGGTCCAGGGCGTGCGCTGGGGCGCGCGTCTCTCGGCCGAGCCGCCGCCGCCGCCGGGCAAGTATCCGCTGCCCCAGAAGCTCTTCCATCACGCCATGGCGCTGGTGATCCTGACGGCGACTGCGACCGGCCTGGTGATGCTGCTCAAGATCGACACCTTCCTCGGCCGCGATCCCTACATCTTCAGCGCCAGGACCTGGGGCGTCATCTATGTGCTGCACGGGCTTTCGGCGCTGGCGGTGCTGGCGATGGTGATCGTCCACGTCTACTTCGCGCTGCGCCCGGAGAAGATTTGGATCACCCGCTCGATGATCAGGGGCTGGATCACCCGCGGCGAGTACGAGGGACATTTCGATCCCAAGCTGTGGCGCGCCGGAAACCGGCGTGACGGCCAGAGCAGGTCGTGATTAGGCCGAATCACTTCTTGATTCGACCCAAATGCGACCCGATCTAGCGCGGATAGCGATTCGGGCGCCAGCAGGACATCGGGGGGAAAGGGTCATGGCCGAGACACCGCCGCGGGCGCTGAAGGATCGCATCGACGCGATCGAGGAAGCCTATGAATTCATGCTGGGATACGCGGCCCAGGGCCACACCGCCGAGCCCTCGGGCCCCGGCGGCGTGCGCGACCATCTGCAGCGCATGAGCGAGGCCCTCGACGGCCTCGAGGAGGCCGCCGCGGCGCTGGCGCCAGGGGACGAGGATCCTTGGCCCCCCTTCCTTGAGGTCGTCGCCGCCGACGCGGAGAAGGCGCGCGCGGTGACGCGCTTCGTGCTCGGCCAGGCGACGATCGGCTCGCAGACGGTCGACAACCTGAACGCCTCGCTGCATGTCCGCGCGCTGCTCACCGACCTCTTCCTGCTCGACGAGGCCGCCGGCGGCTGAACGCCCGCTACATCGTGCCCGGCAGGAAGAGCGAGATCTGCGGGAAGGCGATCAGCAGCGCCACCACCACCACCTCGCAGGCCAGGAACCAGAGCACCCCGCGGAAGATCGTCTCCAGCGGCACCGTGTCGCCGACCACGCTCTTGATCACGTAGACGTTGAAGCCGACCGGCGGGGTCAGGAGGCCGATCTCGAGGTACTTCACCACCAGCACGCCGAACCAGACGAGGTCGAGGTCCAGCTTCTCGAACATCGGCAGCAGCACCGGCAGGGTCAGCAGCAGGAGGCCCAGCGGGTCGAGGAACATGCCGAGCAGGATGAAGATGATCGAGGCCGCGATCACCAGCAGCAGCGGGTCGAGCGCCCAGCCGCCGATGGTGGCGCCCAGGAAGCCCGACATCCCGGTCAGCGCCAGGAACTTGGTGTACATGACCGCGCCGAAGCCGACGAAGAAGATCTGCGCCGTCGTCGCCATCGCCTCGCGCAGGCTGCGCCGCGCCATGGCGAGGCTGAACTTGCCCTGCGCCGCGGCGATGACGAAGGCCAGCGCGGCCCCCGCCGCTCCCGCCTCGGTCGGCGTGACGACGCCGAGGTAGAGCCCGCCGATGATGCCGACGATCAGCAGGACCAGCGGCCAGACGTCGCCCAGCGCCGCCCAACGCCTGGCGCGCAGCGACTTGAGCTCGCCGGGGTCGAGCGCCGGCGCGAGCCCGGGGTTGTGCAGGCAGCGCGCGACGATCATCGCCGCGTAGACCGCCGCGGTCAGCAGGCCCGGCAGCACGCCCGCGATCAGCAGCTTGTCGATCGGCACCTCGGCGAAGATGCCGTAGAGCACGAAGAGGATGCTGGGCGGGATCATCGAGCCCAGCGTGCCGGCGCTCGCCACCACGCCGGTCGCCAGGCCCTTCTCGTAGCCGGCGCGCAGCATCTCCGGGATGGCGATCCGGCCCATCGCCGCCGCCGTCGCCACGCTCGAGCCCGAGGCCGCGGCGAAGCCGGCGCAGGCGAAGTTCGAGGCCACCGCGAGCCCGCCCGGCAACGCGCTCAGCCACAGCCGGGCGGCGCGGAAGAGCGCCTGGCTGATGCCCGAGTGATGCGCCACGGCGCCCATCAGCAGGAACATCGGGATCGCCGAGAGGTCGGACTTGGCGACGAACGCGAAGGGCGTGTCGCGCACCAGCCCGATCGCCACCTCGCCCCCGCGCACCACCACCACGCCGAGGATGGCGATGCCGCCCAGCGCCACCCCGATCGGCACGCGTAGCGCGATCAACGCCAGGATCGCCGCGAGGCTGAGGAAGCCGAGCTGGAGCGTGCTCACTCGGTGGGCTCCGCCGGCGGTTCCGCCGGGTCTCGGGCCCGGCCGAAGGCGCGCAAGCCGTCACGCAGGACGCGCAGCAGCACGTAGAGCGTCATCAGCAAGCCCGCGACCGGCAGCAGCCAGCGGCTCGGCCAGATCGCGAGGTAGCCGCTCGCCGTCTCCCAGACCTCGCCGGCCATCGTCTCCTCGAGCGCCTTCGCCCCGGTCTGCCAGGTGAAGAAGGCGATGTAGGCGAGGGTCATGAGCCCCGCGAAGACGTCGAGGCGCAGCACCGTGCGCGGCTTCAGGCGCCGGGTGAAGAGCTCGACGAAGATGTGGTCGTCCTGGCGCGCCACCCAGGCCAGCGGCAGAAACACCACCGCCACCATGTAGTAGCCGGCGACGATCTCGGTGGTGCCCTCCAGGGGGTTGTTGAAGACGACACGCGCGATCACCTCGGCGGCGATGTGCAGCATCATCGTCAGGCCGACCAGCAGCACCAGCCACAGCGCCAGGCGGATCGGCCGATCGAGCCAGGTGAGTAGCCGCTCCACCCCTCCGCCCCCTCCGCTCCCCACCGCTGCGCTGCGGATGCCGGCCGTCGGCGCTCAGAAGCGCGCGTGGTCGACCTTGTCGTAGATCTCGCGCTTCAGCGCCGCCTCGAACTTGGCGGCGTCGCGGCCGATCCCCTTGGAAAGCCCGCGCCACTTGACGAGCGCCGCCTCGAAGGCCGCCATGATCGCCTCCGCCGACTTGACCCCGAAGCGCCTGGCGTTGGCGATGTTGCGCCTGCGCTGGCCGGTCTTGAACCTGGCGATCAGCCTGTCGAACTCGGCGCCGCCGGCATGCATGCGCACGCCGCGCTTCCTCGCGTCGGCCAGCACCTCCTCGGTCTCGGCGTAGTGCATCTCCATCACCGAGCGGGCGATCACGGCGGGCGCGAAGGCGAGGTGCGCCGCCTGCTGGCCCGGCGTCAGGCTCTTCCAGGTCTTGCGGTTGAAGTAGAGCGCCATGGCCGGGCCGCTGATCCCGGTCGGATGCAGGATCACCGACTTCACGATGTCGCCGTAGCCGTAGGCGCGGATCCAGTTGCCGGCGCCGTGCACGCAGTCGATGGTGCCGCGCTGCAGCGCCGTGGTCGCCTGGGCCGGGCTCATCGCCACCGGCGTGGCCCCGGCCTGGCGCATCAGGTAGACGCCGGCCCCCGAGGCGCGCACCTTCCTGCCCTTGAGGTCGGCCAGCCCCCGCACGTCGTCGCGGCACATCAGCAGGAACGGCGCGGCGTCGTAGCCGGCGAGCGGAATGGCGTTGTTCCTGCGGTGCTCGGCGAGGCAGGCCGGGCAGTTCAGCAGCACCGTCTCCATCGCCGCCCCGGCCGCCGCGGCGATGTCGCCGCCGAAGACGTAGGTGCTGAAGATCATGTTGGTGGCCGGCAGGCGGTTCGGCACGTAGGGGGCGATGCCGAAGCCCGCGTCGATCATGTTGTCGCGGATGCCCTGCGGCGTGGTGCGCCCGCTGACCAGCTGGCCGCCGGCCAGGAGCTTCCAGGTGATTTCGCCCTTGGTCGCCTTCTCCACGCCCTTGAAGAAATGCGGCAGCGCCAGCCGGTTGAGCCCGTGCTTGGGGCTGACCCAGGAGCCGTAGATCAGCTCGCGCGCCTGCGCGCCCGAGGCGCCCAAGCCCACGACCTGCGCCGCGACATACGCGGTGGCGATCAGGCCGATCCGGCGCGCCGCCCGGCTCACCGCGAGACGGCGTCGTCGAGCCGCATGTCGGGGACGCCGCCGGTGCCGGCGGGATCGTCCTCGTAGAGCTGCCGGAAGTCGTAGGTGCATTGGCGGCCCTCCTGCGGCGGCACGCCGTTGGCGGAGAAGTGGTTGAACTCCCTTGGCACGCGGCGAAAGCCGGGCGCATCGTGCCACAACCGCACCAGCCGGCGGACCTTCGCCGGATCGGCGTGGTTGGCGAAGCGCTTGCGCGCGTGCATGACGACGTAGTTGTTGAGCACCAGCATCGACCCGCGCGGCAGGGTGAAGGCGAGGCGGTGCTTGGGGTCGAGCGCCGTCGCGTCGAAAAGGTTGAAGGCCTCGATATCGGTCTCCTCGAGCGGCAGGCCGAGCGCGCGGTGCCCGGCGGCGATGCCGGTGCGCTGGTAACGCACGCTGAGGTCGCCCTCGACTTGCGCGAAGACCGGCACCCGGAAGGGCGTGCTCTCCTCCTCGCCGGGCCCCTCTTCGCCCATGCGGTGGTAGTGATAGCCCCGGTAGAGCGGCTCCAGCAGATGCGGCGCGCGGCGCTCGATCGCGTCGTGCACGGTAACCCCGCTCACCAGCACGCTCTCGCCGCCGCTCTTCGAGGTATGCCAGCAGGCGAGCGACAGCATCGCGGTGATGTCGTTATGCGCGCGCAGCTCGAGGTTGCTGCGGAACATGCGCGGCGTGGGATCCTCCGCGGTGGCGTCGATGACATGGCCGATCAGCTCGCCCGCCGCGCTCTGCGACAGCGCCGTGCCGAAGCGCGTGCCGATCGCCCAGACCGCGGCGGTGAAGTCCTCCAGCGACACGTCATCGACCGGCAGCCCGCCGATGACGACGAAGCCGCGGCCCGCCCGGACCTCCTCGTAGAGCGCCTCCAGCCGCGCGTCGAGCGAGCCCAGCGGCAGCGCGTCGCGGCCCAGCGTCTCGACCGGCGTCTGCGGACCCCGGTCGCGCCATGCCGAAACCGCGCCGAGCAGCCGGCGGCGCTCGCCGTCGCCCAGCGTCACCGTGTAGCTGGCGGGATCCGCGAACCTGTCCGCCGTCCAGGCGGCGCTTTGGGAGCTGTGTGTCGCCATGGCACCCCGCTTTGGTTGGCGCGACGCGGCCGATCGATCCTACTTGTTCTTCACGAACACCTTGGCGGTGCGCTCGGCAAATCAGGACACCGGTTTGGGGCTCACAGTCTGAGCATCCCGTCGGAATGCGTCAACTCCGCCGCGATCCGGACAACCAGCGCCACGACCGCGTGTCGCCCGGAATGCCGGGCGTGCTCCGGATGGCGGATCGGACAGCGGAGCCAACCGAAGGTGCAGTGAGCTAAACCTCCGAAATCCCGGCCGGATTCCAGTCCACGTTCACGTCGTCGGGCGGCACCGCGGCGAGCAGGGTTTTTGTGTATGCGTGCCGGGGATTGGCGAAGACCGCCTCGGTCGCGCCCGCCTCGACCACGTCGCCCCGATACATGACCAGCACCCGGCTGCACAGGTAGCGCACCACCGCGAGATCGTGGCTGATGAAGAGCAGTGCGATGTCGCTCTCCTCGCGCAGGCGCAGCAGCAGGTTCAGGATCTGCGCCTGCACCGAGACGTCGAGGCCGGAGACGATCTCGTCGGCCACCAGCACCTTGGGCGCCGAGGAAAGCGCGCGGGCGATGTTGACCCGCTGGCGCTGGCCGCCGGAGAGCTGCGAGGGATAGCGCCTCAGCACGTCGACGGGGAGGCCGGCCTCGCGCAGCAGCGCCCTGGCGCGCTCCAGGCGCTCGGGCCAGGGCATCGGGCGCCGCCCCGATTCGAGCGGCTGCGTCACCAGCCGTCCGATCCGCCGGCGCGGGTTGAGCGCCGACTGCGGGTCCTGGAAGATCATCTGGATCGCGCCCACCCGCAGTGCTGCGTTGCGCGCGAAGGGCCCGGTCACGTCGGCCCCTTCGATCTCGATGCGGCCGGCGCTCGGCGTCTCCAGGCCCATCAGCATGCGGGCCACGGTGGTCTTGCCGCTGCCGCTCTCGCCGACGATGCCGACGAATTCCCCCGCGCGCAGCTCGAAGCCGACCTCGCGCACCGCCTCGACCGCGCCGCGCCGGCCGCCCAGGAGCCCGCGCCGGCCGCCGTAGGTCTTGCCGAGCCCCGCGACGCGCAGCAGCGGGCGGGCGTCGCCCTCCGCGTCGGCCCGGCCTCCGGCGGCGTGCACGGTCGCCGCGGCGCCCACCAGATCGGCGCCGAGGCAGCGCCCGGCGGCGCGCACCCAGCGGCCCGGCTCGACCTCGGCGAGCGCCGCGCGATGGCCCGCACAATCCGGATCGGCCACCGGACAGCGCGGCGCGAAACGGCAGCCCGAAAGGCCGGCATAGGCCGAGAGCCCAGGCATGTGCTCGGGCAGCGACAGGAGCTTGCGCGGCGCGCCGGTCAGCGTCGGGTTGGCGAGCTCCAGGCTCGCCGTGTAGGGGTGGCGCGGCTCGGCGAAGACGGCGCGCGCCGGCCCGCGCTCGACGATCTCGCCGGCGTACATCACCATGATCTCGTCGCAGATCTGCGCCGCCAGGCGAAGGTCGTGGGTGATGAACAGGATCGCCGTCGCGTGGCGCGCCCGCATCTCGCCGAGCACGCCCATGATATGCGCCTGCGTGACCACGTCGAGCGCCGTGGTCGGCTCGTCGGCGATGATCAGCCTGGGCTCGCCGGCGAAGGCCATGGCGATCAGCACGCGCTGGCACATGCCGCCCGAAAGCTGGTGCGGGTAACGCCGCAGCAGCCCGGACGGATCGGGCAGATGCACGTCCTCCAGATGCGCAATCGCGCGGTCGCGGCGCGCCGCCGCCCCCGCCACGCCGAGCCGCTTGAGGTGCTCGTCGAACAGCGTGCCGATCGAGCGCACCGGGTTGAGCGAGGTCTGGGGATGCTGCGGGATGAAGGTGATGTCCTTGCCGAGGATCGCCTGGCGCCGCCGCCGCGGCAGGCCGACCAGGTCCTCGTCCTCGAAGCGCAGCGACCCGGCGGTGACGGCGAAGCCGTGCGGCATCATGCCGGCGACCAGGCGGCCGATCATCGACTTGCCGGCGCCCGATTCGCCGACCACGCCCATGAGCCGGCCCGCCTCGAGCCGGAACGAGATATCGCGCAGCACCTCGGCGCGGCCCTCGGCGATATCGGCGGTCACCACAAGGTCCCTGGCTTCGAGCATGATCAGGCCGCGACCGTCTCGCGCTGCAAGAGCTTTGGATCGAGGGTCCGCCGCAGCCCGTCGCCCAGGAGGTTGAAGCCGATCACCGTGACCACGATGGCGAGGATCGGCAGCACCAGCCCCCAGACCGTCTGGTACATGTACGTCCGCGCATCGGCGATCATCACGCCCCAGGCCGGAATGGTCGACTCCACGCTCATGCCGACGAAGCTGAGGATCGCCTCCACGATCAGCGCGATCGCCATCTCCAGGCTGAGCAGCGTGATGACCAGGGGCAATACCGCTGGAAGAACCTCCCGCAACAAGGTGCGCAGATGCCCGAAGCCGGCGAGCCGCGCCGCGTCGATGTAGTCGTGGCGCCGAACTATGAGGACCTCGCTGCGCACCACCCGGCAGAAGCGCGTCCAGTCGACCAGCACGATGGCGAGGATCACGTTGGAAAGCCCGACCCCGAAGCCGACGATCAGGATCAGCGACAGCACCACCGGCGGGAACGACATCCAGAGGTCGACCGCGCGCGAGATCAGCCAGTCGACCGCGCCGCCGAAGTAGCCCGCGACCAGCGCCAGCGCGGTCCCCAGCAGCATCGCCCCGAAGGCCGCCAGCACCGCCACGATCATCGCCACCCGCGCGCCGTAGATGAGCCGCGACAGCGTGTCCTGGCCGAGATTGTCGGTGCCGAGTATGAAATCGGGGTTGCCGCCCTCCATCCAGACCGGCGGCACGAGCGTGTTGAGCAGGTCCTGGGCGTTCGGGTCGTAGGGCGCCAGCAGCGGCGCGAAGATCGCGCCGAGCAGCACCGAGAGCACGATGCCGCCGCCGACGAGCACGCGGGCCGAGCGCAGCGGACGCGGCCAGTGCGCGGGCGCCGGCCCGCCAATCGGCCGCGCGCTCATCCCGCCGCCCTCAGCTTGGGATTGAGCAGGATGTAGGCGAGGTCGACCGCGAGGTTGATGCTCATCACCGCGAGCGCGTAGATCAGCGCCGCCCCCTGGATGATCGGCAGGTCGGTGTTGCGCACCGCCTCGACCATCATGTTGCCGAGGCCGGGATAGGAATAGATCACCTCGACCAGCAGCGTGCCGCCGAAGAGGAAGCCGAACTGCACCCCCATCAGGGTGAGCGTCGGCAGGAAGGCGTTCTTGAAGGCGTGGCGCGTGATGACGCGCCGCTCGGGCACGCCGCGCAGGCGCGCCATGACGATGTAGTCCTCGTGGATGACCTCCAGCAGGCTCGAGCGCAGCACCCGCATGATGAGCGGCGCGGTGCCGAGCGCCAGCGCCAGCGCCGGCAGGATCATGTGCTCCAGCGCGTTCGCCAGCGTGGCGAACCGGCCGGACAGGATGCAGTCGAGCAGCAGGAAGCCGGTGATCGCCGGCGCCGATTCGCCCGGCCCCAGCCGGCCCGCGAAGGGCAGCAGGTTGAAGGCGACGCCGAACAGCAGGATGAGGAAGAGCGCCCACAGGAATTCCGGCACCGACATGATGAGGATGCTGGCGAGGTCGGCCGGCCCCTCCCCCGGCCCGCCGCGCAGGCGGAACATCACCAGACCGCCGGCGAGGCCGATCGCCGTCGCCAGGATCGCCGCGAGGCCGGCCAGTTCGATGGTGGCCGGCAGCGACTGGCCGATCAGCTTCAGGACCGGCTGGCCAAAGGCGATCGAGCGGCCGAAGTCGCCCTGCACCACCTGGCCCAGCCAGATCGCGTATTGCTCGATGATCGGCAGGTGCAGGCCCATCTCGCGCCGCACCGCCTCGATCTCGTCCCTGGTCGCGTTGGGCGGCACGGCCATCGAGACCGGATCGGCCGGGATCAGCCGCAGCACCACGAAGACCAGCACCGAGACCAGCAGGATGAGCGGGACCGCCACCAGGATCCGGCGCAGCACCACCCCGAGGATCTCGCCGCCCATCAGCGCGCCCGCCGGGCCGCGGCCGCCGCGATTGCGCGGCTCGACGGCGAACGGCCGGGCCCCCGGTGCGGGAGCCCGGCCGCGTCGTCGTCAGCGAACAATGCCCGGTCCGCTGGGCGCTGTTTCCACGACCAGGTCTATTTCCACGACCAGGTATGCGGCAGCACCCAGCCGTTGGCGTATTTGACCACGTTCAGGTTGCTCTTGTACGCCATCGTGGTCACCGCCTGGAGCAGCGGGATGGTGGCGCCGTCGTTGGTCGCGTCGACCGCGACCTTGCGGTAGCCCGCGACCCGTTCCTTGTAGTCGACCACGCCGAACAGCTTCATCACCCGTCCGCCGATGGCCATGTCCTTCCAGGCCGAGAAGGGCAGCTTGGGATGCATCAGGTAGCCGGTGAACATCTCCGGGTCGCCGACCGCGTTGTCCCAGCTGTAGAGCGTCGCCTCGGGCAGCTTGTTGCCGCGGTTGAGCTCGAAGTACTTGGGCTGCTCGATCACCTGGATGGTGGCGTTGATGCCGACCTTCTTCCACATCGAGGCGACCGCGCGGGCGATCTCGTAGTCGCCCGGGAAGACGCCGTTGAAGGTGGCGAAGCCGACCGACACCGGCTTCGCCGCGCTGAAGCCCGATTTGGCGAGCAGGCCCTTGGCCTTGCCCGGATCGTAGGGGAACTTGAACGCCGCGACGTGGCCCGGCGTGCCCGGCGTGGCCACCACCGAGAGCGGCACGGCGCGGCCGCCATAGAGCGCGCGCGAGATCGCCGCCTTGTCGATGGCATGGTGGGCGGCGAGCCGCACGTTCTTGTCGGCGAAGGCGCGGTCGTTCCTGATCTGCAGCAGGATCACGCGCGAGATCGGCAGGATGTCGGCCGACAGCCCGGTGCGCTTGCCCAGGCGCGTCGACTCGCGCACCGGAACGTCCGGCGCGAAATCGACCCGGCCCGACTGGATCGCCGCGACCCGCGCCGAGGGGTCCTTGATGATCAGCACGGTGACCTTCTGGATCTTCGGCTTCGGCCCCCAGTACTTGTCGTAGGCCTCCAGCACGATGCGCGAATTGCGCTGGTATTCGACCAGCTTGTAGGGGCCGCTGCCGATCGGCTTGTTCGAGAAGGCCTCGACGCCGACCTTCTCGACGTAATGCTTGGGCACGATGAAGTTGGCCAGGAAGGCGAGCCATGGAATCGCCGTGGGCATCGGCGACTTCAGCTTGATGATCGCCTTGGTCGGCGTGGGCGTTTCCACGTCCACGACGTTCCGCCAGACCCGCACCAGGTCGATCTTGTGCCCGGCCTTGCCGCGCTCGAAGAAGGTGTAGCGGATGTCGGCCGAGGTCATCTTGGTGCCGTCGTGCCAGGTCACGTCGTCGCGCAGCTCGAGCTCGACCGACTTGCCGTCGTCGGAGAGCTTCCAGGCCTTCACCACCGCGGGCTGGAGCTTCTGGTCGGGGCCCTGGGTGATCGGCTGGTCGAAGACCATCTTGTAGATCGACTGCAGGCCCGGATTGGTCCGCCGGTTGGGGTCCCAGGTCTGCGGGTCGACCTGCCAGGCGATCACCACCTGGTCCGACTGCGCCCTGGCGGTCTGGGCGGGCAGGCTGAGGGCGAGCGCCGCGGCCGCCACCGCGGCGGCGCCGAAGGCGCGGCTCGGGAACTTCGTCATCGTACTACCTCCGTTTGTCGTTGTTGTCCCGGCGGGGCGTGTCCGCCGGGGTCTTTTAGCGCGACTTCCAGTCGACCGCGGCCTCGAAGGCGTCCGCGGCGCGGTAGATCGTCGTCTCGTCGTAGTGCCTTGCCGTCAGCATCATGCCCACGGGCAGGCCGTCGAGCATGCCGCAGGGCACGTTCATCGAGGGATGCCCCGTGCAGTCGATCGGCGCCGTGTTGCCGATCGGCGCGAAGCCCGGCGCCATGTCCTCCTCGCGGGTCGGGTTCGCCGGCGGCAGCTTGACCGCGTGGATCGGCGTCGTCGGCATCAGCAGCAGGTCGACCTCGCCGAGCGCCGTATCGTAGGCGTCCCGGAGCTTGCGGCTGAGGTTCTGGGCCTTGGCGTAGTAGCGCCCGTTATGCACGCTCCGCATATGCTCGGCGCAGAGCATGCCGAGCTTGAAGATCTCGGAGAACCGGTCCGACTTGCCCTGCCAGCCGGCCATCGCCCCGACCAGGCTGGGAACATAAAGCCCTTTCCAATTGGTGCCTTGGCCGAGCCCCCTGAGGATCCGCTCGTAGGTTCCCTCGACCGCGATGGCGACCCAGATCGGCATGCCGTCGAGGTGCATCGGCACCGAGACCTCGGCGACCCCGGCGCCCAGGCCGCGGAAGACGTCGGCGGCGGCGCGCACGCAGTCGTCGACCCGCGCGTCGCCCTCCTCGCGGCCGAAGCCCTCCTTGACGACGCCGATCTTCAGGCCCTTCACCCCGGCGCCGAGCGCCTGGGTGTAGCGCGCGGTCTTCGGCGCGTATTGCCGCGGGTCGAGCCCGTCGGCGCCCGCCAGCACCTCCAGGAAGAGCGCGTTGTCGGCGGTCGAGCGGGTCATCGGGCCCAGGTGGTCGAGCGTCATCTCGATCGACATCGCCCCGGTATAGGGCACCAGCCCCCAGGTCGGCTTCATGCCGTAGAGCCCGCAGAAGGCGCTGGGCTCGCGCACCGAGCCGCCCTGGTCGCTGCCGATCGCGAGATCGACCGCGCCCGAGGCGACCAGCGCCGCGCAGCCCGAGGACGAGCCGCCCGTGGTGTAGGCGTGGTCGTAGGGGTTGAGCGTGGTCGCCACCGCGTTGGTATGGCTGGAGCCGGAGAAGCAGAAGTACTCGCAATGCGCCTTGCCGAGGATGGTGCCGCCGGCATCGAGGATGCGGGTGACCACGCTGGCGTCGACCTCGGGCACGTAGCCTTCCAGCGTGGAGGCCCCGTTCATCATCGGCACCCCGGCGACCGAGATGTTGTCCTTGATGGCGACGGTCCTGCCCTTCAGCTTGCCGCGCTTGGCGCCTTCGATGGTGGTGCGCACGTACCAGGCGCTGAGCGGATCCTCGTCGCGGCCCGGCCGGTATCCCGGCGAACGCGGGTACTTCACCTCCGGCAGGTGGTGGGGCATGCGGTCGAGCGGGCGATAGTAGGTCTCGACCGTGTCGCCGATCATCCGGGCGAATTCCTCGACGTCCGGCTCGTCGAGCGTCAGGCCGAGCGTGTTCGCCGCCTCCCGGACTTGCGCGCGCGTCGGCCGCTTGGCGGACATCGTTGCTCCCCTGCCCCGTTCGTATGGCGGAATTGTCCAACGCGCGTCGGGGCGGGTCAAGCGAACGCGGCCCGGCGCGGCGCATGCGACGCCCCTGCCGCACGCATAAGGTCTTGACCGGGACGCAAAAGGTTTCGGCATAAGGTTTCGTATGTGCCGAACGATCCTTACGACCGGGTCCGTCAACCTTGGACGAGGTTTCGTCGCGGCCGGCAATAAGCTGGGGATAACTTTCCGGCGTGTCTTGAATCATGGTCGCAACCCTGCCTTCATGGTCCTGTCCGGCCAGCGATTGACCCGGCCCTTAACATCGGCCGTTAACATATGACGTAGCGGCGCCGCGGCAGCGTGCGGTAACCATGGGTCCGGCCAACCTTGTGCGCTTGTCCGGCGGAACCTAGAATGCTCGCGACGGGTCGAAGAATCCCCCATACGTCGGCTCGACCGCACATATTTCTGGATTTCGTTTCTGGATTTCAGTCGGTCGCAAGATTGCAGCGGAAGACGCTGAGCTGATGAACGAGATCGAGCGTTTCGGACTGGGAAGGGCGCCGGGTCTGCTGCCGCCGCCCGGTCACGAGCCGTTCGAAGCCGAGTTCAGCCTGCGCGACTACCTGCGCCAGCTGCGCCGCAACTGGCGGATCCTGTTCGGCACCGTGGTGCTGGTCACGGGTCTCACGATGCTCGTCCTGTTCCAGCTCACGCCGCGCTTCATGTCCACGGTGGTCCTGGTGATGGAGCCGCCGAAGTCGAAGGTGGCGGGCATCGAATCGGTCTACACGACCGGCCAGCTCACCCTCGAGGCGCTGCAGAGCGAGCGCCAGATCATCCGCTCGCGCACGGTCGCGCGCAAGGTCGTCGAGCGGCTCGAGCTCGCCAAGGATCCCGAGTTCAATCCCGCGCTCCGCGAGGCCAGCCTGTTCGCCGGGGCCGAGGCCTGGATCTCGAGCCTGATCGGCTCGAAGGAAACCGACACGATGTCCGCCGAGGCCAAGCAGGCGCTGGCGCGCGTGCGGCTCACCGACGCCTTGCTCACCGTCCTCACGGTCGAGGCGATCCCGCGCTCCAACCTGCTCGACGTCTCGGTCACCTCGCCCGATGCGGAAAAGGCCACCAAGATCGCCAACTCCGTCGCCGAGGTCTATCTCGTCGAACAGGTCGCGGCGAAGTTCCGCGAGGCCGAGCGCGCCACGGTCTGGCTGCGCGAGCGCATCGCCAAGCTGCGCGCCGCCACCGAGAAGGCGGACAGCGCGGTGGAGGCCTACCGCGCGAAATTCGGCCTGATCCGCGGCACCGACGACAAGGAGATCACCAATTCGCAGATCGCCCAATTGAGCACGCAGCTCATCAACGCGCGCACCAAGCGCGCGGCCGAGGAAGCCCGCCTCGCGCAGATCGAGAAGCTCCTGAAGTCGCGGCGCGGCGTCGATTCCGCCACCGCGGTGCTGACCTCGCCGATCATCCAGCGGCTGAGCGAGCGCGAGACCGAGCTGATCGGCAGGCTCGCCGAGCAGTCCGCCGTCTTCGGGCCCAAGCACCCGAAGATCCTGGCGATCCGGGCGGAAATGGGCGATCTGCGGCGGAAGATCTATCTCGAGGTCCGCAAGATCGTGAACCGCGTGCGCGGCGAGGTCGCGGTCGCGCGGGCGCACGAAACCGCGCTCAGGCAGAAGCTGACCGAGCTCGAGGGCAAGGTCGGCGTCTCCAACCAGAAGAGCGTCCGCCTGCACGCCCTGGAGCGCGAGGCGAAGGCCAACCGCGCGCTGCTGGAGAACGTGCTGGCGCGCCACAAGGAGGCGCTCGCCCAGCAGGGCATCCAGAACGCCAACGTGCGGATCGTCTCCTACGCCAGCGTGCCGGTGTCGCCCTACTTCCCGAAGAAACGGCTGCTGGCGGGCCTCGCCTTCTTCGCCAGCCTGGTCGTGGGCATCGGGCTGATCGCGCTCCGCGAGAGCCTCGATGCGGTGTTCCGCAGCGCCAGCCAGGTCGAGGCCATGACCGGCGTGCCGGTCCTCGACCTGGTGCCCGAGGTCAAGTCGCGGAAGTTCACCCGCAGCCAGTTCGCCAAGCACATCCAGGAGAACCCGCTGTCGCATTTCTCCGAGGCCCTGCGCGGCGTCTTTCTCGGGCTCCTGACCTCGAACGTCGACCGGCCGCCCAAGGCCGTGCTGGTGACCTCCTCGACGCCCGAGGAGGGCAAGTCGCTGCTGGCCTGCGCACTCACCGAGATCGTCGTCGCCTCGGGGCCCAAGAACGCCGTGATCGTGGACTGCGATCTCCGCCGGCCGAGCCTGCACGACTATTTCGAGATCGCGCGCTCTCCCGGCCTGGTCGAGTACCTCTCCGGCGCCGCCGAGCTCGCCGACGTCGTCCATCACATCGGCGACAAGGGCCTCCACGTCATCACCGCCGGCCGGCAGGTCTCCAACCCGAGCGCCGTGCTGGCCTCCGACCGCATGAAGGAGCTCCTGAAGCGCCTGCGCGAGAGCTACGACACGCTGATCATCGACAGCGCCCCGGTGGGCCCGACCAACGACGCGCGGATCCTCGGCAGCTGGGTCGACTCGATCCTGTTCGCCGTGCATTGGGGCAAGACGCGCCGCGAGACCGCGGCCGCCGCGATCAAGAAGCTGCAGGCCTCGGGCCTGCACGTTGCCGGGATCGTGCTCAACCGCGTCGACTACAAGAAGCACGCCTTCTACGACTATTCGGCCTATGACGGGCGCAGCCGGAGCTATGCGAAGTACTACTCGCGCTGAGCGCCCGCGCCCGCACCGGGCTCAGGCATCGCGGCTGCTCCAGGACTGCGCGCAGGCCAGGCCCAGCACAAAAGCGTAGGTGACGCTGACGGCTGGGATCTGCAGGCTGAAATCGACCAGCGAATGGGCCCCGACGAGCGCGCTCGCGCCGACCCCGAGCGCGGGATAGTACGCATCCAGCTTCCGCCGCCTCACCCCGCGCCAGCAGATCCGCGCCAGCAGGGCGATCGACAGGACCAGCGCCGCCGCCGCCGGCAGCCCCAGCTCGAGGGCGTTCTCCAGGTATGTGTTGTGGGCGCGCAGCACGGCGCCGGAGTAGCTGCGCTCGGCCGGCTGCAGGCTCTCGAAGGCCTTGGCGAAGGTGCCGTAGCCGGTGCCCAGCAGCGGCCATTTCACGACACCGCTCAGCGTGATGTCGAAGATCTGCAGCCGCAAGTCGGTGGCGCCGACCGAGTGGGCGAGCCGCCTGGCGAGATCGGCGCCGCTGACCAGGAAGAACCCCGCGAGCGCCGCCGGGACCAGCAGGAAGGTCGCCAGGACGACGCCGCGCGCGCGCCGCCGCGAGGCCGCCATGGCCGCGAGGAAGGCGAACAGCCCGACCAGGCTCGAGACCACGCCGGCGCGCGAGGCGGTCAGGATGAGCGCGCTCGCCACCACCGCCCAGGCGGCCAGCAGGTGCCAGTTGTGGGCGAAGAGGAAGGCGATCGCGTCGGCGATCCGCGTCGCCAGGGTGCGGCCGGCGAACGGCGCCCGGGCGATCCGCCGGACGATCAGCGCGGTCACGGCGATCAGGCCGATCCCGGCATAGCTGGCATAGGAGTTTCGGTTGATGAAGGTGCTGGTGACCACGTCGTGGTAGAAGAACTTGTCGACCCACAGCACCATGCGGGCGTCGCTGAAGTCGATCGCCAGGCCGTAGCCGGCGTAGGCGGCGGCGGCCAGCACCAGCCCGCCGAGCGCGCGCCGGGCGGCGTCGGCGTTGCGGCAGAGCTGCAGCGCCAGCCAGAACACGCCCGCGTACCAGAGGAGGCGCAGCAGCGCGGAGAGCGTCGCATGGCGGTCGATGCTGATGCTGCCGGCGAGCTCGGCCCCCAGCGCCCGCCCGGCCTCGCCCCATGCCGGATGGTGCCAGGACGGCGGCGTCCCCGGCGACATCTGCGCGACGATCCAGCCGACGACGCAGGCGAAGAGCAGCAGCGGCAAGGCGATCCGGCCCGGCGGCACGGCGAGCGTGGCCCGGCCCGCCGCCAGCAGGACCGCCCAGACGGCCAGGGTAGCCGCGGTCAGCGCCGCCAGCGGCGGCCAGGCCCAGCCGGGCGCCGCGGCGAAGGGCAGCGGCGCCAGCAGCACCACCGCGAGCAGCGGCCAGAAGACCGGCCCCGGCGCCTTCGCCGGTATCGTCACCGAGGCGGCGACCATCGCCCGATCGACGTCCGAGACTGCGCCCTGCCACGTGTCATACCTTGCTTGCCTGTGCGGTCCTGCCTGCCTGGCGCACCATAGCTTGGCCGCCGGCTCCGCCATACCGTTCTAGGACACGCGCCACCGACGCCAAACCGCCGCCGCGCGCGCGGCTATGATAGAAACCCGCGCGAGGGCCATCCAATCCAACCCGGACGACCGGACGCAAAGCATGCGGGTTCTATACGTCATCAACGGCTTCGATCCCGGCGGCGCCGAACACGGCCTGCTGACGCTGATCGAGACCGGCTTCTTCGACGGCCACGAGCTGGCCGTGCTCGGGTTCTGCCGCGGCCGCGGCGATCTCGCCGAGACCATTGCAGGCACCGTCGGACCGGATCGACTGATCCTCGCCACACCCGCGCTAGCCCTAACCATTCGCGGCCTGTTCAAGGGCGCGGCTGCACTCTTCGCCAAGCTTCGCGCGTACCGCCCCGACCTCGTGGTGCTCTCGTTGAAACAGGCCAACCTCGTCGGCCGCCTGGTGCTGACCTTGTTCCCCGGCATCCGCTGCGCCTCCTTCGAGCACATCTCGCGCTACCGCGCGCGCCGCGCCGAATGGCTTTATCGATACGTGCTGTGGCTGCTCTCGTTCCGGGTGAACGAAGTCTGGGCCGACTGCCGGCAGACGCTGGCCGATACCAGGCGCTACTTCGCGCCGCGCGCGCGCGCCGAGCGCGTGGTTCCGCTGTTCGCCGCCGCGAAGAGCCAGCCGGCGAAGACCAACTACGCCCTGCACAACCCGCTGCGGCTCGTCGCCGCGGGCCGCCTGGTGGAGCGCAAGAACCTGGCCCGCCTCATCGAGTCCCTGGCCCAGCCGCACGGGCTCGGCGCGGTCACGCTCGACGTCTTCGGCGACGGCGAGGAACGCGCCGCGTTGGATCAGCTGATCGCCGCGCGCGGGCTCGTCGACCGCGTTCGCCTGCACGGTTTCGCCGCGCGCTGGTACGCCCGGCCCGAGGTGCTGGAGGCCGACATCTTCGTGAACCTGAGCGATACGGAAGGCTTCTGCATCGTCGTCGCCGAGGCGATGGCGGCCGGCCTGCCGGTGGTCGCGACCGACGTCGGCGGCATCCGCGACTACGGCCGGGACGGCGAGAACATGCTGGCGCTGGCGCAGCCGGACGGAGCGGCGCTGATCGAGGCGCTCGCGACGCTGGCCGGCGACGAAGCGCTCCGCCGCCGCCTCGGCCAGGCCGCGCGCGCGGCGATGCTCGCCGCCTACGGTCCCGGCGGCAGCGCGCGTGGCGAGGGCCTTGCGGGCGGCGACGACTGATCCATCGTCAGCCGGCGCCACGGACGTCCTGTTGCATCTGGACGGATGGCGATGGACGGGGCGCGAAACAACCGGGATTTTCGCAACCCATCTGGTCTATCGTGGCGCCAATCGGTCCCGGCAGACAGAGCGCGTCGACAGCACCCCCATGCGCAAGATCGTCCACGTCATCACCCGCTTCATCGACGGCGGCGCCGATGAGAACACGCTGCTCACCTGCAACCACCAGGCGCGGGCGGGCGACGCGGTGTGGCTGGTCCACGGCGCCGCGGTCAGCCGGCGCATGCTGGACCAGCTCGACCCCGCGGTCGGCGCGCTCCGCCTGCCCAGCCTGGTGCGCGAGATCTCGCCGCTGAAGGACCTCGCGGCGCTGGTCCGGCTGGCCCGCCTGTTCCGCCGCATCCGGCCCGACGTCGTCCACACCCATACCAGCAAGGCCGGCATCGTCGGCCGCCTGGCGAGCCTCGCGGTGCCGCGCGCGCGGGTCTTCCACGGCGTCCACATCCTGCCCTTCGTCGCGGCGCCCGCGCCGGTCCGCCTCGTTTACATCGCCCTGGAGAGGCTCGCGGCGCTGCGCACCCGCGCCTTCATCGACGTCAGCCCCGAGATGCGCGCGCTCTGCCTCAAGTACCGCATCGGCCGGCCCGAGCGGCATTTCGTCGTGCCCAGCGGCATGGAGATCGCCCGTTTCCGCGCCGCCGTCCCCGCCCCGGACCTGGCCGCGCTGCGCGCCCGCCTCGGCCCCCGCGCGGTGCTCGCCGGCTACCTCGCCGCGCTCGAGCCGCGCAAGCGCCACCGCGCGCTGATCGAGGCGCTGGCCCCGGTGCTGGCGGCCGAGCCCGACGTCCACCTCGCGCTCGCCGGCGACGGCCACGAGCGTCCGGCGGTCGAGGCGCTGGTCGCCGAGCGCGGTCTCGGGACCCGGGTCCATGTCCTCGGCTTCCGCGACGATCCCGAGCGCGTCATCGCGGCTTGCGACTTCTGCCTCTTCGCCTCGTTGCGCGAGGGCCTGCCGCGCGCGGTGGTGCAGTACGCCGCCGCCGGCAAGGCGACGCTGGCCACCAGTCTGCCGGGCATCGAGATCGTGCTGCGCGACGGCGAGAACGGCTACGTGGTGGCGCCCGACGACATGGCCGGCCTGGCCCGGCGCTTCGCCGAGCTCGCGCGCGACGCCGCCACCCGCAAGGCGATGGCCGCGGCCAGCGCGACCCTCGACCTCTCCGACTGGGAGGCCGCCGCGATGGCCCGCCGCATCGAGGCGATCTATGGTTGAGGCGGGCGGGTGCGGCGGATGATCGATCAGCTCGACAGGTTCCGCGGCAATCGCGTGGTTTCGTTCGCGGATTTCGACTAGCGTTGGCGGACCGTCCGATCGGCTCCACCGGGGGGAAATGCGAATGAAGGCCCCGATTGAGGATCGAAGCCATATAACCGGCTTTCGCGAGCACATCTCAAAGGCGGCCGGGGCATCCCGAGGCGAGTTCTTCGGATGGTTCGACGCCGCCGAGACACCCGAGGAGTCCTTCGTCCGAGGTAGCTGGGATTTCGCCTATCACATCGCAGCACCGGCGTTGCCGTATCTAGCGTGCCCCCACACGCTGACCGCTTTGGAGATCGGATACGGCGGCGGACGGATTCTCGCTTCGGCGGCGCGCAGTTTTGGGACGGTGATCGGCGTCGATATTCACGATCACGCAAAGATCGTCGAGGCCGAGCTGGCCAAGCTCGGCTTAACGAACTTCCAGCTTGCCCGTGGCGAAGGGGCCGAGCTACCGGTCGAAAGCGCCTCGATCGATTTCGTCTATTCGTTCATCGTCATGCAGCACGTGGAGAAATTACGGATTTTCGAGAGCTACCTTCGCGAAACCAGCCGCGTCCTGAAACACGGCGGGGTCGCCGTCATTTACTATGGGCGGGTTGGCCGGTTGTCCGAAGGATCCCGTTCCGCTCTGCGTTGGGGCCTCGATCGCTTGATTGCCCCGATCTATCTCTGGCCCAAGGGATTCCGCGAATTGCCGGCCGCGGTGAACGCCACCAACCTGATCATCGCACCTGGTCGCGCCAAGCGGTCGGCACAGGCGGCCGGTCTTGACGTGGCGCGGACCGTGACCTCTCGGAAGCGCGTCCCCGATGGATACCCTCGATACGGCGGACAGCATGGTTTGGTGCTTCGCAAGCCGGGCTGACCCGACGCTCGCCGCCGACGGCCACCGACGATGAGCGCCCGACGCGCGTCTCGCGGTCATTCGCACGACGATCCGGTCGCGACGATCCATGGCTGAGGCGGGCAACGATACAAAGCGGGCCGAGAGCGCGCCCGAGCCGCCGCGCCGGTCGCTGACGCGCCGGACCGTCTCGGGTTACTTCTGGCTGCTCGGCGGCTCGGGCATGCGCTCGGTGCTGCGCATCCTAGTCCTCGCCGTCCTCGCCCGCCTGCTGGTGCCGGCGGATTTCGGTCTCGTCGGCGCGGCCATGATCGTGCTCGCGCTCGCCGACATATTCGGGCAGATCGGCGTCTCCCCGGCGCTAGTGCACAAGCAGGACCTGACCGAGGCCCACATCCGTACCGGCTGGACGCTGACGCTGCTGTTCGGCCTCGGCGTCGGCGTACTGGTGTATTTCCTGGCTTACGGCATCGCGGCGCTGTTCCGCATGCCGGACCTCGAGCCGGTGCTCCACGGCCTGGCCTGGATATTCCCGCTGCGCAGCCTCGCCATCGTCGCCCAGGGGCTGCTCCAACGCCAGATGCGGTTCCGTGCCATCGCCACCATCGAGCTATCCAGCTTCACCGTGGGCTATGCCGCCATGGCAATCGCGTTGGCGTACGCCGGTTTCGGCGTCTGGGCCCTGGTGTTCGGCCAGCTGGCGCAGACGGCGCTCACCAGCCTCGCCTACCTCGCCGTCGCCCGGCACAGCATGCGCCCGCAGATCGATCCCACGGCGCTGCGATACCTGACCCGCTTCGGCGCCGGCTCGACCCTCGCCGGTTTCGGAAACTACGCGGCGATGAACGCGGACTATTTCGTCGTCGGCCGCTGGCTCGGCGCCGAGGCGCTCGGCTTCTACACCCGCGCCTATTATTTCCTCATGCAGCCGGCGAACCTGGTCGGCGCGCTCGGCGAGCGCGTCCTCTTCCCGGCGATCGCCAGCATCCAGTCCGACGCGGCGCGCATGCGCAAGGTCTACCACCGCTCGATCGCGCTGGTCGCCCTGTTCACCGCGCCCTTGAGCGCCTTCCTCTTCGTCTTCGCCCCGGAGATCATCGGCCTGCTGCTTGGCGACCAATGGGGGATGGTCGTCGTGCCGTTCCGCGTCCTGGTGGTCGTGCTGCCGTTCCGGACGGCTTACAAGATTACGGCGACGCTGCTGCGCGCCTCGGGGGCGATTTTCGCCATGGCCGTCTGGCAATGGCTCTACGCCGCGACGGTCCTTCTGGGCGCCTGGATCGGACAATCCCATGGCCTGGACGGGGTCGCGGTCGGCGTGGCGCTGGCTATCGCCGCGGGCTTCTGGATCGGCATCGCCTTCGCGCGGGCGATCAACCGCATCTCGGTCCGCCACGTTGTGGTCACTTTCGCCAAGTATGCCGCTGTCTCGATCGCATTGGCTGCTTTACTGCTGGTTCTCAGGCACGTCATGGAGCCATTCGGCCTGTCCCCCGCACTCATGATCGCCCTCGCGGGGCTGGTCGCGGCCGGTTTCGCGCTGCCGGTCTGGATCTTCCTTCCGGCGCTGTTCGGCGACGAGGGCCGTTGGGTTCGCTCGATGTTGGCTAGGGCGTCCGATGATTAATGTCGGCAGCGCGCTGCGGGGCTACGTCAGGTGGCTGCCGACGAACCAATACCTCCTGGTAAAGGACCTGCGGAACAAGCTCCGCATCCACAGGCATCCCAGGCTCACTTACGACAAATCCGCGCAGCTGTTCGTGTGTCACGATGGAGAGACGGCGATCCATTTCTGTCACATGGTTCGCGCCGGCCGCTATGTCGGCGGCATCAGGAAGCGAGCCGAGCTCCTCGCTGCCGAATACCTGCTCGACCTGGTGGATTTCGTGCCAGGCGACGTGATGGTCGACTGCGGCGCAAACGTCGGCGAGCTGGGCATTTGGGCGAACGAGCGGGAGCTCTGCTACGTCCCGGTGGAACCGGAGGACCGCGAGGCCGACTGCATCGACCTGAACGTCTTCGGCGGCGAGACACGAACGATACGCAAGGCGCTGTGGATGAATAACACCAAGCTGACATTCTATTCGGCCCCCGAGACCGCGGACAGTTCGCTGATCGACCCCGGCAAATACGATTCGGTGCGCGAAGTCGAGGCGATCACTGTCGCGGAGCTGATGGCAAGCGAGGTGATCGACACGGTGAAGTTGCTCAAGATCGACGCCGAGGGCGCGGAGCCGGAAGTGCTGCTAGGCTGCGCCTCGGTTATCGATCGGATCGAATACATCGTCGTAGAGTGCGGGTTCGAGCGCGGCCCGAAACAGGCCTCCCCTATCTGGGACGTCTATAATTTCTGCATGACCAACGGTCTCGAGTTCGTGAATATCAGGGGCGTTCGCTTGGCCTCTTTGTTCAGGAATCCCGGCTTTCGAAAATAAGAATCTGGCAAAGGTCGCGATACATGGCGTCGAAGCGGTTGGTCTCAATTGCCTGCGGGTTTTACAACAACGGGGAGTTCGCCGAAGAGACCGTTGGCTGCCTGAAGGCTCAGGACTACGACAACATTGAGATCATCCTGGTCGACGACGGGTCGACCGACGATACGCTGGAGACCCTCCGCCGGTTCGAGGGCGATGGCGTCACGGTGATCGCGCAGGAGAACCAGGGCATTGGCGCCGCCCTGCACACCGCATTCGCCGTGGCGCATGGCGAATTCTTCGCCTATCACGAAGCGGGCGACTTCTCCTTCCCGACCCGGATCAGCAGGCAGATCGAGGCTTTCGACCGCGATCCACCCATCGGCGCCGTGGCCAGCCACGTCGAGGTGCAGGACGTCGATGGTACGGTGCTGCGGATCGGCAAGCCCGAAATCGGCGACCGCCTCGCCGAGCGGCTGCTGAAGCAGAGCCAGTTCTCACACTCCGAGATGGCCTACCGCCGCTCGTGGTACGAACGCGCCGGCGGGTATCGCGCGTTCTTTCGATACAGCGAGGACAACGACCTGTTTCTTCGCCTGTCGGAGATCTGCGCCTTCGCCGTCGTCCCAGAAATCCTGGTCGTCAAGCGGCACCGCGCAGGCAGCGTGACCTGCGATCCGCGGAAGACTTGGCTTGCGCGGTGCTACCGCGACTTCGCGGAGTTCTGCGCGCGGGAGCGGCGGGCCGGCCGGGGGGATCCGCTCGAATTCCATGGAAAGGCCGCGGCTTTTCTCAGGCCACGCTCCGCCAGGCTGGCCGACCGCCTGGCCCGCCAGGCCTGGAAGCTCATACGAAACGGCGAGCTCGACATCGGCCGGGAGATCGCCGCCCACGCCTATCGGGAGAAAATGACGAAGCGCAGCATCGCTGCCTTGGCGTTGAGCGCGATGCCGCGGTTCATCCGCACGATTGGGCGAAGCGGGCCCGACCCAAAGGTCGGACGACCATTGGCGCGGTAGCGCGGCCCCCCTCGCGATCTCGTCAATACGCACCATCGCGAGAGTCTCACAAAATCCGATCAAGCCTTCCATCGCGAGCTGGTGGCGATAAACTAACCGCTAGAGGAGCCGTCCCTGTCCACCGGTTGCTCCAGCGTCTGGCCGTCGATGAACCGACCTTTCGGAACCAAACGGCCACGAGCGTCGCCGGCAGCCGAACGATCCCCGCGTCGAGCCAGCCATGACCGATTATAGGCCCGATATCAATGGGTTGCGCGGCGTAGCCGTGCTCAGTGTAATCCTCTTTCATGGTGAGTTCGGAAGCTTTACCGGGGGGTACGTCGGGGTCGACGTGTTCTTCGTCATTTCGGGGTACCTGATCACGTCGATCATCGCCCGGGATATCACGGAGGGACGCTTCTCGGTCGTTCGGTTCTACGATCGTAGAATCCGGCGGATCTTCCCCGCTTATTTCTCAGTCACGATCCTGACGACGCTGCTGGCACTGCTCGTGCTGCCGCCCGACGAGCTCCTCAAATTCGGCCGAAGCAGCATCGCCGCGGCGCTCTTCGTCGCCAACATCTATTTCGCCGAGCAGATGAGCTACTTCCAAGACGCCGCCGGAGAGCTGCCGCTCCTGCACATGTGGTCGCTCTCGGTCGAGGAGCAGTTCTACATTATCTGGCCGTTGGTCGTTTTTCTATTGCTGTTGAAGGTCTTCCACAGGTTCAGAGGTGCGATCATCTTGGCAACCGTCGTCGCCAGCTTGGCAATCACCGAGTGGGCCTTGGCTAACAAGAGCACCACCATGGTGTTTTTCTACACGCCATTCCGGATCTGGGAGTTCCTGTTCGGCTCGTTCCTCGCGCTCCACGGATTTCGGCCACCACGCGCCAGATGGCTAGTCGAGGCGTTGGGCGTTGCCGCCATTGCGATGATCGCGGCCGCGGTCGTGCTCTACCAACCGGGGCGCCCCGCATTTCCAGGCGCCTCGGCGATCCTGCCCTGCCTGGGCGCGGCGATCCTCATATTCGTGGGGCAGGACAAGGCGCTCTCTAGCACGCGTCTGATGTCCTGGCGGCCCCTGGTCTGGGTCGGCTTGATTTCGTACTCCCTTTATCTGATCCACTGGCCGCTATTCGCATTGCTCAAGGTCTATGTCGGGGGCGCGTTGTCCCACGTGCAGTCGGCCGTGGTGATCGCGATCAGCGTGGCGCTGGCCTATCTGTCCTGGCGCTTCATCGAACAACCCTTCAGGGGCACGGCCTATCCCGTTCTATCGCGGCGGTTTGTTCCTATCGCCGGCGGGCTCACCGTTATGGTCGTGCTGGCCGGTTTCGGATCGCTGCTCGTGCTCACCGACGGCGCGCATTTTCGCGGCAATCCGGCGGCTCGCATTGCCGATGCACAGCGAAATCAAACGAACCCAATGACGTCGAAATGCCTGAGGGCGGCGACGCTGCGGCAGGTCGACCCGAGGCGGCCGCAGTGCGTTCTCGGCGGACCGGCTCCAACCGGCAGGACACGGATCATATTGTGGGGGGACTCGCACGCGAACTCCTACTCACCCGCGTTCGCTGTCCTGGCCAGGTCGATCGAAGGCGGGATCGAGCAAGCGACGATGCAATCATGCAACGTGACCCTCTTCAAACCCGACGGGAAAACCGCTAATCGCTCCCGTGGCGCATGCCTAGAATTCAACCAACGGCTCTTGGACCGATTCAGGAAAGACGATGCGGTTTCGATCGTAATACTTTCGCAGTTTTGGTCTAGCGCTTACCTCGATCTTAAGTATGCCGCGAAAAACGGAGCCTCAACACCGGGCGGCTATCGCGACAGCGTCGGGTTCAAGACGCAGTTCCGCCGCCTAGAGGCGTTGGTCACGACGCTCACGCGCCTTGGCAAGCGCGTCGTGTTGATGGGGCAACCGCCAGTCTTCCCGACGGGCGGGGGCCGTTGCATCGTTCGCGCGCGCTTTCAGGGGCGGCCCGATTCGGTGTGCGACGTGAGTCGGGCGGGCAGCGACGCGATGGTCGGACCCGCGAACCGGATGCTCGTCGAGCTCGATCGCAAATATGCCGATGTCGTGGCGTTCATCCCCACGCGGATTTTCTGCGACGACGCTACTTGCCGCCCGACGATCGCATCCGGGGTCGCCTATCGCGATCGCCACCATCTGAGCGTTCTGGGAGCTCGAGCCCTGGCCGGCCGTTTGAAGCGCTTGCTGGACGTGCGATTGTCAGTCGGCGAACCGCCTGTATCTCGTCAACGCGAGTGACGTCATCCGCAAGAGCCGTGCGCGACCGCACGCTCACTCGGTCGACGCGCCCAGCCCAATATCAGTCGATTTCTCGATGAGCACGCCACCCTTCAACAGGACGAGGTGCTGGAGTTTCGCCTGCGAAAACCGTCCCGCCCATTTGGCGAGAATCTCCCGCTCGCTCGGCTCGCGCAAGTACTTCGGCGCGCGCGGCCGGCGCTTCGTCGTGCGCAACACGGACTGCTTCATCGCCACCTCGCAGTCGATCAAGGACGACCTGGCTTGCGCGGTGCTACCGCGACTTCGCGGAGTTCTGCGTGCGGGAGCGGCGGGCCGGCCGGAGGGATCCGCTCGAAGTTTATGGTAAGGCTGCGGCTTTTCTCAGGTCTCGCTCAACAAGGCTGGCGGACCGCCTGGCACGCCAAGCCTGGAAACTGCTGCGAAGCGGCGAAACTTCAATAGGGCGCGAGATCGCGATCCATGCATTCCGCGAAAAGGCGACGAAGCGCAGTATCGCTGCAATAGCGTTGAGCGCCATGCCGCGATCTATCTGAACCATCGGAAGATCCGGCACTGGCAACACCTGATTTTCCTGCGCTACGCGCTAATAAGGTCTGGTACCTTTCATCAATACACAGTTCAATGCTCAATCTCGATCCAGGGTTGAGAAGACTGTATTCCAGTTCGTTGATCCTATGAATTGCGTCTCTTGCGCATATTCTGCGAGAAACTAGTTGGCCACCAAACATCTCCTTGCACACCTCATTAAAAAACATGGCCAGTCGCGGATGGCAGGCTCGCGCACGGTCTTCAAGGCGGCATCCTTGTATGTCGATGCATACAACAATATCGACTACAACGTTGATGAGAACGGCGAGGCAAACGTCGTCCGAAAACTGAGTCAACTACCGCTTCATACCGTGTTCGACGTAGGTGCAAACCGGGGCGATTGGGGGCGTCTTGTCATTGAGAACTCTCCAGCCAACGTACACTGCTTTGAGATCGCCGAACCGACGTTTAAGAAACTTAAAGACAGCCTCGGCTCCGAACCTAGATGCCGATTGAACAACATCGGCCTTGGATCGCGCGATACGGCGGTCACGTTGGACTATTATCCGGAGAACGACACGGTCACCACGTCGATCCTGGGCAAACAGATCCACAAGCAGGAGCGCATCGCGCTGGAAGGGCGATTGATCCGAGGCGACGACTACTGCGCCACCGCCAAGGTCCAGGCCATCGACCTCCTCAAGATCGACGTTGAAGGATCCGAGAACGAGGTTTTGGCCGGCTTTGAGACGATGATTGCCGACGGCCGAATCAAGGTCATTCAATTCGAGTACGGAATGGCCAATATCTACACGCGGTTCTTGTTACGGGACTACTACGAGCTCCTCGAAGCGCATGATTTCGCGGTCGGAAAGATCTATCCGGATTTCGTCGATTTCGGCCGCTATGATCCGCGCCAAGAGGATTTCCGCGGTCCCAACTACCTGGCCGTGAATGGCAAGTACCGCGAGATCATCGAGCTGTTGCGGCACTAGCCGGCCAATCGCCGGCTCGATCTCTCACCGCCGGCTCCCAGCCACTCGTCCGGAACCCCACGCATGATCGTCATGATGATCTGCCACTACGACGACACGAACTCCAGTGGCGGATTGGACCAGCAGGCACGATTGCTGAGCCGCGCCTTGCGCGCCGTCGGCGAGGACGTGGTCGTCCTGGCCAGCACGCGGAAACGCGCCAACGCCGGCTGGTCGACCGACGAAGGTGTGCCCGTCCGGCTGTTCTGGACCTATGCGTCGCCGCAGGCTTCCGGACGATATCTCCCGGCGGCGCTGATCTGGGCGGCCCAGCTCCTGGTCTGGGTGATCGCGAACCGAGCCCGGATCGCGGTCATCCACGGCCACCAGATGCGCATTCATGCCTTCGTCGCCGCCCTTGCCCGGCGGCTCTTCAAGATCCCCACGATCCTCAAATCCGCGTTGGGCGGCGCGGGCTCCGACATCTACGCGATCGGCACCCGCAAATATCTCGGCGCGCCGGGGCGCCGCTTCGTCATCCGCAATACCGATTGCTTCGTCGCCACCACCGAGACGATCAGGTCCGACCTGCTCGCCTATCACGTGCCCGCCGAGCGGATCCGCCTCATCCCCAATGGGACGATCATCCCGACGACGAACGACGCCGCGCCGGACGCAAGACGGGCGCGCAAGTGCCTCTATCTGGGCCGTTTCTCGCGGGAGAAGAACGTGGCGGCCTTGGCCCGGGCCGCGGCGCGGGTCGGCGCAGAGGGCGCGCTCGAGGTCGATTTCTTCGGACGCGGCGACGAGGAGGCCCAGATCGACGCCGCGATCCGCGCCGGTAGCGGCGCGCGCGTCGCGAACAATGGCTGGATCGCCGATCCCGCGACGGTGCTCAGCGACTACGGCTATGTGCTCCTGTCCTCGCATATCGAGGGGCTGTCCAATACGATGATCCAGGCGATGTCGCACGGCCTCGTCCCGGTCGCGACGCGCGTCAGTGGCTGCATCGAGCACCTGTGCGACGGCGAGACCGGTTTCTTCTTCGAGGGCGACGACGAGGCGAGCCTGGCGCGCGGCCTTGCGGCCATCGCCGAGGTCCCGCCCGAAAGGTGGTGCCGGATGTCGGAAGCGGCGCGGAGATATGCGGTCGAGAACTTCGACATCGCTGCGATTTGCGGCGCCTATCGGACGCTCTACGCCGAGCTCGCGCCGCGGGGCTAAGGCTGCGGGATGGACATCGCCATCGCGACCTACACGTTTCTGCCCGAAATCGGCGGTGTCGCCCGCAACGTGTCGATCCTCGCCGAGGCCTTCGCGGCGGCGGGCCACCGCGTCACCGTCGTCACCACCGCGCCCGGCCCCAGCGACGGTTTCGGCCACGAGGTGGTCCGCAACCCCGGCCCGCTCCGGCTTTGGCGCCTCACCCGGCGCGCCGACGTGCTGATCCACTCCAACCTTTCGCTCAAGCTCGTCTACCCGCTGCTTTTCATGCGCCGGCCCTTCGCGCTCCGCCATCATTCCGAAAGCGCCTTCGCCCTCTCGCGCCGGACGCTCTCCAAGGACGCGCTCCGGCGCCGCGTCTTCGACCGCGCGACGCATTTCGTCACCAGCGACTTCATCGGCCGCAAGGGCGGCCTCGCCGACTACGTCGTCACCCACCCCTTCGCCAATCCGCGCTACGTGACGCCCGAGCGCGTGCAGCCGGTGGGCGAGCGGCGCGGCGCCCTCTTCGTCGGCCGCCTCGAGGCGGAAAAAGGCCTCATCTTCCTGCTCGAGCGCTGGCCCAATCTCCGCGAGGCGCTCGACGCCGGCACGCTTACCGTGGTCGGTGACGGCGCGCTCCGGGGCGAGCTCGAACGCCGCATCGCCGCCGGCGAGGCCGGCCAGGTCGACTACCTCGGAGCCCTGCCGCCGGCGGAAACAGCCGCGGCGATGGGCCGCGCCGCCTACGTGTTCGTACCCTCGCTCTGGCAAGAGCCCTTCGGCGCGGTGGCGCTGGAGGCGCTCGCCATGGGCGCCCTAGTGATCCACAGCGGCCGTGGCGGCCTGATGGAGGCGACCGGAACGCTCGGCTTCGCCTTCGACCCCGACGACGAGGGCAGTCTCGATGCCGCGCTCGCCAGGGCCCGGGCGGCGCGCGACCGCCAGCGCGCCGAGCCCGGGGAGCGCGCCCGCTATATGGCGGCCGTGGCCGAGCACGTGGCGCGGTTCCGGCCCGAGATCGTGGCGGAGACGATCCTTGCGACGATGGCATCGATCCGGGACGCGAAGACGATGCTTTAACGGCCCGGTCCGCCGGTGAATTTCCACATCCGGAACAAGGCGTCCTCGTAGACCACGGTGAAGTTCGCCGCAACCACGCCATGGTCGAGCATCCAGCCCCGGGTCCGCAGGAACGAGCCCGGCTTGCCCGCGATCAGATGCGTGACGCCGCGGGCGCGCACGTCGGCCAGCAGGGTTTCCGGGGTCACGTCGGAGCCCCAGCGCGTCGCGCGGCGGCGCGTGAACAACGAGAAGACCCGCGGCTTGCCGACCATGATCAGGTCGCGCGGCCCCACGTTGCGGGCGACGGCGTCGTAGAGCCTGCGCGTCTCCGGGCTCGCCGCGCCAATGGCCGCGCGGTACGGGGTGGCGAGCCAGGGCGGTCCCCAATGGCCGAGGAGATAGACGCAGAGGACGCCCGCCACAGCCCAGCGCCAGGTTCCCGCGCGCGCCGTGACCCGCGACAGTGCGGCGCGAATGCCGTGGACGAGATAGAAGGCGCCGAACGGCAGCAGCGGCAGCAGGGAACGCGGCGCGTAGGTGAAGGGCAGGATCGCCAGCAGGATCAGCGAGCCTCCGAGATAGAGCTCCATCGGCGAGAGGGACCGGGCGGCCTTGCGCCATCGCGCCGTCCCGCCGGCCTGGGCGCGGTAGTTCGCCACGATCGCCCCGCCCAGACCCAAGGCGGTCAGCGCGCAGGCGAGGAGCCCGACGAGATAGCCCACTGTCTTCGAACCGGCGATCCGGAACGAGTCCAGGATCAAGTAGTTCAAGGACTTGTAGTAGGACGCGACGTTCCGCGCCGCGCAGCGCAGGCAGATCCCGACGCTGCTGTCGTCGTACCCCACATCGCGCACGCCAGCTTGATAGACCCCCAGCAAGACCGCGAAGGTCGCGAGCGTGACCCCGGCCTTGATCGCCACCGTGCGGTCCGCGATGCGCATGAGGTCATGGAGCAGCACGGCGATCAGCAGCACGATGCCGATCGACCGGGTCTCGAAGGCGATGAAGATCAGCGCGCCCGTCACCATGGAATGGAGCACGAGCGTGCGGGGCTTCGCGTTTTCCCTCAGCAGCGCCGCGTACAAGGCGAATACCGAGATCAAAATGAACGGGAATTCCGACATGATCTGCTGCCGGTACGCCCAGACGAATGGGTTGAGCGCGAACACCAGCACCGTCGCCAGGGCGGTCTCGCGCGAGCGTAAGCGCGCGATCAGCAGCAAGAGCCCGAGCAGGCTGACGCACTGCGCCAGCCACGCCGGAGCCTTCAGGACCTGCAGGTCGAGCCCGAAACCCGCCACAAAGGGCGCCAGCATGGCCGGGTAGACCGGCGGGTAGTTGATCGGGCTGTGCCACAGGCTCTTGGGGTTGTGGACGAAGTAGGGATCGAGCAGCGAGCCGCTTTCCACCAGCGCCCGCGCCTGCGAGAGGTAGAGCGCAAAATCCCCGCCCCATTCGTGCTGGTCGTTCAGCGTCGCCAGACCGACCAGGAAATAGGCAATGAGGAACGCCGCCATTCCCGCAACCCCACGGCGCTGCGCAACGCCGCCGCGTTCGATGTCGGTGTCGGGGCCGAGCACGCTCATGGTCATCGGCGGTTCCGGTCTGCGGTCAGGCGCAGGCGTCGATCGCCTGGGCCCGCTTATCTAACAAACCCGGGGCCCCAGCGCACGCCCGCGGAGGCTCGTCGTCAAGCGTCGCGGCATGATCGCGGCGTGCCAACTCCGCCGCGCAATCAACTGACGAACAACGGGGTTCCATTCTTGGCCGGCAGCCGGCAGTATGCGCCATACGCTCAACGCAGGTTGCGGAACTGCAAGCCAAGGGACCGGAGGTGATGGCCAATCGGCGGGTGATCATCGTGGGCTGCGGAGGATATATCGGCAGCCACCTGATCGATCGGTTGCTCGAGGACAACAGTTTTGAGATTTTCGGATTCGATATCAGCTCCCACAAGATCGCGCGGCACCTCGGCAACCCGAAACTGCATTTCACCGAAGGGCTGATCGACGCCGGCAATACCGAGACTGTCCTGCGCCCGGCGCTGGAGACGGCCGACTTGGTGATCTCGCTCGCCGCCGTCTGCCAGCCCGCCGAGTACGTCAAGAACCCGCTGCTGACCATCCAGTCGAACTTCATCGACGCCTACCGGCTGGTCGACCTCTGCGCCAAGACGGGCACCTGGCTCATCCATGCCTCGACCTGCGAGGTCTACGGCCGCACCATCGACAGCTACCTGCCCGACCACAGCTACGACGATCCCAGGCTCTTCGAGCAGATCGAGGACGAAACGCCCCTGGTCATGGGCCCGGTCGTCAACCAGCGCTGGACCTACGCCACCGCCAAGGCGCTGCTGGAGCGCTACATCTACGCCAACCACACCGAGCTCGGCCTGCCCTTCACGATCTTCCGGCCCTACAACTGGTTCGGGCCCCGCATGGACTTCATCCCGGGCCGCGACGGCGAGGGCGTGCCCCGGGTGCTGGCCTGCTTCATGAAGGCGATGCTCGAGGACCAGCCGATGCAGCTGGTCGACGACGGCACGGCGCGGCGCACGATCACCTATATCGGCGACGCGATCGACGCCATCATGGCGATGCTGGCCAGGCCGGAGCGGGCCAAGAGCCGGATCTTCAATATCGGCAACCGCGACAACGAGACCACCATCGCCGACCTGGCGCTGATGATGCGCGAGGTCTACGCCGAGATCACCGGCCTCGAGCGATACCGCGAGCATCCGATCGAGACGGTCGGCTCGGGCGAGTTCTACGGGCCGGGCTACGAGGACTGCGACCGCCGGGTCCCCGATCTCACCCGCGCCGAGCGGCATCTCGGCTGGACCGCCAAGGTGGGGCTGCGCGAGACCATGGAGCGCACGATGCGCTACTTCCACGCCGCCTACGCCGACGATGTCGCGGTCAAGGATCGTAGCGACCTAGCCGGTATCTCGCCATGACGCGCAGGCAGCGCAGCCCGTAGCGGATCGGGCCGAGGTGGGAGGCCTCGCCGGCGTAGCGCGTCGGGATCCCGAGCTCGCCGATCGCCAGCCCCCGCGCCCGCGCGCAGGCGATGACCTCGAGGTCGAACTCGAAATAGCCGGAAAGCCGATCGAACGGCAGGCCTTGCGCCGCCTTGCGGCTGTAGAGCATGAAGCCCGAATGGTAGTCGGTCATGGCGAGGCCGAAGGCGCGGTTCTCCAACCAGGTCAGCATGCGCCCCGCCAGCCACTTGTAGCGCGGCATGCCGCCGGCGAGCGCCGTGCCGTCCTTGTGCCGGCTGCCCTGCAGCAGGTCGAGCCCCCGTTCGGCCATGTGGTCGGTGAACTGGGCGATCTTCTCCGGCGGGTACTGGCCGTCGGCGTGCAGGCAGACGATGTAGTCGCCCCCCGCCTCGACGCAGCGCCGGATGCCCTCGCGCACCGTGAAGCCATAGCCCCGGTTCGGCCGGTGCGGGGTCACGTGGAGCTTCGGATGCTCCGCCGCCAGCGCCTTGACCACGGCTTGCGTGTCGTCCGTGCTGCCGTCGTCGATCACATGGACGGCGACGAGACGTCCCCAGAGCTCGTCCGGGAAGCGCGCCACGACCTCCGGCAGCGTGCGCGCCGCGTTATAGGCCGGAATGAAGATCGAGCAGCTCGCCACCTCGCGTCCCCCACGTCGCGCATAAATCGGGCCGCGCCCTGTCGAGCCGCGCCGCTCGGCGCGCCGGGCGCGAAATATGCTGCGAAATCGCCCGCGCCGAATGGACCGATATCGTTCCAGGCGGTAGGCTGGGCCTGTCCGCGGGCGCCCGCGCCGGTCGGCATGGCGAACGGGCGCCCGCGGACGATTGCAGTTGCCGGACCGAAAATCAAATCGCGTTTCCGCCGGCATCCGCGGTCCGGTCGTAGTTGCGATCACCGATGGGCCAGGCTCCGCTGGCAATCTCCGGGACGGGCGGGCCCCGGCGGTTCGGGCAAGCGGCCCGGTCGATGCGGAAGATCGTCGACGACCTGTCTGACGACGACTTGTCGAATGTGAGCGATGGCGGCTTTGGGCATTCTTGATCGGCAGTTTGGGCGGCGCGTCGGGCGGCGCGGCGCGGGCCTCATGACCGTCCTGGTCGCGCTCGCGATCCTGTCGCTCTTCACGGCGCTCAAGGCAAAGCTCGGACCGGTGCAGGTCCGTCCCTTCGACGGCCTCGTCGCGCTGATGTTCCTCGTGACCCTGTTCACCGCCAACCTCCAGATGCCCAAGCGCGTGTTGGCAGGCCTCCTCATCCTCATGCCGTATTTCCTCTGGCACGTGGCCTCGGCGACGACCCTGGGGGCGTCGAACGGCTTGCGCGAGGCGCTGCAGATCGCCACCGTCACTGTCTTCGCGCTGATCCTGGCGATCCATGTCGACCGGCTCGACTACGCGCGCCTCGGGCGGCTGCTGCTGATCGGCATGTTGCTGATCACCGCCTACAACATCGGCTGGCACCTCGACGCCGGCTATTGGAGCGGCTGGAAGCGTCTCCTCGACCCCAAGCGCATCTTCACCTTCCTGCCGGTGGTCGTCGGCTGCATGATCCTCTTCGCCCATCGCCGCGAGCGCCGCCGCAAACTCTGGGTGCTGTGGTTCCTGGTGGGCGTGGTGATCCTGTTTTCCGGCGAGCGCAAGGCGATCCTCGTCTATGTGATTCTCTGGGCGGCGCTGGCGGCGCGGGGGCGCGTCCTGGCGGCGATCCCGTTGGTGGCCGGCGGGCTGGTCCTGCTCTTCGTCTTCGGCGCGGTCACCGAGAATGAGTACCTCTCCCGCCAGGTGCGCTCGATCTTCGATCCGATGAACTCGGTGCTTTCGGCCGAGGAGATTGCAACCGGCGCCTATCCCGAATCGCAGAGCAACACCCAACGGCTCTACGCGCTGCGGCTGACCGCGCAAATGGTATCCCGCGCGCCGCTCCTGGGCGTCGGCACCAATGGATTCTCCGACTTCATCAAGGAAGAGTTCCAGGACCTGCCGGAGTTCCTGCGCGCCTCGGCGCACGGCGAATTCCTGCGCGTCCTGGCCGAGAACGGCCTGATCGGCCTGCTGTTTTATCTGCTGATCTGGAAATCGGCGTTCCAGCGGCTGCGGCGTCGCCTGAAAGCCTTGACACGCGAAGGCCTGATCACACCCAGCCAGTCGTCCGTCGCGCTCTTCCTGCTTTTGGTGCCGGCCCTCATCTACGTGATGATGGAGGCATCGGGCACCCATTCCTTCGTCGTGCTGCTCGGCATCTCACTGATGCCGGAGTTCTGCGACCGGGCGCTCAGGTGGCGTGCATTCGGCCTGGCGCAGGCGGCGGCGCCGGAGCACCGGCTCCAGCCCAGGCCGGTCGCATCGCACGGCGGGCATCTGTTCGGGGCGGGGCCGTTGCGAGGATGAGTGTTTCCGTCCTGATCGCCTGCCACAACGAGGAGAAGTACATCGAGCAGGCGCTCGCCAGCGTGCTCGCCCAGAGCGCGCGCGAGGCCATCGTGGAAATCATCGTCGTCGACGACGGCTCGACCGACCGCACCGGCGAGATACTCGACGCGATGGCGACGCGCGAGACGCTGATCGCGGTCCATCACATTGCCAATTCCGGGCCGTCGGAGGCACGCAATCACGCCATCGTGCGGGCCAGGGGCGAGCTGATCGCGCTGCTCGACGGCGACGACTACTGGGTCCCGGACAAGCTCGAGCGCCAGCTTCCGACGCTCGCGGTCGACCCGCGCGTGGGCTTGGTGTACAGCGATTTCGTCGACTTCACCGCCGACGACGCCTCCGACGCCCAAGTCGTCAACGTCCGCCGCTACGGCCCCAACAACGCGCGCACGCTCGCCGAGTACTTCGTGCACGACGCGCCGGTCATGCCCTCGACCTCGATCATCCGCAAGGCCGTGTTCGACGACATCGGATTGTTCGACCCGCGATACCGCGCCGGCCAGGACGACACCGAGCTCTGCCTGCGCATCGCCAGCCGGTGGCGCTTCGCCCATGTGCCGGGCGGCCTGGCGTTCAAGCGCCGCCACGGCTCAAACATCACCCGGCGCCTGGAGACGCTGCTTCCCGATGCGGTGGCGCAGACCCAGCTCTTCGTCGAGCGGTTTCCGGCCCTGGCGCCGCTCGCCGGCAAGCGGATGGCGCGGCGTTACGCGCGCGCGGGCAACGATTGCATCGTCAACGCGGAGCGCGCCAAGGGCTTGCGATACCTGGTGAAGGCGTGGCGCCGGGATCCGCTGTTCGCACGCGTCTACGCCTATCTCCTGCTGGCGATGCTGCCGGGATCCGGCGGCCGCGCGCAGGCCAAGCGGCTCTATCACTGGTGCCTGTGGCAATCGCGGCGCCTCGTAGGCTAGAGCATATTCCGCTCACGCGGAACCGGCGCCGGCCCGCATGAGCTTGTCGAATGGCCCCCACCCGGCCACCCAATGGCAGTATCCTGTGGGTGGCCGGGTGGGGGCCATTCGACA
>Ga0302046_10000439_pt1 | contig 42663 bp, 35 predicted proteins | sample RVTome_11_FD_200261 | JGI IMG/M metagenome (GOLD analysis project Ga0302046, IMG submission 200261) | Soil microbial communities from uranium-contaminated site in the Upper Colorado River Basin, Wyoming, United States - RVT147D111 (version 2) ...
CCCCTCACTCCTCACTCCTCACCCCCCTTGCTGAGGATGCCCCGCACCCGCTCGAACAGCTCGGTGATGGTCCACGGCTTGGGAAGGAACGGCACCGCCGGATCGAGATAGGTACTCTCCCGGAGGTCGCGCGCGGTGTAGCCGCTCGTGAACAGCACCTTGACGGGGCTCTTCAGCCGCCGGATCGCGTCGTACAGATCCCGGCCGCCCATGCGGGGCATGATGACGTCCGTGATCACGAGGTCGATCTCCAGCTGCCTCGCGCGGAACGTCTGAAGCGCTTCCTCCCCGTCCGCCGCCACCAGCACGCGGTAACCGTGCCGCTCCAACGCACGCTTCATGGCGCTGCGGATGGCCGGCTCGTCCTCCACCACGAGAATCATCTCGGAGCCGGTTTCCCCATCGTCGCGCGGCGGCGCCACGGGCACGTCGGGGAGCGTGGCCGGGTCGGTGCTCAGCGGGAGATAGATCCGGACGGTGGTGCCCTGGCCCGGCGCGCTCACCACCTCTACGTAGCCGTTGTGCTGCTTCACGAGCCCGTAGATCATCGCCATCCCGAGTCCGGTGCCGACGCCGGGCGGCTTCGTCGTGAAGAACGGCTCGAACAGGCGCTCCCGGGTCGCCGCGTTCATGCCCACCCCCGTGTCGGTCACCGTGAGGCAGGCGTACTCCCCCGCGCTGAGGCGGGGGTGTTGCGCGACCTGTTCGTCGGGCAGCGGCCGCCGGCCCGTCGCGATGCGGAGGGTGCCGCCGTCCGGCATGGCGTCGCGCGCGTTCGTCACCAGGTTGAACACGATCTGCTCGATGGCGTTCGGATCCACCTCGACCACCCCCGTCTCGTCGCCCGCGAGCTGGATCTGGATGTGCTCCGGGACGAGGCGGGGGAGCATCGCGGACACGTCCGCCACCAGGCGGCCGAGGTCGACGTGCCGCAGCTCGAGCTGGGTGCGGCGGCTGAACCCGAGGAGCTTCTTGATGAGCGCCGTGCCGCGGTGGGCGGCCCCCAGAATGTCCTCGATGTCCTCGCGCGGCTCGGCCGAGGGCGCCAGCGTCCGGGCGACGATCTCGGCATTGGCCATGATGACCGTGAGGAGATTGTTGAAATCGTGCGCGATGCCGCCGGTGAGCTGGCCCACGGCCTCCATCTTCTGGGCCTGCCGGAGTTGGGCCTCGAGCCGCCGCCGCTCGGTGATGTCGAGCGCCGCGCCCACGCACCCGGTGACGACGCCCGCGTCGTCGTGCAGCGGCTGCACGTGCGACTGGTACACGTTGCCGCCCCAGTTGACCTCGTAGCTGGCGGGCTGCCCCTCGAGGGCTCGGCGGTGCATCGCGATCGGGAGCGCCTTCGGATCGTCGGTGCCGAAGTACTCGAACAGGGTCTTTCCCACCACCTCGCCCGGCTGCATCCCGAGTCCCTGGAGCCCCGCGCCGAGCGTCGACGTGAACCGCAGCTCGCGATCCGTGGTCCAGAGGATCGCCGGCATCTGCTCGACCAGCAGGCGGAGCCGCGCCTCGCTCCGCCGCAACGCGTTCTCCGCCCGCTTGCGCTCCGTGATGTCGCGGTAGATCCCATACACGCCGACGGGGCCGCTCTCGATCGTAATGGGCGTCCCGATGATGGACACGTCCACCAGCGTCCCGTCCTTGCGGCGGCGCACCGTCTCGCGGGTCACCGTGTACCCCTGCGCCACGCGCCGGGTGAGATCCGCAGCCTCGCCGTGCAGCTCGCCGGGGGCGATGAGGGTGTCGATCGATTGGCCCAGCACCTCGTCGACCGTGTAGCCGAACAAGCGCGTGAACTCGGTGTTGGCCCGGAGGAGGCGGCCCTCATTGTCCACCGTGACGATCGCCTCCGGGGCGGACTCGAAGAGACGGCCCAGAAACGCCTGCTGCACGAGCAACGCCTCCTCGGACCGCTGCGCCCCGCGGAGCAACGTCCCGACCCGCACCACGCCGAGCAACACGAGGGCCGCACCGCCCAGCGCGAGCATATGGAGCCACCCGGGGTGGGCGGCGCCGTCGGACGCCCCCACGTGGCGCGCGAACGTGATCGCCCGCTCGAGGGCCATCACCACGAGCGCGGCGGCGATGAGCGCCCAGGCCGAGCGTCGCCCGCGCGCGTGCACCAGCCACACGGCCGCACCGGCGGCGGTGAGCTGGAGGACGACCGTGGCGCCGATGGCGAGAACGAGGAGGTCGCTCACGAGGGCTGCGCTCTTGGGTTACGAGTTGCCGGTCAGGGCTTCTGGGTTCCGAGATGCACGGCAGTCGGCAGTCCGGCCACCGCATGCGCTCGGCGCGCTTCTTACGGAACCCGCTGATCTTGGGGAGGTTGGTGCGATACGGCAACCGGCTGCGTCGGCGGTGATCACGCGGTGCTCGAGACCCCTTATCTTCCCGAGGACGAGACTCCGGGTCTTGGCGTGCCGCCGGCCGTTTCGACTGCCAACTCCCGGCTGCCGGCTACCGCCTCGATCGAGGTATCTATCTAACAACAAACAAAAGGCTTACGCGATCGATGGCGAACATCGACATTCGTCACGACGAGGAGCGCGGCCGGTTCGTCGCCGACCTCGAGGGCGAGGACGCCTACCTGGAATACTCGCCGGCGGGCGAGGGCCGTCTGGACTTCACCAGCACGTTCGTGCCGCCGTCCCACCGCCATCAGGGGATCGGCGAGCGCATCGTGAAGCACGCGCTGGCGTACGCGCGGGAGAGGGGGTATGAGGTGATTCCGACATGTCCGTTCGTGCGGCAGGTGATCGAGGAGCATCCGGAGTATTTGGAGGGGTGAGCGGTGGGCGTGGGCAGAGAGGGGTGACCGGTCGTCTCACCCTACCGCAATTACCGCCCGCTAACTACTTTGCCAGGCTGCCATGGCCGAAATCTCACTGCGAAGCAGCAAGATGCTGCTGATGTCGGGCGGGGCCAACCTCGTGCTGGCGGAGGCGATCGCGGCTCAGCTGCATCAGCCGCTGTGCCAGGTGACGATCCGTCGATTCGCCGACGGCGAGATCTTCGTCAAGATCGATGAGAACGTGCGGGGGCAGGACGTCTTCATCGTCCAGCCCACCAATCCGCCGGCGGAGAACATCCTGGAGCTGTTGCTCCTGATCGACGCGGCCAAGCGGGCGAGCGCGGCGCGGGTGAGCGCGGTGATCCCGTACTTCGGGTACGCGCGCCAGGACCGCAAGGACCAGCCCCGGGTGGCCATCAGCGCCAAGCTGATGGCCAACATCATCACCACGGCGGGGGCCGAGCGGGTGCTGGCCATCGATTTTCACCAGCACCAGCTCCAGGGGTTCTTCGACATTCCGGTGGACCATCTGTATGCCGCCCCGGTGCTGATTCAGCACTACCGGCAGAAGGCGCTCGACAAGCCGGTGATCGTGGCGCCGGACGTGGGGGCGGCGAAGATGGCCCGCGGCTTCGCCAAGCGACTCGATGCGTCGCTGGCGATCATCGACAAGCGCCGGCCGTCGGCGAACATCGCCGAGGTGGTCAACGTCGTCGGCGAGGTCGAGGACCGGGACTGCCTGATCGTCGACGACATGATCGACACGGCCGGCACCATGTCCGAAGCCGTGAACGCCCTGCACCGGCTCGGCGCCAAACGGGTGTTCTGCAGCGCGTCGCACGCGCTCCTCTCGGGCCCCGCCGTGGACCGGCTGTCGGCCACCAAGGTGGAGGAGGTCGCCGTGACCAACACGGTCTGGCTCCCCGAGGCGCGGCGGTTCGACCGCCTGAAGATCCTCTCGGTGGCCCCGCTGCTCGCTCAGGCGATCCGGTTTACGCATTCGGATCAGTCAGTTAGTTCGTTGTTTGATTGAGGCAGCGCGACAGAGCGATAGCGGCGCCAGGAGCGGCAGAGCGGCAGGCGCGGCAGGAGCGGCAGAGCGGCAGGAGCGGCAGAGCGGCAGAGCGGCAGAGCGGCAGAGCGGCAGAGCGGCAGAGCGGCAGAGCGGCAACCGGAGATACAAACGCCATACGCCATACGCCATACGCAGCCGAACGATAAGGAAAGACCCATGGCCCACAAAGTCGACCTCACCGCAACGCACCGGACCTCCACCGGCAAGGGCGTTGCGCGCAAGCTACGGGCGGCGGGGAGGATTCCCGCGGTGCTGTACGGGCATGGCCGCGATCCGGAGGCGTTGAGCGTCGCGGTCGTGGACGTCGAGAAGGCCCTCCAGGGGATCTCGGCAGAGAGCACCGTGATCGACCTGGCGGTGGACGGGACGCCCACGCAGATCCTCATCCGCGAGATCCAGCGGCACCCGGTCCGGATGACCATCACGCATCTCGATTTTTACGAGATCCACGCGGGCGAGACGTTGACCGTCGAGGTGCCGGTGCACCTCATCGGGACCGCCGAGGGCGTGCGGAACATGGGCGGCGTCGTCGAGCAGTTCCTGCGGGAGCTGGAGATCGAGGTGTTGCCCCGGGACATCCCGGAACACATCGAAGTGGACGTGACCGACCTGTCCGTGGGGCGATCGATTCACGTGCGCGACGTGACCGTGCCGAACGCCAGGATCCTGGCCGATCCGGACACGACGATCTGCACCGTCGTGCCGCCGCGAGTCGAGGAAGAGGCTGCGGTGGTGGTGGCCGAGGAGGCCGAGGTCGCGGAGCCCGAGCTCATTCGCCGCGCCAAGGCGGAGGAGGAAGGCGCTGGCGAGGAGTCCGCGGAGTAGCCGCTGCGCGCGGTGCTCGCCCTGGGCAACCCGGGGCCGGAGTACGCCGCCACCCGGCACAACGCGGGGTTCCTCGCCGGCGACGCCCTCGTGGCCCGCTGGCGGCTGCCGAAGTTCAAGCGCATTGGTCCGGCGCTCGTGTCGGACGGCGACGTCGCCGGCGAGCATGTGTTCGTCGTAAAGCCCCAGACCTACATGAACCGGAGCGGCATCGCCGCACGCCCGCTCCTGGGCCGCGACGATTTCGACGTCGCGCGGGACCTGCTGGTCCTGGTGGACGAGTTCGCGCTCCCCGTCGGCACGTTCCGCATCCGGCCGCATGGCTCGGCGGGCGGTCACAACGGGCTCAAGAGCATCGAGGCGACGCTGCGCTCCCGCGAGTACCCGCGGCTCCGCATCGGCGTGGGCCCGCTGCCCGAGGGAGCCGACTGGGCCGACTACGTGCTCGCCCCGTTCGAGCCGGACGAGCGGGAAACGCTCGACGCGACGCTGCCGCGCATCGTGGACTGCGTCGCGTGCTGGATGGAAGAAGGCATCGAAGCCGCCATGAACCGCTTCAACCGACGAGGCTCAGAGAGTGACTGACTTCGGGTTTCTGCCGACGTCCGCCATCGCCGCGGGGGCTTTCGGCCTGATCGTCGCGCTGCTCACGTACTTCTACGTCCGGCGGCAGCCCAACGGCAACGACCGGATGCGGGAGATCGAGGATCTGATCTCCACCGGCGCCATGGCGTTCCTGCGCCGCGAGTACACCGCCCTGCTCCCCTTCCTGGCTATCGTCGCCGCGGTGCTCGCCTGGCTCATCGGCTGGCGGACCGCGACCGCGTACCTGGGCGGCGGCGTCTGCTCCGTCTTGGCCGGCTTCTTCGGCATGCGGGCCGCCACGCGGGCCAACTCCCGCACCAGCGAGGCGGCGCGCGCCACCGGGCAGGCGATGGCGCTGCGGATCGCCTTCAACGGCGGCGCCGTCATGGGACTCTCGGTCGCGAGCCTGGGGCTGCTCGGCGTGGGCGGGGTGATGCTGGCGTACATGGGCACGCCCGGTACCGAAGGCGCGTGGAAGCAGTTCAGCGAGATCATCACCGGCTTCGCCATGGGCGCATCGTCCATCGCCCTGTTCGCCCGCGTGGGCGGCGGGATCTACACCAAGGCGGCCGACGTCGGCGCCGACCTGGTGGGCAAGGTGGAGGCCGGCATCCCCGAGGACGACCCGCGCAACCCGGCCACCATCGCCGACAACGTGGGCGACAACGTGGGCGACGTGGCGGGGATGGGAGCGGACATCTTCGAGAGCTACGTGGGCGCCGTGATCGCCACCATCGCCATCGCGGCCACCAGCCCCGTGATCACCGACCGCATGGCGGGTGTGGCGCTCCCGGTCCTCTATATCCTGGCGGGACTCGGCGCGAGCTTGATCGCCGTGTGGCTGTTCCGGCTGCTCGAGAAGGCCAGCCCCGCCGGCGCGCTACGCTGGGCCACCTTCATCGCGGCGGGCCTGTTCCTGGCAGCGGCGTACGTCATCACGCAGCGGGTGAACGTGGGCGTCGTGCTCGAGGGAGGCACCGCCAACGTGCTGGGACCGTTCTGGGCCGTCGTGGTGGGCACCGTGGCGGGGATCCTGATCGGCCTCGTCACCGAGTATTACACCGCCGCGAAACCGATCCGCACCATCGCCGAGGCGTCGCTCACCGGACCGGCGACGAACATCATCTCCGGCCTCGCGGTCGGCATGCGCTCCACCACCATCCCGCTGCTCCTCATCTGCGGCGCGATCTACATCGCCTTCGCCAACGCCGGCCTGTACGGGATTGGCATCGCCGCCGTGGGCATGCTGGCCACGGTCGGCGTGACGATGTCGGTGGACGCCTACGGCCCCATCGCCGACAACGCGGGCGGGATCAGCGAGATGAGCGGGCTGGGCCCCGAGGTCCGCAAGATCACCGACGGCCTGGACGCGCTGGGCAACACCACGGCCGCCATCGGCAAGGGCTTCGCCATCGGGTCCGCCGCGCTCACCGCGCTGGCGCTGTTCAGCGCCTACACCAACGCCGTGACGCCGCAGGGCGCCCCGCCCGTGACGCTGGACATCGTGAACCCCAAGGTGGTGATCGGGCTGTTCCTGGGCGGCATCATGCCGTTCTTCATCGCGGCCAGCACGATGACCGCGGTGGGGCGCGCCGCGGAGGGGATGGTCCAGGAGGTGCGCCGCCAGTTCCGCGAGATCAAGGGCTTGATGGAAGGCACCGCCAAGCCCGACAGCGCGCGCTGCGTGGACATCTCCACCCGCGCCGCCCTGCGCGAGATGATCGTCCCCGGCGTGGCCGCCGTCCTCGTGCCGATCGTCGTGGGCAAGGTCGGCTTCCTCGGCGTCGAAACGCTCGGCGGCCTGCTCGCCGGCGCCACCGTCACCGGCGTCATGATGGCGCTCTTCATGGCCAATGCCGGCGGCGCCTGGGACAACGCCAAGAAATACATCGAAGGCGGCGCCCACGGCGGCAAAGGCTCCGAGCCCCACAAGGCCGCCGTGGTCGGCGACACCGTCGGGGATCCGTTCAAGGACACCAGCGGGCCGAGTTTGAATATCCTGATCAAGCTCATGTCGGTGGTGAGCCTGGTGCTGGCGCCGTGGTTCCTTTCCTAGTGAGGAGTAAGGAGTGAGGAGTGAGGAGTCCCCACTCTCAACCGCCACTCACACCAGCTGGGCGGCGGAGCTACCTGCATAAGAGGGGCCGGGTGCGGGGACTCCTTACACCTTACTCCTCACTCCTCACGTCGGGCTGATGCTCCGCCTAGGCATCGTCGGGCTTCCAAATGTCGGCAAATCGACGCTGTTCAACGCGCTCACCAACGCGGGCGCGGCGGCGGAGAACTATCCGTTCTGCACCGTGGACCCGAACGTGGGCGTGGTGCCGGTGCCGGACGATCGGCTCGACCGCCTCGCGGAGACCGTGAAGCCCAAGCGCGTGGTGCCGGCCACGGTCCAATTCGTGGACATCGCGGGGTTGGTGAAGGGCGCGAGCCAGGGCGAGGGCTTGGGCAATAAGTTCCTGCTGCATATCAAGGACGTGGACGCCATCGTCCACGTGGTCCGCTGCTTCGACGACCCGGACGTGACGCACGTGCACGGCGACGTGAACGCCGAGCGGGACCACGACGTGATCACCGCCGAGCTGGCGCTGGCCGACCTCGCCGTGGCCGAGCGGCGGCTGGAGCGCGTCGAGAAAACCGCCCGATCCGGCGACGAGGAAGCGAAGGACGAGGCGGACCTGCTGCGGCGCGTGATCGCCGAGCTGGAGGCGGGCCGCGGCGCCCGCGAGGCGGCCGCCACACCCGACGAGCGGCGCACGCTCAAGCACCTCGGCATGCTCACCGCGAAGCCCGTGCTCTACGCGGCGAACGTGGACGAGGACGCCCTGGCCTGCGGCACCACGCCCGCCGTGGAGCGGCTGCGGGAGGCCGTGCGGCGGCATCACGAGGTCGCCGAGGTCGTGGTGTTCTCCGGCAAGTTCGAGGCCGAGCTGGCCGAGCTGGCCGCCGCCGAGCGCGCCGAGTTCCTCGCCGGCGCCGGCGTCGAGGAATCCGGCCTCGAGCGATTGGTGCACGCCGGCTACCGGCTCCTCGGCCTAGAGACGTTTTTCACGGTAGGCGATAACGAGGTGCGGGCCTGGGACGTCCGCCGGGACTCCACCGCCTACGACGCCGCCGGCGAGATCCACTCCGACTTCCAGCGCGGCTTCATCCGCGCCGAGACCATCCACGTCGAGGAGTTCCTGAAAGCGGGATCGTACAAGGCCGCCCGCGAGAAAGGCCTGGTGCGCAGCGAGGGGCGGGAGTATGTCGTGGCCGACGGCGACGTTCTCTTGTTCCGGTTCAATGTTTAGGGAGTGAGATCGGGATCGGTTGTGGCGCGGGGACCGGTGACCGTTGCCCACGACTACCGCCCCCCGCCCGGCACGACTATCTTGCCACCCCCAACCCCCTATCCCGCAAAAAACGGGATCGCTCAGACCGGAGGGAGGACCATGTCTCGGCAGTACGAGATCGTGTACATCTTCGATAGCGCCCTCGACGAGGGCCAAGTCGACGAGCGGCTGGCAAAGTTTCACGCGCTGCTCCAGACCCCCGAGCACCCGGAGCCCGTCACCGCCACGAACCATTGGGGCAAGCGGACGCTCGCGTACCCCATCGGGCGCAAGGAGACCGGGTACTACGTGGTCGTACAGTTCGACGCCGCGGCCGATCAGCTCCCCGAGTTCGAGCGCGCCATCAAGCTCGACGAGTCGGTGCTGCGGCATCTGGTGGTGCTCAACGAGGGCGTCACGACGGCGGCCGCCGTGGCGGCGGAGCGGGACGAGCGGGACCGCGATCGGGAGCGGGACCGGGACGCGGAGTCCGACGCATGAGGGGCCGCAAGACGTGCCCCGTCTGTGAAGCCGGGGTTCGGTTCGTCGACTACAAAGACGAACGGACGCTGTCGCGGTTCGTGACCGAGCGCGGCAAGATCCTCCCCAGCCGGTTGTCGGGCATGTGCGCGCGGCACCAGCGGCAGGTCGCGACCGCCGTGAAGCGGGCCCGCATCATCGCCCTGCTCCCCTTCGTGAAGGGGTTCACGGGCTAGTCATGCCGGACGCGTCCGTTCGACGCGCGTCGGGCGGGCTCGGGCGGGTCGTGGCGGCGGCGGCGGGCGTGGCGGTGCTGGCGCTGGTCGCCAGGCCGTTGGTCGCCATGGCCGCCCTCCCGCTCGCCGCGCTCGTCGCCGCCTCACGCCCCCGGAGCCACGCCGAGTTCGTGACCGGCGGGGCGGCCGCCGGCCTCGCGGGCTATTGGCTGCTGCTGTCCGGCGATCTGCCGGACCAGGTGGCCCGCTCCGCGGCGCTGCTGGCGACGTTCATCTTCGTCACGGTGACGCTGCTCACCCGGCTCTCCTTCACGCACCGCGCGCTGTTCGCGTCCGCGGGCGCGGCCATCGGGGTCACGCTCCAGCTCGCGGCCGTCGGCGTATCGTTTCACGAGCTGCGGTGGTGGGTGGCGCACCGCACCGGCTACGCCGCGCGGTGGCTGGTGGGCGGGATCTGGTCCGGCACGGCGCCGGCGGCCGATTCCACCATCATCGAGACGCGGCCGGCCGCGGGACAGATCGAGGAGCTATTCCTCGACGTGGTGCCGGCGGTCGCAAACTACTATCCCGCCTTGCTTGCGCTCGAGCTGTTCGTGGCGTTCGCCATCGCCCTGGCGATCTACCACCGCATCACCAAGTCGCCGCAGGGGCTGCCCTTGGGCCGGTTCCGGAACTTCCGGTTCTCCGAGCATCTGGGATGGGTCCCCGCGATGGCGCTGCTGGTGATCCTGGTACCGAGCCTGGCCGCGGGGCGGCTCGCGGCCACCAACGTGCTGATCGTGGCGGCCGCGCTCTACGCGCTGCGCGGGTTCGCGGTGGTGGCGTTCGGGGTGCAAACGGTCGGCGGCGGCGTCTTTCTGGTGGTCCTGTCGGCCGTCATCTTGTTCTTTCTGTTGCCGATCGTCCTCGCCGGCGCCCTCGTGCTGGGCGTGGTGGACGCCGGCTTCAACCTGAGGCGGCGCTGGGCACCGGCCCAACGCCAGTGAGCGGAGAGGAACTGCGGCTATGGACGTGATCCTGCGACGGACGGTCACCAATCTGGGACGCGCGGGCGAGATCGTGCAGGTGAAGGACGGGTACGCCCGAAACTTCCTCATCCCGCACGGCCTGGCGTACCAGGCGACCGAGGCCAACAAGCGCCGGGCGCAATCCGAGGCAACGCGTGTGACCGAGCTCCGGGTCGCGGAGGTCGCGGAGGCCGAGGCGCTGGCCGGCCGGCTGGCGGGCGTGCAGCTCGCCTTCACCGCCAAGGCCGGCGAGGGGGACAAGCTGTTCGGCTCGATCACCTCCACCGACATCGCGCGCCAGCTTGGCGAGCGCGGGCTGGTGGTGGACAAGCGGGCCATCGAGCTGCACGAGCCGATCAAGATGGTCGGCGACCACACGATCTCCATCCGGCTCCACCCGGACGTGAAAGCCGAGCTGCAGGTCTCGGTGTCGAAGGAGTAGGTGACGCCGGACCTCGGCATCGCGTACCTCGACGGTCCCCGGTTGCGCCGGGCCCTCCTCGCGGCGGCCGACTGGGTGGACGCCGGCCGCGAGGAGCTGAACCGCATCAACGTCTTCCCCGTTCCCGACGGCGATACCGGATCCAACTTCTCGGCGACGGTGCGCGCCGTGGCCGAGCGGGTGCGCGCGCTCGAGCGCCCCGCCCTGGCCGACGTCGGCCGGGCAATGGCCGACGCCTGCGTATTCCACGCCCGCGGTAATTCCGGCATGCTGTTCTCGCAGTTCCTGTTGGGTTTCCGGTCCGCGCTGGCCGACCGCGCCCGGGTGACGGCCGCCGACGTCGCGCGCGCCGTGCGGGAAGGCGCCGACCGCCTGGGCCGCTCGCTCGACGAACCGGTGGAGGGCACGATCCTCACGGTGTGCCGCGACGGCGCCGACGCGGCCGAGACCGCGGCGCGCCAGTCTGCCGACCTGGCGGTGCTGATGCAAGGCCTGCTGGCGGGCGCCCGCGACTCGCTGGCGCGCACGCCAAGCCTGCTCGCCGTGCTGCGCGAGGCCGGCGTGGTGGACGCGGGCGCCAAGGCGTTCGTCCGGGTGCTCGAGGGCATCGTGCGGCTCATCGAGGGCCAGCCCATCGAGGCGCCACCCGGCACCGCTGCGCCCATCCGGGACGCCGCGGCGCTGGCGGACGTGGACCCGGACCGCGACTACCGCTACTGCACTGAGGCGCTGATCCGCGGCACCGCGACGCCCGCCACCGAGATCCGCGCCAGGCTCCGCGCGCTCGGCGGCTCGATCGTGGTGCTGGCCGGCGAGGATCTGCTCAAGATCCACGTCCATACCGACGACCCCGAGGCGGTGTTCGCCCTCGCGGCGTCGTGGGGAATCGTGGAAGACCGCAAGGCGGACGACATGCGGCGCCAGCATCAGGAGCGCCGCCACGCCGCGCGCCGCGCCATCACCATCGTCGCCGACTCCTCGTGCGACCTCCCCGACGAGGTCCTGGACCGCTACGGCATCGAAGTCGTCCCGCTCCAGGTCACGGTGGGCGCGGAGACGTACCTCGACCGCGTCGATCTCCACGGCCCCGACCTGTACGAGCGGATGCGCACCTCGAAAGAGCGCTTCGGCACGTCGCAGCCGGCGCCGGGCGTCTTGCTCCACGCGCTGCGCGATGCCCGGGAACACGCCGACCACGTAGTGGGGATCTTCGTCGGCGGCAACCTCTCCGGCACGCTCGCCGCTGCGCACACTGCCGTGACCAACGCGGGCCTGGACGGCGTCACCCTGGTGGACTCACGCTCCGCGTCGTTCGGACTGGGGCTGCTGGCGCTGCGGACGGCGGAGCTGGCCGAGGCGGGCTGGACCGCCCCGGCGATCGCGGCCGAGCTGGTGCGGGTGCGGAGCCGCTCCGGATCGCTGTTCACCGTGGACACGTTCGAGTACCTGCTGCGGTCGGGCCGGGTGGGCCGCGGGAAGGCATGGTTGGGGAGCCTGCTGGACCTCAAGCCGATCCTGGAGATCGATACGGAGGGCCGGGCGGTGCCGCTCGACCGGGTGCGCGGCCGCGCGGCGCTCGTGGAGCGGGTGTTCGCCATCCTGGACGAGCGGCTCTCCCCCCGCCCCGCCGCGCTCCGCATCGGCGTGGCCCATGGCGGCGTGGCCGAGCTGGCCGAGCGGCTGCGGGAAAGCCTGGTCCGGCGCTACGCGCCGCGCGAATGCCTGGTCAACCACGTGACGGCGGCGCTGGGGGTGCACACCGGCCCCGGAGCCTGGGGTATATTCTATCAAATCGAAGATCCGGATCATTCCTAAGAAGCGTCGCACCCAAGATTCGCCCGGCGCCACGCGCCGCGACCTCGAGCGGGCCGTGGAGGCGCTGGAAGCCCACAAGGCCAACGAGGTCGTGGTGCTCGACCTCCGGCGCCTCAGCGACGCCACCGACTACTTCGTGATCGCCTCCGGGACGTCGGACACCCACGTGCGTGCCCTCGCCGAGCACGTCGAGGAAGCGCTGCGCGCCGCAAAACGACGTCCCCATCACGCGGAGGGCGTCACCGCCGGCCGCTGGGCGCTGCTCGACTTCGTGGACTTCGTGGTGCACATCTTCCACCCCACCGTGCGGGATTTCTACCAGCTCGAGCGCCTCTGGGCGGACGCGCCCGCGGTGTCGGTGGGAGCCGGCAAGTAGGTGGGCGTGAGCGCGCGGCGTAGTACTCAGCCTGAAGCGGCAGAGCGGCAGTCGCAGAGCGGCAGAGCGGCAGAGCGGCAGCCCCCCGCGCCCCGCGCCCGTGCCATGAGCCATACGCCATTCGCCGCCTGCCGGGTCACCGCGCTTACCGCCGCCATCCTGCTCGCAGGCGCGCCGGCGGCCTGGGGGCAGCCCTTCGGCCAGAACAACATCCAGTACCAGCGGTTCGACTACGCGGTGCTCGCCACGGAGCACTTCGACGTCTACTTCTACGAGCGCGAACGGGCGGCGGCGGTGGACGGTGCGCGCATGGCGGAGCGGGGGTACGCGCGGCTGTCGCGCCTGCTCGGCCACGAGTACCGCGAGCGGCAGCCCATCGTGTTCTACGCCTCGCACGCGGACTTTCAGCAGAACCACATCTCGCGCATCGGCGAGGGCACCGGCGGGATCACCGAGCCGTTCCGGCATCGCATCCTCCTGCCGTTCACGGGCTCCTACGCCGAGTTCGAGCGCGTGCTGATGCACGAGCTGGCGCATCAGTTCCAGTTCGACGTGTTCGCGCGCGGACGGGCGGGCCGCGCGATCCCGCGGCTCATGGAGGCGCGGCCGCCCCGCTGGTTCCTGGAAGGCATGGCGGAGTACCTGGCGCTGGGGCCCGTCAGTCCGCAGACGGCCATGTGGCTGCGGGACGCGGCGCTGGAGGGCGGCCTGCCCGATCTGGCGCAACTCACCGGCGACCGGCGCTATTCACCGTACCGCTTCGGCCACGCACTATGGGCGTACATCGCCGAGCGCTGGGGCGAGGACGCCGTGGGCGGGCTGCTGCGGGCCACCGCGGACGACGGCGTGGGACCCGCCTTCCGCATCGTCCTCGGCTTGTCGCTGGCCGAGGTGATCGACGAGTGGCACGCCGCAGTCCAGCGGGCGTACCTCCCCCGCGTGGCCGATCGGGACCACGCGCGCGACGTTGGACGCGCGGTGCTCACCCGGCGGCGCTCGACGGGGCGGCTGCACCTGGCCCCGGCGCTCTCCCCCGACGGTGGCACGATCGCGTACCTGTCCGAGGGCCCGTCCCCGTTCATCGACCTGTACCTCGCGGACGTGGAACGCGGCCGGATCCAGCACCGCCTCATCGGCAGCACGCGGCGCAGCGACGTCGAGAGCCTCCGCTACCTCAGCTCCGCCGGCGCCTGGTCGCCCGACGGCCGGTATCTCGCGATCGCCGTGCAGCACGCCGGCGCCGACGACTTGATCGTGTTCGACGTGCGGCGCGGGCGCGAGCACCGCCGCATCCGGCTCGCGCTGGATGGCGTCACCATGCCCAGCTGGTCGCCCGACGGGACCCGCATCGCGTTCAGCGGCATGCGGGGCGGGTTCTCGGATCTCTACACCGTGGCGGCCGACGGCTCCGGCCTGCGGCAGCTCACCGACGACCGGTTCGCCGACCTCCACCCCGCGTGGTCGCCCGACGGAAAGACGGTGGCGTTCATCACCGACCGCGGCCCCGGCTGCAACCTGTCCCGCCTGGTCACCGCCCCGCTCGCCGTGGCGCTCTACGACCTCGAGCGCGGCACGATCGAGATCCTGCCTGGCATGGCCGGCACCAACGTGAACCCGCAGTGGGCTCCCGACGCCCGCTCGCTGGCATTCGTGTCGGACCGGAGCGGCACGCCCAACGTCTTCCTGTTCGACCGCGACCTCGGCGCCACGTACCAGCTCACCGACGTCTACACCGGCGTCGCGGGCGTGACCCCCACGTCCCCCGCCATCTCCTGGGCGCGCAACGTCGATCGGCTGGCGTTCACGTACTTCGACGAGCGAGAGTACGATGTGTATGTCATCGAGGAGCCGCGAAAGGTCGCGGAGAACGGCGATCGGCGATTGCAGATTAGCGATTTCAGATTGCAGAACGATGCACGCTGCCATCAATCGCAAATCTCAAATCTGCAATCTGCAATCGCCGATCCGCCGTTACCCGACCCCACCACCTTTTTGGAACGTGACTACTCCCCGGCCCTCACCGCCGACGACCGCGTCGATCCTCGCGTGAGCTTCGAGCGCGACGCGTTCGGCCTGAGCCTGTTCGGCGGCACGGCGATCTCGATGTCGGACGTGCTGGGCACGCAGCGGATCGTGCTGGCGGGCGAGGTGAACGGCCGCGTCGAGGAGACGCGGGCGGAGCTGTTCTATCAGAACCGGAGCGGCCGGGCGACGTGGACGGTGGGGCTGGGGCACGCGCCCGTCTTCGTGTACACGGGGAGCGGCGTGGAGACCGGCGGCCCGCTGGCGGAGGTCACCACCCGGCTGGAGCGGTTCCTGGTACGCGAGGCGTTCGCCGAGGTGCGGTATCCGCTCGACCGGTTCCGCCGCGTCGAGCTGGGCGTCCGCGGCGTGCACGTGGGCCGCACCGCCCGCGACTTCGTCGAGGTCGTGGACGGCACCGCCGTCCGTTCCGCCGACCGGCGGGACACCCCGCTGGACGGCGCCGGCTACGTCCAGCCGCGCGTCGCCTTCGTGTCCGACAACTCGCTGTGGCGCAGCGTCGGGCCGGTGCTCGGCCAGCGCTACCGCGTGGCGTACGCGCCCGCCGTGGGCGGCTGGCGCTTCCACGAGGTAACGGCCGACTACCGCCGCTACGATGCGCTGGTCGGCCCGTTCACCCTGGCCACGCGGCTCGTCGTCTTCGGGCGGCTGGGCCGCGACGCCGACGCGTTCCCGGCGTTCCTCGGCCGGCCCGAGCTGGTGCGCGGCTACACGGCCGCCTCGGTGCGGACCAACGAGTGCCGGGCCGACGCCGCCGCCGGCCGGGCACGCTGCGTCACGCTGGATCAGCTCTCCGGCTCCCGCCTCGGCGCGGTCAGCGCCGAGCTGCGCTTCCCCCTGTTCCGCACCCTGACCCTCGGATTCCTCCCCGTCACCGCCCCGCCGTTGGAGGCGGCGCTATTCTTCGATGGCGGGATCGCCTGGGCGGCCGGATCCCGCCTGGAGCTGGAGCGGGAGGACGGCGACCCCGAACGCGTCCGCGCACCGGTGTACAGCGTCGGCGTGTCCGTGCGCGGCAACGCCTTCGGGTTCGTGACCCTGCGGGCGGACTACGCGGTGCCGCTGTCGCGCGACGAACAGGGAGCGTATTGGACTCTCAGCCTGGGACCGACGTTTTGAGAATGACTGATTGGCGCGGGCCGTGGAATGGGAGTCACGTGCAGCGTGCAGCGCGCAACGCGCAACGGAGCGCGCCTGCCCGACGCCCGTCGCGCGTGGCACGCCTTCCGTTGCACGTTGCACGCTGCACGTTGCGCTTTGCCCTCGGCATCCCCTTCGCCCTCACCACCGCCTGCGGCGACGGCACGCCAAACCCCGTTCTCCAAACCATGTCCGCCCGCGCCGAGGAAGAGGCGGAGGCCGCGGTGGCCTTCCGCTTCGCCGCGGCGGAGGGGGCCGACGTGCAGATCTTCCGGCTTCCCGGGCTCGAGTCCGCGGAGTGGGACCTGGAAGGTCCGCGTGCCGCGACCGCACGGACCATCGGGCTGGCGAGTGACGAGGACCTGCTCTACCTGCTCACGGACGCCGGCGAGCTGGCGACGCTCGATCTCGCCGTGGGCCGCTCGCGCGTCGTGGACACCGCCGTCGCCGTGGCCACCATGAGTCCCACCGGCGTGCCGTACTTCATCCGCACCGACGGGTCGATCGCGCTGGTCAACCGCCGCAGCGTCGCCAACTGGGACACGAAGGTCGAGACCCCGCCGGGCGCTATCTGGACGGGCGCGCGCGGACGGATCGTGGGAGTGTATGACGACCCCGACGACCGCCGCCTCGTGCTGCTCACCGACGGCCGTCCGCCGGAGTTCCAGTCGCTCCCCGCGGGACCGGTCGCGGTGTCGCGCTGGGCGGACCTCGTGGCGGTGGCCACCGACTCGGGGCTCGTCACGATCGACCCGGCCGACTCGACGGACAGGCAGTTCCGCCGCTTCCGGTCGGAGCCGCTGGCGGTGGCGTTCTCGCCGTCGGCGCACCGCATCTACCTGCTCACCACCGATGGCCGGCTCACCGCGCTCGAGCGCTTCGAGCTGGACGTCATCGACCGCCTGAGGCTACCGGGACCGGCCGACGCCGCGCGCGGCGATCCGGTGGGCCGGATGCTGCTCGTGAAGCCCGCCGACCAGGACTCCGTGTGGGTCGTGGACCTGGTCGGCTGGCAGCCGGGCGCGCCGGCGGCCAGCGCGTGGGACGACGAGCTGCCGGCGGTGGCGCCGGACGGGACCGTGCTCCTGTGGTCGAACGACACGCTGGCGACGTACGACCCGGTCGAGGGACGGACCCTGGCGCGGATCCAGGCCCGGGACGACCACTGGTTCATCGCCGCGTGGGATCCGCGGCGGCCGGCGCTGCAGTTCGCGCAGGACACGGCCGCGGCGGCGGAGGGCGCCACCGGACCGACGGGCGGCGCGTTCTACGTCCAGGTGAGCAGCACGCGCAATCCGGCGTGGGCCGAGGACTTCGCGCGCAACCTGCAGCGCGCGGGCGTCGCCGCCAGCGTCCTGCCCCCCACCGCGGACGACGAGCTGTACCGCGTGGTGCTTGGGCCCTACCCCACGCGCGACGCCGCGGAGGATATCGGCAGGCAGTTGGGCCTGCCGTACTGGATCACCACCCGCGACACGCTCCAGGCGCCTGCATGATCGCGGGGACGATCTCCCGATCGCGGCTCGCGGCGACCATCCCGGAGACGCTGGCGAACGACTCGGCGGTGCTCCTGGTGCCGCTGGACGATACGGCATGGGAGGCCGCCGCGGCGTGGGCCATTGCGCGCGCCTGCGCGAACGCCGGCCGCCGGGTCCTGCTCGTCGACGGCACCGTGGGCCGGTTCGACCTCGCCGACGGCGCGCGCACCCAGGTCAGCGCCGGCATCACCGACGCGTTCTTTCGCGGCGTGCCGCTCGAGGACGTGGTGCAGCCGCAGGAGCGCGGCCTGTTCTTCGCCGGGCCGGGCACCGCGCCCGTCGCCGGCGACCTCTGGTCGCACACGCGATGGAAGCGGCTGGCGCGGGGCTTCGCCCACGAGAAGGCCTTGCTCCTCGTGTTCGCGCCGCTTCCGGCCGCCGACCGGCTGCCGATCGACCCCGACCGCATGCTGCTGCTGGGCGGCGACCGCGACGTGCCGCCGGTGCTCAGCGCGCGCGCGCAAGAGTGGGAGACGCTCCGCGTGGTGGCCGATCCGCCGCCGGGAGGATCGGGGCTCACGGCGCGGGGCGGCGCACCCCATGCCACGCGCTCCGCGCCCCGCGCCTTCCCATGGGCCGGCGTCGCGGTCGCGGGCATCGCGCTCGCCGCACTCATTGCCATACGCTATGTGCCATTCGCCGGCGGGGGCGGGGAGGGAGAGGATACGGCCACCGCGAACGACTCCGCCCCAGGCGGCCCGCCAGTGGTCTCCGGCGGCAGCCTCGCGGAGTCCATCGTGGCGGCGGTGACGGCGCCCCCTGCCGCCGACTCGCTGTTTTACACCATCCAGGTGGCGGCCTTTCAGGGCGAGTCGCAGGCGGTCGAGCACGCCCGGGAGTACGACCGTGACGACGCAGTGGTCACCGTGGCGCCCGTCCGGCTGGGGGTCCAGGGCACGACGTGGTACCGCGTGCTCGTGGGGGCGTATGCGAGCGCGGGCGGGGCGCAGGCGGCCCTCGAGGAGCTGTACGACACCGGAAGGATCAGACGCGCGGAGGGCGCCATCCTCCGAACCCCGCACGCCCTCTCGCTCGGCGGGCATCCGGCGGAGGACGGGGCGCGGGAGGCGCTCGCGGCCCTTCGGGAGGCCGAGATTCCCGCGTACATTGTGGAGACGCGGGGCGGCGCCGTCCGCATCCTCGTCGGCGCGTTCGAGCGCCCCGATCAGGCGACGCTCCTCGATTCGCTTCTCACAGATCGCGGCCTCACCGCGACCCTCGTGCACCGAACAGGCATCGTGCGATGAAACTGACCCGGCTCGAGCTGTCGGGCTTCAAGTCGTTTGCGGACACCGTCGAGCTGCCGTTCGGCGACGGCATCACCGCCATCGTGGGCCCCAACGGCTGCGGCAAGTCGAACATCTCGGACGCGGTGCGCTGGGTGCTCGGCGAGCAGCGCGCGCGCGTGCTGCGCGGCGCGCGCATGGACGAGGTGATCTTCCAGGGGTCCACGCGGCGCCGGCCGATCAACGTGGCCGAGATCGCCATGTGCTTCGACAACGAGGACGGCACCCTCCCCCTGCCGCACAGCGAGGTGGTGCTCACGCGCCGCCTGTCCCGCAGCGGCCAGAGCGACTACCTGCTCAACAACAACCCGGTACGGCTGCGCGACCTCCAGGACCTGCTGCGGGGCACCGGCCTGGGCAGCGATGCCGGTGTGGTGATCGAAGCCGGCATGATCGAGCGGCTGCTGTCGGATCGGGCGGAGGAGCGCCGCTCGCTGTTCGAAGAGGCGGCCGGCATCGGGCTGTACCGCGACCGCAAGGCGGCCACCGAGCGGCGCCTCGAGAAGACGGCCGAGGACCTGCAGCGTCTCGACGACCTGATCAGCGAGATCCAGACGCAGGTGCGGAGCCTCGCGCGGCAGCGCGGCAAGGCCGAGCGGTACCAGAAGTTCAGCGAGGAGCGGTTCGGCATCGTGATGACGCTCACGCGCCGCCGGCTCGCCGAGTTCGAGGAGAAGAGCGGCGCGCTGCGGGCCCGCAAGGAGGAGCTGGGGCGCCTCGTCCCCGAGCTGCGCGGCCGGCTCGCGGAGGAGGAGCGCAAGCGCGAGGCGTGCGTGCAGGCGCGGGCGACCGCCGAGGCCCGGCGCACGGAGCTGGAGCGGCGGCTCGCCGACACGCGCATCGATCTGGAGCGCCTGGAGGGCGACATCAAGGTGTCGGGCGAGCGGGTGGAGAACGCCACCACGCGGGCCGCGCGCGCGCGTGAAGAGCGGCGCGGGGCGGACGAGCGCGCCACGCAGTCGGAGCGCGAGCGGGACGCGGCCGCCGCGGAGCGCGCGGCGGCCGAGGCAGCACGCGCGTCGGTGCAGACCGAGCTGGACCTGCGCTCCGCGAGCGAGGGCGAGGTGCGCGACCGGCTGGACCGGCAGCGCGCCTTGGTGCGCGAGCAGGAAACGGCGCTGCACCAGTGGGCCGAGCGGCTCCAGACCATGGCCGGCGAGCGTACCGCGCTGGAGCGCGAGCTTGAGGACCTGCGCACGGAGATGAGCGCCGCCGAGCAGCGCCGCGCGCAGGCGCAGCGCGAGCAGGACGAGGCGCGCCGGCAGCTGGACGCCGCCCGCTCCACCCAGGCGGCGCGCGACCAGGAGCAGCGCGAGGCGGCGCAGGAGGTCGAGCGGGCGCGCCACCAGTTCATGTCCGCGCGCGAGCGGGAGGCGGCGCTCCGCATCGAGCACCGCGGCGTCGAGGAATCGCTCGCGCAGCTCTCCGCGCGGCGCGAGGCGCTGAGCGAGCTGGAGCGGAACCGCGAAGGGCTCGCCCCCGCGGCGCGCGCGCTGCTCGGCGCCCGCGACCAATTCGGTGACGGCGCGGTGCTGGGCCCGCTGAGCGACTTCCTGCGCACCTCGGCCGCCGGCGCGCCGCTGGCGGAACGGCGCCTCGCCGACTGGCTGCACGCCGTGCTGGTGCGCGACCCCGACGCGGTCGAGGCCGTGCGCGCATGGCACCGCGCGGAGCTGGGGCCGCTGCTACTGCTGCCGGTGACGCCGGGTCCGGCGCGCCCGGGCGATGCGGAGATGCCGCAGGGGATGACGGTCGACGGCGCCGCGCGCGCCTGGGTCGCGGCGCTGCTCGGCGACACGAGCCCGCTGGACGACCTCGGCACCGCGCTCCGTCGCGCCAACGGCGCCGTGCTCCTCACCGGCAGCGACGGCGCCGGTCCGCTGAGCCGCCGCGCCGAGCTGGACGGCCTGGCGCGGGAGCTGGGCGAGGCGGAGCACCGGCTCGAGCTGCTGGGGCGCGAGACCGACGAGGCGGCCGCCGCGCACGCGGCGGCGGAGCGCGCGGTGGAGACGGCCAAGGAGCGCGCCGACCGGACCCGCGCCGCGCTGCGCGAGGCGCAGGGCGCCGCGGACGACGCGAGCCGCCGGGTGCACCGCGCGGAGCGCGAGCGGGCGGAGGCCGAGGAGGCGCACGGGCGGGTGACGCGCCGGGTGAGCGAGCTGGAGGCACGGGCGCAGGCGGTGGCCGCCGAGCAGCGGGCGGGCGGGGAGGAGCGCGCGCGCGTGGAGGCCGAGCTGGCGAGCCAGCGGGAGACGCTCACCGACCTCGAGGCCGCGCAGGAGTCGGCGCGCGAACGGCGCGTCCACTGGCAGGTGGAGGAGGCGCAGGTGTCCGCACGGGAGGCGGCGGCGCAGGAGCGCGAGGCCCGCGCGGAGGCGGCGTTCCAGGCCGCGCGTCAGCAGATGACCGCGCTCGACGCCGAGCTGGAGCGGCTCGACGGCACCGTGCGCGAGCTGGAGGTGCAGCGGTCCGAGTGGACCGACACGCTCGCCGAGCGCCGCGTGGCCGTGCAGGAGATGACGCAGGCCGCCCGGACGGCCGAGGAGGCGGTGGCACGGGCGGGCGACGAGCTGACGGCGGCCGAGCGGCGGCGCGACGACACGCGCGAGGCGCTGGAGCGGCTCGGCGAGGAGACGCACCGGCTCGATCTCGAGCTGTCGGAGGCCACGGGCGAGCGCCGCTCCCTGATCGAGCGCATCGAGGTGGAGTTCCACAAGCCGGTGCAGACGCTGCTCGGCGAAGCGCCCGATGTGCCGGGCGAGACCGACGCGCTCGCGGAGGAATCGCGGCGCCTCGCCGAGGCGATCCAGGCCACCGGCCCGGTGAACCTCCTGGCGATGGAGCAGTACGCCGAGGAGGCGGAGCGGCTCGATTTCCTGACGAAGCAGCGGCAGGATCTCGTGGAGGCGAGGGGCTCGCTGCTCCAGGCGTTGCGCGAGATCGACCAGACCGCCAAGCAGATGTTCCTGGAGACGTTCGACGCCGTGCGGCAGCACCTCCAGCAGGTGTTCGAGACGCTGTTCGAGGGGGGTGAGTGCGACGTACAGCTCGCCGACCCCGAGGATCCGCTCACCTGCGACATCGAGATCCGCGCCGCCCCCCGCGGCAAGCGCACGCAGCGCATTCATTTGTTGTCGTCCGGGGAGCGGGCCCTCGTGGCCATCTCGCTCCTGTTCTCGATTTACCTCGCCAAGCCGGCGCCGTTCTGCCTGCTCGACGAGGTTGACGCCCCGCTCGATGATGCCAACGTGATGCGCTTCGTCCGCCTGCTGGACGAGTTCAAGGCCGACACGCAGTTCATCGTGATCACGCACAACCCGCGCACCATGCAGATCGCGGACGCCGTGTACGGCGTCACCATGCAGGAGCCCGGCGTGTCCACGATCGTCGGCGTGCGGCTCGGCGAGGTGGAGCAGGTCGTAGGTTGAGGGCACTGGCCGCGCTGGCGCTCGCCGCCCTGCCGGGCGCGGCCTGGGCGCAGCGGCCCACGGTGTCCCCTTCCCTCGAACGGCTCATCCGGCAAGACACCATGGTCGCCGTCTGGTTCTTCGGCCGGCAGACCGTCTCTCTCCAACAAGTCGAAGCCGCGGTCCTCGACCTCGGCGCTACCGTCCGCCGCCGCAGCGAGTGGCTCCACGCCGTCTCGGCAAATACATCCGCCGATGCCATCAACCAAGCCACCCAACGCTCCGAGTTCCGCCACCTCCAACCCGTCGCCCGCTTCAGGGGTCGCACCGAGCCGGAGCCCGAGCCCGCCCTCCCCGCGCTCCGCGCCCCGCGCCCCGCGCTTTTCCAAGCGGAAGAGGAATTCGGTGCTTCCGCGATGCCACCCAGACGCCTCAACCTCTTCCCCCTGGTGAACCGGGGACTCCGCGGTGCCGGCGTCACCATCGCGGTGCTCGACACGGGATTCGAGACGGAGCACGCGGCGTTCGTGGGCACGGACATAGCGGACCAGTTCGACTTCGTGTTCAACGACTCGATCGTGCGGAACGAGCAGGCCGACAACGCCACCGCCTCACAGCACGGCACCGAGGTGTGGTCGCTGCTGGCCGCCAACCTGCCCGGCGAGATGTTGGGCCTGGCGCCCGACGCGTCCTACCTCCTGGCCAAGACCGAGGACGTCCGCTCCGAGACGCGGGTCGAGGAGGACAACTTCGTGGCCGCGCTCGAGTGGGCGGCCGACCGCGGCGCCCATATCGTCACGTCGAGCCTCACGTACCTCGCGTTCGACGGCGGCTTCAGCTACGCGCCGGACGACCTGAACGGCGACGTGGCGGTGACCACCGTGGCGGCGGACGAGGCCGCGGCCCGCGGCATCACCGTCGTCACCGCGGCGGGGAACGCCGGCGCGGGCGGGTTCCGCACCATCGGCACCCCGGCCGACGGCGACAGCGTGATCGCCGTCGGTGCCGAAGACTCGCTCGGCGTGCTCCAGCCGTTCAGCTCCCGCGGCCCCACGGCTGACGGCCGCTTGAAGCCCGACCTCGTGGCCCCGGGCGCCGCCGTGTTCGTGGTGGATCCGTTCTCCGGCACCGGGTTCGCGCGCGTGGCCGGCACGTCGTTCTCCACACCGCTCATCGCGGGCACGGCCGCGCTCATGCGCGAGACGCTCCCCATCCTGACGCCCACGGAGATCCTGGAAGCGCTGCGCCGTACCGGCACCATGCGTGTGCGGCCGGACTCGAATGTCGGCTGGGGCCGGCCCGACGGCGCCGCAGCGGCCACGTTCCCGCGCGGCATCGTGATGGGCGAGCCGTCCGAGACCGACACCGTGCTCGGATCCGTGACGCCGATGTTCTCGTGGACCGTGCCCGACGTGCCGGCGGTGGCCTTCCCGCTCGAGTTCCGACTGCGCGTGGCGCGCAGCGCCGGGTTTCAGCAGATCCTGCTCGACACCGTGGTCAGCGGGACGTCGGTCACGTTCCTCGAGCCACAGATGCCCGGCCAGCGGCTCGCGTTCACGGTCGGGGTCACGTCGGCCGACACCGTGAGCTTCACCACGCAGGTGAGCCGCGAGTTCACCGCCCCACTGTGGGCGGACCTGATCACGTTTGACGACCCGAACGGTACCACGGTCCGGGACCTCCGGCCCGAATTCCGCTGGACCTCCCCGCCGGTCGCGCCCGAGGCGGGACCGTTCAGCTACAGCCTCGAGGTCTTCCGCACGGACCTCGGCACCGTGCTGTTGCGGCAGGACAGCCTGGAAGAGACCACGTTCACGCCGCCGTTCGACCTGGACCGCAATACCCCGTTCCGCTGGCGCGTCATCGCGCGCCTGGGCGAGGACAGTGCGGTCACCGAGAGCCAGGGCACTTTTCTCCTCATCGACGACTCGGCGCCGTCCACTACGCTGCTGTTTCAGAACTTCCCCAACCCCTTCCCCAACGGCGCCACCGGCGGTCTCACCACGTGCATCTGGTTCGACCTCCGTGTCCCCGGACGGGTGCGCCTCGACGTCCTCGACGTCCGCGGCCACATCGTGCGGAACCTGGTACCGGGAGCCGAATTTTCCGGCACGCTCCCCGCCGGCCGCTACGGCCGTCCCGCGGTGGGCGCGTTCGGCCAATGCGACCCGCGGTTCGCCTGGGACGGGCGCGCGGACGACGGTGGAGTCGTGCCGCAGGGGATTTACCTGATCCGGTTTGTTTCGCCGGAGGGGACGTTCTTCAAGCGGGCGGTGTTTATGGGGCGGTGAAGGATTTGGCAGTCGGGCCGACCTACTGCCTACTGCCTGCTCCCCCGACCGGGACCCCAGCGAGGTGTTAGGCTCCGGCGCCGGCGCTCCCGAGCTTCACTCCATTCACGGATTCGGCGCGAGAGGGGCCAAACGGTCCCCCTCCTGCAATCCTGGCCGGCGGCCCATATTCCCCGTCGAACGCCACCGGCGCCCGCCGATCCACGTGGGCTGAACGGCGCTCCGCCGCCCGGGAGCGCGGAAGGAGGGTACGCCAATCCGCCGAAGCACCTACGTCGTCGGCCTCATCTTCTTGGTCTTCTTCGTCATCTCGTTTCTCACGAACATCATCGGCCCGCTCATCCCCGAGATCATCGATGATTTCGAGCTGAGCCTCACCCTCGTGGCCGTGCTGCCATTCGCGTTCTTCATCGCGTACGGCGTCATGTCCATCCCCGCGGGCCTGCTGATCGAGAAGTACCAGGAGAAGCCGGTCATGGTCGCCGCGTTCGCCGTGGCCTTCGCGGGCTCGTCAATCCTGGCCCTGGTGCCCAACTACCTGACCGCGGTGGCCTCGCTGTTCCTCATCGGCTCGGGCATGGCGATGCTGCAGGTCGCGATCAACCCGCTGCTGCGGGAGGCCGGCGGCGAGGGACACTACGCGTTCAACGCCACGTTGGCCCAGCTGATCTTCGGCGCCGCGTCCTTTCTCAGCCCCCTCGTATACTCGTATCTGGTGCTCAACCTCCAGGACCGGTCCGCCGGCGCCAACCCGCTGATCGCGACGCTGGCGCTGGTCGTTCCCGAGGATATCCCCTGGGTGTCCCTGTACTGGCTCTTTGCCGTGATCGCGCTGCTCATGATCGGCGTCGTCGCGCTGTCCCGCATCCCGAAGGTCGAGCGGACCGCCGAGGAGCGGGTCGGCGCCCTGGCGACCCACGTCGCCCTGCTCAAGAACCCCACGGTCATCCTGTTTTTCCTCGGGATCTTCACGTACGTGGGGCTCGAGCAGGGCGTGGCGAACTGGGTGTCCGAGTTCCTGAGCACCTACCACGGCGACGATCCGCAGACGACCGGCGCGAGGGCCGTGGCCTGGTTCTGGGGCCTCATGACCCTCGGCGGGGTCGCCGGCATCGTGCTGTTGAAGCTGCTCGACAGCAGGTTGGTGCTGATCGCCTTCACCGTGGCGGCGATCATCAGTCTCACGGCCGCCCTGTTCCTCTCGGGCCCCGTGGCGCGCATCGCGTTTCCGCTGGTCGGCTTCTTCGCCGCCGTGATGTACCCGATCATCTTCTCCCTCGCCCTCAATTCCGTCGAGGAGCACCACGGCAGCTTCTCCGGGATCCTGGTGAGCGCGATCATCGGGGGCGCCGTGGTGCCGCTGATCGTCGGGGGGCTCGGCGACGCGTTCGGGCTGCGGAACGGCATGCTGTTCCTCTACGTGCCCCTGGGCTACATCCTCGGCACGGGGTTCTGGGCCAAGCCCCTGATCACGAACGTCACCATCACGCGGCGGAGCGCCGAAGCCGTCTGAGCGTCCCGCGAGGGTCGATGCCACGAAAGAACGTCATCGGGATCGATGTGGGAGGCACCAACGTCCGCGCCGGCGTGGTGCGCGATGAGCGGCTCCGCGAGGTGCGGTCGATCCCCATCGATCCCGCGGGCTCGGCCGAGGAGGTCCTCCAGCAGATCTGCGGGCTGATCGACGAGACGCGGCTCGCGGACGTCGACGGCATTGGCATCGGCGTCCCCAGTGTCGTGGATCTCGCCACGGGCGTCGTGTACGACGTCCAGAACATCCCCTCCTGGAAGGAAGTGCCGCTGAAGGCCATCCTCGAGGACCGCTACGCGATGCCGGTGCTGGTCAACAACGACGCCAACTGCTTCGCCCTGGGAGAGCACCACTTCGGCAAGGGGGTCGGGTGTCCGTCGCTCATCGGCCTCATCGTGGGAACGGGCTTCGCCGGAGGCGTCATCGTCGGCGGCAGGCTGTATCCCGGGAGAAACTGCGGCGCGGGCGAGTTCGGGATGCTGCCGTACCTGGACGGTATCCTCGAGCATTACTGCTCCGGGCAGTTCTTCCCGCGCCGGGTGGGGCGCACGGGCGAGGAGGTGTTCCGCCAAGCGGTGGCGGGGGACGGGGAGGCGGTAAAGCTCTTCGCGGAGTTCGGCCGCCACGTGGGCGAGGGCGTCAAGGCGGTGCTGTTCACGTACGACCCGGAGCTGATCGTCGTGGGGGGATCCGTCCGCAAGGCGTTTCGGTTCTTTCAGGAGGCGATGTGGGAGTCGATCCGCTCCTTCGCCTATGCGAATTCCCTCCGGTCGTTGCGGATCGAGCTGTCGGAGCTGGACCACATCGCCGTGTTGGGGGCGGCGGCGCTGCACTACGACGCGGAGCCGACGGGCGGGTGATGCGGGGCCGATGATCGCCCGCCTTCCAGCACCCTCCGCGGTCCGACCATATTCCAACCGGCGTGGCGCCCGAGGAGGGGACGTGCACCTGGACGTCGGTCCACATTGCTTCGTGGTCTTCGGCGGCACGGGGGACCTGAACCGCCGCAAGCTGCTGCCGGCGCTGTACCAGCTGGCGCGGCGGCGCGCGCTCGGAGAGCGATACGCCATCCTCGGCGTTGCCCGCGATCCGGCGCGCGACGACGCGAGCTTCCGCCGCTGGGTGCGCGAGGGACTCGACGAAGCAGGCGTGCCCGATCACGACGCCGACGTCTGGTGCGACGACTGCATCTTCTATCACTGCGTGGCCCGCGGCACCCCGGAGGAGTTCCAGGGTCTCGCAGCGAGAATCGCCCAGCTGGAGCGCGACCTGGACCTGCCCGGGAACCGCGTCTTCTATCTCGCGCTCCCGCCGGGCGCCTTTCGGGGAACGATCGAAGGGCTCGGTGGCGCGGGACTGAGCCGCGGCGCGGGGTGGACGCGCCTGGTCATCGAGAAGCCGTTCGGGCGGGACCTGGCGTCGGCCCAGGAGCTGAACGCGCTCGTGCACCGCTCCTTCGACGAATCACAGGTCTACCGCATCGATCACTATCTCGGCAAGGAGACGGTCCAGAACCTCCTGGTGTTCCGCTTCGCCAACGCCATCTTCGAGTCGCTGTGGAACCGCGATCGGATCGAGAGCGTCCAGATCACGGTCGCCGAGAGCCTGGGCGTGGAGCAACGGGCCGGCTATTACGATCGCGCGGGCGCGCTGCGCGACGTGGTGCAGAACCACGTCACGCAGCTCGCCTGCCTGATCGGGATGGAGGTGCCCGCGGCGTTCGACGCCAAGTCGGTGCGGCACGAGAAGATCAAGGTGCTCAAGGCGATCGGCGCCATCCGGCCGGACGACCTCGTGCTGGGGCAGTACGCGCCGGGCGCCATCGACGGGCAGCGGGTGCCCGGCTACCGCGGGGAAAAGGGCGTGGCGCCCGACTCCCGCACCGAGAGCTACGTCGCCCTGCGATTGCGCGTGGATACGTGGCGCTGGCAGGGCGTGCCGTTCTACATCCGGACGGGCAAGCGGCTGCCGCAGCGCCTCACCCAGATCGCCGTGACGTTCCGGCGGGCCCCGGTGTGGCTGTTCCAGACGATGGGCCACTGCGAGCCGCACTCCAACGTCCTGCTCCTCACGCTTCAGCCCGACGAAGGGTTCGTCCTGCAATTCGACGTGAAGGAGCCGGCCGAGCCGCTCACGCTGCGGACGCTGCCGCTGCACTTCCAGTACCGGGAGGCGTTCGGCGACATCCCGGACGCCTACGAGACCCTGCTGCTCGACGTGCTGACGGGAGATCAAACGCTGTTCGTGCACGCCGAGGAGACGGAGGCGGCGTGGCGCCTGTACACGCCGGTGCTGCAATCGCCGCCGCGGCTGCACGAGTATCCGGCCGGCAGCTGGGGCCCCGCGGCGGCGGACCGGCTGCTCGCCGAGCTGGGACACGAGTGGCACCGTCCCATCGAGGCGGGAGCGTAAGGTGCGCGTGCAGACGTTCCCCGACCCCGCCGCGGTCGCCACGGGGGCGGCGCGCGAGGTCGATTCGGTCGTACAAGACGCCGCGGCGCGGCGCGGCGCGTGCACGGTCGCCCTGGCGGGCGGCTCCACCCCCCGCCGGCTGTACGAGACGTTGAGCGCCGAGCCGTACCGCTCGATGGTCGAATGGTCGCGCGTGCGGGTCGTGTGGGGCGACGAGCGCTGCGTGCCGCCGGACCATCCCGCGAGCAACTACGCCATGGCGCGCGACGCGCTGCTCTCGCGGGTGCCGATTCCCCACGACGCGGTGCATCGGATGCGGGGCGAGCTCGAGCCGGCCCGCGCGGCGGCTGAGTACGAGGCGGAGCTGCGGCGCGTCACGGGTGAGGCCCTGCCCCGCCTCGATCTCGTGCTGCTCGGGTTGGGCGCGGACGGCCACACCGCCTCGTTGTTCCCGGACACGCCGGACCTGCTGGAGGAGCGGCGGCTCGTCGTGGCGACCGTGGCGCCCGCGGCGCCGCGCCACCGGATCACGCTCACGCTGCGGACGCTGAACGCGGCGCGCGAGGTGCTGTTCATGGTGCAGGGCCGGGAGAAGGCGTCCATCGTGCGCGAGGTGCTCGACGCGCATGCGGCCGGCACGCCGTCGCGGCTGCCCGCCGCCCGCGTCCGGCCGGCGGCTGGCCGTCTCCTGTGGCTCGTGGACCGCGCCGCGGCCGCAGAGATCTCCGGGAGCCCGGCGGCAGCTCTTCTGGAGCCGCACACCGCACGCGGAGACGAGGAGGGAGCGGCATGACGACGCGACTCAAGCAAGGGGCTCCGGCGTTCCTCTTCGACCTGGACGGAACGCTGGTGGACAGCGTGTACCAGCACGTCCTCGCGTGGCGGGACGCCCTGGAGGACGCGGGCATCGCGCTCTCGGTGTGGCGCATCCACCGGCGCATCGGCATGAGCGGCGGGCTGTTCCTGAACGCCCTGGCGCGCGAGACGGGCCGGCGGGTCACGCCCGACGACGCCGCGCGGATCCGCCGCCGCCATGCGGAGGCGTTCCAGCGGCTGGCGTCACAGGTGCGTCCGCTGCCCGGCGCGCGCGAGCTGCTCCAGTTCCTCTCGGACGCCGGCGTGCCGTGGGCCATCGCCACCAGCGGGCGGCAAGAGAGCGCCCGGCCCGTGCTCGAGACGCTCGGCGTAGCACCCGACGTGCCGGTGGTGACGCGCGACCAGGTGGAGCACGCCAAGCCGGACCCCGACCTGTTCCTCGCGGCGGCGGCCCGCCTTGGCGTGGCGATCGACGAGTCGGTGGTCGTGGGCGACAGCGTGTGGGACTTGCTGGCCGCGCGCCGCGCCCGGGCGCTCGGCGTGGGCCTCCTGTCGGGCGGATACGGGCTGGAGGAGCTGGAGCGGGCGGGCGCGTATCGCGTGTACCAGGATCCGGCGGACCTGCTGGCCCACCTGGACGAGGTGGGCGTTCGGGGAGGGGCCGGCTGAACCCCGTCGGCGGTTCGCGCCCCTCCGACCGAACCGGCCGCAACGGGCATTCCTGCTGTTTGGAGTCGGGACCGTGCTGGCGGTGGAGGCTCCCCAGGCGTACGCCGTCCTGGCCGGTTTGGCCGGGCCAGCGGTCGCAGGCGTCGTCACGCTTCGCGACGATGACTCCAAGTGAGCGCGAGCGACGCGCGCTCCATTGTCGATCCCGGCCCTCCTCGGGCGATGTCCTGGTGAAGGCCACCGTGTACGAGCCGCTACCGCACCCGCCATGAGCTGATACCGCACGCCGTGTAGTTCGAGTGCTTCATCCGCTCGCACCCGCCCACCCCAGCTGTCGATCACGCGGCCGCTCGTTCGACGAGTAGGAAACGAGGGGAGACCAGGTCATGGCCACTTTCGTCCTGATCCACGGCGCCGCCTCCAGCGGCTGGTACTGGCACCGCGTCGAGCCCCTGCTCCGGGCCCACGGACACGACGTCGTGGCGCCGTCGCTTCCGTGCCACGACGATGCCGCAGGACTCGACGAATACACCGAGGAGCAGCTTGCGGTCCAGCTGCAAGAGTACTGGCAGGCGATACGGCAAGCGACTTGAAATACGGGTCGCGGCGCGGCGCGCTCAACGGGCGCTGCCGCATCCGAACCACGGAGGAGACCCTGATGCCCAACGCGATCGAGACAAACGGGCTCGTCAAGCGCTTCGGGGCCACCCGCGCCCTGGACGGCGTGGACCTTCGCATCCGCGAGGCATCCGTCTACGGGCTCCTGGGTCCGAACGGCGCGGGCAAGACGACCACCATCCGCATCCTCGCCACGCTGCTCCGGCCCGACGCCGGCACGGCGACGGTGCTCGGCCACGACGTGGTGCGCGAGGCGCGTGCCGTCCGGCAGCAGGTGAGTCTGACGGGGCAATACGCGTCGGTGGACGAGGACCTCACCGGCTACGAGAACCTGGTGCTCGTGGCGCGCCTGCTGGGGCTGGGGTGGCGCGCCGCCAGGGACCGCGCCGCAGAGCTGCTCGAGGCGTTCGCGCTCACCGACGCCGCCGGCCGCCAGGTGCAGACCTATTCCGGCGGCATGCGCCGCCGCATCGACATCGCGGCGAGCCTGGTGGCGATCCCGCGGATCCTCTTCCTCGACGAGCCCACCACGGGTCTCGACCCGCGCAGCCGGAACCAAGTGTGGGAGCTGGTGCGCCGCATCGCCGCGGAGGGCACCACCGTGCTCCTCACCACGCAGTACCTCGACGAGGCGGACCGGTTGGCGCAGCGCCTGGCCGTCATCGACCACGGCCGCGTCATCGCCGAGGGCACGAGCCGGGAGCTCAAGGCATCCGTGGGCGCGAACGCGCTGCACGTCCGCCTCGCCAGCGCCGACCAGCGCGAGCGGACCCTGCAGGTGATAGAGCGCGTGCTGGGCAACGGCGTCCTGCCGGCCGCGGACTCGATGGAGGTGGCGGCGCGGCTCGAGAACCCCGCACAGGCCGCCACGATCCTGGCGGCCCTCACCGAGGGCGGCGTCGAGGTCGCGGGGTTCTCCGTCGGCAATCCGAGTCTGGATGAAGTCTTCCTCGCACTCACCGGCCGACCGGCGGACGGCGAGGCCCCGGAGACGAAGACATGATCAGCGACGCACTGCCCACGGGCGAACGGACCCACCAGCTGCTCACCATGCGCGCGCGGCCGACCCCGGCGTCGGCGCCGTCGGCCGTGGCGACGCTCGGATGGCGCGCCATGCTGAAGATCAAGCACGTGCCGTTCCAGTTGTTCGACGTGACCGTGATGCCGATCATGTTCACGCTGCTGTTCACGTTCATCTTCGGCGGGGCGCTCGCGGGGACGCCGCGCGAGTACGTCCAGTACCTGCTCCCCGGCGTGCTGGTGCAGACGATCGTGTTCATCACCGTGTACACGGGCATGGGACTGAACGCGGACATCCAGAAGGGCCTGTACGATCGCTTCCGCTCGCTCCCCATGTGGCAGCCGTCGCCCCTGTTCGGCGCCCTCGCCGGCGACGTGTTTCGCTACTCGGTCGCGTCGGTGCTGATCATCGTGATGGGCCTCATTCTGGGCTTCCGGCCGCAGGGCGGCGTCGTGGGCGTGCTCCTGGCGACCGCGCTGGTGCTGACGTTTGGCTTCGCGCTGTCCTGGCTGTGGATCATCGTCGGCATGCTCGTGCGGACGCCCGAGTCCGTCATGACGACGAGCTTCATCTTCCTCATGCCGCTGACGTTCGCGAGCGACATCTTCGTCGACCTGTCGACGATGCCGGGCTGGCTCCAGACGATCGTCGGCCGCAACCCGGTGACGTACCTGGCGAACGCGTCACGCAACCTCATGCACGGGCAGGACGCCCTGGCGGACGTGGGGTGGGTGCTCGCGGCGTCGGCCGGCATCGTGCTCGTGGCCTCGCCAATCGCCATGCGGTTGTATCGCAAGGAGCGGTGAGGGCGGCGGACACGAGCTCGCCGCCACCCCCGCACGTCCGCCGCCTCAGTGCACCCGCTCCACCCTGCAATCGAAGCAGCCGGTGACCGGTCACCGTGTAAGTTCGAGTATGAACCTCACCGCCATCGGAACGGGCACCATCGCCCCCTGGAACGAACGCGCCTCCCCCGCCTACTGGATCGAGGCCGGCTCCGTCCGGCTATTACTCGACCTCGGCGCCGGCGCGCTCCACCGCGCGGCCGCGCTGGGTGTCGCGTGGCACACCGTCACCCACGTGGCCATCACGCACTTCCATCCCGACCACTGGAGCGACCTTCCGGGTCTATTGTACGCCCTCCGCTGGGGCATCGAGCCGCCACGGAGCGAGCCGCTCGTGCTGCTCGGCCCGCGCGGGCTCAAGGCGCGCTTGACGCTGCTGGCCGGGGCGTTCGGCGACACGGTGGTCGAGCCGGGGTATCCAGTGGTGATCGAGGAGCTGGAGGCCGGCGACGGCCGCGCGCTCGCCGCCGCGGTCGACATCGAGACGTGCGCCACGCCGCACACGGCGGAAAGCCTGGCGTACGGCATCCGGGCCGACGGGGCGCGGCTGGTATACACCGGCGATACGGGACCGAGCGACGCGCTGGCGGAGTGGGCGGCGGGGTGCGACCTGCTGTTGGCCGAGTGTTCGCTACCGGACGAGCGCGCCCTCGACTTACATTTAACGCCGTCGCGCGCGGGCGCCCTGGCCCGCACGGCCCGTGCGGGGCGGCTGGTGCTCACGCACTTTTATCCCATGTTCCAGGGCGCCGATCCGGCGGCGCTGGCGGCCAAGGAATACGACGGCCCCGTCGTGGCCGCCCGGGACGGAGACAAGTTCACCGTGGGGACGTAGCGCATGTTGATCGTCATGCAGCACGGCGCGACCCAGGACGAAGTCAAGCGCGTCGTCGACACGATCCAGGAGCTGGGCTACCAGGCCCGCCCCATGCCGGGCAAGCAGCGCACGGCCGTGGGACTGGTGGGGAACGACGGCCGCGTGGACGAGTCTAGGATCGCCGCGCTCCCGGGCGTGCGCGAGATCATCCACGTCAGCCAGCCGTACAAGCAGGTCTCTCGCGAATGGAAGAGCGAGGCCACGGTCGTCCGCCTGCCCGGCGGGATCGCGATCGGCGGCGAGGGCGTGGTGGCGATGGCGGGCCCGTGCTCCGTGGAGTCCGAGCGCCAGATCATCGAGGCGGCGCAGGCGGTGCGCGCCGGCGGGGCGGCCATTCTCAGGGGCGGCGCGTTCAAGCCCCGCTCATCCCCCTATTCCTTTCAAGGGCTCGGCCTCCAGGGTCTCAAACTGCTCGCCAGGGCGCGCGAGGAGACCGGTCTCCTGCTGGTCACCGAAGCGATCGACCCCGAGGGCGTGGACCATGTGGCCGAGCACGCCGACATCATCCAGATCGGCGCGCGCAACATGCAGAACTTCTCGCTGCTGAAGCGCGCCGGAAAGGCCGGAAAGCCGGTCCTCTTGAAGCGGGGCCTCGCGGCCACGATCACCGAGCTGCTGCTGTCGGCCGAATACCTGCTGGCGGAGGGGAACCACGACGTGATCCTGTGCGAGCGCGGCATCCGGGGGTTCGACAGCTCGACGCGCAACGTGTTCGACGTGACGGCCATCCCGGTGGTGCACTCGTTGTCGCACCTGCCGATCATCGCCGATCCGAGCCACGGCACCGGCCGGCGCGACAAGGTGATCCCCATGGCGCGCGCCGCGGTGGCCGCGGGGGCGGACGGGATCATCGTGGAGGTGCACCCCACGCCCGACCGCGCGCTGTCCGACGGCGCGCAGAGCCTCTACCCCGAGCAGTTCACCGACCTGATGCGCCAGGTGCGCGTCATCGCCGAGGCGATCGACCGGCACGTGGTGGAGCCGCTGTCGGCGCCGGTGGGAGCGTGACCGTGCGACCCTTCTTCGCCGCCCTCCTCGCCCCCACCCTGCTCCCGTGCGCCCTCTCGGCGCAGCCGGATCCCGTCACCGTCCTCGAGCGGGCCGAGCGGGTGTACGCCGGGATTACCACGATCCGCGCCGAGTTCTCGCAGGTGCTCGAGAACCCCATGCTCGGCGCGCCCGAGCCGTCGAACGGTGTCATGTTCCTGAAGCCGCCGAACAAGTTTTCCATGCGGTTCAAAGACCCCGAGGGCGACCGCATCGTGGCGGACGGCACGTGGCTCTGGACCTACGCGCCCAGCTCGGTGCCCAACCAGGTGATTCGCTCCGAGATCCCCGCCCACGGCGCCACCACACCCAACCTCATGGCCGAGTTCGTGGAGCGGCCGCTGGAGCGGTACACCGCCGCGTACGTGGGGGCGGACACGGTGGTCGGCGAGACGGTCGACGTGATCCGGCTGACGCCCAAGGTGGAGGGGCTGCCGTTTCGCGAGGCGGTGATCGCGGTGGCCCGGAGCGACGGGTTGCTGCGGCGGATCGCGATCCGGGAGGAGAGTGGGCAGCGGCGGACGATCGTGTTTGAGCGGATTCAGGTGAATGTCTTGGTTCCGGAGTCTGAGTTGGCGTTTGAGGTTCCGAATGGGGTGCGGGTGGTGAGGCAGTAGGCAGTCGGCAGTCGGCAGTCGGCGCCCGGCGCGCCCTGAAGGGCGCTACCATCAATTGTGCTTCAGCACATGTCGGCGACCGAAGGTCGCCGCCGAGCGCGGCCTTCAGGCCGCGAACGGGCGCCGCGAGCCCCTCCCCCCCCAAGTCCTGTCCGGGCGGCCGTTGCAACAGCGAACATCAGTCCGCCGACCCCGCTATTGCACTATCCACCTCCCGATATTACCGTCATATGGCCATCCCATAGGACGGACCATGGCGAAAAAGTCGGACGTGAAGCAGGGCACGCTCGCCCTGATGATCCTGGGGACCCTCGAGGTCCTCGGACCGCTGCACGGTTACGGCATCGCTCGCCGCATCGAGGAGACGAGCAAGAACCGCCTCAAGCTCAACTACGGCACCCTGTACCCCGCGCTCCTCAAGCTCGAACAGGAAGGGTGCGTCACCACGGAGTGGCGCCGGTCCGAGAACAACCGTCGCGCGAAATTCTATGCGCTCACCGCCGCGGGGCGCAAGCAGCTGGCGCGTGAAGCCCGCGAGTGGCACGCGACCGCCGATCTGATCGCCGCCTTTCTCGCGCCGCGACGGGAGAGCCCATGAGACGCGTTCGTGCGCTGCTCGCGCGCATCGCGGGCATCTTCACCCGACACCGCGCGGACGACGATCTCCGCGATGAGCTGCAAGCCCACCTCGACATGGAGATCGCCGAAAACATCCGGCGCGGCATGGATCCCGTGGCCGCGCGCCGCCAGGCGCTGCTGGCGTCGGGAGGCCTCACCCAAGCCGTCGAGGCGGTGCGCGATCAGCGCGGACTGCCGTGGATCGAGCACGTGGCCGCCGACGTCCGGTATGCCCTGCGCGCGCTGCGACGCAGCCCCGCGTTCACCACCGTGGTCGTGATCACGCTGGCGCTCGGCATCGGGGCCAACACCGCGATCTTCAGCGTCGTCCACGGCGTGCTGCTCAAGCCGCTGCCCCACCAGGGGGGCGATCGCCTCGTGTACCTACGACACTCGGCGGACGGGCCCGGCGGAGAGAACGTCCTCTTCTCCGTCCCGGAGGTCCGCGACCTCCGGGGCGGCGCCCCGTCCCTCGCCGGCATCGCGGAGTACTGCCCGTGGACGGTCACGTATCAGACGAACGAGGGCGCCGTCCGCATCGACGTGGGCCTCGTCACCGGCAACTTCTTCGAGATCATGGGGCTCTCCCCGCTACTCGGCAGGCTCACGCGGCCGAGCGACGACGGGCCCGGCGTCCCGCCCGTAATGGTGCTCACCCACGAGTACTGGACGAAGCGCTTCGGCGGCGATTCAGGCGTCGTCGGCACGCAACTGCTGCTGGACGGCAGCTCGGTGACGGTGATCGGCATCCTCCAGCCCGCGCCGTTCTTCCCCAACCGGATGGACGCGCTGCTCAACATGGTGATCAGTCCCCACCACTTGAGCGCGCTGATGGTGGAAGGCCGCACGCATCGCATGACCGAGGTGGTCGCGCGGCTCGCGCCCGGCGCCGGCGTCGAGCAGGCGGAGACTGAGGTCGCCGCGGTCCATGCACGCATGCAGAGCGACTTCACGGAAGCGTACGATCCGGGGTCCCACTATCGCGTCGCGGTCATCCCCTTCAAAGAGGCGCTGGGGGAGCGCGCACGGCTGACGCTGTGGCTGCTCATGGGCGCGGCCGCGTTCGTGATGATCATCTCGGCCGCCAGCGTCGCCAACCTGACGCTCATGCGCGGGGTGCGCCGCGAGCACGAGCTGGTGGTGCGCGCCGCGCTCGGTGCCGGCGTGAGGCGGCTCAGGCGGTTGTTGCTGGTCGAGAACCTCCTCCTCGCCTTCCTGGGCGCCGTCCTCGGCGTCGTCATCGCGGTCGGCGGCGTCGGGCTGCTCACGTCGCTCGCCGAGCGCTACTCGCCGCGCGCGAGCGAGATCCGGCTCGACGCCATCGTGCTCGGCTTCACGGTCGCCCTGGCGGGGTCGGTCGCCCTGCTGCTCTCCTTCCTCGCCTCGCTGCCCAAGGAAGGCGGTTTCGCGTCCTGGATCCTGGCGGGGGCGCACCGGCTGACCGCCCGCCTCGGCAGGCACCGCCTGCAGCGCGGCCTGGTCGTCGTGCAGGTCGCCGTCTCGGTGGTGCTGCTCGCGGGCGCCGGCCTCCTCACCCGCACCATGATGCGGCTCGCCGACGTGAGCACCGGTCTCCGCACCGAGGAAGTGCTCACGCTGCAGGTGTCGATCCTCACGCCGACCCAGCTCCTCTCCGACCCCGGCGCCGACGCCTGGGCCAAGGAGCGCTACGATCGCATGCGCGACGAGGTCGCGGCGCTCCCCGGCGTCGTCGACGTCGGCCTCGGCTCCCCCACGCCGCTCCGCAGTTCGTTCGTGCAACTCGACGTGAAAGCGGAAGGCGGCGTGCTGGCCGCCGGCGAAGCGACGCCGCGCGCCGAGCTGCGAACCGCGAATCCCGATTTCTTTCGCGCGGCGGGGATCCCGATCCTCGAGGGGCGCCCGTTCGCCACCACCGATCAATGGGACGCCGGCATGGTCGTGATCCTCAATCAGACGCTCGCCGACCGGCTCTTCCCCGGCGAGGACCCGCTTGGCAAACGGGTCGCATGGACCGGGGACGTGCTGCGGTTCACGCCGATCAGCGGCGAGTGGCGCACCGTCGTCGGCGTCGCGGGGAATACCCAGGATGGCGGGCTCGATGCCGAACCCCGCCCCGTGATGTTCATGCCCTTCGCGCAAATGCTGGCGATCGGCGGCGGGCTGGTGATCCGCGCCGACAGCAACGTCGCGGGGTTGAAGACGGCGGTCACGCGCGTCGTGCGGCGCATCGCGCCGGCGGCGCCCATCGAGAACGTGATGACCGTGGCGCAGATCAAGGATCAGAGCGTGGCGCCCCGCCGGCTGAATGCCGCGCTCATCGCGTCGTTCGGCGGCCTGGCGGTCGTCATCGCGGCGGTGGGGATCGCCGGCGTGCTGGCGTTCTCGGTGAGCGCGCGCACCGGCGAGATCGGCATCCGCATGAGTCTCGGGGCCGACCGCGGCCGGGTGCAGCGGATGATCCTGCGGGAAGGCGGCGGGTTGCTGGCCGTCGGCCTCGTGCTGGGCGTGGCCGGCTCCCTGCTGGGGGCAGGTCTCATTCGCGGGCTGCTCTTCGGCGTGGCGCCGCACGACCCGGCGACGTTCATCGGCGTGGCGGTGCTGATGGCGGCGATCGGGATCGTCGCGTGCTGGATTCCGGCGCATCGTGCGGCCCGGATCGACCCGGCGATCACCATGCGGTCGCAGTAGGAGGATGATCCGTGCGAACGCTGTACGTGGTGCACATCGTAGCGGCCGGCCTGGGACTCGCGTTCGGCTACGTCGCGCTCTACGCGGCGAAGGGGGCGACGCTGCATCGCAGGAGCGGGATGCTGTTCGTCTATACCATGCTCACGATGACGTTTTTTGGTGGGCTGATCGCGGCCGTGCGAGGCGTGGCGCCGGCCGTCAACGTTCCTGCGGCGGTGGTGACGGCCTACCTGGTGATCACCGCGCTGATCACGATCCGACCCCGCGCTACAGGGCCGCGTTGGCTGGATCTCGGGCTCATGCTGGTGGCGTTGGCGGTAGGTGTGACCAGTCTCACGTTCGGGTTCGAGGCGCTCGCCAACGGCGGCACCAGAGACGGGATGCCGGCCTTTCCGTTCTTCCTATTCGGGGTCGTCGGATTGTCGGCAGGCGTATCCGATCTGCGGATCATCCGGTGGGGGAGCCTCCAGGGCGCGTCTCGACTTACACGACATCTGTGGCGCATGAGCTTCGCGCTGTTCATTGCGGCGATGTCGTTCTTCTTCGGCCAGGCCGACGAACTTCCGAAGGCGCTCCGCATCCCCGCGCTGCTCGCCCTTCCGGTGCTGGCGGTGCTCGTGACCATGTTGTACTGGCTGTGGCGCGTCCGCATCAGACGGACCTTCCAGGGCATCGTCGGCGTCGGCGCACCTGAGGCGGTGTGAATGACTCCTGCCTCGAGCCGGAGGTCATTCTAGCGTAATACATCCCAAGCGACCGCCCCTGCCGCAACCGCCCCGCCCGCGGGAGGGGGATGGGCGCCAACTCGGAGCGCGACGACACGCCGCCAGCTTGATCGTCATTGCGCGCATTCAGGTCCTGCGATCCGGGCGGCGTCCGGGCTCATTGCACCACGGACAACCCCTTGCGGTATTGCCCCGGCGTGAGCCCGTAGTAACGCTTGAACACGCGCGTCATGTGCGCCTGGTCGGCGAATCCCGCGCGCTGGGCCACCGTGCTCAGTGTTAGCTCCCCGGACATCAGGACTTCCGCCACCCACGCCACCCGCAGCCGGTGGAGCCATTCCACCGTCGAGACCCCGAAGTACCGGCGGAAGGCCCGGCTGACGTGATTCGGGTGGCGGCCGACCTCGGCCGCCACTTCCTGCACCCGAAGCGGGCTGCGGAACTCGTGCTCCATCCGGGCGCGCACGTCCCGGAGCCACAGGGGCGCCGGCCGAGCCACGCCGGCCGAAACGGGCATCACGGGCTGGGGACGATCGCTGGGCCAGTCGTACGCGATCCCGACCGTTCCGCACACCCGTCCCAACCCGTCGCGCAGCGGCCGCTTGAGCGTCGCGAAGCGGCCCCGCGGGCAGCGTTCCTCCACCACGATGGGCTGGTTCAGCGCCACTACCCGCAGATCGTCGAGGCGGAACTGCCGCACGCGGTCTCGGGAGAAGAAACGCGCCTCGGTGTGGCCGGTCATTTCCCCCGGCCGCACGCCGCACCACCTGGCCAGGGCCGGACTGACCGCCAGGAAGCGCGAACGAAGATCCTTCACCCAAGCCTGCAGCTCGGCCTGGCCGACGGTCCACGGCGTCCACGACGCGACGCCGTCTCCAAGGGGAACACGCAACGAGGACACCTCCGGATTATACGGGCCGGACGATCGCGCGGGCCATTCTTGAACGATTCTGATATTTCCGCCCCGCCGCTCGCGCGGACGGTGAGAACCCTTCAAGACGCGGGCCGCCGACGCGTGGATCGTTCGACGACCGACAGCCGGCACCCTGCGGCGCTGCCCATTCACCCCGATCCCGGGAGTTTCTCATGACGACGCATCGTTGGTGTGTCCCCTTCACGCTCGCCGTCACGGCGCTCGTCGGCTGCACCGATGAGCCGACCGCGCCGGCCGAGCCGCCCACCCACGCGCTGCATGGTGTGGGCCACCACATCGCGGCCTCGGCAGTGGGGGCTGGCCGCTGGACCATCCCCCCCGAAGTATTCGGCGTCACGGTGGACAACGTGCTCGCGTTTTCCGCCATCGAACTCAACAACGGCGCGATTCACGGTCACATCTCCTACACCCAGACGGTGGAGGGTGAAGCGTTCCGCTTCCAGGCCCGCGTCACCTGCGTGGCGGTCTACGGCGACGGCACGCGGGCGAAGTACGGCGGGGTCGTGGAACAGAGCAACGATGCCACAATCCCCGTGGGCACGTTCATGTGGTTCCAGGCCATCGACAACGGCAAGGGCCCAAGTGCCCCGGCCGACCAATCGACCATCGCCGGCTTCGGCGATGAGGCGGCGAACGAAGCGTTCTGCGCCAGCGACGCGCCGCCGGTCCGGATCTTCGACATCGAGGGCGCCATTCACATCCGCTGATTCTCACCCGCCGCAGGGAACCAGCCTGGTCCAACGGGGGGCGCGTGGCAACGCCCCCCGTTTTGTACCATCCTGCTCACCACGCTTCGGAAGGCAACTGCGACGGCCGGGCTGCTCGACGCCACGGAGGGTGTTTGACGCGTCTGCCGTCCGCGCCGTAGGTTGTGATCACGCAGAACACAGTTGGGTCGTACGATCTCCAGGGCGACGGGCGGATCGCCTTCGTGCGAGCGGCCTGGAGTTACCTCCTCGCGCGGACCGGGACAGCGGCCATAGTCGCCGGCAACGGAAACGCAGAGACGTTAGAAGGTGGCCGACATGCCACGACGAACCACCGGATTGGCCCGTCGCGCGCTCCTCGCGATCGCCGGGCTCGCGCTCCTCACGGCCGGCGCGGTCGCCGTTGGACGATTCGCGGCGCGGGTGCAGCCGGAGGCGGTGCGCGCGGACAACGCCATGGGGGACACGACCTGCCTCTCCTGTCACCAGGAGAAGACGGGCTTCGAGCGCACGGCCCACCGTCTGACGTCTAGGCTTCCGACCCGCGACGCCATCGCGGGCAGTTTCCGCCACGGTGAGAACCTCCTACGGACCTCGAATCCGGAACTGTATTTCCGGATGGACTCCACCGAGACGGGATTCTATCAGACCGCGGTGCTGGGCCGCGCGCCCGACACCTCGACCCACTCCGAGCGCATCGACTTCGTCACCGGCTCCGGGCGAAAAGGCCAGTCATACCTCTATTGGCGGCCCGGTGATCAGCTGTTCCAGCTCCCCGTCTCCTACTGGAAGGGCACGGGGTGGGCGAACAGCCCAGCGTACCCCGACGGACGCCCCAACTTCGATCGCCCCATCCCACCCCGGTGCCTCGAGTGTCACGCGTCCGGCTTCCAGTCGGTGGCGGATTCGCTTTACGTGAATCGCTATCGGCGCACCGGTGTCATGCTCGGCATCACCTGCGAGACGTGTCACGGCGCGGGTCGGGAACACGTGAAGCGCGAGCGCTCGCCGCTGCGCGTGGCGCTCCCCAGCGCCATCGTCAACCCGGCGCGGCTGCCCCGCGCGCGACAGCTGGACGGGTGCGCCCTGTGTCACGGAGGGGCGGCGGCGCCGCGGACTCCGGCGTTCTCCTACGTGCCGGGGCAGCCGCTCGAGAAGCCGTTCGATCTGTGGGGCCCGCGGGACAATGGCGAGATCGACGTGCACGGCAACCAGGTGGCCATGCTGGAACGGAGCCGTTGCTTCACCGCGTCGCAGATGACCTGCGCCACCTGCCACGACGTCCACCGGGAACAACGCGACGTCGTGGAGCTGTCGGGCAAGTGTCTCGACTGCCATGACCTCCAGAGCTGCGGCCTGTTCCCCCGGCACGGGAACGCGTTGGCCGGCCGGTGCGTCGATTGTCACATGCCGGCGCTGACGTCGAACACGGTTGTGTCGAACCGCCCCGGCGATCAGGTGCGGGTGCAGGTGCGCACCCACTGGATCAAGGTCTACCCGCAGTTCCAATCGCCCTGAGCGACCTGGTCTTCGCGCGCGAGGCGGCCGCCGGCTACGAGCAGTTGACCCCGGCCGAGCGTGTCGTCTTCTGTCTCGACGGGCTGGAGCGGGAGGTGAACAACGGCGGCTTCGCCCAGTTCTTCGAGAACTCGGCGGGCGACCATGCGATGGAGACCATCGAAGCCCTGCGCACGCTCGGCGCGCCCAGGGTCGCCGCCCTCGTGAGCGAGGCGGTGAGCGTGTTTCCGGATGGGCGCCCCGCGACGGACCGCGAGCGCCGGCAGCAGCAGCTCGACCGGCTCGCCCCGCAGGCCCGTGCGACGCTGGACCGGTTGGACAACGCGTTCTACGAGTATCCCGAGAACCTGACGGCGCTGGAGCGCGCGTACGTGCGGG
>Ga0302046_10000441_pt1 | contig 42535 bp, 35 predicted proteins | sample RVTome_11_FD_200261 | JGI IMG/M metagenome (GOLD analysis project Ga0302046, IMG submission 200261) | Soil microbial communities from uranium-contaminated site in the Upper Colorado River Basin, Wyoming, United States - RVT147D111 (version 2) ...
TCTCCGGGAGTCACGACGAACGCATTGGCCCGCGACATCGACAGCACGTCCCCCGATCCCATGGTCCGGACCGGGAGCGCCTTGAAGCCGCCCTGGTCTCGAGACACGCGCGCCAGATGATAGGTCGTCCGGCCCGGCTTGCGCTTCAGGCGCGCGACGAGCTCGGCCTGGACCTCGAGATTCTCCCATCGCGGATAGCCCATCATCTTGCGGAGCGCGGGGGCGACGAACACGGCGAAGTCGGTGAACGTCGATACGGGGTTGCCCGGAAGGCCCACCACCAGGCACGACGCGACCCGACCCGCGAGGATCGGCTTCCCGGGCCGGATGGCGACGTTGTGGAACAGCGTCCGCAGACCCTCCGCGAGGAGGACTTTTTCCACCACGTCGTACTCGCCCATCGAGACGCCGCCCGTGATCAGGAGCACGTCGAAGTCGAGTCCGCGGCGCAGCGTCCGACGAAGCTCGGGCGCCGTGTCGGGAGCGATTCCCAGGTCGCGGCCTTCCAGCCCGATCTCGCGCAGCTGTGCGCCGAGGCACCGCGCGTTGCTGTTGCGGACCTGATGCGGCTCGGGGAGGGAGCCTGCATCCACGACCTCGTCGCCCGTCGACACGATTCCGACGACGGGCGGCCGCACGACGCGCACGGTCGTGCGTCCCACCGCGGCGAGGGCGGCGATCTCCGGCGCGTGGATCGGCGCCCCGCGCTGCAGGACCCTCTCTCCGGAGCGAAGGTCCTCGCCGCGAGCACGGATGTGCTGCCGCCGCACCGGCTCGCCGGCGAAGGTGACCCGGCCGGCGTCGCGATCCTCGGTGGACAGTTCCACCATCACGACGGTGTCGGCGCCGGGTGGGACGATGGCCCCCGTCATGATCCGGACGCACTGCCCCGGCCCCACTCGCAAATGGTCGACGGGCCGCCCCGCGCGCGCCTCGCCGTGGATCTCGAACGAGCGCCCCGGCTCGACGAGATCCTCCCATCGCGCCGCGAAACCGTCCATCGCCGAGCGATCGGTGGGCGGGAAGTCGCGGTCCGCGATCACGTCCTCGGCCAGCACGCGCTTCAATGCGGCGTCGAGGCCCAGCTCGACCGAGTCGAGCACGTGCGCCTCCTCGAGAAGCAGCCGCTTGGCCTGTTCGACCTCGATCATCGCAGCGCCAGCTTATCGGAAAAGGGGTCAGATCCCCTTTCCGGTTTTCGGGCCACGAGGACGCGGGGGATGCCGCGCAGGTCCGGACGGACCTCGACCGCATGGAAGCCGGCCGCTTCGACCGCCGCGCGCGCCCCGGCCGCGCTGCGATAGCCGAGCTCGAGCGCGATCCAGCCGCCGGAACGGAGGACTTCGAGGGCGGCGGGCGCCAGCGCGCGGTAGGCCTCGAGTCCGCTCGGTCCCGGTACCAGCGCCTCCTTGGGCTCGTGGTCCTGAACCTCGGGCGCCAAGCCCCGCCATTCCTCCTCGCTGACGTACGGCGGGTTCGACACCACGACGTCGAACGACGCGCCGAAGCGGGCCGGATCGCCGAGATCGCCCTCGACGAGATCGATGCGCCCGCGCACCTCGTGACGCTCGACGTTCGCGCGGGCGACCGCGAGCGCATCCGCGGAGCGGTCGAGGGCCACGATCGACCACCGCGGGCGCTCGATCGCCAGCGTCACGGCGATGCACCCGCTGCCGGTCCCGAGGTCGAGCACCCGCGCCGCGCCGTCGACCGGGAGGGACAGCACGGCCTCGATCAGGATCTCCGTCTCGGGCCGCGGAATCAGGACCCGGCGATCGACCGCGAAGACGCGCCCGAAGAACTCCTCCTCCCCGAACAGGTACTGCGACGGCTCGCGTCCCTCGCGGCGCGCGACGAACGCGCCGAAGTCGCGCGCCACGCCGGCGGGTAGGATCTGGGAAGCGCGGGCCACGATCCCGCCGCGGTCGGTTCCGAGCAGCCGCGCCAGGAGGAGCATGGCCTCGCGCCGCGCATGGTCGACCCCCGCGCGCTCCAGGCGCCGGGACGCGAGGTCGACGGCCTCGCGCACCGTGATCGCCACCGGCCCGGAGGATTCGCTCAGACCTCGACCTCTTGCTTGAGCCGCTCTCCCTGATCGTGGGAAATGAGCGCGTCGATGATCGTGCCGAGATTGCCGTCGAGGACGTCGTGCAAATTGTGGACGGTCAGGCCGATGCGGTGATCCGTGATCCTGCTCTGCGGAAAATTGTACGTCCGGATCTTCTCGCTGCGATCGCCCGACTTGACCAACCCGCGGCGCTCCCTGGCGATGGCCTCACGCTGCTCCGCGAGCTTGACGTCGTACAGTCGGGAGCGCAGGACCTGCAGCGCGCGGACCTTGTTCTTGTGATACGAGCGCTCGTCCTGGCACTGCACCACCGTATCCGTCGGCAGGTGCACGATCCGAACCGCCGAGTACGTCGTGTTGACACTCTGGCCCCCCGGACCCGAGGAGCAGAACGTGTCGATGCGCAGGTCCTTGTCCTCGATCTGGACGTCGACCTCGTCGGCCTCCGGCATCACCGCCACGGTCACCGCCGAGGTGTGAATCCTGCCCTGGGCTTCGGTCGCGGGCACGCGCTGGACGCGGTGCACGCCACTCTCGAACTTGAGGCGACTGTAGACTCGATCGCCCTCGACGATGGCGATGATCTCCTTGACCCCGCCGACGCCGCTCTCCGAGAGTCCCGTGGTCTGGACCTTCCACCCGACGCTCTCCGCGTAGCGGGAGTACATGCGGAACATCTCGCCGGCAAACAGCGTGGCCTCGTCGCCGCCGGCGCCGGCTCGAATCTCGAGCACGACGTTCCTGGCATCGTTGGGATCGGCGGGCACGACCGACAGCTTGAGCTCCCGGGACAGCCGCTCCAGCCTCGCCTCGAGCCCCTTGACCTCCTCGGTGGCCAGTCCCCGCAGCTCGGCGTCGTCGTCGGCGCTCGACTCGAGCAGCTCCTTGGCGCCGATCCACTCCGAATGCGCCTTGCGATACTCGCGGAACTTGCGCACCACGGGCTCGAGCTCCGCGAACGTCCGGCTCGAGGACGTGAAACGCGCGCGGTCCGCGACGACCGCGGGGTCGCCCAGCTCGTGCGACAGGCGCTCGAAGCGCTCCTCCACGCCGGAGAGCTTGGACTCGAGCTTGGGGTCGAGCATGTCCGACATGGGTTCGGTCCCCGTTCACGCGCCCGGTCGTCCGTTCCGGCCTCGCGGGGTGGTCGACGCTCCGGCGAGAGGGACCCGGCGCCCGGGATCCTCAGGAGGGCGCGTCGGCCCCGGTCTTCTCGGTCTTCTGGTAGCGCTTCTGGAAGCGCTCCACCCGGCCGGCGCTGTCCACCAGCTTCTGCTTGCCGGTGAAGAACGGGTGGCAGTTGGAGCAGATCTCGACCCGCAGGTCCTTCTTGGTGGAGCGCGTCTTGAAGGTGTTTCCGCAGGCGCACACGACCATGACCTCGTGGTTCTCGGGGTGGATCCCGTCTCTCATGGCATCGACCTCTTGGCTCCGGTCGGCGAGCCGTTCCCTGAAACTCGCGAATCAGCCGGAGATTATAGGGATGGGCCGAGCTTTCCGCAACGACCCTCGAACCGGCCCTCAACCGGCCATGCTGGCGAGGAACTCCTCGTTCGTCGACGTCTTCAGCATCTTGTCGCGCAGCAACTCCATGGCCTCGAGCGGGGACATCTCCTGCAGCACCTTGCGCAGGACCCACGTCCGCGCGAGCTCGCCCTTGTCGAGCAGCAGCTCTTCCTTGCGCGTTCCCGTCTTGTGGAGATCGACGGCCGGGAACACGCGCCTGTCGGAGAGCTTGCGATCCAGCAGGACCTCCATGTTTCCCGTGCCCTTGAACTCCTCGAAGATGACGTCGTCCATGCGCGAGCCGGTGTCCACCAGAGCGGTCGCCAGGATGGTCAGCGAGCCGCCTTCCTCGGTCTTGCGAGCGGTGCCGAAGAAGCGCTTCGGCTTCTGGAGCGCATTGGAGTCCAGTCCTCCGGAGAGGACTCGCCCCGAGGAGGGCTGAACCGCGTTGTACGCCCTCGCCAGACGCGTGATCGAGTCGAGGAGCAGGACCACGTCGATACCGGACTGCACCAAGCGCTTGCATTTTTCGAGGACGATCTCGGCGACCTGAACGCTGCGGGTGGCGGGCTCGTCGAACGTCGAAGAGACGACCTCGCCCTTCACCGTGCGCCGCATGTCGGTGACCTCCTCGGGACGCTCGTCGATGAGCAGCACGATGAGCTGCGCCTCGGGATGATTGACGGCCATGGCGCGCGCGATGGCCTGCAGGAGCATCGTCTTCCCGGTGCGCGGCGGAGAGACGATCAGACCGCGTTGCCCCTTCCCCAGCGGAGCCATGAGGTCGAGGACCCTGCCCGAGACGTCGGGCCCCGGGAGCTCCATGCGCAATCGTCCCTCGGGATAGACCGGCGTCAGCTTGTCGAACGGCTTGCGGTTGCGGAGGGCTTCGAGCGGCAGGCCGTTGACCGAGTCGAGCCGCCCGAGCGAGAAATACCGCTCGCCCTGCTTGGGCGGCCGGACCGAGCCGACGATCGAGTCGCCCGTCAGGAGACCGAAGCGTCGGATCAGCGCGGAAGAGACGTAGACGTCGTCGGCCCCGGGCAGGTAGCTGGCCTCGGGCGCGCGCAGGAACCCGTAGCCTTCTGGAAGTTTCTCGAGCACTCCCGCCGTGACGATCGATCCGTTCTGGGCGGCGTGCGCCTGGATGATGCGGTACAGAAGCTCCGGACGGCGCATGCGTCCCGGCTCGCGAACCTCCAGGTTGACCGCCAGTCTCACCAAACCTCCCACGTCCATCGCTTTGAGCTCGCGAATATCCATGCCGTCCTCTTTCGGCCCCCGGGCGGCGGCAATCGTCAACCCAGGGCGCTGTCGAGATGCCTCCAGATCTCCCGGATTCCGAGACCGGTACGGGCCGAGGTCAGGACCGCGCCTTCGGCCAGCTTCGACCCGGCGAGTTCCCGCTCCAAGGCCCGACGCGTCTCGGTGCGCGAGTTGCCGGAGAGCTTGTCGGACTTCGTGGCGGCCACGACATAGCGCACACCGTTGCTCTCCAGCCAATCCCTCATGATGCGGTCGAGCGGGGTCGTTCCGTGTCGCGCGTCCACGAGCAGGATGGCGAGCGTCACGCGCCCCCGCGATCGCTCCAGAAAGCCCTCGACCATCGGAGCCCAAGCCTCGCGGACGCGGCCCGGCACGCTCGCGTGACCGTAGCCCGGAAGATCCACGAAATGAAACGCCTCGTTCACCCTGTAGAAGTTGACGCTCTGCGTCCGACCGGGTCGAGAAGAGATCCGCGCCAGGCCCCGAACGCCCAGCAGGCGGTTGATCAGCGACGACTTCCCCACGTTCGACCTGCCGAGAAACACGATGCTCGGACCGGCGGCACGCGGTTCGTCCCCGGAACGATAGGCCGCAGTCTCGAACCGACAGGACGTGATCTTCAACGAAGAAGAACCCGAAGTGGGTTTCGCCGGTCGAGGGCCTGGCGAGCCCCGAGACGGCTCAGTGCGTCACCGAGTCCCCCGGAGACTGACCGCCGACCTCGGCCTCGCCCTTGTCGCCACCCAGATTCACGGCCAGCGGCCTGTCCAACGCGAGCCGCAGGACCTCGTCAATGTGCTCCACGAGGTGCAGGCTCAGTTGACTGCTGATGTCCTCGGGGATCTCCGCCAGATCCTTCTCGTTCTGCTTCGGGAGGATCACCTGCCTGGCACCGTAGCGGTACGCCGCCAGGACCTTCTCCTTGACGCCTCCGATCGGAAGAACCTTGCCTCGAAGCGTGATCTCACCCGTCATGGCGACGTCGCCGCGAACGGGGATGCCGCTGAGCAGCGAGGCGAGAGCCGTGGCCATCGTGATCCCGGCCGAAGGACCGTCCTTGGGGATGGCTCCCTCGGGCACGTGCACGTGGATGTCGTACTTCCTGTGAAACCGAGGATCGATGCCGAGGTCCTCGGCGCGGCTCCGAATGAACGACAGTGCCGCCTGCGCCGATTCCCGCATGACCTCGCCGAGCTGGCCGGTGAGCGTCAGGTGCCCCCGGCCTTGCATCAAAGTGGCCTCGGTGGTGAGGATCTCACCCCCGACCTCGGTCCACGCCAAGCCGGTGGCAACGCCGACCTCGGATACCCGCTGCTCGTCGCGGAGCGGATGGTATCGTGGAACGCCGAGCAGCTCGACGATCCGGGCGGGCGTCAGCACCTCGTCCTTCAGCTCGCCGGAAACCAGCTTCCGCGCCAGCTTCCGGCAGATCGACGCGATCTCGCGCTCCAGGCTGCGCACCCCCGCCTCGCGCGTGTAATTCTCGATGATCTCCCGGATGGCGTCGTCCTCGACCGACACCCTGACCTTCCCCAACCCATGCGCCTTGATCTGCTTCGGGACGAGGAACTGCTGCGCGATCGCCATCTTCTCCTTCAGGGTGTAACCCGCGATGCGGATGACCTCCATGCGGTCCCTGAGGGCCGGCGGCACCGTGTGGATGACGTTGGCCGTCGCGATGAACATGATGTCGCTCAGGTCGTACTCGGTGTCGAGGTAGTGATCGAGAAACGAATGATTCTGCTCGGGGTCGAGCACCTCCAGGAGCGCCGCCGACGGGTCGCCTCGGAAGTCCGCCGCCATCTTGTCGAGCTCGTCGAGCAGGAACACGGGGTTTCTCGTTCCCGCCTTGCGCATCATCTGGATGACCTGACCGGGGAACGCGCCGATGTAGGTACGGCGGTGGCCGCGAATCTCCGCCTCGTCGCGCACGCCGCCGAGCGACAATCGCACGAACTTGCGTCCGGTGGCCCGCGCTATGGACTTGGCCAGGGACGTCTTGCCGACGCCGGGCGGTCCCACGAAGCACAGGATCGAACCCTTCATCTTCTTGACCAGGCGCCGCACGGCCAGGAACTCCAGGATGCGTTCCTTGATCTTCTCCAGCCCGTGGTGATCCTCGTCGAGGATCCGCTCGGCGCGCTTGATGTCGACCAGCTCCCGGGACTTCTTGTGCCACGGCACCGCGAGCAGCCACTCGAGGTAGTTGCGGGAAACGGTCGCCTCGGCGGACACCGGCGGCATGACCTCGAGGCGCTTGAGCTCTTGCAGCGCCTTGTCTCTCGCTTCGGCCGGCATCTTGGCAAGATCGATCTTGTGCCGGAACTCCTCGATCTCGTTGACGCGCTCGTCCTTGCGCCCCAGCTCGTGCTGGATGGCCTTCATCTTCTCGTTGAGGTAGTACTCCTTCTGGGCCTTCTCCATCTGCTTTTTGACGCGGGTGTGGATCTTCTTGTCGACCCGCAGCTTCTCGACCTCGGACTCGAGCTGGCGGGCGACCTCGTCCAGGCGTTGGAGCGGCGAGATGGTCTCAAGAAGGGACTGCTTCTCCTCGACGCCGATCGGAAGATGCGCCGCGACGGTGTCGGCCAGTCGTCCCGGCTCGGAGATGCGGACGGTGGACAGCATGGACTCGTACGGCAGTCCCGGCGAGTACTTGATGTAGCGCTCGAACAGGGTCGAGACGCGGTTCATGCGCTCCTGGATCTCGGGAGTCACCTCCACCGTTCGATCGATGGACTTCAGGACGACTCGATAGAACCCCTCGGGATCCTCTTCGATCTCGAGCACTCGCGCTCGATCGGCGCCCTCGACCAACAGCTTGACATTCCCGTTGGGGAGCTTGAGATGCTGCACGATGTTCGCGATGGTTCCCACCGAGTTGATCTCGTCGGGAGACGGGTGGTCGACCTTGGCGTTGCGTTGGGTCGACAGGAACAGCTTCTTGCTGCCCGCGAGCGCCTGCTCGACCGCCATCAGGGACGGACGGCGGCCGACCACGAACGGCACCATGGTGCTGGGGAACACCACGATGTCGCGCAGCGGTACCATGGGCAGGGTGGTCACGGTCTCCGGGGAACGCGCAGAACGCTCTCCCATGAGTTCTCCTCTGTGGGAACCGGGCGTGGGTGTCTCGTCGGTTCGGGGTCTAGCCGGCCTTCTCCATAACGGCCAGCGGATTGCTCTTGTTCAATACCACGTCCCGGGTGATCACGACCTCCTTGACGCCCGACTGGGACGGCAGCATGAACATCGTCTCCAGCATGATCTCCTCGAGGATCATCCGCAGGCCGCGGGCCCCGATCTTGCGCTCGGTCGCCATGTCGGCGATGCACGACAGCGCGTCGTCGGTGAACCGCAGGCTGACGTTCTCGAACTCGAAGATCTTCTGGTACTGCTTGATCAGCGCGTTGCGGGGCTCCTGCAGGATGCGCTTGAGGGCCGGCACGTCGAGCTCGCTGAGCGTGGCGCACACCGGCAGCCGCCCGACGAACTCGGGGATCATGCCGTACTTGATGAGGTCCTGGGGCTGCATCTGGGCGAACACCTCCTGGAGGTTCTTGTCGCGACGCGCCCTGACGTCGGCCTTGAAGCCCATCGTCTTGCGTCCGATGCGCTGCTCGATGATCGACTCGAGTCCCACGAACGCGCCGCCGCAGATGAACAGGATGTTGGTCGTATCGACCGGCACGAACTCTTGGTGCGGGTGCTTGCGACCGCCTTGCGGCGGAACGTTGGCGACCGTCCCTTCCAGGATCTTCAGGAGCGCCTGCTGCACGCCCTCGCCCGAGACGTCACGCGTGATCGACGGGTTCTCGCCCTTGCGCGCGATCTTGTCGACCTCGTCGATGTAGATGATGCCGCGCTGGCACTTCTCGACGTCGTTGCCCGCAGCCTGCAGAAGCTTGAGGATGATGTTCTCGACGTCCTCGCCGACGTAGCCCGCCTCGGTCAAGGTGGTGGCGTCGACGATCGCGAACGGCACGGCCAGCAGACGGGCCATGGTCTGCGCGAGCAGCGTCTTGCCCGAGCCCGTCGGACCGATCAGGAGGATGTTGGACTTCTGCAGCTCTACGTCGTTGCGACGCCGCGCGATCTCGTTGCGCTTGTAGTGGTTGTAGACCGCCACGGCGAGCCGCTTCTTGGCCTCGTCCTGGTCGATGACGTACTCGTCGAGGAACGACTTGATCTCCATGGGCTTGGGTAGCTTGCGACCCTCCTGGTCCTCGGTCTCGCGCTCCTCCGCGATGATGTCGAGACAGATGTCGACGCACTCGTCGCAGATGTAGACCGTCGGGCCGGCGATCAGCTTGCGGACGTCGCGTTGGCTCTTGTTGCAGAAAGAGCACTTCAGGCCCTCGCCTTCGGTCTTCTTTCGTGGCATCCGCCTCTCCTAGCGATCTCGCTCGAAGGTCCCGGCCCGAGGGATCAGGTCCGTTGATGGATGACCTGATCCACCAGGCCGTATTCCATGGCCTGGGACGCGGTCATGATGAAGTCCCGGTCCGTGTCCTTCTCGATCCGGTCTCCGCTCTGGCCCGTGTGGTCCTTCAAGATACCGTTAATCCGCTCGCGGAGCCGCAAGATTTCCCGAGCGTGGATGTCGATGTCGGTGGCCTGTCCCGACAATCCCGACATCAGGGGCTGGTGAATGATGATCCGGGAGTTCGGCAGGGCGAAGCGCTTGCCCTTGGTGCCGGCCGCCAGGAGGACCGCCGCCATGCTCGCGGCCTGGCCGATGCAGATCGTGCTGATGTCCGGCTTGACGAACTGCATCGTGTCGTAAATGGCCATGCCTGCCGTCACGGAGCCGCCCGGAGAGTTGATGTAAACGCTGATGTCGCGATCGGGCTCCTCGGCCTCCAGGAACAGGAGTTGCGCGATCACCAGGTTCGAGAGCTGATCGTCGATGGGCAACCCGATGAATACGATGTTGTCCTTGAGGAGCCTGGAATAGATGTCGTAGGCTCGCTCGCCACGGCTGGTCTGCTCGACGACCATCGGCACCAGAGGCATCGATCACTCCTCGACTTGAATATTAGCAACCGACACTAGGAAGTCAAGCGATTTCTCTCTAACCAACTGAACCTTAAGGGCTTCCAAGCCGTTCTGCTTTTCGAGCCGTGCGCGGAGCTTGGTGCGCGTCTCTCCGATCTTGCGTGCTTCGCTTTCCAGACGCGCGTCGATCTCGGCTGAATCGACGTCGACGCTCTCGACGCGCGCCACGGCGTCCAGGACCAGCCTGGCGTGCACGGTCTTCCGCGCCGACGCCTCCTGGCGCCGGCGCAGAGCGTCCCAGTCGATCTCCACCGTCCGTGGATCCACTCCCTGATGCACCATCACGCGCGCGATGTCCTCGAGGCGATGCACCGTCTCCTGCTCCACCAGCCCGTCCGGAAGGGGGATCGGGTTCTCGAGGAGGACCTTGTCCATCACCGATTGGCGCACGGCGCGCTCCGCCTCCGCCCGCTTGCGCTCCTCCAGGTCGCCTCGAATCCGCCGCCGCAGCGCCTCCAGGTCGTCGAATTCCCCGAGATCCTTGGCGAATTCGTCGTCCAGCTGCGGTACCTCGCGCCGTTTGACCTCATGCACCACGAGCCGGTACGCCACCGTCTTCCCGGCCAGCTCCTTGGCCTCGTAGGCTTCCGGGTATCCGACCGGGAACCGCAGTTCCGAGCCTCCGGCCGCCCCCTCCAGGCCGTCGTTGAATGCCGGGGGGTTTCCGGTGGCGCCGACCTCGATCACCGCCCGCTCTCTCCGGAAGCTCTCCCCGCCGTCGGGTGTACCCTCGACGTCGGCAACGATCACGTCCCCCGTCGTCGCCTTGCGGCCTTCCTCGGTCACGAAACGCGTGTGCGCCTCGCGCAGCTCCTCGAGGGTCCGCTGAACGTCACCGTCGCTGACCTGCGTCGCGGGACGCCGCACGTCGACACCCCGGTAGCTCTTGGGCTCGAACTCCGGCACGACCTCGAAACTGGTCTCGAAGCGGAACGGCTCTCCGCTCTTCAGGCTCACGTCCTCGAGGACGGGATCTCCCAAGGGCCGGAGTCCCTTCTCCTTGATGGCCTCGGTGTACAGCCGGGCCACGAGACGTTCCTTGAGATCGTCGTCGACTTCCCGGGAGAATCGCGCTCGCACGACGGCGAGCGGCGCTCTTCCCGGTCGAAAGCCGGGGATTCTGACCTGTCGCGCGTAGCGCTTGAGGATCTCGTCCTTTTCGCGCGCGACTTCGTCCGCACCGGCCTCGACGGCCATGTTTCTCTTCACCGGACTGATTTCCTTGACCTCGATCTTCATCGGCCAACCACCCTTTGACCAACGCTCGGGGGGGACGAGGGGTTCCAGGCGCGGTCAAGACATGCTGCGGTCGCGCCGCCGAGCTCGCTCGCCTGGTGCCGATCCGGAACTCGAGAACCGGACCGCCGGGGCACTCGTTGCCGCGTTCGGGAGTTGCGAGTATACCACGCCTCGGCGCAGGCCGGCCCCGCTTCACGGAACCGACCGGATGAACAACTCGTCGATGAAAACGGTGTTGAACAGGAGGAGGCCCTGGAACCGCGTCGTGTCGATCACCCGGATCAGGACCGACCCCGACAGGGTGTCCGGAAGATCGGCCTCCAGGTCGGAGTCCCCATCCGCCAGGGGCAGGCTGGCGAGGGCGATGGGCACCCACGTGGCGCCGCCGTTCGTCGAGTACTCGAAGGCGAAATCGTCGAGGTCGTTGACCGCGGTGCGGAAACCCTCGACGTGGAGTCGCACGCGCGTCCCGGGAGCGACCTGCACCGCATAGCGGTGCTCCAGGAAGGCGAAGTGGGTCTGCGATGGGCCGCCCCGGCTCTCCTCCTCCAGGATCGACTCGTAGACGTCGTCGGACGCGCTCGCGTCGAGGAGGCTCCCGATGACGACTCCGTCGACCGCGTCCTCGTCATGAGGGTGAGCGTCGGCGTGGGGATGGCCCGCGCAGGCACCCGGGTCGGAGTTCGCGCGGGGCTCCTCGGCGGACGTCGACCCCAGAGAACCCAGGCCGCAGTCGAAATTCTGCGCCTGGACGAGGTAGACGAAGCCCTCGTCCACCGCGGGCAGATCGGCATCTTCGAAGGACGGCTCGGTGACGCCCTCCTCCAGACATCCGCCGTAGTGCCCCGGACCCAGTGCCGAGATCGCGCCCCGCGTGATCGAGAACGCGTCCGCTCCCGACACGGTCGTCCACGACAGCACCGTCGACCCGTTCACCCCGCGACTCGCCGCGACGACGGGCGTCCCGGGCTCCCGATCGTCGGGGTCGAGCGGCTTGCAGTCGCAGGCGTCTCCCGCGCCGTCGCCGTCCGCGTCGAGCTGCGCCGGATCGCCGGTGCCGGGGCAGACGTCGCACGCGTTACCGACGCCGTCGGCGTCCAGATCGAGCTGGGTCGGGTTGAAGGCGCCGGGACAAGAGTCGACGTCGCCGCACAGGCCGTCACCGTCGTCGTCGTTCACCGCGGACAACGGGCAGGGATCGCACGCATCTCCCACGGCGTCGCCGTCGGCGTCGTCCTGCGAACCGTTCGGCGTGCTCGGGCAATTGTCGATGCAGTTGGCGACACCGTCGGTGTCGGGATCGCCGGTATCGCCGGGGACCTCCGCGGGGCACGGGTCGCACGGGTCGCCGAGGCCGTCGCGGTCGACGTCGAACTGCTGCGTGTTCGAGGCGCCCGCGCAGTTGTCGCACGCATCGCCGACGAGATCGGCGTCGATGTCGAGTTGCGCGGGGTTGGGGACACCGGGGCAGTTGTCGTCGCAGCCGGCCGCTTGGCCGGCGGTGCAGCGGCTGCCGGCGTACTGGCCGTCGCCGTCACCGTCGTTGAGAATGCCGTCGGCGTCGTAGTCGGCGAGATCGATGCTGGCCGCGAACACGTCCTCCTCCCCGTTGCGGCCGTCGGGCCACAGGGGGTGGATTCTGTTGTCCGTCGAGACGTCGGCCCCGGTGTAGTCACCGAGGAATCCGAAGTTGCTGGGGCCGTAGATTCCGTCCGAGACCCGGACGTTGGGCCCGAAGCTCGATCCCCCATCGGTGGACGTCGCGAGATACATCGCGAACAGGATCCCGTCGGGGTCGTCCCTGCGATCGAGGTAGGTCACGTGGACGTGACCGCTTGCGTCCACCCGCACCCACGGAAAGAACTGATCGGCGTCGTTCCCCACGACGTCGTCGTTGACTCGCACGGGCGCCGTCCAGCTGTCGCCCCGGTCGTCGGAGCGAGAGACCATCACGTCCGGGTCTCCCAGGCGTTGATCCGGCCACACGACGTAGATCCGGCCGTGGTGGACCCCGCCGCTGCGATCGACCGCGATAGCCGCCATCTCGGGGTTGCGGAAGTTCCCGGCGAGCGGAGAGCGCGGCGCGACAATGTCCGACGCGATGACGACGTCGGTGGGCAGCCAGGAGTTCCCGGAGTTGAGCGAGCGATCGAAGTTGAGGCGGTTGCCGAAGTTCCCCCACACGACGTAGACCTCGCCGTCCGGACCGACGGCGGGGTAGGCGCCGTTTCCGGAGGACGCCCCGCTGTTGATCTCCTCCCGCGGCGTGTAGGTCAGGCCGCGATCGGTGCTCTTCGAGAAGTAGATTCCCGATCCGGCGGAGCCGCCGTTCTGCCACACGACGTAGATCGTGTCGTTCGCGGGGTCGACCGCGAGGTAGGGCTTGTCGCCGCCGTCATCGAGCCGCACCGGCTCCGCGAAGGTCGCGCCGCCGTCGCTCGACTTCGCCACCAGGATGCCCGGGTCCGGACCGCCGTAGGCGAGGATCGCGAGGTAGAAGTTGCCCTGGCTGTCGGCGGCAAGGGCCGGATCGCCGGTCGACTGGCTGGAGGCAAGCGTGGCGAAGTTCACTCGCGAGCTGTGCCACGTCGCGCCGCCGTCGAGCGTCCACCCGTAGCCGATCACCGTGTTCTGTCCCGGATTGACGGCGAAGTAGTCGTTCCACGCCCCGACCAGGTTCAGGGGATCGGCGAGGTTGCAAGCGATCGACGTCTCGTTCTGTGCGGCACCCGACGCGTCCTGATTGACCCGCGGGTTTCCTCCAGGAAGGCTGTCGGCCAGCGAGCGGCCCTCGGGCATCGGCTCGTCCGCTCCCTGCAGCTCGGAGAGGTCGGGCGGACGCGGCGGACCCGCGGCTCGCACCCGTGGGGCTTCCGCCCGTGAGCGCGCCGCATCCGCGAACGTCGAGAGGGGTCGAAAGGCGCACGCCGCGGTGAGTGCGAGAAACCCGACGGCGGCCGCGAGCGCCACGGATGCCGAGACGGTCCGAAATCTCACGGCCCCCCCCGAGACACCCGCGCGTCCGCGCCGCGAGTGCGCTTCCCTAGTTACGCGCTTCGCGCAGTGATGGCAAGGAACGAGTGTCGCGGGTTGGTGAGCCGCCAGGGAATCGAACCCCGAACCCGCAGATTAAGAGTCTGCTGCTCTACCAATTGAGCTAGCGGCCCGTTGCGCCGTGCCCCGGAATCGGAGCGGAGCGAGGTCATCCTAACACACGCACGATTGCAGGACCCCGCGGGTCCCCGCGCTGCGACCGTCGTGAGTGGCGCGCCCAGAGGGATTCGAACCCCCAACCGTCGGATCCGAAGTCCGATGCTCTATCCATTGAGCTACGGGCGCGTGTCGGCAGCGGTCAATCTCGTCGAGCCACCCGAGGAATTGGGGTGAGTGAGGGGATTCGAACCCCCGACAGCCAGATCCACAGTCTGGAGCTCTACCAGCTGAGCTACACTCACCACACCTTCCGCTTCGTTTCCGCAACGACCGTCTGGCGCGCCTGGGAGGACTCGAACCTCCGACCCGCGGCTTAGAAGGCCGCTGCTCTATCCCCTGAGCTACAGGCGCGTGCGCCCCCGCGGCGATGAACGAGAGGTTCGTGCCCGAGGAGTGCCCCGCCGAGCCCGCCTAGAGTAGCGCGCCGGCCGGAGACCCAGCAAGACGGGACCCGCGGCCCCCGGCCCGCGGCGTGACGATTCGCGGCCTCGGTCGTGCCCGGGGACGCGGCCGCCCGGAGTGCCCCGAGGCGCGCGCGGGATGGTACGCGTGGCAGGATTCGAACCTGCGACACCCAGCTCCGGAGGCTGGTGCTCTATCCAGCTGAGCTACACGCGCGTGTCGTTCCCGATCGTCGGTCGTGCCCGGAGCCGCAGGTTGGTCGGGGCGGACGGATTCGAACCGCCGACCACCTGCTCCCAAAGCAGGCGCGCTACCGGACTGCGCTACGCCCCGCCACGGCCGCGTTCCCGGCTCGTTTCCGAACCTCGCAATCTAACACCCGCCCGTCCGGAGCGTCAACGAGACCTGTCCAGGTCCCATCTCCGTGTTGTCAGCCACGGCACCGCTTCGCTATGCTGGCCTTCTCCACCGAGGGTCGCTCCGCGATGCGCATCGCACTGTTCGGCTTCCCGATGACCGGGAAAAGCACCATCTTCACGCTCCTCACCGGCGTCACGCCGCCCGCCCACGCGGCACCGGGCGAGGCCCATGTCGGCATCGCCAGAGTCCCCGACGACCGTCTCGAGCGCCTCGCCGAGATGTACCGCCCCGAGAAGACCACCCCCGCGACAGTGGAGTACATCGATCTGGCGGGAGTCGAGAAGGGTGAGGCCGCGGACGTGCTACCCCTCGATCGGCTTCGCACCGCCGAAGCGCTGGCCCACGTCGTGCGCGGCTTTCGGGACGAGTCCGTGCCCCACGTGGAGGGGTCGATCGATCCGGCGCGCGACTGGGAGACGATGGAAACCGAGCTGCTGCTCGCCGACCACACCATCGCCGAACGACGCGTCCGGAAGCTCGAGGAGCTCGTCCGCAAGGCGCATCGCGACGAGGAGCGTCACGAGCTGGAGATCCTCAAGAAGTGCCTCGGGTCGCTGGAGCGCGGCGAGCCGTTGCGCAACGTCGACTTCCCGGAGGGCGACCGGCGCGCGCTGCGCGGTTTCACGTTCCTGACCTTGAAGCCGTTGCTCGTCGTCGTCAACGCCGACGAGTCCGATGCTGCCCGGCTCAGCGGAGGTGCGGAGTCCTTCGGTCTCGGTGTCCCGGCGGGACGCCCGGCCACCGAGGTCGTCGCGATGTCCGCCAAGATCGAGTCCGAGATCGCGCAGCTCGACAGGGCCGACGCCGATGCGTTCCGATCCGATCTGGGAATCCAGGAACCGGCGATCGACCGGATCATCCGGGCCTCGTACCACCTGTTGGGGAGCATCAGCTTCTTCACCGTGGGACAGGACGAGTGCCGAGCCTGGACGATCGCGCGGGGTACCGCCGCGCAGCGCGCCGCCGGGGCGATCCACAGCGACATCGAGCGTGGCTTCATCCGTGCCGAGGCCGTGGCCTACGACGACCTGCAGTCCGCCGGTAGCTGGGCGGCTTGCCGCGACGTCGGTTCGTTGCGCCTCGAGGGCAAGGATTACGTGGTTCGCGACGGCGACGTCATCAATTTCCGGTTCAACGTCTAGGAGCCTGTCCGCGTGATCCCGCGGCTCGCGCTCCGGGCGCCGCCGAGGACCTCGACGAGGCGTTCGATCAGAACCGCCTCCTGACTCTCGAGGACGGTCCGGAGGTCGAGCAGGAGTCGGCCTTCGTGCACCCGGGCGACCACCGGGGGATCGCCCTGTCGCAGCGCGCGCTCGAGCGGACCGGCATCGTCCCCGTCCGCGCTCACCGCCAGGAGCCTGGTGGCGCGCTCCCCCAAGGGAGACGATCCGCCCCCGCTCTTCGAGACCCCGTCGATGACGCTCAGCCGCGACCCGGCGGAGGTTCGCGCGGCGACCGCGCTCCGTACCCGGCCGGCCCGCCGCCCGATGGCGCGGGCCGAGAGCCGCAGCATGCTCAAGGTCGGCACGTCGTCGAACGCGGTACCGCGTACGTACGACGCCAGAGTCTCTCGCAGTGCCCCGATCAGCAGCCGGTCGACGCGGCAAACGCGCGCCAGGGGGTCGCGCCGGAGGCGAGCGATCAGATGTGGAGTGCCGACCACGAAACCGGCCTGGGGACCGCCGAGCAGCTTGTCCCCGCTGAACGTCACGATATCGGCACCGTCGTCGAGCAGCCGGCGGACGGGAAGCTCGTCGTGGATTCCCAGCGGTCCCAGATCGACCAGGTCGCCGCTGCCCCAGTCGACGACCAGCGGGATCGACCGATCCCGGGCGAGTTGCGACAGACGGCCGACGGAGACGTCGCCGGTGAAGCCGACGACCCGGAAGTTGCTGGTGTGGACCTTGAGGAGCACCCCCGACTTCGACGACAGGGCCCCTTCGTAATCCGCCAGTCGAGTGCGGTTGGTGGTGCCCACCTCCTTCAACCGTGCTCCCGATGCGGCCAGGATATCGGGCACCCGGAACGAGCCGCCGATCTCGACCAGCTCTCCGCGCGAAACGATGACCTCCTTGCGCCGTGCCAGGGCGCGAAGCGTCAGCATGATGGCGGCGGCGTTGTTGTTGACCACGACGAACGACGATCCCGGGAACAGACGGGCCATCAACGGCTCGAGATGGTCCAGACGGCTGCCGCGCCGCCCCCGGTTCAGGTCGTACTCCAGGTCGAGATAGGAGGTCGCGGCCTCCGCCACCCTCCGCGCCGCGGCATCCGACAGCACCGAGCGACCGAGATTGGTGTGCACCACGATGCCGGTGGCGTTGATCACGACGCGCGGTGCCGGCGCCGACAGCGCGGCGATCACGCCGTCGACGCGCCGGGCGAGGGAAGGCCCCGCGACCGAGCGCCGGAGAGAACCACCCCGCAGGTGCCCGGCGAGAACCTGCTCGCGAAGCCGGGCGATCTCCTCACGGAGAATCTCCGTGCACAGGCTCGCTCCCCAGCGCCCCGCCAGACGCCTGAAAGCAGAGCATTCCAGGACTCGCGCCACCGAAGGGAGGAGGCGCAACTCCGGAGCGGCACTCCCTCGGCCTGCCTCTCCGGTCTTGCCCGAAGTGGTTTGCATTTGCCGTCCCTCAAACCTATACTCTGCGCGGATCGGGTCTCGGTTGGCACCGCAATTATAGTAGGGATCTTGTGAGCGAAGTGTCCTCCGCGATGATCGAGGCCGACATCAGTCGGCTCGAGACCCGACTGCGCGAGCTCAAGGTCCAGTACGACATGTTCTTCAACGGCGCGACCCAGCGCGAGCCGTTCGAGCTGCGCTCGGATGTCGAGCGCTTGATCAAGCGCTACTCGAACGCTCCGATCCGGAAGTACGCCCAGCGCTTTCACTTCAATTCCCTGGTCAGCCGGTTCAACAGCCTCTCGGAGCTGTGGGCCAAGACCGTCCGGGCCATGGAAGAGGGGGACCGGCCCGCCCCCGGAGCCAACGAGCGTGGCCCGACCGAGAAAGTGCTCACGACGTGCCGGATCCACGACCCCGTCCAGGAACAGGAGCTGCTGCGGTTCCTCCATTCGCGCTTTCTCGAGGCTCGGCGTAAGATGGGCGAGGACAACGGGAAGGTCGGCTTCACGGACTTCGTCCGCGGAGTGGCCTCCCAGGCCAAGAACCTGCGAAAGAAGTCCGGCTGTGAGGAAATCGAGCTCCGCCTCATCGTCGTTGACCGCAAGGTCCACCTCAGGGCGCGCCCCGGTCGCTGAAACCGTTCGGGGAGCGGAGGGTTCCCCATGGGCAAGCTGATTCGCGTGGCGATGGTCGTGGCGGCGTACGCGGCGTTCGGCGCGGGCCCCGTGCCCGGGCAGGAAAGCGGCGGCGATTCCCCTGCGGCCGCCGAGCAGACCAAATCCGTGTGGCAGAAGATGTTCGGCGGCTCCGCGCCCGCCGAGGCGACCCCGGTGCCCGAGAGTCCGGAGAGCGGCCTCGAAGCGAGCTACAGGTACTCGTCCAAGGTGCTGGGGATGCAGGCGAAGCTGCACAAGACACGGGCGGTCGATATTCCGGAGGTGCGGGACTACATCGGCCTGGTCGACGCGCGGCAAGCCGGACCGGTCGAGCTCGAGGAGTTCTCGCACTTGCTCGCGCAGAAGGGGTTCCTGGAGATCGCGCTCGTCTACTCCGAGGAAGCACTGCGGCTCGATCCCGACAACGCCGAATACTGGACGAATCACGCGACGATCGCGCGCTTCATGGGGGACTACTCCGAAGCGATCGACTCCTACCGCAAGGCCCTGGAGATCGACCCCGGGCTCGCGTTCGCGCACTACAACCTGGGAGTGTCGTACGACGCCAAGGGCAAGTACGACCAGGCGATCGAGGAGTACGTCAAGGCGCTCACGATCGACCCGAGTCTGTCGAACGTGTCCGTGAACCCGCAGGTCGTCAACAACTTCACGAGTTATGCCGCGGCGAGCCTGCTGCTCTACCAACGTCGCGGCGGGAACCAAACGCTGCCCCTGATCCCGGTGGACAAGGTCGACCCGGCCGAATCGACCCTCGAGGACGATCCGCGCGACTAGGGTCCCGCACGTGAGCGGCCGCGCGGACATCCTACCGTTTCGTGGGTCCCGACCCTATAATCCGGCTCCGATGAGATTCGTGCGGTGTGCGGCAGCGGGGTTGACCCTCTTGGCCTGGTGCGGATCCGAGGCCCGGGGATGGCAACCGGAAACGAGGATCCGGATGGTGGACGAGGCCGTCCGCCTGATGCCGGAGTCGCTGCGCATGGTCCTCGAGATCCACCGCGACGACGTCCTGCGCGGCATGCTCGAGCCCATGACCGCGGAGGACGGCCCCGAACATCGGCCGCCGTGGTTCGATGGCTCGCTCGACTCCCAGGTCGCCCTGCGCGCGTCGCTGCTGGTGGAGTCGGTCAACCACACCGCGCCGTTCGCACAGGTGGCGCGCAACTTCGGCGCGCTGGCGCACTTCGTCGCGGATTCCGGGTTCCCGCCGGGGGCCTCGGGGGCGGGGGGGGTGGAACGCTACGCGGATTTCGCCGCGTTCTGCGAGTCCCGGCGCGAACGCATCCCCATGGTGTTCTACGGCCACGAGGATCCGGATCTGGAGCGACGTGACTTCGACGCATTCGCGTTGCGCGTCCTCGCACAGGCGCGCGCCGAGGATGTCGATCTGGCCAGAGCCTACGACGCCGCCGGTCATCCTCCGGATTCTCGAGCGTTCGACGACCGCTCGGTGCCCTTCGCGGTCGCCTCCATCGCCTATTCGCGGTGCGTCACGGACATCGTGCGGGCATGGTTGACCGCCTGGAGCGAAGCGGACGGCGATCTCGGCCGGACCCCGTACCTGAAGCCCAAGATCCGATCTTGAGGTTCGCGGCACGAACGGAGGCCCCAACCGTGGCGCGTCGAATTCGCAGAGCGCTCGTCAGCACCCACGACAAGCAAGGCGTCGTGGCGCTGTGCCGCGAGCTCCGTGCCGCCGAGGTCGAGATCCTGTCGAGCGGCGGGACGGCGGGCCTGCTCGAAGCGGAGCACGTCGCGGTGATCCGCGTGGCGGACTACACGGGTTCGCCAGAAATCCTCGACGGGCGGGTCAAGACCCTGCACCCGCGCATCCACGCCGGCATTCTGGCGGTACGCTCGAATCCCGAGCACATGGATCAGCTCGCCCGCCACGACATCGAGCCCATCGACCTCGTGGTGGTCAACCTGTATCCGTTTCGGGAGACCGTCGCGACGCCGGGCGCCGGCCTCGAGCAGATCGTGGAGATGATCGACATCGGGGGGCCCAGTCTCATCCGCGGAGCCGCCAAGAACTTCGCCGATGTCGCCGTCGTGGTCGACCCCGCCGACTACGCCGAGATCGCGGATTCGATCCGCGGTCACGGCACTCTTCCCCTGGAGACCCGGCGCCGGCTGGCGCTCAAGGCGTTCGCGCACACCTCGGAGTACGATTCCGCGATCCACGAGTACCTGTCGAGCCTCGTCTCGCAGGCCCCGTCGGATACCGGGCCGTTCCCGAGGTCCTTCAGGCCGGGCTTCGAGAAGGCGCAGGAGCTCCGTTACGGCGAGAACCCGCACCAGCGGGCCGCGTTCTACCGCGACGCCGCGTCGCCATCGATCTCGGTGGCGACCTCCCGCAAGCTCCACGGCAAGGAGCTGTCGTTCAACAACGTCCTCGACTTCGATGCCGCGCTGACCCTGGCCGCGGAGCTGAGCGCGGGCGGGTGCGTGATCGTGAAACACGGCAACCCATGCGGCGTGGCCCTGGACGCCGAGCCCGTAGCGGCTTTCCGGCGCGCGCTCGACTGCGACCCGGTCAGCGCCTTCGGCGGCGTGATCGCATTCAACCGCGATGTCGATGCGACGGTCGCCACGGCCGTCTCCGAGGCGTTCTACGAGGGCGTCATCGCTCCGGAGTTCGAGCCCGCCGCGTTGCTGATCCTCACCGAGAAGAAGAACCTGCGCCTCCTGGCGGTCGGCGACCTCACGGGCTACCGCCGTGCAGGGTTCGATCTCCGGCGAGTCGGCGGCGGGCTCTTGGTGCAGGACTGGGACGATGCAGGCGCGCCGGTTCGATCGGGGAGGGTCGTGACCCGCCGCCCGCCCACGGAGGACGAGTGGCGCTCGCTCGAGTTCGCCTGGGTGGTCGTGCGACACGTGAAGTCGAACGCGATCGTGTTCGCCCGCGAGGACCGCACCCTCGGCGTCGGGGCGGGTCAGATGAGCCGCGTGGATTCGGTGCGCTTCGGGATCGAAAAGGCCAGGGTCCCCCTGGACGGCGCGGCGATGGCTTCGGATGCCTTCTTCCCGTTCCGGGACGGGGTCGACGTCGCCGCCGCGGCGGGCGTCAAGGCGGTGGTTCAACCCGGAGGCTCGATCCGCGATCGGGAAGTCATCGACGCCGCCGACGAGCACGGCATCGCGATGGTGTTCACCGGCCGGCGTCACTTCCGGCACTGACCCCCGCCGCGGCCGTCACTGCTCCAGGTGGCGGAAGGTGAGCCGATTGACCTCGACGTAGTACGCGCGATCCTTGTCGATCCGGTCGTAGCTCTCGGCCAGCGCGTGCAGGCGTGTCGCCTCCGGCTCCTCGGATCGCAGGGCGAGGGCCTCGCCGATGTGCTCGAGGGCCGTCTCCGTGTCGCCGGCCTTGAGCGCCGTGATCGCGAGGTTCATCCAGCCGTTGAACTTGTAGCGCTCCAGGGACTGGGGATCGAGGCTGCCGTCCGGGAGACGGTAGAGCAGGCGCAGCGCCGGCCCGTACTCCCCGTCCTCGAACGCGATCCGCGCCTTGCGGAGCTGATCGTCGATCGCCTTGCGCGAGCGGTAGATCTCCCCCGCCTCCAGCAGCCCCTTCCGAGCGTCCTGATGGTCGGGGTCGAGGGACAGGACTTCGTTGTAGGCCAGGATCGCATCCTCGTAGTCCCCGCGAGCGCGTGAGGCCGCGGCCCGCCGCATGGCGGCGCCGATGCGCTCGGCCCGCTCGATGTTCCCCAGTCCCGTGCCCGAGGGCGTCCCTGCCGCGACCGTACCGGACGGCGCGCTGGCGCTCGCGGTCTCGGGCAGTCCGGGGTCGGCGGCGCTGGTCTCCACGGGCGGTCCGCTCGGGCGGGATTCGTCGCCGCCGAGCATGAACCACCCGGTCGCGACGAGCGCCAGCGCCGCCGCCAGAACGCCCGCGAGCACGACCGGTCTCCCGGCGCTCCGCCGTGCCGGCGCCGGGGGAACCGGAACCGTTTCCAGGGAGGTTTCCCGTAGGTCCGCCGACGAGAGACGCTCGGCAGTCTCGCGTCCGAGCCATACGGTCGTCGGCGCGAAGGCGGCGGCCGCGTTCTCGGTGTCGGACGCCGCGTCACGAGCTTCCGAAGGCGCCCCCGTCGAGCCCCCATCGTTCGCCGGGTCGGGCCAGTCGGATTGCACGGCGGCACCGCCGCGCACGGCACGCTCCTCCGCCTGCGCGAGGTAGGCCCGAGCCTCGATGTGGCTCGGCGAGCGCTCGAGGACACGCTTGAAGCGCTCGATGGCTTCTTCGAACCGCCCTTCCTCGATCCACTGCACGCCTTCGGTCAACCAGTGGTCGATTTCCTGTTGCGCCTGGCTGATCTCGGCACGCAGCGCTCCTTCCAGCTCGGACGCCTCCGGGTTGTCTTCGTCGAGGATCGCGATACGCGACAGTATGCTCAGGGCCTCGTCGCGGTCGCCTCGGTTTGCCGCGTCCCTCGCCTCCGCGAGCAGGTCACGGACGCGCTTCTTCAGCTGGTCCTCGACCGGATCTCCCGACGCGTCGTCCGCGGCGAGGAAGCCGTTGTCCGCGCTCCGCGGCTCCACGGCCCCGCGAGCGGCTCGACGGTCCTGGGCTCCGAACGCGGAATGGGGGGTCTCGGGTTCGATCGGGTCGAGACCGACCGGCTCCGGCTCCGCTCCCCCGGAAGCCACGCCGTCGAGTACCGACAGGTCGAAATCCAGCTCCTGGATCTCGTCGGGCGCTTGCGCGCCCGCCGGCGCGGCCGGAGGGTGGCTCGCGTCGCTCGATCGCGCCGTGTGCGCGAGGTCCGCGCTCTCGCCCAAGAGCCCGCACAGGCGCAACCCTTCCACCGCCCGCTCGTCCTCCGGGCTGAGACACAGCAACTCGCTCCATGCCTGCTGCGCATCCCGGAACCGTCCGTTGAGATAGTGCTCGGAGGCTTTCTCGTGCAGCGCCTCGATGTGCGGTCGGTCCATCCCTTCCCCGTTGCAATCGAGCGCCCGGAGCCCGGTCCGGCGCGGAAATCCGTGGATCGCTGGGCAAAAACACCGATCGGCCGAGAATATAGGGCCTGGCGAGCGGGCCGGCAAACGCGTGGGAGGATGAGGGGCAGGAGCCTGTCCGGTTATACCTCGGGTCGCGCGCATGGGGCAACCCCCATGCGCCCTCCGGGTTCCGGCGGCGCGGGGCCATCTGCGGCGTTGCCGCTCCTCGAAGATAGCGGGTTTCGTCGTCGTCGCGGTGCCTTGCATCTGGCCCAGCGGCGTCCGGAACGCGACCCGAGGCATTACTCGGAAAGGCTCCTGACTAGGAGGCGGGAACGGTTCGGCCTTCCAGGAACTCCGCGCGGCATTTCTCGGAGCAGAAGTAGTGTTTCGCTCCCTCGTCGGTCACGACGAGAGCCCGTCCGTCGGGAACGAAGGTGTTGCACACGCGATCACGGACCATCCGTCCGCCGGAGCGCGGAATCTCGCGCTGGGGGAATACGGGGGACGGCCCGTTGCGCGCCGACCGCCATGACGAGCGCACCACCCAGGCGATGCACGCCAGGACCGCAAGCCACAGCAGCCGTCGGATCATGACTCACCCCCGGAATCACGGGCCTCGCGCACGTGCTCGAGGGTCTGCCTCAGCCGGTCGATGTTGGGGGCCGACGGCTGGACCTCGACCAAGCGCTTGAGCGCGGCGTCGGCCCGGTCGAGTTGTCCGAGGTTCATGCCCGCGACGATGACGATGTTGTAGAGCGACTGCCAGTGGTTGGGATCGACCTCTTGGGCCTTGGCGAACATCTCGAGCGCTCGGTCGAATTCCGCGAGGTTCTGGTAGCACACGCCCAGGTCCGTCATCAGGTTGGGGTCGCGGGGAATCACCTCGACCGCTCTCTCGTAGTAACTCACCGCCTGAGGCCACATGCCGGCATCGTGGTACAGGTTCGCGAGTCTCGTCAGCGTGACGGCGTCACGGGGATCCTCGGCGAGCCGCCCCTTGAGCGCCTCGATCTCCTGCCTCATCGGCGCTCCCGAGCCGGCGGCGCTGGTTCCGACTTGCGTCGGGGCCATGGGTCCGGCCGGCGCCGGAACGCTCGCTGCGGTCGACCCCGTCTCGGAGCGGGGCCGGTGTTCGACGAAGTACGAGACGCCGAAGCCGATCAGGGCGCCGTAGAACAACCCGCCGATCAGGAAGGCCACATTGTCGCGCTTCACGTCGATCGTCCCGCCCGGCGCCGAGGCGGTCTCGACGCGACTTCAGGCTAGCGGCGCCCGGATCGCATGTCAAGAAAGCGCGGTACGATCGGCGAAACCGTCTCGTCGCCGCGGGTCAAGCTACACTGATGACCATGAGCACGCCCGCCGGAACACCGAATCTGTTCGGACTGGAGAGGTCCGGTCTCGAGGAATGGATGGCCTCCCGTGACGCTCGCAGTTTTCACGGGCGCCAGGTTTTCCGCTGGATGTACGCTTGCCGGGAGCTCGACCCGAAGCGCTGGACCGACCTGCCGGCCGCGCTGCGCGCGGACTTGATCGTGAGCGCCCACCTGGCCGTCGGACGGATCGTTCACCGCACGCCGTCCTCGGATGCGACCGTGAAGTACCTCATCGAGCCGCCGGGAGGTGGAGCGGTCGAGTCCGTTCTCATGGTCAAGAGCGGGCGTGTCACGCTGTGCCTTTCGAGCCAGGTCGGTTGCGCGCTCGGCTGCGACTTCTGCCTGACCGCGCGGATGCGTTGGATCCGGGATCTCACGCCGGGCGAGATTCTCGGGCAGGTGGCCCTGATCCAGGACGACCGTACGCTGGGCGACCGCAGGTTCAACGTGGTCTTCATGGGAATGGGCGAGCCGCTGCACAACTACGACGCCGTGATGTCGGCCGTGAGAACGCTCACCGACGCCGACGGCTTCGGTCTGTCGCGGAGAAGGATCACGATCTCCACCGCCGGACTGGCTCCGGCGATCGAGCGCCTGGCGGGAGAGCCGCGCCGGCCCAAGCTTGCGGTCTCGTTGAACGCGACCACCGACGACGTCCGCGACCGGATCATGCCCATCAATCGCAAGTATCCCCTCGGGAGGCTGCTCGAAGCATGCCGGAGATTCCGGGAGCGGACCGGCGATTCGTTTTCGTTCGAGTACGTGCTGCTCGAGGGCGTCAACGACACGGACGAGGACGTGACGCGCTTGGCGCGGATCCTCCGCTCTCATCCTGCGAAGCTCAATCTCATCCCATTCAACCCGGTCCCGGGGATGCTCCCGTTTCGACCGCCGCCGGAGCAGCGGGTTAACGAGATCTCGAAGCGTCTGCTCGATTTGGGGACGCGGGCCAGCGTGAGGTGGAGCCAGGGCGCCGATGCCCGAGCGGCCTGCGGGCAGCTCGCCGTCCTCCCGGGGGAGCGGGGGGCGGGTGCGCTTTCCGAGATGGGTCCGAGGTCGGCCGCCGGACCGCCCTCGCGCCGCGCGACGGGTTCACGAACCTCCTGGGGCGTTCGCGGATCCTGACGCGTCAGGTGGTGAGGGTGGCGAGGAACTCCGCGTTGCTCGCTGTCTTGGACAATCGGCCCACGAGCAGCTGCATGGCCTCCGCCGGGCGCAGCGGGGCGAGAGCGCGGCGGAGCAGGATAACCCTGCGATATTCGTCCGGAGAGTAGAGCTTCTCCTCCTTGCGGGTTCCACTCTGCGAGATGTCGATCGCCGGGAAGATCCGGCGATCGAACAGCGACCGGTCCATGACGATCTCGGTGTTCCCCGTGCCCTTGAACTCTTGGAAGATGACCTCGTCCATCCGCGAGCCGGTGTCGACGAGCGCCGTGCCGATCACGGTGAGCGATCCCCCGCCCTCGGCCTTGCGCGCCGCTCCGAAGAACCGTCGCGGCTTCTCCATGGTCCGCGCGTCGATACCGCCGCTCAGCACGCGGCCCGACCCGCGTTGCTCCGTGTTGTAGGCACGGGAGAGACGAGTGATCGAGTCCAGCAGCACGACGACGTCGCGCCGCGCTTCGACCAGGCGCCGGGCGCGCTCGAGCACGATCTCGGCGACTTGAACGTGGTTGCGAGCCATTTCGTCCGAGGACGAGGCGATGACCTCGCCGTTGACCGATCGACGCATGTCCGTCACTTCCTCGGGTCTCTCGTCGACCAGCAACACGATGAGATGGATCTCCGGATGATTGCTCGAGATCGACCCCGCGAGCTTCTGGAGCAACACCGTCTTGCCGGCCTTCGGCGGAGCGACGATCAGGCAGCGCTGACCCTTCCCGATGGGTGTCACCAGGTCGACGACCCGGGTCGACATCTCATCCGGACGTGACTCGAGCCGAATCCTCTCGCTGGGATCCTCGGCCACCAAGTCCTTGAACGGCGTGCGGTGCTCCCACAGCCCCGGGTCCTGGCCGTTGATCGTCTGGACCGAGTCGAGCCACGGTCCCTGGCCCACGCGCGCACCTGGGACCGCCATGCCCTCGATCTCCAACCCGGTCTCGAGCTTGAGGCCTCTCATCAAGTCCGGGGGAACATACGGGTCGGAGTCGGCGCGGTTGTAATCGTTGTCGGGAGATCGCAGGAATCCGTGTCCCTCGGGACCGATCTGCAGCACTCCACGCACCTGGAGCGAGCCCTCTCCGTCCGGCCGTGGCCGCGATGCGTCGGCGCGGCTTCGTCCCTCGCCGCCTCCAACCACGCGGTGATCCGACCCGTGGCGTTCCCCGCCGCGAGGAGGATGCCCTCGTCCGCGTCGCGACCGGCGGTCGCGGTTTTTGCGTGGCCGACCCTCCCCCCCGCCCCGGCGACCTTCCCCTCCCGGAGCGTCGGGGCCGCCGGTCGACGAGATCAACTGATCCCCGGAGAGGGCCGGTTTACCGCGATGGGGTCTGCCGGGGCCTCGTCCCGGTCCCGATCGGTGGCGGTCGCGATCACGTGCCATGGTTCATTCCGGACTCCGTTCGGCCTCTCGCCAAGCCTGGTTTTGTGGCGGAATCGCCGCGGGCTGCAACGATCTCGGCCGCGAACAGCAGGACGATCTCATCGGGTTGCAGAAACGCTCCCGCAGGCGTCGGCGACAGGCACCAATCCTCCCCGCGCGGCTCCGCGACCCAGTACGCCCCGTCGACCTCCCATCCCCGGAGCTCGTAGCGCCGCTGCACGTCGACTCGGGGCACGATCCAGAAGCAACGTCCGTCCTCGAGGAAGATGCCGACCCCGACGGTCGGATCTCGCACCGTTCGGGCGACCTCCCGACCGGGCTCCGACGCGGATTCGAGAACGAAACCCGAATGCGAGGGCGACGTGCGCAACACCCAAAGCCGGCCGCCCCCTTCGACGGTCCTGAGACCGTCGTCGGGCGGCCCGATCGCGTAACCGACTCCGCGCGCCGACACGAGCCGAAACCCGCCGCCCGGCGTCGTGACCAGGCGGAACTCACAGCACCTCGGGTCCAACCGGTCCCCACCCCTCGGCATGTCTTGCAACGGGCGACGCCATCTTCAGAAGAAACCCTGCGTGTCGCACTCGACGGCGCCGCACGGTGAGTCCGCGGCCCGACCGCTCGTGACCGCTGACCGCTCGGCTCGTCCTGGTGGCGGTCCGGGACGGCCCCACTCGGGGCGCCCACTATAACACCGTCGCGGCGCCTGACGTCAGGACTCGTCCTCCGGAGGTGCGGGAGCCTGCGTGGCGCCCTTCCGCTCGAGCGCCTCGATGACGGCGGCGCGAACGAGTTCGTTCGGGTCGTTGGCCGCCTCCCGGAGAATGGGAACGACGTCCTCCCGTCCGGACCTGGCGAGCGCCATCGCCGCCTGGACGCGGATCTCCCATTCCGGGTCCTGCAGCACCATGGAAACGAGCGCATCGACGGCCGCCTCGGGGGCGCCACGGGCGAGGCCCTTGGTCGCCTCGAGGCGCACCTCGCTCATCGGATCCTCGAGCGCGAAGACGAGATGATCGACCGCGTCTGCGCTGCCGATCGCGCCGAGCGCGGCAGCGGCCTCTTTCCGGACCCCCGCGTCCTCGTCCTCCATGACTCGCTCTCCGAGGGCCGGAACAGCCGCGGGGTCGGCGAGCTTCACGAGCTGGTGGGCTGCCGTCCTCCTGACGAATCCGTCGGGATCGGACAAACCCCGGATCGCCAGGTCGCACGCATCGGCCACTCCCAAGTCGACCAGCGCGTACAGCGACGCGGCACGTACCGCGGCGTCGCGGTCGTCGAGTCGCATCCTGATGCGCGCCACGTTCTCGGGGTTTGGCTCCGCCTTCAGGGCATAGATGCCCTCGCGCCGGTCCTCGACCGAGCCAAGGCACGAGGTGGCGAGCGCGAGAACGACGGCCAGGAAACAGCGCGCGGACTTTACGAATCGCATGAGGTCCTCGTCCCGACGACGAATTATAGAGGCGGGCGGTGCCGTGTCGCACCCCGAGGGGCAGGCGGAAAAGCACGACAAGCGATTCAACCGGAAGTCGTAGCCGGTTTTTCGAATATGTGTGCTAGAAAACTGTTGCATGTGAACTCTCCCACGCGTATCTATTTAATCGACAAAACAAGTATAACCAGGACGTGCCATGCCTATACTCGCTGCCGAGAATTGCTTCAAGAAGGGTCTCGTTGCCATGGCCGAAGGTCGCCCTGCGGAGGCAGCCGCGATGTTCGAGGCGGCCATGGTGATCGAGCGTGAGCGCTCAGTCAGCCGGCCGCAGATGAGGTACCTCTCGTACTACGGGCTCAGCCTGGCGCAGGCCAAGCGTGCCAGTCGCGAAGCGATCAAGGCGTGTGAGACCGCGGCACGAGTCGACTTCTTCAGTCCCGACCTGCTCCTCAACCTCGGCAAGGTCTACCTGCTGGCGGGCAAGACCACCAAGGCCCTCGAGACTTTCGACCGCGGGTGCAAGATCGCACCGAACTACAAGGCGCTGCGACTGGAGATGGAAAAGGCAGACCGTCGCTCCCCGTCACCGCTTCGGTTCCTGGCGCGGTCGCACCCGCTGAATCGCCTGCTCGGAAAGCTGCGGGCGCAGCTCCTGACCGGACCCGCCAAGAAGGCCTCGAAAGGTGGCCGGTTCGATCCATCGACCGTTCGCTAGTCTCCCCTCCTCCACTTCATGGTGGCCGGAATTCGAAAGCCGGTCCCCTAGGGCGGTGCAAAAAGCCGCCCTCTTTTTTTTCCTGGAGCGTCTCCGGCGCCCCCCCGCCCTTCGCGCCACCAGGTCCCCACGTCACGCCCGGCGGTCATGAGATTCAGCAGGCCGAGACCACTGATGGCGCCTCGAGCCCAACCACTTCCGATCCACCCAACCGCGGGGACTGGGAGCAGTACGAAGGCCGCCTGGTCCCAGACCGGAGTCCAGGGCGCCGCGACCAGGAAGATGCCCAGCACGCCGAAGACGTAGACCCACAGCGCGGCGCGGATGCGCGCCACGGTCTCGAGACGCTCCGACCCGGCGTTCATTCCCGGTCCCGAGCGCTCAGTCGGCGACGCCATGGGGCGGATCGTCAAAGATCTCCGAACGTACGAAGATCGGATGGAACGGCCAACGCGACAATGCAGGGCCCCCGCCCTCCTCGCGATCCACCAGGCACACGATCGCGACGACCTCGAATCCGGCCTGTTGAGCGGCGTCGATCGCCGACAGCGTCGAGCCGCCGGTCGTCACGACGTCGTCCACGACCACGACTCTCGAGCCGGCGTCCACGTTGCCCTCGACGCGCTTGGCGGTGCCGTGACCCTTGACCTCCCTCCGCACGAGGAACCCTCGCAGAGGGGGACCTTCGACGAAGCTGAGAGCCGTCACGGCACCGACGATGGGGTCGGCCCCGAGGGTCATGCCTCCGATGGCCTGAGCGCGTATCCCGTGGTCCCGCAACACTTTGAGAATCTGGCGCGCCGTCAGGTACGCGCCTTCCGCCAGCAGCGTTGTCTTCTTGGAGTCGAAATAGTACCGGCTCTTCCGGCCCGAGGCGAGAGTAAAATCTCCGAAAATCAACGAATTCTCGCGCAACAGGGCCCGCAGACGTCTTCGTTCGTCGCTCATGTTCGCCCTCGTTCGGGAAGCCTCGCGCCCCACTCTGCCCCGGGGTTCCGCGCCAAGGCGAAAGGGGGGCTGCGCTCCTACCACGGGGCCGAATTATTCCTAGGGGTTGAAAAACTTCTTGACTATGTGTGGCCCCGGTCATTAATATCCAATCCGAGGCGCTGTGGCATGTTTGCAGGTTCCTTGAGGAGGGTTGCCTCATGAAGTCCGAGTCGTTCACATCCAGGTCGCTCGCCCTCGTGCTGATCGTTGCCGTCCAGATGCTGGTCACTCCGGCTTCGGGCGGCGTCCCGACGGCCACCCTCTCGGGCGAGATCGTCTCGGCTTCCGCCCGGGCGCCGGTTCCAGGAGTCGTCGTCCGTGTGGTGAACCCCGGCACCGGCGATCTATACACCTCGTCGCCGACCGATGACAAGGGCGCCTTTGAGCTCGACGCGCTACCCGCCGCCACCTACTCGGTAGCGGTGCAACGCGGGGACGGCGTTTTCGGCGCGGCGAGCCCGATCATCCTCGCTCCCGGCGAACATCGCTCCGTACAGGTTGCGCTGTACGATCAGGAGACGGCTCCCAGTCCCGCCGAGGCGCAGACACCCGTCTACAAGTCGTCTCCGTGGGAGAATCCACTGACGGCGACGCTCATCGCACTCGGGATCGCCGTCGTGGTCGGATACGCCGTGCAGGAGTGGATCGGGACCGACGAGAAGAAGAGCGTAGCGAGCCCATCACAGCCGTGAATATCCGAGTCATGCTTTCCCCGGCTTTAAGTGAGCGCGCGAGCGCACTCCGGAGTCGTGGGATCAGGAGGAGCCCCATGAATCGCCGTTTGTCGACTCGTCTCCTGGCCACCGTTCTCGCGGTCGCCATGGTCAGCGTTTTCAACCCCGTCTGGGCCGACGCCACCCCGGCCAGCCTTGCGGGTCGGATCCTGGCCGAGGATGCCCGCACGCCGCTGCCCGGTGCCGTGATCCAACTCACCGGGCCGAGCGATGTCGTCGTGAAGTCCGACCCGACGACCGCCGAGGGGTTGTTCACGCTGGCGAACTTGACCCCCGGCGTTTATCGCTGCGTGGTCGAGACCGACGACGGCCTGTACCAGGTGACCTCCTCCCTTCGACTCGAGCCCGGTCAGTCACGCTCGATCCAGCTGGCGCTCAAGAAAGAGCAGCAACCGATTGCCGCGGGAGTCGGGAGCGCGGCGGGCGGCGGTGCCGGCGGCGGCGCAACGGCCTACGCGCCCCTGGTCGGTATCGGAGTGATCCTGGGCACGCTGGGCTTGGCGGCGGTGCTCGAAAGCGACGACAAGAAGGGTAGCCCGTCCTCACCGAACGACTGATCGACGTCACGGGAATCCCGGCGCCCCCCGCTTTCCATTCCGTGGGACGGCTTCGCCGTGGGGCTTGTCTCGCCCGGCGCGCCGGATCTGATCGCGCGCGTCGCCGGGGCGCATCGAGATCCCGGTCGAAGGAGATCGCTCCGTGAGCGCATCGCACAGATCGATCGAGCCGTCGCCCGGTCACACCACCGGCGGGGACGGCGACGCGCTGAACCTCTTCGAGTACTGGCAGATTCTCCGCGATCGCAGGAACGTCATTCTGCTGTGCCTTGGCGTCGTGTTGGTGCTGGGCATGGTGTTGACGCTGCTCAGCACGCCCCAGTACCGGGCCGTCACCGTCCTGCAGATCGAGCGCCAGGGGCCGGACATCCTCACCTTCAAGGAGGTGATGGGGACGGATCCCGCCTGGGCCGCGTACCAGGACTTCTACCAGACCCAATACAAGATCCTGCAGAGCCGCAGCGTGCTGCGAATCGCCGCGGAGCAGGTCGATCTGGTCAATCGGCCGGAGGTGGTCTCCCGCCGGGGGTCCCCGATCTCGCGAGCCGTGCGGTGGCTGAAATCGTGGGGCTCGGATTCCGAGCCCGAAGGGCCGGGCGACGAGCTGGACCGCGCGATCAAGTTCATCGCCGAGCGGCTGGCGATCTCCCCCGTGCGCAACAGCCATCTCGTCGAGGTCGCGGTCACCGACCGCGACCCCGCTCTGGCGCGCGACCTCGCCAACGCCGTGGCCGATGCCTACCAGCAATTCAACCTCGAGGCACGCTACGACACCACCGAGGAGGCCAGCCGGTTCCTCACCAAGGAGGTCGCCCGCCTGGAGGCCGAGGTTTCCGACCTCGAGCGGCGACTCCAGGACATCAGCAGCGGCACGGAGGTCCTGGCGCTCAGCGGCGGCACGGCGGACATCAGCGAGCAGGCGCTCGCCGACCTCAACCGGCGCTTCATCGAGGCTCGCGGCCACCTCGCGATGACGGAGGCACGTTACGCGGCGCTGCAGGGCGAGCCTCCCGAATCATTGATCGAAGTGCTCAACAACCCCCTGATCAACCACCTCAAGGAAGAATACGCGGCGATCGAGCAGCGCTACTCTCAGATGGCGGAGCGATTCAAGCCCGACTGGCCGCCGCTGGCCCAAGTCCAGGAAGAGCTCGCCCAGGCCCGGCAGCGGATGGAGATCGAGACCCACACCATCGCACGACAGGTCGTCGAGGTCGCCCGCTCGAGCTACGAGCAGGCCAAGGCCGAGGTCGCCGGCCTCGAGCAGCAGGTCAATCTCCAGAAAACGGAGGTCCAGCGCGTGAGTCGCGACGCCATCGACTACGCGGGCCTCAAGGAGGAGATCGCGACTCGCCGCGACGTCCTCCGCGATCTCGTGGCTCGCCAGAGCCAGACCGAGACCTCGGGCCAATTGCGCGGAACCACGATGAGCAACATCCGCGTCGTGGACCCGGCCGAAGCCCCGGAGCGTCCGGTCAGCCCGAGGAAGCTCCTGAATCTCGCTCTCTCGCTGTTCCTGGGCCTCGTGCTCGGAGTGAGCGTCGCGGTCCTCTTGCATTTCGTCGACAACACCATCAAGACCGAGCACGACATCCTGCGCTACGCTCCCGGCATCGCGATCCTCGGGCATATCCCGCTGTTCCAGCCGTTGCGGGTCGTGGGACCGGAGGGCCAGCCCGCGAACCCCGATGTGCATCCCGACCTCGCCAGCCATCACGACTCGAGATCCGGGTTCGCCGAGGCCTTCAAGAACCTCCGGACCTCGCTCCTGCTCGCATCGCCTGACCGGCCGCCGAGGCACATCGTCGTGACGTCGTGCGAGCCCGGCGACGGAAAGTCCACGGTCGCCCTGAACCTCGCCATCGTGCTCACCCAGATGGGCCGCAGAGTGCTGCTCGTGGACGCCGACCTGAGGCGGCCGCGCATCCAGAGGGTGATGGGAACGGACAACGCCGTCGGTCTGTCGAGCTTCCTCAGCGGAAACGCCTCCCCGGAGGGACTGGCCCGCGCGAGCGAGGTTCCCCTGCTCGACGTCGTGACCAGCGGTCCCATCCCGCCGAACCCTTCCGAGTTGCTCGACTCGCCGCGCCTGGGCGACTTCATGGAGGAGCTGACCGCCCGCGGCGGCTATCACCACGTGATCTTCGACTCGCCGCCGGCCCTGCTGGTCGCGGACGGCGTCATCCTCGCCACGAAAGTGGATGCGACGATCCTCGTGGCCCGCGCCGGGGCAACGCGCCGGGAGGCGTTCGTCCAGGGCATCGCTCGCCTGCGCCAGGCACGAGCCAAGCTCGCCGGAACCGTGCTCAACGCGCTCGCCGACCGGCCGCGGTACTACTACTACCGCCACGAGTATCGCTACGAAGCTCAGACTCCGGGCGAAGGCTTCCCCCGCGAGAATCGCAGGAAGCGGCGCGTCGCCGGCCGGGCCTGATTCGTCCGGACCATGGAAGCTGCGGTCGATCGCTGCCGCGCTTTCCTGCGGCTCGGAATCTATGCCGTGGTCTTGCTCTCGCCGCTCCCGTTCGGCAGCGTCGAGCCGCGGGCCGTCCTCGGACTGCAGATCGTATCCGCGGTCCTGGCCCTCGTCGTCGCGTGGGTCCTGTACCTCGATCCGGCTGCGCTCCCCATCGGAGTTCGGTCCCTGTGGGGCCCGGCCCTCGGGCTTGCGCTGATCGCCGCCGTCCAGCTCGCGCCGGCGCCGGCCGCGTTCGTGCGCGCGCTGGCCGCGCCCACCGCCGAGGCGCGCAGCGCCGTGGCGGCCGTCCTTCCGGAGACCGCGAGCGCCGTCGCGCCGCAGAGCCTGTCACCGCCCGACACCCTGGATGCCGTCCTCCGAGGCATGACGCTCGCCCTGATCCTCGTTGCCGCGTCGATCGCCTTCTGCGAGCGACGGCACGTCCGCCGCCTCGGGGCGGTGATCGTCGTCTCGGCGGCATTCCAGGCGCTGTACGGTGCCACCGAGTACCTCTCGCACCATCAGCACATCTTCGGCTACTCCAAGAGGTACTATCTCGATTCGGCCACGGGGACGTTCATCAATCGCAATCACTTCGCATCCTACCTCGCCATGGCGCTGCCCTTCGCCCTGGGACCGCTGATCGGAGGCCGCGCGGGACTGTTCGCCGGCGGGACGTGGCGCCAGCGTCTCCTGCGTCTCGCGGACTCCTCGAACCTGCTCGCCATCCTTGGCGGGGCGGCGGCGGTCGTGATCTGGATCGGGGTCTTCCTGTCGTACTCGCGCGGCGGTCTGGCCGCCGCGCTCGTCGCCACGATCGTCCTGGCCGTCCAGGGCGGCATTCGGCGCCGGTCCTGGATCCTGGCAGCGGTGTGCGCGCTTGCGGTCCTGGTGCTCTCGTGGCAGCAGCTGCGCGCGCCCGGAGAACGCTTTGCCGAGGACACGGAAACGCTCGTCACGTTGAACAACCGCCTGCCGGTGTGGGAGGCGGGTCTCAAGATGGTACCCCTCTATCCCCTTGCAGGGACCGGTTTCGGGACGTTCGAGAGCGCGTTTCTCATGTACCAGCCGTCCTCGCGGCTGCAATGGGAGCACGTGCACAACGATTGGCTCGAGGCGGCCATCGAAGGCGGTCTCCTCGCTCCCATCCTCGTTCTGTGGCTCCTGTGGCTCGTCGCGAGGGCGTCCAGGAAGGCCCGCTCGTCCCGAATCGGCCGAAGCCCGTACCGCTGTGCGGCGGCGGCGGTTGCGGCCGTCCTGTTTCACAGCCTGCTCGATTTCCCGCTGCGGATCCCGGCGGTGGCCCTGCTGCTCGCGTGCCTTCTGGGCATCCTGTGCTCGGATCCGGAGGACGCGGACGAAGTCCGATCCATCGTTCGCGCCGCGTGACCCCTCCGGGGCTCCGGCCCCTTCGGAATCACGCCGCGGTTCCGCGCCACGCGCGCAGGCTCGGCGTCACCCAGAATCCCAGCTTCCACCGAACCGTGACCAGGACGAGGAGGTTTTGCACGATCCACACCACGGAGGTGGCGACGGCGGCTCCGGTCGACCCCCATCGCGGGATGAGCGCGATGTTCAGGAACAGGGCCAGGCACGCGGCCAGCACGGTCGTGCGCATGATCCAGTCCTCCTGCTCGGTCATCATCAGGAGCATCTGCACCGAGCCCGTCGCGACGTTGACGAACTGCCCCACCGCCAGAATCGCCAGCAACACGCCGCCCGCGGCGAACTCGGGCGAGTAGATGCTCAGGATCCGGTCGGGGAACAGGACGAAGACCGCGAGCACCGGTCCGGCGACCACACACATCAAGAACGTCGACCCCCGGGCGGTTTGCTTCAGCGTCTCCAGGTCTCCCTTGGCGTGCAGCGCCGAGAACCTCGGAGCGGCACTGGCGTTGACCGCAATGAGGACGGAGCTGACCGCGAACGCCAGCCGAAAGGCGATCCCGAAGACGCCGACCTCGCTGTTGCTGGCGAAGATCCCCAGCATGACGAGGGCGCCGTGACGGATCACCAGCTGCAGCAGGCTGTGCACCCACAACGGGAAACCGCTGCGAAGCAGCTCGGGGACGGGAAACCCGCGCGTTGCCGCCGGGACCGCCCGGTTCCAGCGGACGAGCCCGACGACCCACGCCCCGATCGCAGCCGCGGAGTAGGCAGCCACCGCCCCCATCAAGCCCCAGGCAGGTGCGAGCGCAAGGGTGAGCACGGTGGCGATCGCGGGTGCGACGGCGGTCAGAACCGAGACTCCCTCCCCGATCCTCCCGATGCCCTTCAAGAGCTGGCCGTAGATCGTGTAGGCGGACGTGGGAACGACGGACACGGCCATGGCGATCAGGACCGGAACGAGGTTGGGGTCGTGGAAGACACGGATCCCGAGCGCCCGCGCGGCGAACGCCAGCGCCAGGGCGGCTATCGCCGCGCCGGCCAGGGTGATCCCCAAGCTCCGGCGGCCGACGCCGCGAACCCCGGGCCAGTCGTCCATGGCTGCGCAGGACGCCGAAAACCGCACGACCGTGTTGTCGAGGCCGAGGCGTCCCGCCGTGGAAGCGACGGTGGCGGCGGTGACCGCGAGGAAGAACGCTCCCGCGTCGCTCGGGCCGAGGAGCCGTGCCACCGCGAGGTCTTGACCGAACTTCGCCGCGGCCCCGCCGAGGCGCGTCGCGAAGGCGACCGACGCGCCGCGGACCACGCCCCGCAGGTTCGGGTCCCCCGACGTCAGCCTGGGGAGTCTCACCGTCGTGCGCGTGAGGACTTGACGGGTCGGTTCACACGTGGTCCGTGGTCATGTTCCGTCCGAGCCCGCCGATGTCCATGCGCGCCACGCGAGAGATGACTCGGACAAGGGGGCACGAGTGTAGCGGACGTTCGGCCCCCGGGAAAGCGGTGGGCCTCGGCTGCTCGCCTTGACACCCGTGAGGGGGGCATCCAAGATGCACGCATGCGAAGCCCGCTTCTTCGCAAGCTCCGCCTGCTCCGGCATCAGCTCCCTCGAACCCAACGGAGACTCACGGCGGGCCCGGAGAGCTACGAGCGCATGCCGCCGGTGGTCGCGAACTCCTTTCCCAAGAGCGGAACCCATCTCCTGCTGCAGGTCCTTCAAGCCCTGCCGAATACGACGCACTACGGCTCGTTCATCGCCAGCACCCCCACGATCACGTTCACGGAACGCTCTCTCGAGGCCCACGCCCGGCTCGTGAGACGCATCGCGCCCGGGGAGCTGGTACCGGCGCACCTGTACTACCATCCGGCGCATCAGGAGCTCCTGGCCAGAAAGCGCTGCGTTCAGTACTTCATCTACCGCGATCCCCGAGACGTGGTGGTGTCGGAGGCGCATTACCTGACTCACATGAACCGCTGGCACCGAATGCATCGCTACTTCAGGGACTTGGCGTCCGACGAGGAACGCATCACGTTCTCGATCCTGGGGAACGCGGCGCAGCCGACGCCCTTCGACTACCCCGACGTCGGCCGGCGCTTCGAGCGGTATCGCGGCTGGATCGGCCGGTCCGACGTCATGGCGCTGAGATTCGAGGACCTGGTTTCCGAGCGGCGCGCCGAGACCGTCCGCGAGGTGGTGCGGCACTACCTCGATCGCGCGGGCCCGGTCGCGGATCCGGACGACGTCGCCCGCCGCGCGCTCGCCGGCATCGACGGCCCCGCGTCGCACACCTTCCGGTCCGGCAAGGTCGGAGGATGGAGGGACGTCTTCACCGCGGCGCATCGTCGGGAGATGAAAAACGTCGCCGGCGCTCTGCTGATCGAGCTCGGCTACGAGACAAGCCTCGAGTGGTAGGCGTGGCGTTCAGATGAGAATGCTGGTCCACGACTACGCCGGGCACCCCTTCCAGGTCCAGCTGAGCCGCAGTCTGGCGCGGCGCGGGCACGAAGTCCGTCACGTCTACTCCCGGTCCATGCAAACGCCTCACGGCCGTCTGGAGCGCGGCGCCGGCGATCCAAGCCGTTTCGACGTGGTCGGCATCGAGCTGTCGGCACCGCTCGAGAAGTACTCGCTCTTCACCCGCAGGAAGCAGGACCGCGAGCACGGCAAGCTGGCGGCGCAGGAGATCGAGCGTTTCGCGCCGGACACCGTGCTGTCGGGCAACACGTGGATCGACGCCCAGGCGTTGCTGCTTCGCCACTGCCGCCGCAACGGGATCCGCTTCGCCTACTGGCTCCAGGACCTGTTCGGGGTCGGGATGTACCGCATCCTGGGCAAGCGACTGCCGGTCTTCGGTCACGTCGTGGGCGCCTTCTACCGTGCCCGAGAGCGGCGCTTGCTCGCCCTGAGCGACGCGGTGGTCGCCATCACCGAGGACTTCACGGGCATTCTCGAAGGCTACGACGTGCCTCGCGACAGGATCCACGTCATCGAGAACTGGGCCCCCCTGGACGAGCTTCCGCCCCATCCCAAGGACAACTCATGGGCCCGCGCGCACGGGCTGCAATCCTCGTTCTGCTTTCTCTATTCGGGTACGATGGGGATGAAGCACAACCCCGATCTGCTGTTGCGTCTCGCGCGGCACTTCGCCGCCGAGCCCGCAGTGCGGATCGTCGTGATCTCCGAGGGCCTGGGGGCGCGGTGGCTGCGGGAAAGGAAGAGCGCGCTGGGACTCGACAACCTGACGTTGCTGGGGTTCCAACCGTTCGAGTCCCTGCCCGAGGTGCTTGCGGCCTCGGACGTGCTGGTGGCCGTTCTGGAATCGGACGCCGGCGTGTTCTCCGTTCCCTCGAAGGTCCTGAGCTATCTGTGCGCGGCACGGCCGTTGCTGCTCGCCGTTCCTCCCGAGAATCTGGTCTTCAGGATCGTGGGCCGGGCGGAAGCGGGCCTGACCGCGCCCTCCGGCGACCCGGATGCGTTCGTCGCCGCGGCGGACCGGCTGTACCGCGACGCGGCTCTGCGTCGAGCGTGTGGCCGCAATGCGCGCACCTACGCGGAGAGCCATTTCGACATCGACAGGATCACGGACCGATTTGAACTTATACTACGGCCGTGACGGCCCGCCGGCAGGCGTGGGCCGGTGCGACGGACTTCGGGACGAGCGGCCCGATGCTCGAACCGCGGAGGGGACATGAGGACTGCGCTCGTGTGCGGAGGCGGGGGCTTCATCGGGAGCCACCTCGTGAAACGACTCAAGTCCGAGGGGTTCTGGGTTCGTTGCGCGGACCTGAAATACCCCGAGTTCGCACCCACGCACGCCGACGATTTCGTGATCGGCGACCTGCGCGATCCGGCGACCTGCCGTCACGTCGTCGATCGACCCTTCGACGAGGTCTACCAGCTCGCCGCCGACATGGGCGGTGCCGGTTTCGTGTTCACCGGCGAGAACGACGCCGACATCATGCACAATTCGGCGCTCATCAACCTCAACATGCTGGAGGCGTGCCACAAGAGGAACTCGAGGTCGATCTTCTACTCTTCATCGGCCTGCATGTACCCGGCCCACAACCAGCTCGACCCCGCCCATCCGACGACCTCCGAGGATTCGGCCTATCCCGCCAATCCCGACAGCGAGTACGGATGGGAGAAGCTGTTCAGCGAGCGGCTCTACCTGGCCTTCCTCCGAAACCACGGCATGCGCGCGCGAATCGCCCGTTTCCACAACATCTTCGGCCCCGAGGGCACGTGGCGCGGGGGCCGCGAGAAAGCGCCCGCGGCGGTGTGCCGCAAGATCGCCGAGGCACCCGACGGCGGCGAGATCGAGATCTGGGGGGACGGTCTGCAGACGCGCTCCTTCCTGTACATCGACGAATGTCTCGAAGGCGTGGCCCGGCTGATGCGATCGGACTTCGTGGGTCCGGTGAACATCGGCTCCGAGGAGATGGTCACCATCAACCGCCTCGCCGAGATGGTGGCGCGGATCGCGGGAAAGACCGTCACGCTGCGCCACGTGCCCGGTCCCGAGGGGGTGCGCGGCAGGAACTCCGACAACCGGCTGATCCTCGAGAAGCTGGGCTGGAAACCCCGTCGCCCGCTCGTCGACGGGTTGCGCGAGACCTACTCGTGGATCGAGCGCCAAGTCGCGCGGGAGCCGGTTCGCATCTGAACCGGGAAGCGCGGAGGCCCGAGCCCGAATGAGTCTCCCGCAAGCCGTTCCGCCCGGCCCGGAGCTGTTCGAGCGCCTGCGGCAGGGCTTCAATCAAGGGAACTACGACGATCGGCGGGAGGTCTTCGTGGAGTGCGTCCGCCAGGCCGTCGAGCGGCGCGGCCCGGCTCCGACGGTGCTGGACATCGGCTGCGGGTACGGGATCCGGCGGGAGCGGGAGCCCCAGCGGCGCATTGCCGCGGCTGCCGGACGCCTGTGGGGACTGGACCCCGACCCCGAGGTCGAGATCGATCGCGAGCTGTTCCAGGAGTTCTGGAGATCCACCCTCGAGAGCGCTCCGATACCTGCGGAATCGGTCGACGTCGCCTACGCCCACATGGTCGTGGAGCACGTGGCGGACGCCGCACGGTTCGCGCGCAAGCTCCACCACGTGCTCAAGCCCGACGGCTGCGCCGTTCTGCTGACCATCAACGCGCGCAGCTATCTCGGGCGCGCGGCGCGCATGGCCCTGCGGATCCGGGCCCAGGACTCGATCTTGCGTGCGCTGCGGGGAGGGAGCGTCGTCGAGGACTATCACTACCCCGCCCTGTACCGCTTCAACGACGAGCGCGTGGTGACCCGCGTCGCCCTCGACGCGGGATTCGAGAAGGCGGAGTTCGCCTATCTCGACCGCGGCGAGGCCAGGGTCTATTTCCCCGGTGCGCTTCGTTTCATCCCGCGGTGCATCGAGTACAAGCACCGCATCCTGGGACAGCGGGCCTATCTCACGAATCTCCTGATCGTGCTCGGCAAGGGAGGGCGCGAGCCGAGCCCCGACCCGGGGACTCGACCCCGAGGCCTGGAATCGTCACACCGCCACGCCGGTGGCGGGGGCGGCGCGCTCCTCGGAAACGACCGGGCTCGGTGACGGCACCCGAGCCTCCTGCAGGTGGATGCGGTAGCACGCCTCCACCATCGCCAGGAGGAGCCAGTACCACCCCTGGACGATGGCGACCATGGTCATGCCGATCAACATCGTCGGAAAGAGGGTCGCGAACGACACCAGCAGCGCGAACGTGATCGACACCAACTCTCGGTTCTCGGACCTCCGGCAGACCTTCACCCCCCGCACGAACACGAGGCCGTTGAACAGGAAGAACGCCGACGTCCCGAGAACCCCGACGTTCGACAGCAGCGACGTCAGCAGCGACCCCGTACGGTGGCTCCCGTAACCGACGCCCAGGAGCGGGCTCTTCGAGAACACTTCGACGCCCGAGGCGACCGTCGCGAGGCGCACGAATCCCGAGCCTCCCTCCTCGAACAGCTTCTGGTAGTGGGTGGTGTAGACATAATCCAGGAACGAGGTCTCCATCAGAATGGGGGTGATCAGCACCAGGCCTCCGAGCACGAGCACGAGCAGCACGTTCATCAGCAGCGCGGACTTGAATCGCGCGCCCTTCGCACCGAGCCGGAACAACCTGGGCACGGCGAACAGCATCAGGACCATCACGAACAGCCCCAGGTAGCCGGTCGTCGATCCCGCCAGCAACAGACCGCCCAGGAGCAGGCCTTCGGCGATGCGGTTGTGTTTGAGCTTCCAGCCTGGCCGGACGACGTTGTAGTGCAGGGAAACGACCACCGCGAACAGGACGAGCAGGTAGGCACTGGTGTAACCGGGCTCTCCGGACAGGGTGAACATCCGCGGAAGGGGGCCCATCATGTTGTAGGTGGCGCCGTAATAGATCCGGGAGACGTCGGGGAACCCGGTGACGAAGCGGTACAAGGCCTCGATCGATTCCCGGAGTCCGAAGATCATCGCGATCTGGAAGAAGATGCCCGACGCGATGACCACGACCGCAGTCACGATGTTGACCTGCAGGATTCTCTGAACGATCCGCAGGTCATTGATCTCCCGGACCATGCACAGGAACAACAACACCATGAAGGTCGGATAGATGGTCTGGGTGACGTTGGACATTCCGAAACGCAGCGGCTCGACGTTCTCGAATTCCTGATACGGAGTCTCGGTCGGGATGACGTAGATCGATCCCTCGAGGACCACCGGCATGAACAGCGAGAGGTAGACCAGGAACAGAAAGGCGATGAGGGCCGCGGTCGGCTTGGAGATGCCGAACAGCCGCGGGCCCGCGCCTATCGAGAGATCGATGGCATGCCTCAGAATCAGGAGCGCGCCGAAGAACTGGTACGGCTGGATGTTGGTGAACTCCAGATCCAAGACGTAGGTGTAGAAGAACGGTATCAGCAGCA
>Ga0302046_10000442_pt1 | contig 42473 bp, 36 predicted proteins | sample RVTome_11_FD_200261 | JGI IMG/M metagenome (GOLD analysis project Ga0302046, IMG submission 200261) | Soil microbial communities from uranium-contaminated site in the Upper Colorado River Basin, Wyoming, United States - RVT147D111 (version 2) ...
GGCTTTGCGGGAGTATAATTTCGGCGGAGACAAAACAGGGGAAACATACTATTTTTCGGTGAACGGGGAATTACTCAATTACTGGGGGGGATCATTGTATCTGGGGTATAATCTTGAAGTGATGGATGATAAACGAACGCGGGGGGGCCCTCTCATGAAATCCCTGTCGAGCCATTTTGCGTCGTTCAGTACCTACACCGATACGCGTGACGACCTGTACGGCTATTTTTATCTTTCGGGTGATCGCGGGCAATCGGGCGGGTGGGATTATGATATCAGTTTCTCTGTTAACTGGAAACTGTCAACCGCGTTCAATCTGAGTTTTGGCCCCTCCTATTCGCGCAATCATCTTGTTGCCCAGTTTGTTGATGCCATTGCCGACCCGTCAGCCACCGAGACATTTGGCACGCGGTACGTGTTTGGGGTGCTCGACAGGCGAACCGTGTCGGCAGACCTTCGCCTCAACTGGACGTTTACGCCAAGGGCCAGTCTCCAGGTTTACCTGCAGCCGTATCTTTCCGCCGGCCAGTACAGCAACTTTCGATCACTCGCCAGGCCCTCAAGTTTTGCTTTCGAACCGTATGCTTACGGAACGAATCCGGATTTCAATTTCAGATCCCTGCGGGCAAACGCTGTGTTTCGATGGGAATATCTTCCCGGGTCCACATTGTATCTCGTTTGGACAAATGAGAAAGTGAACTACGAAGAGCAGAACGGAAGTTTTTCTTTCGGGAGGGATTTTTCGGAAATGTTACGTGCCGGACCGGCTAACGTCTTTTCCGTGAAATTGACGTATTGGTGGACGCCCTAGTGCCGGAGAGATTATTCCGGTCTTGAAATCTTGACGGCGATGGCCCGATTGAACTCAGGCTCCTTTGCGATGAAAGCAAAATCGGGGCTCATGATTTCCCAGAGTATGTACTCCTGGTTGACGGCCTTTCGGAGCCACTCCAGGGATTCTGCTTTCTTTTCATTCTGGATGGCATAAAACTGCGCCTTGCGGTAGAGCAGCAATGCGGACTCGTTGTTCAGCTCGATGGCTTTGTCGATATCCTCGAGGCCGAGTGCCGATTCACCAAGACGTGCCCGATAAAGCGCCAGATATCCGGCGGCAAACGAATCGTTGGGATTCTGATCGATAATCGTTTTCAAGTGTTCGTAACCTGATTCCAGAAATCCCTTGGCCTGCGTCCAGAAACCGGACAGCATGTATCCCCGCCCGATCCAGTACTTCACCACATAATTTGTTGAATCTTCCCGTAGGATCCTGTTTCCGTATTCTGCAACCGGTTCCGGACTCAATCCCGCCCCCCACAACGCTATTTTGAAACGCGCAGTAATCAGAGACCCGTTGTTTCCGAGCGCAATAGCCCGATCATAGGAAGCCAGGGCGCTGGTATGTTGCTGTTTGAAGTAATAGACATGTCCCATGACCTCGTGAGAATCAGGATGGCGCGGATCCAGCAACAATGCCTTTGACCCATACCTCATGGCCTCATCGAACTCTCCCCGGACGATGGCAATCAGGGCTAACTGGCGATATGATTCAGCGTTTCCCGGCTCAAGCTCAATGGTGCGTTCGAGGTTCTGAAGCGCCAGGCCGTACCTGCCGGCACTCCGATATGCAGATCCGAGCACTTCATAGACTCCAGGCAACGCCGCATTCAGATTTCGTGCCGCGAGTGCGGCATCGACCGCATTGCGCAGATACGTTCGGTCACGCTCACCTTCTGTCTTAAACAAACGCAGGAGGGACCGACCGAGGCCAATTTGAGCCTGGGCCACGGTAGTATCATACACAACGATCTGGCGGAAAAGCATTGCTGCCTGTGCGGCCCCTTCACGTTGGAATTGGAGTGACGCACCGACTCCCGCTAAATACGGAACGCTGATCGGGAGGGCCGCGGGTAACTGAGGGGCCACAATCGGCTCCCGCTCCAATTCAAGCGAGCTGAGAATACCACGGGCTAATTCTGCGCGGAGCGGGCCAAGAGAAAACGGATCGCTTTCGACAGACCGTTCCCAGAGGGTCGCCTGAACATCAGCAACATTCAGTGAGATTTTCACCGTAAGCTTTGGATAGAACGAGATGATTTGCCCGCTCACGACATAGCGCGCCTGGAGGGATTTCGCCAATGCCATGGGTTGAACCGATCGCTCGGGCGGCGCTCCCGGCCTGACCACAACAAGTTCCGGATATCGCGCAAGGTCCTCGCTTAACACTGAAGCAATCGCGGACCCTATGTGCGTAGTGTCCCGGCCGTTTGCCACCTCAAAGGGCGCAATGACAATAGTCGTGTCGTGAGGAATAATGAACTTCTGGATTTGCGGAAAAAAAATGAAACCAAGAACGGCCAGAACGACGATGACTGCAGTTTTCCGCAACGCGGGGGGGATTTGCTTTTTCCTTTTCCGCAATCCGACCGAACGCCTTTTCGGTGGAGCACCGGTTCTCTTCTCCTCTTCTTCCGCCTCTTCTTCCGCCTCCTCTTCTTCCTGAACGTCTGGCAAAACGGTAGCTGCTTCTGTCCTTTCCCGGGCAGGCTCTTCAGCTTCAGTGGATGCGGGTCCGGTGGGAAGTGTTACATCTGCTTCAGAGCGTTGGCGCTCAAGTTCTTCTTTTGCCTTTTGCGCCTCTCCAATCTGGTTTTCAAGGTCTTTGGTTCCCTTGTGATCGGGGTCGATCTTGTAAATCTCCTGAACTTTAAGAAGTGCCTCGGTGAAATTATTCTGCTCCACCATGGAAAGCGCTTCTGTCATCAATTCGTTGATTCGCTGCTCTATCTTGCGGCGTGCAGCTCCTTTTCTGCGTTCTGAATCGGCCTTCTTTTCCTTTTCCTCCTCGATCTTCCCCTGCAGAACCTGCGCGCCTGCATGGAACGCCACGATCTTGAAGATTTCGTTCAGTTCGCGCTCAGCCTCATCGAGTTTTCCCCCGGCGACAAGTTTTTCCGCTTTTTCGTACAGCTTCTGAACCTTTTCCTGATTCTCCTTTTCCGCCTTCTGCCGCGTCTCCTCAACAACTTCGGCCTCTTTCGCTTCCTGTTTCGTCGTCTTCTCTGCCACCCGCTTCGATGGCATTTTCTGTGCGCCCTTGGAAGGAACGGAGTACTCCGGAATTGAATCCATCAGGATCTCATACACCTCGACGGGTTCCGGAATATTCTTCAGGCTGATGGACCCCATGTGAAACGTTTTCAGCTGCATCTTGTTCTTGATCTGGCTGTAAACGTCCGCCGAAACGCAGATTCGGTTGGGTTCCGCGACCGCCTCGATGCGGGCTGCAATGTTTACACCGTCGCCGAAGATATCATTGCCATCCGTGATAACGTCGCCAAGGTGAACGCCCATGCGCACCTCGATCTTCTCGAGGTCCGTCTTCCCCTTGTTGTAGGCGTAGAAGGCTTCCTGCGACTCGGTGGCGCATTTTACTGCATTCACGGCGCTGGAAAAATCCACCATGAACGCATCGCCGATCGCCTTGACAATCTTTCCCTCGTACTTTTCTATGATCGCTTTGAGGGTATCGTCGTGAATCCTCAGAAGCTGCATGGCAAGCTCTTCGTTCTCGGACATCTTCTTCGAGAATGACTTGATGTCCGTGAACATGATAGCCGCTAGTTTACGGGTTCCGCGGTCGGAGCTTGCCATTGAAGGTTTTTGGTTGCTAGATGGTTACGGGTTGAGTTATGCCAAACTTAGCCAAGACTGGTAAGCCTGAAAGATATTCAGGCATCGCCAGATAGTCAAACTGAGCGGTGATACTTGACACAACGAGGGCTACGCCCGGCAGTATTTCTCTACGTATTCTGCGACCATTCGGTCGGTGTTAAAAACCGGGATCAACGTTCGCATGGAATTCCGGATTCGTCTCAGCCAGGCCCGCGGCAGGCCGTGGGCATCCCGGTCATAAAATTCCGGAATCACTTCCCCCGTCAATACCGCAAGCAGATCCTGAAAATCCTGCTCATCCTGAGCCTCCACATCGGCCGGTGACCGGTCGTCTCCGATCGCCCAGCCATTGCGGCCGTTGCAGGCTTCCCTCCACCACCCGTCCATGATGCTCAGATTGAGACCGCCATGGATCAGGACCTTCATTCCGCTCGTACCGCTTGCTTCCAGCGGCCGGCGAGGATTGTTCAGCCACACGTCAGCCCCCGAGACGAGGTGCCGCGCGACGTTGATCTCATAGTTTTCTATGAACACGAGCCGCCCCCGCAACTCGGGGTGTTGGGTCAATTCGATGATCCGTTGAATGAACTTCTTCCCCTCATTATCTCTTGGATGCGCCTTGCCGGAAAACACGAACTGTACGGGCTTGGAGGGATTGGTAACAATGGGGATGATCAAATCCAGATTTCGAAAGATCAAGGGAGCTCTTTTGTATGTCGCGAACCGTCGTGCAAAACAAATGGTCAGAGTATCCGGAGACAAAAACCGGTCGAACGTTTCAGCAGGGCCGCCTGTCCGAACAGATTGTTCCTTCAATCGTGTGCGGACAAACTCGATCAAATCCCTGCGCAAGGTGTAGCGCAGAGCCCAAAGCTCATCATCGCCCGCAAGATCCTGGTCTTCGAGCCGTCTCCAGAATTTTGGCTGCATAAGTTTGTCGGTCCAATCGAAACCGAGGCGTTTGTTCCAGAACTCGTGAGCCCGTGCGCTTGCCCAGCTCGGCGTGTGGATGCCGTTCGTGATCGACCCGATGGGGACTTTTTCAAGCGGCAGATGGGGATAGAGAATTTTCCACATCTCACGGCTCACCTGGCCGTGAAGCTGACTGACGCCGTTGGCACCGCGGGACATCTTGAGTGCCAGGACCGTCATTGTAAAACCCTCGTTGCTGTCTTTCGGATTGACGCGGCCGTAGGCTAGAAGTTCGTCGAAGGATCGGTTGGTGGAACTCCAGAATTTCCCAAGCGAATGATTCACGAGTTCCGGGGAAAACCGGTCGTGACCGGCAGGAACAGGAGTGTGCGTGGTGAACACACATTGTTGTCGCACTGTCCGCTCCGCTTCTTCCATATTTGCTCCATCCCCCAGCCGCGAACGCAGTAATTCCAGAACCAGGAATGCAGAATGTCCCTCGTTCATGTGATACACCGCAGGCCGAACGCCCATGGATTGCAGGAATTTCACTCCACCGACTCCGAGGACAATTTCCTGACCGATGCGTGTATCGCTATCGCCGCCGTAGACGCTCGCCGTGAGACCCTGAAAATGGGGATCGTTTTCCGGAATATTCGTGTCGAGGAGATAGACCTGGGTCCGTCCGACACGAACGCGCCAGGCCTGGAAGTACACAACATGGTTTCCGATCTCGACTGAATTCAGAAGGCGTCCCCCCTCCGGAAGGGTTACCAGCTCGAGAGGAAGGCGATCAGGATCATGATTCGGGTACAATTCCTGCTGCCAACCTTTCTGATCGATGCGCTGTTGAAAGTACCCTTTGCGGTAGAACAGACTGATGCCCACAAATGGAATTCCGAGATCGCTGGCAGATTTCGTATGATCGCCCGACAAGATGCCAAGTCCGCCCGAATAAATAGGCAGGGATTCATGGAAGCCAAACTCGGCACTGAAGTAAGCAACGGGCCCTTGAAGGGTATGCTTGGACGACCACGTGGCATTTTCACTTTGATACTCTTCAAATTCCTGCAGCGCCAGGTCGACTTTCTTCCTAAATTCACGGTCATTCATTCGTGCCTGGAGCTCCTGTTCAGAAATTTCATGCAAGACTTCAACCGCATTATGGCCGGAGCGTTCCCAAACGAGGGGAGATAGTTCCCGGAAAATGACCTGTGCTTCGGGATTCCAGGTCCACCAAAGATTGTAAGCAAGTGTGCGGAGGCGTTGGGAGAGCGACTCGGAAGAAGAGGAAGCTTTCAAAGCGTGTGAATTCATTCCTCTGATTGTGGGGGAGGCAACAATAGAGGATCAAAATGCGAAAAAAATCGGAAAGAAACCAGAATTACTTCGAAATTCAAAATTCAGCGTTCGATATTGGACATTTCTTTTCTTCTGAAAAACAATATCGAATGTCGAACGCCCAATGTCGAATTATTAAGTCCCTACAATCGTGTTCGGCTCAGCCTCAATGAATTCGTCACCACGCTTACTGAGCTCATTGCCATGGCTCCGGCGGCGAGCATGGGATTCAGGAGACCGAACGCGGCAAGAGGTATCCCGATCACATTATAAATAAACGCCCAGAACAAGTTTTGCCTGATGGTGATCAGGGTTTTCTTTGACAAATGGATAGCCAGGACAATATTTCGCGGGTCGCTGTTCATGAGGGTAATGTCAGATGCCTCCATCGCCACATCCGTCCCGCTGCCCATCGCAATCGAAACGTCTGCATGGGCAAGTGCCGGAGCGTCATTGACACCGTCCCCTACCATCGCAACGATTCCCCCTTTTTGGCGAAGATCCCGAATCATATCGGCTTTCTGATCCGGGCGCACGCCTGCAATAACTTCATCAATCCCAAGGCTTTTGGCGACCGAATGGGCTGTTTCGGAGCGGTCTCCCGTCAGCATAACGACCTTCAGGCCCAGTTCTTTGAGCATCCGAACAGCTTCAGCGGATGACGGCTTGACTTCATCCGCCACACCGATCACACCCGCGAGCGTGCCGTTGAGGCCGATCCAGAGAGGCGTCATTCCGTCCGTCAGCATCTCACGGACTGCCGAATTTGCTTCGGCTCCATTGATGGACTGTTCCTTCATAAAAGAGAGATTTCCCGCTGCAACCCTGATATCGCCAACGAGTCCGGAAACTCCCAGACCGGGTGCCGACACGAACTCACGAACCGTCGCCGGAGAAATTCCCGATTTGCGGGCCTCGTCGACCACCGCCCGGCCCAACGGATGCTCGGACTTCGTTTCAACAGACGCTGCAAGTCGAAGAAGGTCATCTTTCGCATTGCCATTGAGCGCCACCACGGCGGCCACAACGGGCTTTCCAAGTGTCAGTGTTCCTGTTTTGTCCAGAACGATCGTGTTGACCTGGCGAATCCGCTCCAGACTCTCCGCATTCTTAATGAGAACGCCGTGCTTTGCTCCAAGACCCGTCCCGACCATGATTGCCGTGGGTGTTGCCAGGCCAAGAGCGCAGGGACAAGCGATAATCAGCACGGCGATGGAATTCATGAGGGCTGCGGAAATAGGGACGTCTCCGACCAAGATCCAAGCCGCAAATGTTACAAGGGCAATCCCCATGACAATCGGAACAAAGACAGAGGCAATTTTATCGACCAGGGTTTGAATCGGTGCTTTCGATCCTTGCGCTTCCTCGACGAGACGAATGACATGTGCGATCATGGTGTCGGAACCCACGGCCGCCGCGCGCAATTCAATGCTTCCGCTTCCATTGATCGTTCCGCCAAAAGCCTTCTCACCGACCGTTCGGTCAACAGGCATGCTTTCGCCGGTCAGCATTGATTCATCGATCGAGGTCCGACCTTCGGTGATAACACCATCAACCGGAATGCTTTCACCTGGCCGCACGATCACGGTGTCTCCGACAACCACATTTTCCCGATCGATATCCATTTCGATGCCATTCCGGCGAACGCGGGCCGTGCGGGGCTGAAGTCCGATCAAAGCTTTGATTGCATCGGCTGTTCTCGCCTTTGCGCGGGCTTCCAACATTCTGCCCAGAAGAATCAGCGTTATGATCGTCGCCGATGTATCGAAGTAAATGTGGGATGATGGATCGGTGATCTGCAACCACGACGGAAAGAGAACCGCGATGGTACTATAGAGATAAGCGGCACCGGTACCGACGGCCACAAGGGTGTTCATATCGGCCGAAAAGTGCTTTGCAAGCCGCCAGGCGACCGTAAAGAACCGCTTCCCCCCTGCCACCATTACGATCGATGTGGCAAGAAAGAGCAGTTTGTTGACCTCATCCATTCCGAGCGGAGACCACCGCATGAACCAGTTGGTCATCGAGACCATACTGATGGCTATAATCGGGGCGGCGAGAGCCGCGCTGAAAACGAGCTCCCGTTTGATGGCGCGATAGTTCTTTTGCTGGTAGCTTTCTTCTCCCGTTTCTCGTTTGTCGGTCCCCGGTTGTTTGGGAAGGACAAGCGAGTATCCGGCATCTTCAACAACTCGTGCAAGATTCCGAAGGTCGGTTTTTTCGGAATTGTAGGTGACCGTGACCTTTTCTGTGGCAAGGTTCACGCTGGCCGATTCGACGCCCGGTGTTTGCTTGAGTGTCTTTTCGACGCGCGCGACACAGCTTGCACAGGTCATTCCCTCGACGGGGAGGGTTTCGGTTTGGATGAGAGGAGGTGTCATGTAAAATGTAAAATGTAAAATGTAAAATCGAAAATGGAGAATGGATGTTGCGTTATTGCGTTTTGTATTTTGAATTTAGAGCTTGATACAAGTCCATCACGAGGTAACGGAATATCCAGTCTCCTCCACTGCCCGCATGATCTCCTCGGCTTTCACACGCGTTTCGTCGTATTTCACGATGGCTTTGCCGATTTCCACACTTTCTACGACAAGGCCCGGGACGGCGCTGAGGCCTTTTCTTATGGACATCACGCAGTGTCCGCACGTCATACCTTGAATATTCAGTTCCTGCACCTTCATTGTAAACTCCTTTTCTGGATGGTTTCATTCATAAACACTGTATAAAACATACGAAAGTTCTTCGGGGGATGCATTACAGGTTTTTCGGAAAGAGTTATATTTTAATGATCAATGGTGAGAGATGCCCGCGCAATCCCAACCTAGAATTCCCCGAAGGGCCCGCTAAGCGTTCTGTCGGGCGCCCTCGGATTTTGTCGCGGAGAAGGTGCTCTCTTCCTGAAAGGGGAGAAGTATTTCACCCTTTCAGGGTTCGATTACCTCCTCCAACGAGAATTGTCGGGGCGCTGCCCCGACCTAAAATATTTGACCCCCGCCTGCCTTATTGAATCTCCTGAGGCGGGCAGGCCTTCGGGGTCAGTCTAACTCGCAGTCAACTCCGAATTTCCGTACCTTCATTCAATGCCGCCACTCAACGACCTTCTCAAGACCATTCTTTCAGAAGATGGAACGCTCGCCACTCTGCCCGGATATGAATTCCGGCCGCAGCAGCTGGCGATGGCAGAAACTATTGCCACTGCGCTTCAAGACAAACGGCATCTCGTGATTGAGGCCCCGACAGGCGTGGGAAAAAGCCTCGCGTATCTCATTCCGGCAATATTGTTTGCCAGACAAGAACGGCGCAAAGCGATTATTTCCACCCACACGAAAAACCTTCAGGAACAGCTCCTGCGAAAGGACATCGTCATTGTTCAGTCACTTCTAAAGGAACCAATCAACGCGGTACTTCTCAAAGGAAGGGGAAACTACATTTGCACGACAAGGCTTGAAAACGCCTTGCGGCAGCCGCAACTATTTGATACTGCCGAGTTCGATGAGATTCAGCGCATCAAGGAATGGACGCTGGCAACGGGTGATGGGGATATCGAGAATCTCGGGTTTGTCCCATCACAGGCCGTGCGTCTGCAAATCTGTTCGGAGAAAGGAGCCTGCAGTTCCGGCATCTGCAAATCCGATTGTTTCTTTCAGAAGGCGAGAAACCGCGCAAGAACCGCCGATGTCGTCATCATCAATCACGCACTGTTTTTCACCTTGTTTGCAATGCAGGAATCCGATGAGTTCTTTCTTTACAAAAACGATTTTGTGATCTTTGATGAGGCACATACCCTTGAGCAAATAGCAGGAATTGGTACGGGAAAGAGTCTTTCACGAGCGCAGGTATTGTACGCCATTCACCGGCTGTATCATCCGAAAACCAAGCGCGGATTGTTTGCCCGCCTACGGGCGAAGCGCTATCGAAGTCTGTGCGAAAAGGCGGAATCCTCTATTGAGGGGTTTTTTGATGAAATTCGGGATACCGTCAGAAATCTGAGCAATGGCTCACCCACACTGCGGATACGATCGCCGTACTTCGTGAACGATTCCGTGACTTCGGATCTGCATGAACTTCAGATGGTGCTGGGGGAGTTTGAGGATGATAAAAAGTCAAAAATCAGCAATGAGGATCTGGCTGGCGTAAAACGACTCCTGTGGGAGGCCGAGGTTCTCATTTCCGAATTCCTCGCGCAAAGTGATAAGGCCCTGACTTACTGGGTGGAGTTGGCGGGTGGGCGATCCCCTAATGTTCAGCTTCACGCCGCTCCGATTGATATTGCGGAAAGTGTTGGCACAAAGTTGTTCAAAGAAGGAACCTCTGTCATTCTGACCGGAGCGACTCTCTCCGTTGGCAACTCGCTGGCTTATTTTCAGGAGCGCATTGGCGCAAAGGCGGCACAGAATCTTGTGCTCGACTCGCCATTTGATCATCAGCGGCAAATGCGGATCGTCCTCGCTCCCGAAATTCCGCCACCCGACGACCGGGGATACGAAGCGGAACTTCCGGAATACATACAGAGGTCAATCCTCCGATCCAGTGGAAAGGCACTCGTACTTTTCACCAGCACGCGCATGCTCCGATCCATGGCGCAGAGTCTCCGGCCGCGCATCGAGTCCGAAGGATTAACACTGCTCATACAAGATGGGATGACAGGCCGGCATGAGCTCCTCGAGCAATTCAAGGCCGACACACATTCGGTGTTATTCGGATTGGACAGCTTTTGGATGGGTGTGGATGTCCCGGGGGAAGCGCTTGAGCATGTCGTGATCACGAAATTGCCGTTCGCCGTACCAGATCATCCTCTGATCGAATCAAGGATAGAGCTGATCGCGCAACGGGGCGGAAACGCTTTTGCCGAATACATGCTCCCGGAGGCGGTTCTGAAGTTCAAGCAAGGTGTTGGAAGGTTGATTCGTTCGAAAACCGACAGGGGGTTGGTAACAATCCTCGACTCAAGGATGTTCAGGAAATCCTACGGGCGGATGTTTCTCCAATCCCTGCCTCGGTGCAGCGTTGAAATGATGATGGCTGATGGGACCGTTCAGGATTTTGAGAATGGGGGGTGACCGTTTTCGCGTTGTTTCGTTCACTTCGTTGGCTCGTGATGCCCGACGTGATCAATCGGATGCCGATGCACCCCGCCCATCGAGCGGAACTCCGTTGGCGTCATTCCGGTGACGGTTTTGAACTGGTTAGAAAGGTGCTGAACGCTGCTGTAACCCAGCTTGTAGGAGACTTCACTGAGCGTCAGGTCCCCGTATTTCAGCAGCTCCTTGGCGTACTCGATACGCTGGAGGATGAGGTAGCGTTCGATTGTCAGGTTTTCGACCGATGAGAAAAGAGAACTGAGGGAGTGATACTCCTTGCCGACTTCGCGGGCGATGAATTCTGAGTCTTTCACGCGAACTGGATTTTTCTCGTGATCGTTGCGGGCGAGTTTCAGAACGGCCCGCTTGATCTCCTCGATCACCTTCGCCCTCTTGTCCTCGATCAACTCAAATCCGTTCTTCTCCAGCACCTCGCGGATGGCTGGAATAGGAAGGGAATCAGCGGAACCGGACACGGAAACCTCCCCCAGCACAACGTTCCGGACGTCGAGGCCCAGGCCTTCAAATTCCTCGCGGACCACTTTGATGCAGCGCGGGCAGACCATGTTGCGGATGTAAAATGTGCTTGCAGCAGACATAGAGTGTCAAGTCTTGCGGGTTAGATAACAATATAGGTGATAAGTAGAAAATCAATGGTCTACTTTTTCTTCGAAAGAAAAAGTAGCAAAAAGAACTTTCTTCCGAAATCGAAACGCACGGCGTAAAACCATCCCCACCGCACCAAGGATGAAACGGAGATATGCCGAAATTCCGGCACTAGACGAGAGTACAAACTTAACCTTATGATGGTGCCGGAATTTAACGCACGATTAAGCCGTCCCCCCACACCGCCACGATTTCGGGGCCAAGGGCTTTGAAGAAATAATACATAGGAAACCCCCGAGATCCTCGTAGATCCGACACAATCGATCTTCCAGATTCACCATCTTCGAGGGGCGTTTTTTACACTCCGTACTGTATCACGCGCAATAAGCAGTTCTTCGTTGGTCGGGATGACCATGATCCGCATCGAACCTTTCTTCCCAATCTCTCCTTCCTTCCCTCCGGTCATCGTTCTATTCAAGGAATCATCGATATCTAATCCAAGGAATCCCAATCCCTCGAAAACCCGCTGCCGGATAAGAGGCGAGTTTTCACCGATTCCGCCCGTAAACACTACCGCATTGGCGCCACCCATTTCGGCCAGGTAGGCCCCGATGTACTTTCGTATCCGCCCGCAGAAGATATCCACCGCCAGTTTGGCCCTGCGATCCTGATGTTCCTGCTCCTCCGCCAGCAGGTCTCTCATATCATTGGTGAGACCCGAAATGCCGAGAAGTCCGGATTGTTTATTCAGGAGCGTGTCCACTTCGGGAATCGACATTCCCTCCTTGTGCATCAGGAACTCAAGAATAGAAGGATCGATATCACCGGACCGTGTTCCCATCACCAGGCCTTCCAGGGGAGTCAAGCCCATGGAGGTGTCCACGGAATTTCCGTTTTTGATCGCACAGATTGAGCATCCGTTTCCCAAATGGAGAGTGATGATATTCACCTCATCCCGCTTGGCACCCATGATCTGGCGATAGCGATAGGCTACGTACCGATGCGACGTGCCGTGAAAGCCGTATCGGCGGATCTTATGGCGCCTGTACAGCTGATAGGGGATGGCATACAGGTATGATGTCTCGGGCATCGTTGAATGAAACGAAGTGTCGAACACCGCAACCTGGGGTACACCTGTGCCTATGATTTCCCTTGCCGCGTGGATACCCTTGAGATTTGCCGGGTTATGCAGAGGTGCCAGTTCAATGCAATCTTCGATGCCTTTGATCACCTCGGCATCGATGACCACCGACCGCGTGAATTTCTCGGCGCCATGAACAACGCGGTGCCCCACGGCATGGATGTCTCCCATGGAACGAATGCCCTCGATTCCGGCTTCCGTGGAAACGATCCATCGCAGAAGAAAATCGAGCGCCGCACGATGGTCACGCAGAGGAGCCGCCTGCCGAACGGCTGGTTTTCCGGTTGCTTCCAGAGTGATAAGTGACTGGCTTCCGATACGCTCGATTATTCCGCGCGCAAGCTGACGGTCACCGTCTTTTTCAATGAGTTCGAGGTCGGTCGCGATAACCTGGAATTTTAGCGAAGAAGAACCACAATTGAGGACGAGGATATTCATGATAGTGAAGGGTAAAGAGTAAAGGGTGAAGAGTGATGAACAGTGAACAGTAAACAGTGAATGAGGAACTGCAAATCGTCAGACTACGACTTCGCGAACAAAGACAAGCTACTCTTTTGTTGATGCTTTCTCAAGTGTTCACTTTGTCCAGCATTTCCCGTATCTTCCAATGGTTTCATTCCTGTCTTCGTTTTCATTTCAACAACCCATCTGTGAGTATCAGCGAGCATCAGTGAGTATCTTGCGCCCATGAAGAAGTTCACTCTCAAGCCGCTTCTGCACGAGAATCTTCAACTCGTCGTGCCGCAGAAGTTTACGGTAAACTACAAGAATGACCTCAACCCGGCGCAGTATGAGGCGGTGACTTCCGTAAACGGCCCTCACCTGATCATTGCCGGAGCTGGGACAGGAAAAACGCGCACAATCGTCTATCGAGTGGCCTACCTGGTGGAACTTGGCGTGAGGCCTGATCATGTCCTTCTGCTCACCTTCACCCGAAAAGCTGCACACGAAATGCTACGTAGGGCTTCGATGCTTCTCGATGCGCGCTGTGAGCGGGTGGCCGGCGGAACGTTTCACTCATTCGCAAACTCCACCCTCCGCAAGCATGCCACCCTGCTCGGATACGAAATGAGCTTCACTATTCTGGACCAAACGGACGCCGAGGATGTGATCAATCTGATACGGACCCGGCTCAAACTTGACACGAAGGAAAAACGCTTCCCGCGGAAGGAAGCTTTATACGACCTTTACAGCCGCGTGGTGAACACCCACACTCCGCTCACGGAGCTCCTCAGCATCGATTATCCGCAATATCTGGAGCAGGAAGCAGACATCCGGAAGGTCCACGAAGAATATGAACGCTACAAGAAGCATCATCAACTGATGGATTACGATGATTTACTCGTCAACCTTGCCCGATTGTTGAAGGAGCACCAGGGAGTAAGGGACACATTATCAAACCGGTACAAATACATCATGGTGGATGAGTATCAGGACACCAACAAAGTCCAGGCCGACATTGCCCTTCAACTCGCTTCCCGACATACCAACCTCATGGTAGTCGGTGACGACGCTCAGTCAATCTACTCGTTCCGCGGGTCCACTATTCGGAACATTCTGGATTTTCCGAAGGTGTACCCTGAATGCAAGATCGTCAAGCTGGAAGAGAATTTTCGAAGCACACAGCCAATCCTGGATTTGGCCAACGAGATTCTGGCAAGAGGAATCCCGGCAACTTCATAGTTCCAGGTTTCAAGTTTAAGGTTCCAAGAATGTTTCGCCAATGTAATTGGATTTTAAACCCTACCTCGAACTTTTCTTATGTATCGTAAAGAACTCTATACGAGGAAACCCGGCGGCGAGTTGCCGCAGCTCGTGGTGGCCGAGAACGAGAACATGCAGTCGCGCTATCTCGTCCAGAAGATCCTGGAACTTCGCGAGCAAGGCATTGCTCTTGAAGACATGGCAGTGCTCTTCCGGTCATCCTTCCATTCTTTTGATCTGGAAATTGAGTTGACCAAGGCGAACATTCCGTTTCGCAAGTTCGGAGGGTTCAAATTCATCGAAACAGCGCACGTCAAAGATATGATCGCTTACCTGCGCGTGATGGAAAATCCCCGGGATGTCGTTTCCTGGAATCGGATATTGCTGCTTCTCGACGGAGTGGGTCCGAGAACGTCCGAGAAGGTTATTGAGGATATCTTGAGTAAACGAGTCAACGTAACAACGAATCAACGCAACAACGAGGGGACGAGTCAACGAGATAACGAAAGGACGAATCAACGGAACAACGAAGGGGACGAAACAACGCAACAACGAAAGGGACGAAACAACGTCAGCCTATCGTTCTGGTCGCAATACAAGGGCTATCCCGATCCTGTCCAGGGGTTGTTCAAGGTGCTCAACGACGCTTCCAAGCCATCATTCAGCCCCGCCGAGCAGACCTATCACCTTCTGCAATACTACGAACCGATTCTCCGGGCACGGTATGATGATCATACGAAAAGGAAAAAAGATCTCGAGATGTTTCAGAATATCACGGAGCGATACAAGGACATCAGTTCGTTATTAACGGATCTCGCTCTTGAGCCGCCTACAGAGAGTGTGAGCGATATTGAATCTCCGGGGCCAGAAACCGAGTATCTTACGCTTTCGACAGTGCACAGCGCAAAGGGGCTGGAGTGGAATACTGTGTTTGTGATCTATGCCCTCGAGGGCCGGTTTCCGACGATGCGATCTGTGGCAAGCGACGAAGAGCTGGAGGAAGAGCGGAGGCTGATGTATGTTGCTTGTACGAGGGCGAAGGAACACTTGTTCATCACGTATCCGATCAATGTGTACGATCGGGAATCCGGAATGATCCTGAGCAAGCCATCGCGGTTCATTCAAGGAATTGGAGAAAACCTGTTAGAACCTTGGGTGATAGAGTGACGAACCAACGAATCAACGCAACAACGACGGGGGACGAATCAACCCAACAACGACGGGGACGAATCAACGCACTATTATTTAACACACTTTGGGGGGATTTATGGAAAGGATCAAGAGCTACAAAGACCTTGATGTCTACAAGCTGGCAATGGACACTGCAATGAAGGTGTTTGAACTAACGAAATACTTCCCAAAAGAAGAACGCTACTCGCTCACAGACCAGGTGCGTCGATCGACTCGGTCGGTGTGTACGAATATTGCGGAAGCATGGAGAAAACGCCGGTACCGCGCCGCATTCATCGCAAAACTGAATGATGCGGAAACAGAAGCTTGTGAAACACAGGTTCACCTTGAAATCTCATGTCGCTGTACCTACCTCAAGCGCGAAATCGTGGAGGAACTTGACGATACTTACGAACATATCATGGCTCAATTAATCAACATGATCCGAGGCGCCGACCACTGGGTAATTAATAGTCGTTCTCAACGTCGTTGATACGTTGTTCCGTTCAGTTCGTTGACTCGTTGTTTCGTCCATTCGCTGATTCGTACCTATGACCAACACCCTCTATCTCGACCGCAACGAAAACCTCTACGGCCCTGCGCCGAAGTGCTTTGAGGTTCTCAAGAGCATCTCGCTCGACGAGCTGAGTGTTTACTCCAGGGATTACAAACGTGGCGTAAAAAGCGCCCTTTCGGAACACCTTGCCGCCGAGCATGGCATTCCGGAAGACCAGATCCTCTTGAGCGAAGGAAGCGAGGACATGCTAAAGCAGGCTGTGCATTGTTATCTGGGCCCGGGTGAGAAGATCCTGTGCCCGGATCAATCATGGTGGTACTACCGGGCCGTGGCCGCGGAAGTCGGAGGGGAAACGATCACTTACAAGCTCCGCGAGTCGGGGAATACGTTTGCCTACGACGTGGACGAAATGATCGCGCTTTACCAAAGAATCTCTCCGCGCGTGGTTCTCATCGCCTCACCGAACAATCCGACGGGAAATTCCTTCCGCGACCCCGATCTGGAGCGCCTCACCGAAGCATTTCGGGAAAGTATCGTGATCCTTGATGAAGCATACTTTGGGTTTGCAGATTCCTCCCCCCGCCGCGTAAGCGACCTCATTGGGAAGTACCGCAATCTGCTCATTCTCCGCACATTCTCCAAGTTCTACGCCCTCGCGGGTGCGCGGATCGGTTTTGCGGCGGCTGGAGCAAGCCTGAGCCGTCTGACAAAGTTTGCCTCACGATATCTGGGATATAACAGGGTTTCAGAACTTCTGGCCTTGTCGGCGCTTGACTCGCGGGAGTATTACGACAAGGTCAACCAGAGCATTCGAACGGATCGGACGAACTATTATCAGTTCTTTGACCGCCAGCGCGGCGTTTGCTGCTATCGTTCCGACGCAAATTTTGTTCTGGTGCAACTACCTCGAGAGACGGTGGCCCCGTTGAAGAGCCTGCTGGACAGTGAGAGAATCGCTGTGAAGTTTTTCACGGAAAAGGAGTTCGAGAATTGTGTGCGCATAACGATCGGCACCGCGAAACAAAATGAACGGCTCCAGAAGATATTGGATACTTTTTTCCGTGAGCGAGGAACCTGATGAAATGCGTCATCCTCGCGGCGGGAATCGGGAAACGGCTCCGTCCGCATACCGCCAAGACTCCCAAATGCCTGTTACCAATCGGGGGGAAGACTCTGCTCGAAAGAACCATCGAAGCGGTGCTGGCGAACGGAATCCGTGAAATTGCCATCGTCACCGGGTTCGAAGAGGCAAAGATACGATCGAAGGTTTCGCGGGTTTTTCCGCGTCTGCAAGTGACGTTTCTTCACAATACGAGGTTCCGTACGACCAGTAACGCCTATTCGCTCTCGCTGGCACGCAATTTTGCGCGCCACTCGCCGTTTCTGCTCCTCGACAGCGACATCCTTTTCCCTTCCCCCCTCCTCGATACCCTCGCCACGGCGGAGAGAAAGCCGAACCGGATCGCTGTTCGGGTTACAGGCCCTCACGACAGCGAAGAGATCCGTGTGAGGATCAACCGTTGGGACCACATACTGGAAATTGGAAAGCATATTCCGCTTGCAGAAACCTTCGGAGAATCGGTAGGCATTGAGATGTTTTCTGCCTCCGCCTCCAAAGTACTCTTTGAGACCCTCGACCGACGCGTAAAGAAAGGACCGGGAAAGAAAGAATTCTATGAAGCCTCTTTTCAGGAGATGATCGACACTGGGACCCGGTTCTGGGCGATGGATATCAGCCGGTTTCCCGTGCTCGAGGTCGATACCCCCGCAGACCTGGCAACCGCCGGGAAGATGATTTCCACCATCGATCATGCCTGAAACCTACAACTACCGGGACTCTCTGAAGTCCGATCATTCGGACGAGCTGATCAACACGTACTTCCTTCGGCCTCTTGCCGGAATTCTCGTTTACCTCCTGTACAACACTCCTGTCACTCCTAACCAGGTCACCATTGCATCGATCGTCGCCGGCCTTACAGCGGCGGGGTTCTATGCCTGGAGCGATTCCATGGTCACTGGCGGGATTCTCGTAACTCTTAAGGACCTTTTTGATTCCGCTGACGGCCAACTCGCGCGGGCAAAACAGCAATTCAGCAGAAAGGGCCGCTTTCTCGATTCGGTCGGCGACATTCTGGTCAGCCTTGCAGTCTTTTCCGGAATTGGCTGGACACTTTCGAAATCGTCGGGTGATCCACTGTTCTGGGTCTGGTCGTTCCTTGCTTTTGCAGGAATGACGCTTCGCATATCCTACCACGTCTTTTACCACACTTCCTACCTTCACCTCAAAGGCGCATATCAAACCAGCCGCCTGGTTGAAGAAATAACCGAACAAGACCGTGCAGGAGACAGGGTCACGCTCGTTTTTCATCAGATCTTCCAGGTTCTTTACGGTTGGCAGGATCGGCTGATGCTGAGGATCGACGCGTGGTGCCGGCGAGGCAGAATGGGCGAAGAGCTTCGTCACCGATGGTACGGCGATCGAATCGGGCTGCGGCTTTCGGGCTTTTTGGGGATCGGAACGGAGTTGTTTTTGCTGATGGGCTTCTCTGTAGTGAATCAACTCGAATGGTATTTTGCTTTCAACATCGTCATCATGAATGGCATTCTGATCTGTTCGATTTTGTACCGGAAGCTGGTACTTCCCTGGAAATGGGACACGGGAAATGCGGATTGAAACGGAAAAAGAACGGAGGGAGTAACAACATCTTACTTCTTACGTCTCACTTCTTACTTCCCGCTTCACCCTTCACTTCTTCCTTTTCATCTGCCGATACCTCTTCAACTTCCCCTTGATCGTGGCAATGAGGCTGTCGTGTGAAAACGGTTTCGTAATGTAGTCGTCCACGCCCAGTTCTTTGCCAGTCCGTATCAACACTTCATCGGTCAATCCACTTAGAAAGATAAACGGAATCTCGTGCAGTCGTTCGATCTCTCTCACCTTTTCATAAAAAGAGAAACCGCCCATTGTCGAGGTTTCGAGGTTAATGTCAGACAGAATGAGATCAGGGTTGACTTTTTGAAGGATTTTGAATGCTTCATCCGTTGTCGTCACGGGGATCGTCTGAAATCCTGCATCCTGGAGAGTGTCAGAAATAACCGTGAGCAGTTTCTGATCGTCGTCGATAATCAGGATCTGAGCTTTTTGACTCGATGACCGGAGATCCCAGAGCAGAGCCGCCTCGATTTGCTCATGCTCTTCCATGTTGATGTTGAACTTCCTGCGAAGTTCGGCCAATGACGAGGCAGATTCCGGCGAAATAGCTCCGGACGACCAGGCCCGCCGAAACGCGCTGGTGTATGACTCAATTTTCGCTTTCCGCTCGAGGCGCGCGCGGTCCTCGGGAGCGATCATCAGGGAAGCCTGAAGGCTCTCAAGTTGCTGTTGTTCCTCTGATGTCGTCGCACCGTCAGCCCACGCTTCAGACAAAACCCTTCGATAAATCTCGAGTCCTTCTTCATAGGCGCTGCGAAATTGTCCGGAAGGCGGGATCTCGTGCGAAGGGATGCCTTTTTTCTTTCTGTCCTCCAGGATCTTTCGTTTTGCCTCTTCAAGAACCGACCGCGAAACTTCGGGTACGGATTGACGACCGGGAGCTGCTTCGGATTGAACACTGGTTTTTGATTCCGCTTCCTTTTTCCGTTTCTCCGCTTCTTCGGCGCGTCGCCTCTCTTCCGCCTTCCGCCGCCGTTCCTCTTCGCTCTTTTTTCTCGCTTCCTCCTCTGCTTTCCTTCTTTCCTCTTCCTTTTTGCGTCTGGCCTCGTCCTCTTTTTGCCGCTGTTCCTCTTCAGCTTTTCGTTTCGCCTCCTCTGCATCCTTTTTGGTTTTTTCCTCAAGCATGCCGGTCAGGCGTTCTTCATAAGCAAAAACATAGACGTTTTTGGGATCCACATCCTTTGCCCTGGTAATGTGGGTTCTTGCCTCCTCAAGCGACCCTGCTTTGAGGAGCTGGTCCACCCTCTTCAGGATTTCACTGACCGTCTTCTTTACGTCGTCACGTGGTGTCAAGTCGGCCATGGTGTCACTCAGCGGCTCTCGGATGGTTCCGCCCGGAAGGCCAGAGGGGTTATGGGAATTTCCAGGATCGCCCCGACAGCACTTTCATTGCCCAATCGATCTACCGAGGAAACGACATACGTTGCAGGTCCGGCAACGGGGACATCATCAACAAACGATGTAACATTGCGGCCCGTCAAGCCCAGGATCCTCAGAACATTACCCCACCCAATCTCCTCGTCGGAAAACCGGTAGATGACGAAGGACAACTGTTCCGTCGTATCCGCCTGCCAGCTCAGCGAGATACTGGATGCGGACGCGAATGCCGAAAGATCAAACGGGGCCATGGGTGGGATGCTGTCCTTCCAGGGCATCGCCGGGGGTAACGACCAATACGGAAACTCATTCACCCGCAGGGTTTCCCAGGCTTGTTCCAATCCGCCGGAGGCAAAAAACACGACTCCGGGAAGCCCCTGTTTCCGCACCGCGTGAATTTGCGCCGAAAGCTCGCGCCATCCGAATTTATTTTGCAGACCGGTGGAAAGGCCCGGAAGGACTTGACGTTTGTGCGCGATCCTATCATGCCATTGTGCAATCAGGGGCACGAACGGATGCGTGGGATGGGAGCGTTGCCAATAGACCATCGGTACAATAAAGTCAATTTTTTCCATTTCCATCCAGCGATGCGGATCCTGAAACACCGCGTGGTAAGAGGTCCATCCGGAACCGTCATATTTGCCGATGACGGCGGCAGAGACTTTTACCCAAGGTTTTATCCGGGTTACAGAATCGTAGGCTCCGGCCACAAAATCGTTTACCTGTTCCCGTCGCCAGTATGCCCATGGCAAACGTGCAGGATTCGATTCGGGGCTTTCAAATCGTGCAAGACTCACGGAGTCCCTTGAATATCCCCGAACGGTGGATCCTTCGGGATAGCGTATGTAATCGAAATGTATGCCATCCACGTCGTACTGGCTGACGATCTCCTTCACCACGCTGATGATATGTTCTCTCAACGCGGGATTTCCCGGACTGCCCCACACATAGCCACTCTGGTTGAGCGGCATCGGGGTTCCGGCGCTGTCACAGGCAATCCAATCAGGATGAGCGAGAACCACGGGTCTCGGGTTTGTTTCTTCCGGGAAATTCGGTCCGCGCCAAACCGGAAACGTATTGACCCACGCATGCAATTCCAAGCCCAGCCGATGGGCTTCTTCAACAGCAAACTCGAGGGGATCCCAACCGGGGTCCTGGCCGGAAGACCCGCTAAGCATAGCGGACCATGGTTCCAGGGTTGAACGATAGAAAGCATCAGCGTTCCCCCGGACCTGGAAGAATACCATGTTCAGTCGCGCTTTTCGCGCCCGTTCAAACACATTTCTGATAATCGTCTTTGCAACGGCCGGATTGACGCGGGCGGAATCGACGGCGTATTCAAAGCGCGATATCCAAACACCGCGCGCTTCGCGCTTCCCGGTAAAGATCTGGTTTTCGCAACCCGTATGGAGAAGCAGGGATACAAGTGGGAGGAGATAGAATGAGGAAGACGAGAGTGTGCGGGCGGACATCCCTCAATAGAGCAATTAAGGTGATCTCTTGAGACCCTGGCCCTGTGAGATTTCACAGAGTGCCACAGAGGAGGAGATAAGAGAGTTCCACAGAGAAAGACTGAAAATCGATTTACGAATTGATGACATGGTACAGAAGAGTTGGGGGAAAAGCAATGGGGGTGCGGCGAAAGAACCAGTTAAAAGGTCCAAGAACCAACAAGTTGGTCCTTGGAATTTGGACCCTGAACATTCTCAGGAGATGATAATGAACCGCGGCTACAAAACTGCCTCGAGGATTTGTGGTACAACATCGTACTTCTTGAACGGCGGCATCAGATAGGCTCCGGCAACCATTGGTTTTGCCCTCCGTAGAAATTCAATGGCGCTTTCGACGCCAACAGCAGACGCCCTTTCCCCAGCGTGCCGGAGTTTTTCGCGGATTGAATCAGGAATGGCCATACCCGGGATCTCGTTGTGCAGAAATTCCGCATGTTTGTAGCCGCGCAGCGGGAGTACACCCACCATGACGGGAATCTTCCACGATTCGATCCGTTTCAGAAATTTCTCAAGCGTGCGGAGTTCATAGATCGGCTGAGTAAAGATGATATCGGCCCCGGCGGCGGCTTTCTTTTCCATTTTGGCGATTTCCTGATCCATGTTATCTGCCACGGGATTGGCGGCGCATGCCACGAGAAAGGATGTCCGTGCCTCGATCGTATTTCCCATGAGGTCCTTGCCCTCGTTCATGGACTTCGCCGCCCGAATGAGCCCCGAGGAATCGATATCGAACACCGACGTCGCCTGCGGATAGTCACCGATACTTGCCGGGTCGCCTGTAATGGCCAGAATATTTCGAAGACCAAACGTGTGGGCACTCAACAGTTCACTCTGCAGGCTGATCATATTCCGATCGCGCGTGGCCAGGTGGGTCATGGCCTCGATACCGGTTTGCGATTGCAGGTGATAACTGATGGCAATCGGGCTCAGCCGGAGACGCGCCCTGGCGCCATCGGTGATGTTGATGGCGTCAACGCCGTAATTGCGGAGATAGCGGGCCCCTTCGATGAGCGAGGAAATATCCAGCCCGCGTGGAATATCAAGTTCGACTGTTGTGAGGAATTTCTTTCCGATTTTCCCTGCAAATGCCGACCAGGAGTGGCCGACTTCAAGCGCCGGGGGTTTCGCACTCTCGGTTTTCCGCCCGCGCACAGCCGGCGGACGAACCTCCACGGAGGATCCGGTGAACTCATCCATGACGCGTTTCATGGCCCGGATATGCGCCGGTGTGGATCCACAGCACGCCCCGATGATCGTGACACCTGCCTGCAGGAGTTCGCGCGCGTATTGAGCAAGGTATTCCGGCGTTGTGTGATAAATCGATCGACCATCGAGCAGGGTGGGAATGCCGGCGGCGGGCTGCGCACTCATGATCACGCCATCCTTATACATATTGCGGATAATGCTGAACATGCGCTGCGGACCCACGGTGCAATTTGCGCCAACCACATCCACACCCCGGCTCATCAGGTGTTCGGCTACCTCAACCGGAAACGTGCCCGAGAGAATGGCGCCATCTTCCGGAAACGCCTTCTGCGCAATGACGGGAATCTTTACTTTGAGATCCTTCACCGCATCAAGTGCGGCATCCAGTTCGGTGAGACTGACAAATGTCTCCAGCATCAACAAATCCACATCCGCTTCAAGCAGCAGGCCGATTTGCTCGCGAAACACCTCCCGGGCTTCGGCCACCCGCAGTTTGCCGATCGGCTCAAGAAGCTTGCCGGTTGGTCCCACGGATCCCGCAACATATGCGCCATCCCCTGCGGCCCTCCGCGCAATTCTCACCCCCGCCTGGTTGATTTCGCGGACCTGGTCTTCGAAATGGAACTGCGCGAGTCTCAGCCGATTCCCTGAGAATGTGTTGGTTTGAATGATCTCCGCCCCGGCCTCGATATACTCCCGGTGAATGCGTTCGACGATCTCGGGATTGCGGAGGTTCTGGATTTCGTGCGGCAGATCGGGATATTCGTACAGATCGAGGAGAGTGCCCATCGCTCCATCACACAAGATGGGCCCTTCTTTGATCCGTTGTCGGAAGTCTTTTTTCACGGCCCTCTTAACCGGCTTTGACGATCGCCGACCGGATGGCATCTTCAAGTTCCTGCGCCGTCCATTCGTTTCCTTTGTAGACCTCTACCAGAATTCCCTCCGGATCGATGACTGCCGTGCGAAGATTGTGTGCAATCAGTCCCCCTTCATCATCTTCCATGACAAGCTCCAGTCCGTCGGCCAGTTCTTTGATGGTGCTGAGGCTATCGGTCACAAAATCCCAGGTGGAGAAATCGGCATTGTAGGCCTTGCCGTATCGCTTGAGAACAGCCGGTTTGTCAAAGTCAGGATCAAAACTGATAGTCAGGAGGTGCCACTTGCCGGCAAGCAGGGGTTCTTTTTTCAGAGCTCGTTGAACCCGGGCAAAGTGACTGCTCATTTGTATACAAAAATCCGGAAGCGGACAGCGGGAGTAGATGAACGTGATTGCAATTGCCTTCCCCCGAAAGTCGCTGAGTTTTACCCGCTTTCCCTCTTGATTAACGAAAGAGTAGTCCCGGATGGGACTCCCAACTTTGTAGATGCGGCGGAAGATATTGTCAGCCGCTGAAGAAGGAGTTTCCGGCTCATCACCCGATCCCACAACAATGAGCGACTCCAGCCAGCTTTCCGTTCGGGAAACGGCGAGAACACCCTCTACCGTATCTCCCGGCTGGATTTTTGCCAGAAGCGTTGAGTCCTTGACCTTGAAAGGCATTGCCATGGCTTTCATGTAATTCGGAATCTCTTCATGATCCATGACAACGCGTCGTTTTTCAATGTTCACAGAGACCACAATGCCGCGAACCTGGAACGTGACGAGATCGGTGGATGCTTCATCCTTACCGCAACCGGCAATTGCAAAGAGAGCAATCAGTATGTAAAGTGATGTTTGTTTCATGGCATGTACCTCGTTTCAAAGCACTTCAGTGAAATGTGAAACGTGAAATGATGGAAAACTCATGCTCAACAACTCTTCATATTTCACTTCTCACCTCTTATGCTGTCTTTTCTCGTTTCAAAAGCACTTCGGTGAAATGTGATAGGTGAATAGTGAAATGCTGAGAGAGCTAGTATTTGGAGATGCTGCGGATGAGTCCGCTTAGTAATTTCTCCACATCGGCCTGCAACTGCCCCGTCCCTTCTGCCAAATCCGTGGACAAATAAGCCAGTTTTTCAGAGATATCCAATTGAGCGTCGATTTCGCTCAGGGACGCCTGCGCGATATTCAAGAAGTGGAGCTTGTCCTTTCTTGTTCTCCTCGTCAAACCTTCTGAGATGTTAGACGGGATTGAGACTGCGGCCCTCCTAAGTTGAGACTTCAGGCCGAATTCTTCTTCCTTTGGAAATGATTTCGTTATCTCGTAGATTACGACAACAAATTCAATCGCCTTCTTCCACAAATCCAGCTTCTTGTGCGGCTTCTCTCTTGTCATTGCCACCCCCCCATTGATTGTTTTTACTCTGCTTTACAACATCTCATATTTCACCTCTCACTTTTCACTTACGACTTTCCTCACTATTCACGATTCACCATCTTATTTTCCCAACGCCAGTGCTTCAGCAATCTGCACCGCGTTCGTCGCTGCCCCTTTCCTCACATTGTCTGCCACGATCCAGAGGTTCACTCCGCTCGACACCGACTCATCCTTCCGGATCCTTCCGACAAACACCTCATCCTTCCCTTCCGCCGTGATCGGCATTGGATAAACGCCTGATTTCGGTTCATCCTGAACAACAATTCCTGGGGCCGAACGGAGAACCTCACGAACTGCGTCAACGGACGATTTCTTGTCGAATTCGATATTGACGGACTCGCCGTGCCCGCCCTGGGTTGGAACGCGGACACACGTGGCCGTCAACTTGATGCGTTCGCCCAGGATCTTCGAAGTCTCATTGATGATCTTATGCTCTTCTTTAGAATATCCGTCGTCAAAGAAGATGTCGATGTGAGGGAGGGCATTGAAAGCAATGCGATGCTGAAATTTCATCGCCGCGGGGGTTCGGTTCGCAAGCTCTTCCCGGAGCTGATCCATGCCCGTCTGTCCGGCTCCGGAGACGGCCTGGTAGGTGGAGACCACCGCGCGCTTGATCTTGAAGCGATCATGAAGAGGCTTCAGCGTCACAACAAGCTGGATCGTGGAACAGTTGGGATTGGCGATGATGCCCTTGTTCTTGAAGATCTGGCGTCGGTTCACTTCCGGAACAACCAATGGCACATCGTCTTCCATTCTGAATGCGCTGCTGTTGTCGATGACTACCGCTCCCGACCGGACGGCCAGTGGAGCATACTCCTTGCTGACCATGGCTCCCGCGGAAAAAAGTGCAAACTCGATGTGGCGGAAATTATCCGGGCTAAGGGTTTGAACCGGGATGCCTGTTCCGTTGAAATCGAGTTCCTTTCCCGCAGACCGCTCCGAGGCCATGAGAACGAGACGATTCACGGGAAACTTGCGCTCCATCAGTACGCGGACCATGGTTCGACCGACGAGACCGGTGGCTCCAATAATGGCAACATCATGCAGTTTCATCGAACGCCTCTGGTATCAGAGCTCCTCCAGTGTTTGGCGCGGCCGGATCACGCGGACGCGATCGCCATTCACCAGAATTTCCGCCGGCCTGGGACGGGCGTTGTAGTTTGACGTATTGACAAACCCGTACGCACCCGTCGTGAGCACTGCAAGCAATTCGTGCGGCTTCAGTTTTGAAACCAGGCGATCGCGCGCAAAAAAATCTCCGGTCTCACAGACAGGACCCACGACATCCACCCGTTCATGTTCGTAGGTCTCGATCTTCACCGGGACAATCTGGTGATATGCATTATACAAACTTGGCCGCAACAAATCATTCATCCCTGCATCGACTATAACGAACTTCTTAGCACCGTTTTCCTTCACATACAACACCCGGGTCAGCAAGGCACCTGCATCGGCAATGATCGCCCGGCCCGGTTCGAGCCAAACCGAGCAGCCGGTTTCTTTCAGTGCCGACGCCATCGCGCCGAGCGATTCCCCGGGAGATTGCACTTCCTCCTGGTCACCTGTTTCGACGGGGAGACCTTCGTGCGACAACGCATTCACATACCGGGTTCCAAATCCGCCCCCGATGTCCACGTGGGTAATGGGGATTCCCTGTTGCCGGAGTTCCTGGACAAATCGGACGAGGAAAGATGCGGCGGCAACGAACGGTTCGATCTTTGTGATCTGAGATCCAATGTGGATATGGACACCGGAGACCTCAAGGTTCGACAACGAGGCAGCAAACTGGAATGCTTTCATGGCACGGTCGGCCGGAATGCCAAACTTGTGCTGCTTGAGGCCCGTGGAGATGTACGGGTGACTCTCGGCGTCGATGTCGGGATTAATTCTCAGTGCAACGCGCGCCTTTTTCTGTAGCCGAAGAGCCGCGAGGGAAATCAGTTGGAGCTCCTGCTCAGACTCGGCATTCAAACAGAATATGTCTTCCTTAAGGGCATACTCGATTTCATCTTCGCGTTTTCCGACCCCAGCAAACATAATTTTTTCCGGGGGGAATCCCGCCTTCAGGGCCAGGTACAATTCACCGCCCGATACCACATCGGCCCCGGCGCCCCGCTCCGCCAATACCTTCAAAAGGTAGTGATTCGCATTCGCCTTCAGGGCATAACATGTGACATGCTCAAGATCTGCAAGAACTCCATCGATGGCCTGATAATTCGAGACGAGTTGTGACCGGCTGTACACGTACAGCGGACTGCCGAACTCCTCGTGGAGTTCAGCGAGAGAAACATCCTCGCAATGCAATTCGTTATTTTTATATCCGAAAAATTCCATTTGCGCTATTTTTCAAAGTACTGGAGCAGTGCTTCGGTAAGTTTTTCGCCGCCAAACCGAAGCGTATCCACGGCCGGCAGCCCCGTCTCCCGCTCAATTGCGGCGGATGCCTTCAGGAATTCTTCATCGCTCAGGCCGATGGAGTTTAGTCCGATACCAACAACCTTGGTTGGCCGAAACAATGTCACAAGATTTTCATGAAGGATCACAAGCCGTTTGAGATCAGGCAGTGGGAGCCCGTAATCATCAACGGCGCGTGTCGGCTGATGACAGAGAATCATCGCGTCAGGCATGGTGCCGTGGAGGAGCCCAAGAGTGACTCCTGAGTATCCGATATGCGTTAACGCTCCCTGCCCTTCCACAAACACATAGTCATACCCTTCTGCTTCGGACCGGTCGATTTCCCGCTCGATGCATCCTGCAATATAATCGCTGATGATCGAATCAACAGCAATGCCTCTTCCGCGGATCAGCATTCCGGTTTGGCCTGTCGCAACGAAATCGGACTTGAGCCCGCGTTTCAGGAATTCCTTGTGGACCTCAAGTATCGTGGTCATTTTTCCGATATTGCAATCCGACCCGACCGTCAGCACCGTCTTTGCTTTCCGCGTCCGCCAGGATCCTTGTGAGACAACTTCAGCTTCAGACGGAATTATGCGGAAATCCGTAATGACCACGCCATACTGGTGGGCGAGTGAAGAGAGTTCGTGATCATCCGAAAGGATGGTGTGCAGTCCGCTCAGGATATGCAGCTTATGTCGGATGGCCTCCATGAGCGTTTGTCTCCAGGCCTCCGGCAGCCGGCCTCCTGAAGGAGCGATTCCAATCAGCAAATGCGTGGGTGCGAATCGCAGTCCTTCCGCCAGGTCCTTGATCACCGGGATGGTTCCGCCATACCCAAGAATATCTTGTGCCGTCTTTCCGGATTTGGTGCTGTCAATGACTGCCACGGCCTCGTGGGGGAGGTAGTTGATGGCGGCATTGGCAGTTTTTGATTTGAGGGGGCTGAATTTTCCCTCGGCCAGAATTACGATCTTACGTTCCATGGATCAGAGCAAAGCATCGATGAGAAGGTCGTACGGTGATTCAATGGCCCGGACTATACTGAGCACCGCATCACGAAAGACAGGGACGTTCATGAGTACGAGGATTATAAAAATTCCGAAAAATCCGATTTGACGGTACCGTTCACCTGCTTCCGGAGGAAGAAGCGAAGCAACGACATGCGATCCGTCCAGCGGCGGGACCGGGAGAAGGTTGAAGACGGCGAGAAAGATGTTCATGCTGATTCCGAATGAAAACATCTTCAGGAAGAACAGCACTGTTTCCCGGGCCGATCCGTCTGGCATTGTGTTTACGGGGCCAAACGAACTCTCGACCACCACATACAGGAGGGCACATGCAAGGGCCAGAAGCAGGTTGGAAATCGGGCCCACAACGGAAACAAGAATGTCGTCCCGACGCATATCACGGAAATTCAACGGGTTGACTGGTACCGGTTTTGCCCATGCGATAAACACGGTGCCTGCCGTGAGGAGTGAAATGGCCGGGACGAGGATGGATCCAATCGGATCGATATGAGGAATCGGATTAAGCGTGAGCCGGCCCAGATCCCTGGCAGTCGGGTCACCGAGTTTCAACGCCATCCATCCATGTGAAATCTCATGAATAATAACGGAAAAGAGCAGTGTGGGGAAAAGAGGGAGAAATTCCACGGTTTTCTTAAAAGAAAAGCTCCCGCTCAGGGAGCTTTTTGGGATGAGTTAATTACGAATAGATACCAAAAATAATCGTCAAACTCAAGGAAATCACTGAATTTGACGATGTCTCATTTTGGAAAAGCGAATTTCAGACCAAAATCGTTATCGGTTTTTGGTTGGCAGTCATGGTTTATTGATATTAGTCAACGACTCGCATTCGCATGACGCTCTGAGTTGTTCAACCCCCTGGTCAAGCTCGAGATCGGAGAAAATCTGTGCGAAGTTGACTCACCCCCTTTCGTTCAACGCGTCAGAACCGTTGAATAGTACCACATCAGCCGTTCATTCTTTCAACAGTCTTTATCTCCTTTCCCTGTAGAGAATTCCCGACCTTTTCTTTTTTGGAGCGATGAGATTTTCAACGATAATCCGTTTCGGTGTTAACTGTCTTATACTCTTCTGATTTTCATCTCCCAAAGTCCCGTTCCTCCAACAACTTATGGCTTCACCAAACAGACTGCCAAATTAAAACCTGGCATGGTTCTTGGAGATGTTTGGATGCGTCAGAGTTCAAACGACGCTCAAACAAGGCATAGTCGAAACACCGGAGGTTCCTATGGTTGCTCTCTTTGTTCTCCTCACCATCATCACATTCGTTGTCATTGACTTCTTCGTCCAGCGTGCCGCCCGAAAGAAACTCGCGGCAATTCGCGTTCGTTCTCCGTTGCTGCTTGATCGATTCGTCATTCCGAAGGGATTTTTCCTCAGCAAGGGACATGCATGGATCGAGGTTCTTGCTTCCGGAAAGACCCGGATCGGTGTTGATGATTTTGTGCAGAAGCTTGTCGGATCGTTTGACGGTATTGCACTGCAACCGGTCGGAAGCACCGTCCGCAAGGGCGACCCTCTGGTAACCCTACGTCAGGGCGAACGCATGCTGACCATCCCTGCTCCGCTGACGGGAACATTGCTCGAGTTGAATGAGGAAGTTCTGGAAGACGCTTCCGGCATCAACGCCGATCCTTACGGATCGGGTTGGATTGCCGTCTTGGAACCCACGAATCTGGCCGCCGAGCTTCCTTCGTCTGCCATTGCTGCCGCGGCCAGCCAATGGCTCCGCGGTGAAATCCGCAGGTTCAAGGAATTCATTGCCGAGTACACCTCGCGCAGCACGGCAATGCCCGCGGGTGTGACGCTTGCAGACGGCGGTGTACCGGTCGCAGGAGTTCTCCGCCTGACGGACGACGCAGCCTGGGACCAGTTCAAACGCTCGTTCATTTTGTCATCGGAGACCCCTGATCGTAAGGAGTCCCGACAATGACCCGCTACGGAATTCTCATCGATATTACGCGATGCGTAGGCTGTTATGCATGTGAAGAGGCCTGCTCGGAACGCTGGGGAAACCCTGCTTCCGACGTGCATGAACTGTCGGAGATTCGCAACACGGCCATTCGGCAAGTTGACGAGATTTATGTTCCCGTGCAATGCATGCATTGTACGGACCCCACGTGCGTTTCCGTCTGCCCCGTTGCGGCTTTCGAGAAGACACCCGAAGGGCCTGTGATTTATGACGCGGATAAATGCATGGGTTGCCGCTACTGTCTCCAGGCATGTCCGTTCGACGTGCCAAGATACCAGTGGCACAGCCTGAATCCTGAAGTTCGAAAATGCGACATGTGTTACGACCGGATTCGAAACGGCGAGAAGCCTGCTTGTGTGGAGGCCTGCCCTGCAGAAGCGCGTATCTTCGGCCCGCTTGACGATCTGATTCAGGAAGCGAAGAACCGGATAGCGGCCGACCCCGGAATGTATGAGAATCACATTTATGGGGTCAAGGAAGCCGGCGGTACATCGGTGATTTTCCTTTCGCCAAAACCGTTCGAACGGCTCGGCATGAAGACCAATCTGCCGGAACATCCGCTTCCCACGCTTACGTGGGCTATTCTCTCGAAAATCCCCAACTACGTTTTCTGGGGCAGCACATTACTCGCCGGTATCTGGTGGATCACGAACAGGCGAACCGAAGTACAGGCATACGAAGCCGCCTTGCTCAAATTACAGGAGCGTGAAAATGGCAAGAACGGCAATAATCGTTTATCTGCTTAACGGAGGAATTCATGCGCGCCTTACGTCTCCCCCGGCTTACCTTTTGGGGCACTACCTTCTGGGTTATCATTTCCGCGGGCCTCGTTTCAACATTCATCCGATTCACCCAGGGCCTTGGAGCTTCAACCAATCTGAGTGACGCATTTCCCTGGGGGCTCTGGATCGGATTTGACATTCTGTGCGGCGTTGGGCTTGCTGCCGGCGGCTTTGTGGTTGCCGCTTCGGTCTACATTTTCAATCTCGACCGCTACAAGCCCATTTTGCGGCCGGCCGTACTTACAGCGTTCCTTGGCTATATTCTGGTTGTCTTCGCTCTTCTCTATGATCTCGGAAAACCATGGAACGTCTGGCATCCGATTGTTATGTGGAACCCGCGCTCTGTCATGTTCGAGGTAGGCTGGTGCGTGATGCTCTACTCAGCGGTGCTTGCCCTCGAATTTAGTCCCGTTGTTTTCGAGCGGCTGAATATGGGCTGGGCAAAAAAAGCGATCCATGCGATATCGATTCCCCTGGTGATCCTTGGCGTTATCCTTTCCACCCTCCATCAATCGTCGCTCGGATCACTTTTCCTGATCGTTCCAGAGAAGGTATACCCTCTGTGGTACTCTTCAAGCCTGCCCTATCTCTTTTTCCTCACGGCGATTGCAGTGGGTCCGGCCATGGTCACCATCGAATCTTTTCTCAGCTACAGAGCCTTTCGCCGGGAAATTGAGGTCCCGATCCTCGGCAAGCTTGCCAAAGTAACCGGCGTTGCGCTCGCGGTTTATCTCGTCCTGAAAATTCAGGATATCATGGCTTATCAGTTAATGCCATATCTGCTGACCTTCAATACCGAGTCCATGCTTTACGCAAGCGAAATTCTTCTCGGTGTCATGGCCCCTATCGTTCTCATTTCTCTTCGAAAGATCCGGGAGAGCAGAACCGGCCTTTTTGCGATATCGCTGCTTGTTGTGCTTGGGTTCATACTCAACCGCATGAACCTGAGCGTCACAGCTCTTGAACGATATTCCGGAGTGAACTACTTCCCGTCCTGGATGGAGATCTCAGTGACGTTGATGGTTATCGCGATCGGGTTCGCAACGTTTCGGCTCGCGGTGAAGTACCTTCCGATTTTTGAGCATCCGGATGAGCCGGCGGCTCCGAAGGACGCACCGCAATACGACGTGGTGTCCTTCCACGAAGTTCTCAAATAGACCGTCAGATGGATGAGGAGATTGCCATGACGACCAAACACACGGATAAGCTCTCGCGGTGCGTCTGGATGGATGCAGGAGTGGTTGCCTGCAAACTCTGCGACATGGAGTTCCGGTGTGACGAATGCGCCTTTGACGCAATTATGCGCCGCCCCGTTTTTGATGCCGGCCTTGGCGGCGTTGCTGCGATCGATGTTCTGCCCGACATGACGAATACCACACTCGAACGGTTTTTTTCTTTCTTTGATCCGTTGCAGTTTCCCGGCGACCGGTCGTATATTCCCGGTCATCTCTGGATCCGTCATGAAGAAGATACGTCTGTCACCATCGGTATCGACCATGTCGCAGCTTCCCTCATCGGACCTCTTGCCGCAATTGTGCTCCCGCGCCGTCCCACTCACCTTGTCCGCCACTCACCCTGTTGTTGGCTGGTGCATCATGAGGGCACCATCGGCATCTCATCGCCGTGCAATGGAACCGTTATTCAGTACAACCAGGACCTCGCAACCAATCCTGCTCTCCTTGCGGACAAACCTTATACGCGGGGATGGGTTGTCAAAGCGTTTGTCGATGTGAACTGCAAGAAAACCCATGAGGAGCGCTCCGCGTCCGAAAATGCACAATCAGCCGCCAGAGAACTTCTAAGACTGAGGGAAGAGATCTCTTCACGTCTTCAGCGCCGACCGGATATAGGCCCAAGTGCGATGGACGGCGGATTTCCCATTCCCTCGCCCTTTGAGATGATTGGCCCGGCGACGTTCGCCTTGCTTGCTCGGTTATTTATTCCCCCCGGCGACTAAAAAGCAATCATTCCGATTTTCAGGACTTGGAATATTTGCCAAAAATGGGATTCTGCGTGCCGTTTTTCACCAAACCTGCCTGATTACGTTGGTTTTCCGCCGCTTCAAATGGCACAAGAATTGACCCTTGGTTCGTAGGCCGGGCATCTGCTCTCCTACAAAATCATGAAGTTCACCAAACTCCTCGGATTTCGCCTCTTTGTCATTGTCCTCGCCGTGATGGTTGCGGGCACCGCCCTCTTCACCACGATGAACGTCGGGTGGCAGACGAACCGGCACATGAGCATCGCGGTGAAAACAGCGGCGCGTACGAGCGATGTGATCAAGCGCTCAACGCATTATAGCATGCTCCTCAACCGCCGCGAAGACATCTATCATATCATCAAGACGATTGGAAACGAACCCGGCATCGAAACAATCAGGATTTACAATAAGCAGGGCGTTATTTCCTTCTCGACCGACAGTTCTCAGGTAGGCAGCGTCGTCGACATGAACGCCGAAGCATGCAACGTTTGTCACGGATCAAACGTGCCGCCAAGTTCTCTCGACCTCACGGAGCTTACACGCGTGTTTCGATCCCCCCGCGGACACGGTGTTCTCGGAATGATCACACCGATCTATAATGAGCCGTCCTGTTCGTCGGCGGATTGCCATGCCCACGCTGAGGACCAAACCGTCCTCGGGGTCCTGGATGTGATGCTTCCTCTCAACGATGTTGAAATGGCCATGGCAGAAACCACCCGGGAACAGATCCTTCTTGGGCTACTCCTGGTCTTAGCAGTGAGCTCCATCACGGGACTTTTGATCTGGCTCACGGTCAACATTCCGGTGCGACAGCTCACCTGGGGGACTGCAGAAATAACGAAGGGGAACCTCGCTCATCGTATCCCGGTCCGATCCACGGATGAAGTGGGAGCACTCGCTCAGTCTTTCAACCAAATGTCTGGTGAACTGCAAAGGGCCCGGACGGAAATCGACGAATGGACCCAAACACTCGAATCCCGGGTCGCTGCCAAGACAGACGAATTGCGCAGGGCCCAGCAAAACATGATTCATGTGGAAAAAATGGCCTCCCTCGGTCAGCTCGCGGCGACCGTCGCGCATGAACTGAATAATCCGCTCGAAGGTATCCTGACCTATGCAAAGCTTCTTCGAAAGAAAATCGCAGCCGGTGCCGCTCTTTCCTCCAGCGACGCAGCGGAGGTTCACGAAGAGCTGGCGTTAATTGCCGATGAGACCGCGCGCTGCGGGGCCATTGTCACGAATCTCCTTTTGTTCTCCAAGCAGAATGTCGGCGAGCAAAAGGAAGAGGACCTGCGGGCAATTGTTCAGCGATGTGTGAAACTTGTCGATCATCATTTGAAAATGAATTCCATCCGCCTGGAGGCCGAATCCGGCGACGGCCCGGTGCTGATGATATGTGACGCTGCTCAGATTGAGCAGGCCCTGCTTGCGCTCATGATCAATGCCGTCGAGGCAATGCCCGAGGGAGGGGTGCTGAACGTGGTTTTAAGAAACACGGAGAACGGCATCGAACTGATGGTGCGAGATTCGGGTTGCGGAATTCGCGAAGGGGACATCACGCGAATTTTTGAACCGTTCTTCACAACCAAGGATCAGGGGAAGGGTACCGGGCTGGGGCTGGCAGTTGTGCATGGAATCGTTCAGCGATACGGCGGGACCATCGATGTACAATCGGAACGAAACGAGGGAACGACGTTCACGCTCGCTTTCCCGGCAACTCTTCAATCACCGGCGGCACAAACACGAAAACACGTTGAACAGACTGGATGAACACTATGGAAACGACCATAAATCACCAATCCGGAATCCTCATTGTCGACGACGAATTCGTCGTCCGTGATTCCCTGACCAAGTGGTTCCGTCAGGATGGCTTTCGTGTTGAAGCTGCGGAAAATGCCGCCGGGGCTCTCAAACTTCTCGACAAGGGTCCCTGGGATATTGTCCTTCTCGACATCAAAATGCCCGGCATGAGCGGACTCGAGCTCCAAAAACGGATTCACGAGATCGACAGGGCCGCGACGGTCATCATGATCACGGCGTTTGCCTCCGTGGAGAGCGCTGTCCAGGCACTAAAGGAAGGAGCATTTGACTACGTGACAAAGCCGGTCGATCCCGATCATCTATCGCATCTCGTCCAGAACGCCCTTCGGCATAAGGATCTTTCCAATGAGAATGTTCGTTTGAGGGAACACCTTTCGACACTCCTAACACCCGACGATCTGATCGGTGAAAGTCCCCAGATGAAGAAGGTGGTAGAACTTGCGACGAGTGTCGCACACACCGACACGACGGTTATGATCCGCGGCGAGAGCGGTACAGGGAAGGAACTCATTGCCCGCACAATCCATATCAACAGTAATCGGAGGTATTTTCCGCTGATTACGGTAAATTGCGGAGCGGTACCGGAAAGCCTTCTGGAGAGCGAGCTCTTTGGCCACGAAAAAGGCGCCTTTACCGGAGCTCAATACAAGCGGAAGGGCAAATTCGAACTTGCTGACGGGGGAACGATCTTCCTTGACGAGATCGGAACGATCACTCCGAAAATGCAGGTTCAGCTCTTACGTGTGATCGAAAGCCATCAGTTCTCCCGCGTTGGGGGAAGCGAACCGATCAAGAGCGATTTCAGGGTCATCTGTGCAACAAACAGGGATCTGGAGCAAGCCGTGAAGGAGGGGTCTTTTCGGGAGGATTTGTATTACCGGCTGAATGTGTTCACCGTGTCGTTACCGCCGCTGCGGGAACGCCGGTCGGACATACCGCCGCTGGTTCAGCATTTTGTCCGGAAGTATTCGACGATCATGAATAAACCGGTGAAGGAGATCGATGCGGCCTCTCTGGATCTTCTCGTTCGTTATCAGTGGCCGGGGAATGTGAGGGAGCTGGAGAACGTCATTGAACGGGCCATGGTGCTGGCAAAGCCACCCTCCATTAAGTCCACCGACCTCCCCTTTCAACTCTCCCAGACCCAGGCTGCACCGAACGGGGATACGCTTGAAGCGATCGAGAAGGTTCACATCGAAAATATCCTGCGCCGGAACGGATGGAACATCACACGATCGGCGGAAATACTGGACATCGACCGGGTGACTCTCTATAACAAGATCGCAAGGTTTGGTTTGAAGAAACCGTGATCCATGGATTCCATCATGGTGGTACCGATCGGTTCCGTTTCCACAGGCCATCTTCTCGCCGTGACCGCGGGCATCAGTGAATCCTTTTCCATGCCTGTTGTGAGGGAAACATCCAGCCGTATTGACCCTGCATTCGCGTTTGATCCTTCCAGAAACCAATATTATTCCACCCTCCTGCTTTCGAGTCTCGTTCGAATGTTTTCATCGCACCGGGGCAAAATCCTCGCCGTTACGGAGGAAGATCTGTATATTCCGGTGCTGACGTATGTGTTTGGAGAGGCCCAGCTTGACGGCATTGCCGCTATCATCTCAACGTATCGCCTCGATGACACATTGTACGGTCTCCCCGCAAACCCGGGACGATTCGAGGAACGCATGATAAAGGAGGCCGTCCATGAACTTGGTCATGCGTTCGGCCTTGTCCATTGCAGAGACTTCAACTGTGTCATGCACTCGTCGAGCGGAGTGGAAGAAGTCGATTTGAAGCCTGCATCGTTTTGCGCCCAGTGTGCAAATACTCTTCAACCTCCTTTTGCTTCATGACTATCGTCAAAAAGGATCGTATCTATGAATAGCAGTTTCACCATTCTCAGATTGGAGGTCATCAATCATGAATATCTCCGTCGTTGACGCAAGCAATTACTTCAAGGGGCTCCTTCTGCTCATAAGCAAGGACCGGAAGGTTGCCGATTCGGAGGTTCACCTGATGAAGCGTGTGGGGAAAGCCCTGGGATTTGAAGAAGAGTTTTGTAATCAGGCCATAAAGGGAATATTGGATAATGAGCACGTCAGGGATCAGCCCCCGAAATTCTCGACAAAAGGCCTGGCAATGAAGTTTGTCCACGATGGTCTTGTCCTGGCATTTTCAGACAGTGAGATACATCCGATGGAAGAAGCATGGCTCAAGCTGGTTGCAGAACTGAACGGCCTTGATATCCAGTGGTTTGTTCAGAAGCGCCTCGAGGCAATCAAGGAACTGCAATCCAATCCGCAATTGGAAGTGGACAACCTCACGGTGGACGAACTCAAGAGATAGGAGTATCGCCGTATCGCTTGCCTTTCGCGGGCGTGGTGTGTAATTTGGCTGTCAAATCCCCCCTTCGCCGCTTTTCTAACGAAAAGAATTTTCACGGAGTGACACGGAGAATTCACAGAGAGACACCGAGACGTAATCCTCTTTGTGCAACTTTCTTTTCCTTCTTTGTGTCACTCTGTGTAACAGCGCGAATTTAGATTTGCAAAGGGGGATATATGTACAAGGATGAGCTAACGCACGCAATCATTGGAGCTGCTATTGAGGTACACAGGCATCTTGGCCCCGGGCTCCTTGAATCGGCGTATGAAGAATGTCTCTCGTACGAATTAAGACGCAGCAACCTGATTTTTGAGCGTCAGAAGCCGGTGCCTGTCCAATACAAAGACGTATTGCTTGACTATGGTTATAGGATCGACATTCTCGTTGACGATGCAGTTATTGTTGAGCTCAAGTCAGTTGACAATCTGGCCCCTATCCATGAAGCCCAAATTCTCACGTATATGAAATTCTCACAAAAGCGAATCGGCCTCCTCATCAATTTCAACGTGACTGTCCTCAAGAATGGACTGAAGGGGTATGTGCTGTAATCGAAAAAAAAACCATTACACAGAGAAACATCGAGAAGTCACAGAGAGACAGGGAATCTCAGAAATTCCCTGTGGAACTCCCTTTTTCCTTTGTGTCACTCTGTGAAATAACCAAACCACGCCGCCGTGAATTCACGCGACTTCCGCCAGACACTCGATTCGCTCTACAAATCCGAATCCCGCCGGATTCTTGCCACGCTCATTCGCTTTCTGGGCGACTTTGATGTTGCCGAGGACGCGCTGCACGACGCCTTTGCTGCCGCGGCGGAACAATGGCCCACCGAAGGCGTGCCCACAAACCCCCGTGCCTGGCTTGTCTCAGCCGGACGGTTCAAGGCTATCGATGGAATGCGCAAACGCGCACGCTTTGATTCCTCGCTGGACCATGTTGCCGATCAGCTTGCCGCTGACTTCGAGGATCCGGCAGAGAGGTTGGACGATCCTGTCGAAGATGACCAACTTCGCCTGATTTTTACCTGTTGTCACCCAGCACTGTCACCTGAGGCTCGCGTTGCTCTCACCCTTCGCGAGGTCTGCGGCCTCACGACGGAGGAGATTGCCCGCGCATTCCTCACGACTCCACCCACCCTTGCCCAACGTATCGTTCGTGCAAAGTCGAAAATCCGCGACGCCCGGATCCCCTATCAGGTACCGTTACAAGCCGAACTTCCCGGCCGTTTGGACACCGTACTTCAGGTCATTTACCTCGTTTTCAACGAGGGGTATTCCGCCACATCGGGCGATTCTCTCACGCGCTCAGATCTTTCCGGCGAAGCAATCCGACTGGGCCGCCTGGTAATGCAGTTGCTTCCCGAACCCGAAGTAACGGGATTGCTCGCGCTTATGTTGCTTCAGGAATCGAGACGTCCGGCGCGCACATCTCCGGAAGGCAACCTGATCCTGCTGGAAGACCAGAATCGTTCCCTTTGGAGTCAAGAACACATTAGAGAAGGTGTTGCACTCGTCGAGCAAGCGCTGGCATCCAGGCGATTTGGCGTGTATGCGCTTCAGGCTGCGATCGCGGCTTTGCACGCCGAAGCCCCGTCTGCGGGAAAGACGGACTGGCCACAGATTGTCGCATTGTATGATTTGCTGCTTCAGGCGGAACCGTCACCGATCATTGAACTCAATCGCGCCGTTGCCGTGGCGATGCGCGACGGCGCCAAGGCAGGCCTGGATCTGATTGATGCTATTCTCGCCCGCGGAGACCTGGAAGGCTATCACCTTGCTCACTCGGCGCGCGCAGAGCTGTGCAGGAGACTGGGAAGGAACGATGAGGCCAGAGCTTCCTATGGGCAGGCGCTTGCACTTGTGCAGCAGGAACCGGAACGGAGGTTTTTGGAGGGCAGGCTGAAGGATTTGGGATGAGGAGGATCCAGCACGCCGTGGTTGGGTATACAATAAACAATATGGTAATACCTTTTTACGCTTGACTTACAAATAGAATTTTTGTATGATTAAGTCATTAATGGAGGATACAATGCACACTTCAATTGTAACCGTGAAGGGGCAGATAGTTGTGCCTGTCAAGATCAGGCGAAAATTCGGCATTAAGAAAGGGACCAAGGTCGCTTTTATTGAGCAGAATGGTAAGCTCATGATCCAGCCACTTGATAAAAGCTATTTCGAGAGTCTTGCCGGTATTCTTGACACCGGCGGAAAGATGATGAAGTCGCTGATGGAAGACAAGAAGAAGGAGCGTGAACTGTGAAAGCAGCCGTACTTGACAGCTATGCCTTGATCGCGTACCTGGACAAAGAGCATGGCTACGGCGATGTGGCGAAGATCTTTGAAGAGTGCGTTGCAAGAGACCGTGAGGTTTTTGTATGCATTATAAACTGGGGCGAAGTAATCTACCATGCCATCCGAAGCGGAGGCGAGAAAACCGCGAGATTGGCAGAAGACGCCATGCGCGCTCTACCCCTTGAACTTGTTGATGTTAATAAAGAACTGGCACTACAGGCAGCGCATTTGAAGGCCTCGAACCGAATGTCCTATGCTGATTGCTTCGCGACTGCACTGGCAATGAGGAAAAAATGCGAGCTGGTTACCGGAGACAAGGAGTTCAAGCAGGTTGAAAAGAACGTCAAGGTCCGATGGATCTGAAGGCGGCAGGGGAAATTCTCCAAGAATACTGATACAACCCTCCACAAACCGCCAAAATCCGCTTCTTTCCTTCCGGTCCCGTCGATTTTCACCCGCCTCGTTCGACTACTTACAAACGGCCAGCTTGAATCATGGATGGTGAAGGGTGAAGAGTCCGACTACGCCTGTCCCTTTGAATCGTAAATTCCCGTATTTTCAGAAATTCCGCAGAGGAGGTGTAACATTGAGAAAGCTTGTTCTGTTCATACATACATCACTTGACAGCTTTGTGGCCGGTCCAAAAGGAGAAATCGACTGGATTCATGTCGATGAAGAAATATTTGATTACGCGAGCGATAGGACCAAAGCGTCCGATACCGCACTCTATGGCCGGGTGACGTATGAGATGATGCAGAACTATTGGCCAACGGCTGGGGCACAGCCGAATGCGACCCGGCACGACATCGAGCATTCAAAATGGTATAATAACGTGGCCAAGGTCGTACTCTCAAGATCCCTGCAAGGCCTAAACCTGCCGAACACGACAATCATCGGCGACGTGAAAAACAAGGTCAACGAGCTGAAACACCGGCAAGGGAAGGACATTCTGATGTTCGGCAGCCCCCGGGCAGCGCATGCGCTCATGCAATTGGATTTGGTTGACGAATACTGGCTTTTCGTCAATCCGCTGTTGCTCGGACAGGGGATTCCATTATTCCAGAGCGTTTCGGAAACAGTGGGATTGAAGCTTGATTCGAGCCATGTCTTTTCCAACGGGGTGGTCTGCCTGAATTATTCGGGGCGCAGGTAGTTCAATGTCGATTTCCCCCACCGTCGAACGACTATGAAGAAACGGATTCAACGTGCGAACAAGTAAGGAGGAGGCGCTATGCGATTCATGGTGATTGTCAAAGCAGATAAGCAGTCAGAGGCAGGAGTTCTTCCCGATGAGAAGATCCTGACCGAAATGACAAAGTACAACGAGCAACTGGCCAAAGCTGGCATCATGCTGGCCGGTGAGGGTTTGCATCCCACTTCGAAAGGAGCCAGGATCAGATTTTCCGGAGCTCAGCGAACAGTGACAGACGGACCTTTTGCCGAATCGAAGGAACTCATCGCCGGGTTCTGGCTCTGGAAGGTCAAGTCCAAAGAAGAAGCGATCGAGTGGCTGAAGAAAGCCCCCTTTGACGGCGGAACCGAAGTAGAGATCCGCCAGGTGTTCGAGGATGATGACTTCGGCGAGAATTTTACGCCCGAATTGAGGGAGCGGGAACGGAAGTTGAGAGAAGCGACCGAAGCAAACCACAAATAACGCGATCAGCAGATTCCAGCATCACCAACCAAACGGGAGCTTCATGCCAACACTTAAGCGCATCGGGTCTGTTCTTGCCGGATTCTTCACTGTTGTCGTCTTGTCGGTCGCAACGGATGCCATTCTTGAATCAGCCGGTATTTTTCCGCAATCGGATCCCGGGGCTTATACGGGGCTCATGCTCTTTTGCGCTCTTGTCTATCGGTGCCAGTTACACGATTGCAGGAGGGTATGTCACGGCCCGTCTCGCCCCTGACCGGCCCCTGCGGTATGCAGTGATCCTCGGGATCATCGGCACCATCGCAGGCACTGCCCGGAGTCATCTTCAGCTGGGAACTGACGCCGCATCATTGGTATCCCATCCTCATCGCCGTCACGGCGTTGCCGTGCACGTGGTTTGGAGGTCAGATGAGAGCAAAGAGAAACGTCCAATAATGAAATCAAAAAGATCTTGAGCATGTCATTTTGTCCCAAACGGAACTTCACGGCTTAACCGGTCGCTAAAAGTGACGAAACCTCACGACGTCTGCTTCTTCAAGGACGATCTTTGTTGGCGAGATTTGTATCGTAACAACATTATAAGAGGAGGTGAAATAATATGAGAAACATAATTGTTTTATCATTTATTACGTTAGATGGAGTAATGCAAGCACCTGGTGGACCTGAGGAAGATACATTGGGTGGTTTTAAGTATGGCGGTTGGAGTGCGCCGTATTTTGACGATGTTGTTAACAAGGTCATGGAAAAACAGATGAAACCTGCAGACCTTCTTTTGGGCAGAAAAACATTTGAGATTTTTGCATCCTACTGGCCTGAACATCCAGACAATTGGCCAGGTATCAATGATGTCACAAAATACGTCATGTCCAAGACCATGAAAAAGTCAAATTGGAAAAACTCAGTTTTCCTCA